>Ga0075024_100001027_pt1 | contig 10949 bp, 15 predicted proteins | sample Str013_2_FD_71389 | JGI IMG/M metagenome (GOLD analysis project Ga0075024, IMG submission 71389) | Freshwater sediment microbial communities in response to fracking from Pennsylvania, USA - Straight Creek_MetaG_SC_2013 | ecosystem: Environmental > Aquatic > Freshwater > Creek > Sediment... | reverse complement strand
GCTTAGCCCCGCGTCCGTGCTGCGTACCGTTTTGGTCCAAGCCTCTCAGCGCCTTTGGCTTGTTGGCAATCACGACGTTTATCAGGCGTTCACTTCTGTTGACCTTACCACTCCACCCTAGCTCCTGCCTGCCTAGCACTGGCGGGCACGTCTTCACCTCACAGTTCTGACGCTCACCTGACGGTGACGGCATCATTGTCCCGAGCGCTTCAGACCATCGCGTTACCACGATCGCCTGGCTCGGTAGGGTACTACTGGTGACACAGTAGGTTTCATTCCCACCTTTCGAGTGGGTGAAACAGCCACACACACAGCTTTGCACGTCGCAGAAGCGGCTTCACCGGAAGTTCACGGAGCTCTCGCTGGAGAAAACCCGGATTACTCATGTCAGTGAGGGATTTGTCTTTCTGGGCTTCCAGATTGAACGCACGATCGGCCAAGGGGGCAAACCCGTGCCGAAAGTGCGTATCCCAGACACCGCGCTGCGCCGGGTGAGCCATAAGCTCAATCAGGTCTTGGCACCTCCCACGTGTCAGGACTCGGTGCGCACCAAGATCGGAGCGCTCAATCGGATCATTCGGGGGTGGTGTCAGTACTATCAATCCACCGCCAGTCCCAGTGTATACTTCCATCGGTTGAATTATCGGCTGTACTGGAAGATGGCACATTGGTTGGGCCGCAAGTTCAAGTTGTCGATACCGCGCGTCATTCGCCGGTTTGGGCAACATCACAGCTTCGGCACCAAGACCGTGCGGTTACTGATGCCCTCGGAGGTGCCGACCAAATGGTATCGCCTCCGGCCCCTTCCCAATCCGTATCTCTCTGCGCAATCATCGCGCTCCCCTGAACAGCCTCTCGTGCTCGACGAGGCCTGGAGCGGCGCAGAGAAACGAACTGGGAATGCAGACTTGCGAGAAGTGATATATGCCCGGGATCGTGGGCGCTGCGCGGCGTGTGGCCGCTGGGTACCGTGGCATGCCTTCCACCTGGATCACATCAAGCCTCGCCACACTTTCACTCGTCCGACAGACGCCGATGTCCTCGCCAACCTCCAACTCCTGCATAAATCTCCGTGTCACGAGCAGAAGACAAAACGCGACTTCCACGCGGTAGCCGTATGAGGTGATAAGTCTCACGTACGGTTACAACGGGGGGGATGGAGAAACGGACCGCACGGTACCGCGCTCTGTCCCTACCCACTACGCTTACCCCCATGGTTTCTCATTCACTTCCTTTCAGCGATGAATCGTGTAACTGTGGATTTTATGCAGAAGACAAGCGGGAATGCTGAGAACACCAATCGTCAGAGGTGATCTTATCATGCAGGAGTGGAACGTATGAACGAGTTAAGCAGAGACGGTGTTCAGGAACTGACTGGCGGTTGTCTGTGCGGCGCAATGCGCTACCTCATTACTGCTCGACCCCTTTCTGTGGCGTACTGCCACTGTCGCATGTGCCAACGCGCAAGTGGATCACCAGTAGTGAATTGGGCGACACTTCCGTTAACCGCATTTCGTGTGACTGGTGGTCAACTCACTTTCAATCGGTCATCAGCCAAAGCCGAACGCGGGTTCTGTGCGCGCTGTGGGAGCCAGATGACGTTTCAATTTACTGAAGGTCCTAACGAGATTGATGTCACCGTCGCAACACTGGACGATCCTGCTACTCTACCACCACAATATCACATTTGGACATCAAGCCAGCAACCGTGGCTCCTCCTGGGAGATACCCTGCCACGTCATGCAGACGATGGTAAGGATTTTTCGCCATACAAAAACAGTTAAGTGTCAGGAGAGGGACAATCCACATGGCAAAGCTCACCGAAGAAATGAAGCGTGTGGTGGAAGAACAGCGGTTAGGGTTTATGGCGACGGTCTGCGCAGATGGCACGCCCAACCTCTCGCCCAAAGGCCTGACCTTCGTCCTCGACGACGAACACCTGGTGATTGGAGACGTGCGCTCGCCAGCTACCATCGCCAACCTGACCACGCGTCCAACCGCTGAGATCAATGTCGTGGATCCCATCGCGCGAAAAGGGTTTCGTTTCAAAGGCGCCTGCAGCGTGTACACAGAAGGCACTGAGTTCGGAGAGTTGGTTGCATTTCTCCGCTCAAAAGGGGCGAAGAGTCGCATTCGGTCCGTGATGGTCATGACGGTCGATCGAGTTCGTCCGCTGATATCTCCCGTGTACGACTCTGGAAGCAGCGAATACGCCGTGCGGAAACGGCAGATAGCGCGTCTTCACGAACTGAACAAGGACCTTGATTATGACGCCTAGCGCGGCGCAAACCGCATTGCGAGGCGTCTAGGCAAATACTTTGCGATAGTCGCGGATGAACTGGTCGATTGAGATGGGTGTTTTCTTTGCAATTTGCTCAGTACTCACGCGCACGACTCCCGTCTGGCGCTGCCGGGAATGACGAAATCATAAGGGAGGATATTTATGCAGCGGTTTGCACTGACGGTTGCAACGTGAGATCGCCGAACTTTCCTCCAGCGTCAACGATTTGTTTCCAGATCCATCCATCATATTCGATAAGTACACCCCACCCGTTATTCTTTTCGGGGACGACTTGGAGAATGTGAATTGGATCCCGTACCGTCCGTGCCAAATGCTGTTTGACGAGCAGCATTACTTCTTGCGTTGTCATAGACACCTCCTCTCATGCTGTGGGTACTTCCTGAGCGTGTCGAGCGTATGAGGATTGTGTGAAAACGAGATGACACATGCATCGCGTCTTTGTGGTTACGATCTGGATACAGCAGCGAGATAGTGGATACAGTCTTCTGCCGTGCGTGCGACAACAACTGGTCTATCATTACAAACCAATTCACGTGCAGTGATGTCTCTGTCTTCGCTCGGCCAGAAGACAACGCGGCAGCCCGCACAAGCTGCTGCGGTTGCTCCAACCTCGGTATCTTCGACGGCAAGGACCTGTGATGGGTCGAGCGCGTGGCCAAGGAGGTCACACGCTGCCCGCACACTGTGGACATACAGATCCGGTGCAGGCTTGGGAGCCATCACGCCATCAAGGCAGCTAAAAAAGCGAAAATGTTTGTAGAGGCCAGTAGCGTGCAGCTTCTGATGGGTTTCCGGCCAGTCGGCGTTTGTTGCTACACCAAGTAACAATCCCAATGTTTCAGCGGCAACGATAATGTCCTGTACCCCTTCGCGCATGTGCAACCGCCCAAGGTTCGTCGTCACATAGCGACGTGCAATGCCAAGATAGGTCGATTCAGAAAGAAAGCTAGAGAGATGACGGCTGTATCGTCCTGCTTTGTTGGAGACATAACGATACGCATCTTCATCTGAGAGCCCGCGAATACGGCTCCACTCTTGTGGTGACAGCAGCAAATCCGGGCGATGGTAGATATGCCCCAGGATGAAGTTGTGTTTGTCCCGATGAATGGAGTCTGTCACAAGCGTGCCATCGACATCGAAGACCACGACGCGGATTGAGCCAGACAGCGAGTGAGTATGTTGCATCATAGCCTCCATAGTTCAAAACCGTGCATTCGCGACGAGCGGCTCCTCACCCGCGCTGCTCCCTGGTACCAGTGGGACAATGCCTCTCTGGGGACTCCATCGGACCAGCTCTAAGCGCCCGTCCACGTGTTCGACAATGGCTGTGCAGGTCGGTGCGTCTGATGACTCCGCGCAGACTCCTCCAAGAGCTGTGTCTGTAGCACCGTGTCCGGTCCAATGGCCGGTGTTCAAATAGGTCACGCTCGCAGGTCCAATAGACTCTCCCGTCTCTTCGTCAATCGGAGACGGGAAATCACGAACTTCAGGGATGTGCGTATGGCCGCAAATAATACCGTCAAAAAAGGTACGGTGGTGCGTCCGTGGCTGCCGCTTGTGTCGTGCATAGATCTCTGCATTTCTCGCAAACACGTAGCCGAGCATGGCCTGACTATAAGAGGTCGAGTATGAGTGTCCGTCAGCACGCGTCTTGATCGCGTGAGCTAACGACCAGTGTGATTCGAGCCCGAGATACTCCAGTGCGCGATTGATGCGCGCATACTTACGCCATCTATCAATCTGAATGCTCAACTTGGCGATCGCCTCAAAGGCGTGAGTCCCGAGGATGCTGAGCCAGCGATGGCGCCGCACCATGCCGTCGAAACTGTCTCCGTGCATGACCAGGAACCGCTGTCCGTCTTGCGTTTCGTGCACCGCATCGAGGACCACCGCGATGTTACTCAAGCGCACTCCGACGAAATCACGCAGGACTTCGTCATGATTGCCAGGAACCACGACTGTCTTGGTGCCATGCCGATCGGCCCGTAAGATCTTTTGTATCACAGTGAGTTGGGTACGGCTAAAGACCCCACTGCCCAGCAACTTGCCAAGCTTGAGTGGATTAAAGATACGCAGCTTCCACAGGTCAAAAATATCACCGATGAGAAAGAGGTATTCAGTTTTTATGTGATTCAGGAATTGGACGAGATCGGCCGCGCGACTCGAAGCCGTGCCAAGATGTACGTCAGAGATAAAAACGCTGCGGTAGCAATGCAGCTGATGAATCAGACGATCGGATACGTCCTCGCGCTCAGGGAGAATCCGCTTGTAATATCGTTCAATGCTGATTGGAGGCTCATACGTCCCGTCGGTCAGACACGGAGTAGTCAATGCGGTGAGTGTCTTCATACGTGACTCATATTCCTCAGCTGATACATCCTGTTCCTTTTATTGACTCGAGACGCTCAGACTCTGAGACTCCTAGCCCCTCTTTCTCACTGTTCGAGGTACGCGCCGTATGCGTAGTAGATCGTTTCAAGGAGAGGCAACACATACCAGTCCTCGTGCGGGAAACGCATTATGAGGAAAAATCCCCAGATCGACAGCAACGTCCCAACGTATTGCGGATGCGAAAACAAGGAAAACGGAAACTCCTGACACCACGGAACATGATAGCCAAATTTACAGCCGTAGAAGACGCCGACCGTGCCTAACTGGTAGAACACACTGAGGTTCAGAATCTGTCCAACCAGGATAAGAATACTGGCGAGCGCAAGTGCTCCCGCACTGGTGCCAACCAGTGCGGGGGAAGATTGTCCATACACATAACACCAGCCAAGAAACACAGCAGCCTGAATCACTTTGAAGCCATAAAAAAGCCGCTGTAATACCTCGATCGGTGTTCCTCGCAATCCGATGATTGATTGATAACACATAGTGAGAAACGACTCTGGGAAACGCCATGCCCAAACATAGACAATGCGTTCGAGGCTCAACAAGATAGCAGCCGCGAACAACGGCCAGATCATCATGCGATTTCACCACCTTTGTGTGCATGTGAAGAAAGCAACAGACGGGACGGACTCGCATAATACGCGGTAATATCTGTAAAGGGGTCGGTAGCGAGCTTGATCCACCAAATCATCGAGCTGCGTAACCCATGCGTCCACATCAGATAGAGAACATGGCCGAGAACGACGGTCACAGTTAATAGAAACCATTGCCACGCAACCGTTGGGATGAGTGCGCTCAGTGTTGCTAGGTTCACAGTTCCGGCGCGTACGAGATGGAGAAGTGGAATCAGGAGGTAGCCGAAAACGACAAGCGTCTTGCTCCGTGTGGTGAAGCCGAGCAGTAACTCCTCCTTGTCGTGACACGGAGGTTCTAACACGGCGTGACCAAACTGTCGCACAAACAGTGCGGCTAATCCGAGACACATCGCTTGTGTGAAGTCAAAGAAAATCAAGCCGTAGCAATAAATGAATACGCTGGAACTCAGTAGGTGGAAAAACTGATTGATCAGATTGCTATGCGACGCAATATGGTCATCATGTTTACGGCGCATCACTTCTGCGTAGAAATTCTTTATGGGAGCAGGTACTTGAATGAGACTCCCCAACATTTCCTTGATCAGCCGAATGCGCATGTGTCGTGCCCTCCCTGGTTGCTGCGCTTCCTCTAGCCACCAGCCATCACGTTGCATACTCACCGTGGCAGCAAGCAGCTTCACTTGCAGTTCTTGGTAGTCTTCGGCAGTAAAATCCATGCTGCTCAAGCAGCGTCCCGTGCCAACCCAACTCAATGTGACCCCCTCGGCGCGTAGGTAATACTGCAGGAGCCAGTTGTACCGGCTTGGCGTGGTAAAGAGCACAGTCCAGACGGTTGCTAGGTGGACAACACGGAGTGGCAAAGCCAATTCAGCAAGTCTGTGGTTAACCGTTTGTACCCATTCAGCGCAGCGCTGTTGTGCTTCTTCATAGAGTGGCGTAGTCGTCGACTGCGTGACCCAGCGTAAGAACTCGTTCATCGCGCCCATCACCAACGGGTGGGCAGAGAAGGTGCCAATGACATAGGCGATGCGCATGGGATGCGCGGCATCAAAGCGCTGCATGAGGTGCCGTTTGCCACACACCACGTCAATCGGCATGCCGCCGGCAACCGTTTTTCCATAGACAACGATGTCAGCCTGCACGCCAAAGTATTGCTGCGCGCCGCCTGGCGCTAAGCGAAAGCCGGTATACACTTCGTCGAAAATCAGCGGAATGTTACACGTGCTACACACCTCGCGGAGTTGCTGTAACCACTGAGCATACGCAGACGTGGACTCTTGTGTCTTGCGCATCTCGCTGGTGAGCAGCACGGCATCACTTGGAGGCGGGGAATTTGGATGAAATGATTGCATCGGATTGACGACGACACCAGCAATCTCATGCACGCGCCAACGAATAACGCCGAGTGATGCCGGATGGAGGTCCTTTAGGGTAAGACAATCATCAATGCTGCGCTCGCTGCCAAGTCCTGGCTGTACGCCATCCCACCAGCCGTGGTACGCGCCGGAAAAACAAACAATGAGTTTCTTTTGTGTATTGAACCGCGCCATCCGGACCGCAGCCATCACAGCTTCGGTACCGCTCATATGAAACGACACTTCATCCATTCCCGACACAGCCTTCAGCATGGTAATGTTTTCTGCAACCACTGGATGAAGCGGACCTAAGACCGGGCCTAAGTCCTTTACCCGCTCCCAACCTTTTTCTATCCAGTCCTTGTACCGATCGAACCCCGCAACATTGAGTCCATAGGAGCCGCTGACATCCAACGTCCAATTGCCATCGAGGTCACGCAGCCGTGGCCCGTTTGACTCTGTTACGACAGAGCACAGGTTAAACTTCTCGCGCATCACGCGCATAAAGGGGAAGGGAACGCGATTGGCGTCGGTAAAGCGCAGATCGGAGAACCCTTCGCGCACGGCATCACCCCATGCGCTCGATTGTGGGTACTGCGTACGAAAAAAACCTGACAACCGCTCAAGTGCTTGGCGACGCAGGTCGAGCCAGCGCCCTGTCGCACCATCCGCACTCAGAAATTCGTCCTCTGAATAATCACGTGACTTCACCCAGTGTGACAAGCGTCGTGAAAACATCGGTGTCAACGCCGACGCTCGTAAGGTAACAACGGCAGTTATCAGTCGGCGACCAGCAAAGATCAGCAACGTCAGCAACAATAAGCCCCACCAGAGCCAGGCCTGTTGTGTTAGTATCGTGCAGTTTGCTGTTGTGTTCGCACTCAGACACTCCGTCCATTGCTGGAGCATATTCGTCTCTACCATGCGCTTATCTCCTTGTTCATGTGAGGTTACGCGGTCAGCTCACCGTATCGTACTGAAGGCTGAGCAACGCGGAGGCTGCGGCTCAAGGCATTGAGCAGGAGCATTTCGAATCGTTCGATTGCCCGCCCCCAGCTCACACTGGTTGCGTAAGTGCGTGCTTGCTCTCGCATATGTGAAATCAGTTGCGGAGCACGGATGAGTTCAGTCGCGGCGTTGATAAATTGTTGTCTCTCACCAAAAGGAACAAGTACGCCGGTATCACGATGGACGATGTGCATTTTTGCTGCCGCATAGTTGTACGCTATGACTGCCAACCCACTAGCCAGCGCTTCTAACGTGACATTACCAAAGGTCTCCGTCTCGCTGGGAAAGAGAAACACATCAGCGGAGGCATACTGTTGGGCGAGTTGTTCGCCAGTGAGAAGTCCGGGAAAGATGATGTCAGAATGGTCGTGTTGCAATGAAGTGCGCAACGGTCCATCGCCAACGACGACGAACTTCACGCGTTGGTCTTGCTGTTGCATTGCGCGATATGCGGCAACGGCGACGTGCAAGTTCTTCTCGGGTGCCACGCGCCCGACGTACAGCACCACGACATCCTGTGCGGTCACCCCCCAGCGCTGTCTCACCTCCTCCGAGCGTCGCGTAGGGTTAAACAGTGTCGTGTCAACGCCGCGCCCGAGGACGCTGACGTTGTGAAATCCCAGCCTATCGAGTCGATCTCGCAGATCGTGACTCGGCACTAACGTGCCGTTGGTGCGATTATGGAACGCCCGCAGATAGCGCAGGATCACAGGGTGCAAGAACCCTGCATGATAATGCCGCGAATAGCTGTGGAAGTTGGTGTGAAACCCGCTGAGCACCGGAATCCCGAATCGCTGTGCAGTCGCCACGGCTGACCATCCCAGTGGTCCTTCGGTGGCTACGTACACGACGTCCGGGGGGTGATCTGTCCAAGAGCGTTGCAGAACCTTGCCGGTAGGCAAGCCAAACTGTAACCCCTGATAGCCTGGTAACGGTAATCCACGCACGAGCGTTACGTGCGAGTCGTTTAACCGACGAAGGCTATCTTCACTATGTTGACGAGGGCGGACGATCGACACGGCATGCCCCCGTCCTCGCAAACCGTGGACGAAGCGACCTAACGTGAAAGCGACACCATTCACTTCAGGCACGTACGTCTCGGTGACAACGGCAATATGGTGGTGATTCCCTACGGCGTGGTCAGTGGTTGTGCGTGCAGTAGCAGTCATCGTGTGTTCCTCCAGCTTAACGTATCGCGATGTCCTCACAGGTTGTTGCCATAGCAATTCAAACGTCCTTTCCACCAATCATACAAGACGAACGTTGCGGTTCGATGACGGCACGATGAAGATTGTGCGAGCATTCTTGTAAGACACTCGAAGTGAGGACGCGAGAAGAGCTAACCATCGCGACTGGCGCACCCAGACACGCATCTAGATAGAGCGTCGCAGCGGTACGCACCCGTCGGCAGTTCATGTGCTCTTCATCTGCATAAACCGTGCAATGGCGGTGGCCGCTGCCATGGGATTCGTATACATCGCCATGTGTGATCCCTCGATAGTCACCGTTCGTATTGTTGGCATCTCGCGGGCCATCATCTCGGCGTTCCGATATGGGACAACACGGTCATGTGATCCGGCCAGGTAGAGCACTGGCGAACGACACTTACGTAATGTGGCTCGTGCATCGACTGCTATGATCGCCTGGGCGCGGGCGGCGATAATAGCAGCAGGCACACGGCTCAACGTTGCTGCCTTGTCGCGCTTGAGTTGCTCCGGCCAGCGACGCGGCACCAACGCAGGCATCCGCCGGGCAAGCCGAAGAAAAGTCACGACTGGTGCGCCGACCGCACATCGGACCCACGGTAACAGCGGCAAGGGCGGGCGAATGAACGACGCACTGAGGATCACTCCTTGTGTTCTCTTCGGCTCCTGCGCCGCCAACATCAGCGCCAACGGTCCCGAAAACGACCAGCCCAAGACATAGAACGCCTCAAGGTGTTCGGTTGCTGCTTCCACTAACGGCAGCAAGTCCGCATACCCATTGGCTCCAGCGGTAGGATACGTCACGACTACAGGTCTTATCCATGATGGAAGGGCGGTAAGGAGGGGTTGAAAGAAGACTTCGGTCCCATCGAGCCCAGGCAAGAGAACTAGTGTCACTGGCTGTGGTAGCAATTGAGCGGGTGTGAACGTGTTGTTAGAGAATCGCGTACACGAGCCGTTGTACCGCGAATTCCATCGTTAACATAGCAACCGTACGCAGCAGTCCTTGCCCGAATTCGGGGACGGTTTTTGGTGGGGGCAACATTGATATGGGCATCGTCGGTACTTCTGGAAAGCAGTTGACTGATCGGAGGAGATCGAAAATCTGCTGTTGCGCTAGTTGTTGCGCATCGTACAGCACGAGAACACTCCCGGTGATAGGATTAGCGGTGACTTTGGTAATTCCCGGGTGGAGCCCCAACTGTTGCTCTAGTGCTACCGCCTTGTGTGGCGCGCCTTTGATCTGGGTGCTTTTCACCCGAATCCGCCCATCAAGGGCATGAAGATATGCCGCAGTGCCCTGTACGGTCATTGCCTCTCCTTCTTGCGGAACATGTAACTCTCTCATTTCCATTGCTATTCATTATCGCTAGAGACCGTTACGAGGCGGTAAGGGAACTGTTACACTTCTGTTAAATCTTCTTGGAGAAGACGATGAAAAATGCGCACGCCCAGGCAAAGTACCATGCCCACCTCGCCCACTATATTCCCGGACGCTTACGGGTTCGGTTGCGTCGTGGAGAGCGTCGATCATATGTCATGGAGCACCTGAAGTACGATCTCTTGACACAACCGGGTATCGACGCTGTCGATGTGAATCACGCGGCAGGTAGCGTCACAGTCAGCTATGATCCGCACCAACACTCAGACTCCAGCATTCTCGGATTGCTGCAAGATTTGGATGTTGTTTTCGGCACGATGCTCGACCTCCCCCATTGGGAGGAAGGAACCGGAGAAACGGGCCTCAGTACCGGAGCACTCTCGGTATCTGGTGCGTTAGATGACCTAAACCGAAGACTGGCCAACTGGACGGGGAATGTGATTGATCTGCGAGTGTTGTTCCCACTGAGTGCGGTGGGGTTTGGCTTGTGGCAGATTCGTAAGCACGGACTCATGTTAGAAACGCTTCCAGGGTGGCTTCTCGTTTGGCTTGGGTTTGATGCGTTCCTGAAGCTCCAAGTCCACCACGGGACAGATGAGCGGCAAGTCCGAAACGCTGCCCACGGCTAAATCAAGCCACAAACGTTGGCACCGCAGCGTTGTCAGCAGGAGTGAAGCGAAGAGTCGTTCAGAGAGGCCAGTGCTGCGC
>Ga0075024_100001026_pt1 | contig 10951 bp, 7 predicted proteins | sample Str013_2_FD_71389 | JGI IMG/M metagenome (GOLD analysis project Ga0075024, IMG submission 71389) | Freshwater sediment microbial communities in response to fracking from Pennsylvania, USA - Straight Creek_MetaG_SC_2013 | ecosystem: Environmental > Aquatic > Freshwater > Creek > Sediment... | reverse complement strand
GCCTTCATTTGCAGAACAAAATAAAAATAATCGGTATAGATGGATTACCCATTAAAGGCGCCGGTTTAGATATGGTAGCGAATAAGTTTATCCTGGCTACGGTATTATATCCTACAGGCGGCCAGGAGGCTATATTAACCGCATCCAACATTTTAGAGGGGAGGCCATATAAAAAGGAAAATCAGCTATTTACTACAGTTATAGATTCAACAAATATCAGGATTACCCAACTTCAGAATGAAAAGGTGCTTGCCCAGCAAATTGATATAGACAGGGCACAGAAAAAAATTGAAGCACAGGCTATTGTTTCACGAAACCAAAGCAATATTATTTACACCATTTCTATATCGTTGGGGCTGGCACTAATAATGGGTTCCGTGTTATTTTATTATTTAAGGGAAAATAAAAAAATTAATGCCAGGCTGGCGTTTCAAAATGAAGAAATATCCAACCAACGGAACCAGCTTATTGAGTTAAGCAAAAAGGCAAAAGAAGCAACTGAGGCAAAAATCAATTTCTTTACCAATATTTCACATGAATTCAGAACCCCATTAACCCTGATTATTGCGCCCCTGGAGGAATTAATGTCGAATCCAAAAATCCATTTCACCACGAAACAGCATCTTACCTTAATATGGAAGAATGTATTCAGGTTGCTCAGACTTATAAATGAACTGATTGATTTCAGGAAGATTGAATCAAATAAAATGAAATTGCAGGCATCGGAAAATGACATTGTTTCATTTATAAATGAAATAGCAGAAACGTTCAAACCCCTGGCCAGGAAAAAGCACGTGGATATCAAACTATTTACCAGGGAAAGGAGTTTGCTGGTTTGGTTTGATGCTTCCATGCTGGATAAGGTAATCTTCAATCTTCTGTCAAATGCACTTAAATTTACCGGGGAAAATGGCTATATACACTTAACGATAGAAAGAAATAATGTTGAAAATAGTGTGGTTATCAAAGTGGAAGATAATGGGATAGGCATGTCGGAAGAAGTAGCAGCCCACGCCTTCGAATTATTTTACCAAGGCAATATAACCAATCAGCAAGGAAGCGGTCTCGGGTTATCTTTATCTAAAGAACTGATTAACCTTCATCATGGACAGATATCTGTCAGCAGCAAACAAGGGAAAGGAACCTGCTTTATAATTAACTTACCCATGGGTACAGATCATCTTGAAAAAGAAGAAATGGTAGTTGAAATACCAATCAGTGAATCCGCCTATCATGATGAAAGGTTGTATTCATTTGAATTAAAGGATGATACCGGGGAAGCCGGCGAAGACCAACCCCCGGTAAAAAAAGAACATTTAATCTTGCTGATTGAAGACAATCCTGATTTGAGGACTTATCTGAAAGAGCGACTGGAAAAAGAATATGAAATTCTTGAGGCAGATAATGGCATTACTGCTCTTCAATCCGCCTTTGATAACATACCCGACTTAGTCATTTCCGATGTTGTATTACCCGGAAAAGATGGTATTTCGATTACCAATATCCTTAAAAATGATTTTCGTACTTCGCATATACCCATCATTCTATTAACTGCAAAGAACGCCATCGAAGAACAGATTGAAGGCATGAGAAATATGGCAGACGCCTATATTGTAAAGCCTTTTAACCTAAAATTCCTGGAGGAGACTATAAAAAGCTTCATGAAGAACCGGGAGGTGCTTAGAAGTCATTATACCAGTGAATTACCGTTGGAAATGAAATCCCAAACCCCTAAAAAACTCGACAGGAAATTTATTAACCAGTTTACAACAATTATAGAAACGAATATTGGCAATGAAAACTTTTCTATTGAAGATATTTGTACCGCTATGGGCATTTCAAGAATCCAATTGTACCGGAAGGTAAAAGCATTGCTGGGTTATAATGTAAGTGATTATATATTAAATACAAGGCTGCAAAAATCAAAACACTATTTAAACGAAAGGGAATTGTCCATTTCAGAAATAGCCTATAAAGTAGGATTCGCTTCCCCTGCCTATTTTTCAACCGTCTTTAAAACAAAATTTTCGGTTACTCCAACTGAGTACAGGGAAAAGGTAAAATGAATCCTTTAGGCAGTTGTATTAAATCCAAACCCTGTAATGTATAATGAATTGCCACTGCCATTAGTGCAATGTTTCCCTTCATTTTTGTAAAGGGTATTGACAATTCCTCCGTCCCATGCAAAATGATTACATATTCCTTTCCGCCACCAATGATTTTATCCTAATGCAGGCAAAAAGCCGGGCAACAGAATGGCCTATTAAAATATTACCAAATTATGTCCTTTTTTGGTGCAGGTGCGTTGTAGGTGCGTTGATCAACGCACCTACAACGCACCTGGAGAGAAAATGGTAACCCAAAGTATCTGCTTTAACAGCCCAGTAGTGTTTCTCCTTCTGATGCAGGATAAAACATAATTAGTTGAAAATGAATAGCTGGAATATTGATTGCTGTGCAGTATGGCCATTTCTGAAAACGGCCGTTGAAATAAAATATAATTGCAAAAGGAAGAATAATTCCTTTAATAATGGCTTAGTCAGCCCGTTCAATTCAAATAATTTATTTGATTACCAACACTTTCTCTTTAAATGAGGCACCATCACCAAATACATTGGGTATGGAGATGAAATAGGTTCCTGCGCTGAGGTGATCAATATTAATGGCGGTACTACCGGAAAGGATTTGCTGCTGCACCACCCTTCCATTGATATCGGTAATAAATGCTTTGAATGACTTAGTAGTATTGTCTACTTTAATGGTAAACTGTCCGTGGTTTGGATTGGGCCATAGCATGACGGTTACGGATGATGTACTGGACCCGTTTACGGCTTTGATTGCCGTGTAGATACTTCTATTGTCCAGGTCAATTTGCTTCAGCCGGTAATAACTGGTACCTGCATATGAATTGAGATCACTGTACAAATAATTCAATACAGTTGCGCTATTACCATTTATCGCGTGTGAAGCTGTAAACCCGATCCCACTAAAAATCAACTCGGGTTCCAGCCTCCTTTCTATTTCAAAACCTTTGTTGTTTTGTTCTGTTTGTGTCTGCCAATCAAGTTTTACTATTGTCTTTGAAAAACGGGTGGCTGAAAAATCAATGAGCGTAACTGGTAATGCAGCGGAAGCCATGCCGATTCCAAATTGTCCAAAGGAAGAAATATTTATCCGCCTGGCATAGCCATCAGTAACCAATCGCCCCGGTGAACCATTTGGTGGAAGGCTGTTTATAGCGGGAACAATCCATGCAGCTGCGTTGCCGCTGGCAACTGGTCTTTGTAAAATACCGAAGGCATTATTGGATAAACCTGTAAAGCCATTGAAATACAACAAGAGATCATACTTACCCGAGCCGGGTGAGGCATCGGGTGTAAGGTACCATACCCCGCCATTGTTTACCGAGGTATATGGCGTTCCGTTTTCTGAAACAATCAGACCCGCATCCGTTCCGGGTTTTGGCCCAAAGGATGCATCCAGATAAGTAATACCGGTTAATGGAGCAGCAATGAGGTTGTCTACTTGTATCCTGTTGCTTTGTAAATTATTTCCGATTGGAAAGAAATAGGTATTCACTGTAGAAGGGCTGATAAATCTTCGCAGGTTGCCATTGAACCAGCTATTGGTAAAATTCGGGTTGGCGGGATCAGCTTCTACCGCTAATTGTGTGTTACCCGTAGCGATGGCCCTGTTGGTGCCTGTGGAAACAATGCCACTGATAAGATACCATTTCTGTGTACTGACGTCACTGTTTAAAATAAGCAGCGGGTTATTCACTTCAATCCGTGCAAAGCCGTTTTTACTCGTAATACTGCTGTTTCCTGTATTATTAAATTGCCAGGCACCTGCTCCGTAAGAGTAAGATGCGATGCTGTTGTCGATCCAGTCGGCAGTACCGTTATTCTTGAATGCTACTGTTCCATTATTTATAAATGTACTGCCATTGTCCAGCAAGGCGCCTCCCTGGATGGTTAGGTTAGCACCTGGCTGAAGAGCGATGCTGGCGCCATTTTGAACATGCAATACCTGCTGGGAATAATTGATATTACAATACAGTACCAGGGCAGCTATGATAAAACTTTTTTTCATTGAAACAAATTATCTTCTTTGAAAAACGGTCTGGTCTATTTGATTTTGTTTTTCAACAATTGCAATTCTTTTACCAGGAGGTTGATTTGTTCCTGTTGTTGTTGCAGTTGCTTATTCTGCGCATCGATCATTGATTGTTGTTCCTGCACCGCTTTTACCAATGGCACCACGAAGGATTCGTAACTGAGGCTGTAATGATCTTTTTCATCTTTTGGCTTAACGATTCCGCTGAAATTATAACCTGATGCAAAGGCTGCTTTTTCCACTTCCTGGGCTATAAATCCAGTTCTCCGGATGGCGCTAGCCTCTTTATAGGCCACGTTCATAACGGTATTGTCGTTTCTAGGATCGTTTGATAAGGTACCTGCCTGCGTAAAATTGTCGAATCGTTTCACATCAAACTGGTAAGTAACGGGGTGCAGTTTTAGAATAAAATCCAGCCCTTTTACATCGTCCCTGATATTAAACTTAAATCGCCCGTCCGAAGGTGAAGTAAAAGGTACCTGTCCTTCAATAACTGTTATGGCGCTATTGCCCAGCCTTATTTTATTAGAGGCGTTTACGATGGCATTGGCTCCGATGGCAGTGGCATTAGAAAGGCTGCCACTGGATACATCTGCTGAATAGCCAATGGCCGTATTGTTAGAGCCGACAGTAATTGTTGCAAGCGAACCATATCCTACCGCGGTATTTACAGAGCCGCTGGTATTGGCACCCATTGAAACTGTGCCCACAGTAGTATTTCCAAACCCATTACTGTTTGACAGCATGGCCTGGTAACCCAATGCTGTGTTGTTGGCGCCTGCGGTATTATTATACAATGCACTATCTCCATTGGCCGTATTACCACTTCCGGTGCTGTTATTAAACATCGAATTACTTCCCATTGCGGAATTGCCATATCCATTTGTATTCAGGAACAGTGTATTGGTACCCGTTGCTGTGTTATTACTTCCGGTAAGGTTTGAGATGAGTGCATTGGCACCGATCCCGGTATTAACCGCACCATTTGTATTATTCGTTAAAGCCTTGGCCCCATAAGCAGTATTGAAACTTCCCGTGCTGTTCCGGTTTAGTGCAATTATCCCGGTTGCAGTATTTGAACTACCAGTAGTGTTGAAAGTAAGTGTTCCTGAACCAACGGCTGTATTGAGATCACCAGTTGTATTCCCAAACAAAGAGCTATAACCAACAGCGGTATTTCCGGTGGCGGTAGAATTCAGGTACAATGCAAAAGCGCCCAGGGCCGTGTTCTGCGTTCCGGTTATATTGTTTGTTAAGGCCTGTTCACCTACTGCTGAATTGTAACTGCCGGTGGTATTGAATTGCATGCTTTGTCCACCAAGTGCCGTATTAAATATTCCTGTTGTATTTGCATTCAGGGCAAAATAACCGTTTGCGGTATTATCGAAACCCGCAGTATTGCTAGCCAACGCGTTACTTCCAAAGGCGCTATTTTCGTAACCTGTTGTATTGGCAAACAGGGATTGAAAACCAATGGAGGTATTATTGGATCCGGACGCATTATGAAATAGTGAGCTGTCACCAGCAGCTGTATTATAATTCCCGGTTGTGTTGGCAAACATGGATCGGTGACCCAGGGCAGTATTGGAATTGCCTGAAGTATTTGAGTAGAGGGAAGAGGCACCAATAGCTGTATTGATAGAACCGATATTATTTGTAAACATACTGCTATACCCTACTGCTACATTTCCAATGCCGGTGGTATTTGTATTTAGTGCAAAAGTTCCCATGGCGGTATTGGCAATGCCGGTTGAATTTGAATACAATGAATTTACTCCCATGGAAGTATTATAGTCACCGGTGGTATTACCGTAGAGTGAAAAGGACCCACTGGCGGTATTGAAATTACCGGTAGTGTTGGAATACAAAGCGCTATCGCCGAGGGCCGCATTATTATTTCCGATGGTATTATTAAAAAGCGCATTACTGCCATGGGCCGTATTGGAAGCCCCGGTTGTATTAAAAAATAAGGCGTTTACCCCGGAAGCAGTATTATCACTCCCGGTGGTATTGGAAATCAAAGATTGTGCGCCGAATCCAGTATTACCGGAACCCTTATTATTGGTGAGTGACTTGGCGCCAGCAGCTGTATTAAAACTACCTGTATTGTTTAAGTTAAGTGCAATGAAGCCGAATGCGGTATTGGAACTCCCGGTAGTGTTGGACCCCAGAGCGGTAGCACCCGTTGCGGTATTAAGATCTCCGGTAGTATTGGCTCCCAGGGCCGCGAATCCTACCGCAGTGTTGGCAGAAGCAGTTGTATTGAGATCCAATGCATCATAGCCTACGGCAGTATTCTCAGTTCCTGTGCTATTTTTAAATAATGAAAAAGTGCCTATTGCGGTGTTGGCAAACCCTGTGGTATTGGTTAACATGGAAAGGCTTCCTACCGCTGTATTTCCCCCCGCTGTGGTAGTGCTGAATAATGCACCTGCGCCTATTGCAGTATTATCTGTACCTGTTGAATTGGCAAATAAGGCTGTCTGACCCATTGCAGTATTATTAAAGCCTACAGTATTTGCAAAAAGGGAACTATCACCCACCGCAGTATTATAACTACCAGTAGTATTGCCTGCGCCGGAAAGATAACCAAAGAATGAATTGTATAATAAATGATCGATGCGACCGGAGGGCTTTCCGTTTACTTTAAAGTTTAATGGAATGTTATCCGATGTACCAATAAATTGTGTACCATCTGTTGTACCGCTGTTCCCGCTCAACGACCATCCATTGCCCGTAGACAGGTTTTGCCAACTTGTTCCATTGTTGTACCAGAAAGAATTATAGGTTGTATCATACACGAGCAATCCCTTGGTATTGGCAATCAGTTTCCTGGCCGTTGAATCCATCCTTGAAATAAGTACGCCCTTGGTACCGGATTTTACATCCAGAATGGCATTGGGGTTTGGCAGGGATTGATCGTTGTTAATGGCAACATTCTGAGCATTGGCTGCCTGGAAAGAAATAAATAGCAGGAAGCATGGAAACGTAAACCTGATTTTCATTTGCTGCAATTTTGGTTATTAATTAAACCCATCTGTCCTGTAAACAGGATTAAATTTGTTGCAGTATGTTCTTTTATAAAAAGGTAAATCAGCCTGGTGGATATTAGCCTGTAATAAAGTATAATGTCTGTTACATACCGCAATAAGTATGTAATAAAAGTAAAAACAGTAATAACAGAATGATTGGCCAATTAGGAAACGGTAGCTTTTGGAAGGAAACGGTAGGAAAGAAAGAAAAAAATAAAATGCTATCAAAATTCGCAAAACCCAACAGCAGGTGTATAAAATGAATCATCTCCCGCTTTAAGAGTTATTTATTGGTTTTACAAACTTACCAGTAAACTGTGACTAAAGAAACGGTAGTAGGCCGTAGCCGGCCTGTTAATTTATCTAAGCCTGGTGGCGGAGATCAGTCTTTCAACTATGTTGTCTGGGTCAATGATGTCCAGCAAGACTCCTGCAACATCGGTGCGTTTGTATTGTACCTGATGTAATTGGTACACCTTAATTCTATATAGAAATATTTCCTTAAGATATTTTCAATCGTCTACTTCGGGGAAATTCTTTGCCTTCCATTCACCATGTGGGTTTGGGGAGTTATACAAAAATGATTTGTTCTTCCCTGTCCTCCACAACAATCTTTCGGATAAAATCATCATACTTTTCATCCTCGTGGTTACTGTAAACGCCATAAGCGTCGAGACTGTAACCAATCAAACCATCATTGGCTTCAATAACATACAAAATGGAAGAATCTCCGGGGTTGGAATCTCCTTCAAACCGGTAGGTCTTAATAATCTTTAAATCCTCCGGGTTGTAAATTTTATTGTTGCCTGCGGTAAAGCCGCCTAGCACAATAGTAAATTCATTGTCCCATCTTTTTACTCTCAGTTTTTCCATTATTTGACTCAGTGTGGTCATATCAGTTGTATTACCCATAATTTTTTATTTTGATTGTACTGACCGTAAGGCAAAGTCCGTACCTCTATCAGGATGCTGTATATAAAGAGAAAACCCCTGTATACAAGGGGTTTTAGTAATTTAATTAATATTTTTCGGTACAAATGGTGGAATTTATTCCTCAGTCTGTTGCGACGATTCATACACGCGCAATTTATTATACAATGTCTTTCTGTCTATCTTTAAAATTTCAGCTGCCCTTGTTTTATTGAACCGTACTTGTTTCAGTACCGTCATAATTGTATCATATTCTGCCTGTGATGCGGCGTTTTTCAAGTCTGGTTCTGCCTGCTTATTAATACTGAGCATATTATTAGGCTGTATTCTTTCGCTGTTAAGGATATTACCTGCGTTAGTAATTTCCCATGGGAGCGTTTCTGTATTTATCTTTCCGCTGGCTGTAAGCAGTGTGGCGCGGCGGATAACATTTTTGAATTCGCGCAGGTTACCCGGCCATGGATAATTAATAAACAAATCCATTACTTCCGGTTCAAAACCATCCAGGGTTTTATTCAACTCCCGGCAGGACTGTTTCATAAAAAAGTCAGCAAACAAAGGAATATCATTTTTCCTGTTGCGCAATGGTGGAATATTAATAGAAAATTCATTGAATCGATGGTATAAATCTTCCCTGAATTTTCCCCTGCGGTAAGCATCCTGCAGGTTTTCATTAGAAGCTACAATAATCCTTACATCCACATCCGTCTCTTTTGTACCACCCACGCGTTTAAATTTCCTTTCCTGAATAATTCTTAAAAGAGAAGCCTGGATATCGCTGGAAAGGTTGGCAACTTCATCAAGAAACAGCGTTCCTCCATTGGCCATTTCGAAGTGACCGATTTTATCGCCCAGGGCGCCGGTAAATGAACCTTTCACATGACCGAATAATTCACTGCCCGACAGTTCTTTTGACAATGTGCCACAGTCCAGTGCAACAAAGGGTTGATCCTTCCGCTCGCTTGATTGATGAATGGTATTGGCAATGACTTCTTTTCCTGTGCCACTTTCTCCATATAAGATGACACTGTAATTAGTAGGTGCCACCAATTCAATTTGTTTGTATACTTCCCTGGTAGCTGTATCCTGCCCTACCAGGTATTCGCTATTGTTCATCATCCCTGATTTTTTACTGATTATCCCCGGCATTTGGTTAACGGATGAGGCAGTCAGCGGTTCTGCAAGTGCTTTGTTAATCACACTTAGTACTTCTTCGGGTATAAGCGGTTTGGTAATATAATCGAATGCGCCATGTTTAATTACTTCCACGGCTGTTTTGATATCTGAGTAGCCAGTAATAATTATCACTGCTGTCAACGGGTTTATTCCCTTTATTTCTTTAAGTACCTCACGTCCTTCTTTATCACCCAAACGAAAATCACACAACACCAAATCAAATTTTTGTTCCCTGAATTTGGCAATGCCCTTATTACCACTATAAGCACTGTCGGCTTCAAAACCTTTTCTTTGCAAGAACCTACTCAGTAACTGGCAGATATCCATATCATCATCAATAATCAATATGCGCTTCATGGTAATTAGTTTTAGGTTTCAAATATTTATTATTTCACGACGGGTCTTAGTTCGTACATCTTTTTAAAATTGGATTAGATCTTCATTAGAACGGATTTTATTTTGATTGTGCCTTAATCAAATGAATCTAATTATTGTTAAGGGGGCGCAATATTACAGTACTATCATTTTTATAAGACATCAAATGGGGATAATACATCCATTGTTCCTTATATGAGACAACTGATTGTTATTTCCCCGCTGTATTTCCGCTACAACCACTAAGAGCAACAACATTTCAAGCCTACTACAAAGGTCGTACAACATTTATCGATTCAGGTAATATATTGTTACTATCTGGTCTCTTGACTACCTCCTATTGAAAATAGTTTGCCAAAATCACCCATCCTGAAAAAATTCTTCTGTTAATTATTCTAAAAGGCCCCAATAACCCTGGGCAAGAGCGTAATTCACGCTAAAAATATAGCAGAAAGAAGCTATTTATTGGTGGGATATCAACAAATCCCGGTTTACCAGAATTATGGCAGATTAATTGTTGCAAACTTGGTGATTATGAGCAGCGACAAATTAATAGGTGTGGAAGGGTATCTTTGTAAAAAGGTAAAAGGATTGAAAGTATTAATAGTAGACGACGAAATTGATATTTGCTTTTTATTAAGTGGCATGTTAAGGCAAAGAGACTTACGTCCCTCCTACGTAAATACGATTTCTGATGCACAAATAGCGCTGCGGGAAGAGGCTCCTTCGCTGCTTTTCCTTGATAACCATTTACCGGATGGTTTCGGACTTGATTTTATTCGTTATGTAAAATCACAATACCCGGAAACACGCATCATCATGATTACTGCCCACGATAGTCCGGAAGACAGGAGGAAAGCTGCTAACGAAGGAGCAGATTATTTCCTGTCAAAACCTTTTACCAGGAACCAGATAAACAGCTTAATCGACAATCTTTCCTGATATTTATTGTTACTACTCTGAGGAAATATCTCCACACAATGGGAAATCGTTTACCTTTTTCGCTGTGGCAATTCGTTTTTTGTCTTCCGCTTTCACTTATTACCATGGCAATGATTTTTATCGTCAGTATGAAGTCACTCTTTTACTTAAAATAATCTAATAGGACACATGTTTTAGCTGGTAGCTGTAATACAAAACATTGGCTGGGTTCAGAAATTATAAACTTTACTCCAAAGAGAAACGCCTTCTGTTCAGGAAGGAATTTTTTATACATTAATTAATTATCTGTTCTTATATTATGCAAAATTCAGGGTAATGGTAAACTTTGTTCCTTTACCAATATTGCTTTCTACATGAATTGACCCTTTATGGTTTAAGAT
>Ga0075024_100001024_pt1 | contig 10954 bp, 12 predicted proteins | sample Str013_2_FD_71389 | JGI IMG/M metagenome (GOLD analysis project Ga0075024, IMG submission 71389) | Freshwater sediment microbial communities in response to fracking from Pennsylvania, USA - Straight Creek_MetaG_SC_2013 | ecosystem: Environmental > Aquatic > Freshwater > Creek > Sediment... | reverse complement strand
GACGTGGAACGGCGCCGGCGGCTCGCTGATCTTCTCGCAGTCCCGGCACGTCATCTTCTCGCGCACGTGCTGGATGACCTTCCATCGGCGCGGGACCACCTCCAGCGTCTCAGTGATGGTCTCGCCGAGCTTCCTCACCTGCAGCGCCAAACCGTTCATGCCGCGCCGCATGTCGGTGCACCCGACGGCCAGGCCAACGCTTGTTCCACCGTTGCTCCCGACTTGTGTCCATGATCGCTCTTGTGGACACATCCACATCCCACGCTGCCCCAGATCAGCGCCGAGACTCCGCGATCCCAATCATCACAGCAAGGCGGTCCTCACCGGAGGGAGACATTTCAATGGCAAAACAGAACCTGATTACGCACCATCCTCAGTCAATTTCAGAAGCTTGTAGGGCATCGGCGGCGTGCGGACAGCGGCGTAGCCGAGACGCGGGATGATGGTGGTCAGATCATAGCGGCGGTTGAAGCGATATTCGAACTCGGCGAGCGTCCTCGGCGCATGCTTGCGCACCGCCCGATAGGTGCCGGTGATCGCGCTCTTGATGTTGCTGAGCGTCGTGTTCGCCCATTTGAAGCAGCTGAGCTTCTGAGACTGGACGATGTTTGCGACGATCACCGGCGCATGCGTGCATCCCGCCGCGGCCACACCGCGGAAGCAGGCGAGGCCATCGGTGACGACCGTCGCGCCTTTCTCGATGATCTGCTCGGTGAGTGCCCTGACCTGCTTCTTGGTGAACCGCTTGATGCGCCGGATCTTGAGCCGCACGGGTTTGCCGTCGCTGGTGGTCTCGACCGCGGTAATGATGGGCAATTTTCCCGCAGCCCCGCGCCCGCGTTTGCCACCCGAGCGCTCGCCGCCGAGGTAGGCATCATCCATTTCGACGCGGCCCTGCAGCGGCTTTTTCGCATCCCGCTCTATCATCACCTGCGCCAGCTTGTGCTTGATCTTCCACGCCGTCGTCTGCGTGGTGCCAAGCCGCCGCCCGAGCTCGATCGAGGAGATACCCTGCTTGGTTTGCGTCATGTGGTACATGGCGCGGAACCAGACTGTGAGCGCCAGCTTTGTCGATGCGAAAATTGTGCCGGCGATCGGCGAGGTCTGCCGCTTGCAGGCGTTGCATTGCCACAGGCCGCGCGGGTAGCTGCGGCTCGGCTTGATCACGCAATGCCGCGCGCCACCGCATTGCGGGCACTCAAATCCCTCCGGCCAGCGCCATGCGATCACCTGATCGAGGCATTGCTGCTCGCTCCCATAGCGCCGCTCGAACTCGACCTCAGAGAGACCTTTCTGAAACTGCACCTTGTTGCGCGCCATCTGCCATCTCCTTGCGATGGCTCAGTATTTTTCTGATTCGTGCGGCGGGAAAGTGACTGAGGATAGTGCGTAATCAGGAAACAGAAAGTTATCGGATCAATCGGTGCGCCTGCCACCGTGTCGATAGCCCAATCCCAGCCCGACAGTCAGGTATCGCGTTGATGGATGCGAGCTTGGGTCGCAAGGGTTCGTGGCACAACGCAATGAATCACATCGGCTTGGTGAAACGCTCTGGTCTGCAACCCTCCCGACCCAGCTTGCCGCAAACGAGATCTTGGAGCCCTGAAAACGCGGCATTTCACGGCGTGGCGCACGTCGATACGCTCGCCAACCGATCGCCGCCGGCCGAAAAACCCCGCATCACGGAATCCGCTGCCTGATCAGCGGGAATGTCTTTGCACACCCTAGTTCCAAACTAAATCAAGAGGCAGATCGACGTCGACTACGACCGTCCTGCCCGAATGAGCAACATTAAAGTACCCTTCGAACGCTACCCAATCGATGCCAATCTCCGCGCAGATCCGTCGCGCTGAGTAAATTAGCCAATCTCCTCGCTCTTCCGTGAGATGCTCCAGTCCATCGGCAATCTTATGCGGCACGGAAGTATAGATTGTTTGAATCCAGCATCTCTTCTTGTAATCGTACACAACGCGCCCTATGGGATGTTGGCCGCGCTCTGCCTCGAAAACATACATTGCCTGTCCCCAGCCCGCTTCTATCAAGGCGTGGCGCGCATTGTACGCCAACCTGAAACACAGCTGATCGGCATTCTGTTGAGGGAATACCTCCATCAACGAATCGTTACCCATATCTCCGAACATTGCGAGGAGCTCATTCTTCGAGGCCGTTGACTCGATTGCCGCACTAATCGAATGACAAGAGATGCCCTCCGGAAAACTTGAATACCTTGCTACCTTCCCCGCATTTCGCAAAGTGTCCACATATTCAACAACCTCGCGCGCTGCCCAACCTTTGGCAAACCGTCTGGCTTCCGGCCCACCGAAGAAGAATGCGACCATGTCGCGTTTGAAGACTTTCCAGTTCCCATCAAAGCCCAATGCGAGCTGCATTGCGATCGCATGGGCCCAATCGCATGCGACACGCTGGGCACCACTCTTGTCGCCAGCACCAACCTTAGCCAAGGCCTGATTTAGGCTCTGCCTTGTATATGCTGACATCGAGCAATCCAACCCACGCGGCACTTGTCGCAATTCCGAGTCGTCACTGGCGGCAAGCCCCAGCGTTGCCATTGAGATCATGCGGGCATGGCAGGTTATCGAATCGGGGCGAAGCTCCGAAAGAAGCATGCATGCGTGAGCATCATTGGTCTGCTCACCGCAAATGTTTATCAGACAGGCCGGGTTCGCAGCGCGCACATTTGCGATGACGCGCGTCAAGACCCGACCGACACCCTTATCATCCAGAGTGTGGAAGGGGTTTTCCAATGCCAAGTCATGTAATCTGTATCTCCGTTCGACCGCTTCCCACCCGGCCCGCGAGATGCCCCACGTCGATGCGGTCAGGTCATTCAGCCCGATGCAGACAACATCAACCAGCCTTGCAATGTCCCCGGCTAATTCCACGGCTCTCGGAGTCTCCACCATGCATCCGAGTCGGATCTTAACCGGGTTGGCACGCAGTGCTCGTTCAAGGTATTCGCTGCATTTCCGGACCTCACCGACCGAACTCACCGATGGGACTACAATCACAACGTCGGTCTGTTCCCCGCTCACGCAGTGCTGCACAATCGACCTGACAGACATTTCAATCTGCCATTGGTAGAAACCACTCGTGAGAGCCCATCTTGGCCCTCGCATGCTCGTTTCACGGCGGTCAGGCCGATGAACGGCCGCGCCCCATGACGCCAATTCATCCAGATTTGCGTCGATCAGGCGGTAATGCAGCACGTCACCGCCGCATTCCAGAAGCATGACCGCAAGCTCTTGTTGCAACTTGTCGCATACCCTTTGCGGAAGCGGCGGCATGGCGCCAGCTTCCGTTGCAAGAATGAATTCCTCAAGCTCTGCCGCAAACGGGCCTTCAAAGAGTTGGTTCTCCGAACGGCATAAACCGATGCCGCGGGCACCGGCCGACTTCGCAGTCTTGACTTGCTCCGCATTGCTTGCATTTGCCAACACCGCAACACGAGTCAGGTTTGCAAGACTTGCGAGTAAACTTGACACTTTCGAGTGGTCTGCCTCCTCGGTACCTGTGCGGCCCAAGTAGAGAATGCCTTCCGTCTCATCTATGGTCACCCATTCGCCAAAATTATAAGAACTCCCCGCAACTTTGATCGTGCCTTCATCCGGCGCTATCTCGATACTTCTGGCGCTGGAAAGCACGGCAACGCCCGCCGCATGCGCCATGATAGTCGCGTGCGATGAGTGTCCGTCGGTCCTGGTCACGAGACCGCGCACACGCGTAAGAAGTTGAGCCTCCGAAGGTGGCAATTTATCTCGAAACAAAATGACGGCTGAACCGTCGCTCGCCAAGGTATCGATTTGGTCGGTTCGCGTTGCAAGCCGCCCCGACACTATTCGCGTGCCCGCCGGCTCGCCCCTGAACAACTCTTGAAGCCCATGCAAACGGCTGCCATAGCTCGATTTCATCACCTCCCAAGCCGGCACGGCGCGAACGAGATCCCGCAGCTCGTCGCCTGCCTCGCGACATGCAGCGTGTATCGAGTCGGCGTCGACTGCTACGCACGAGGTATCGCTAACCAGATTCGCCACCATCATTCCGGACGGCGAGTGGATGACCTCGACGACGAAAGACGTTGGCACGGCCCTTTCAAGCCGCTGGATGAGCTCGCTGGCACAGGCTTCCCAGCCATCAGCCTTTTCTGCCTGCCGCCCTAGGGTCAGCAACCGCGGGGGCACTCCCGCTCTTTCGTCAACGAACAAACATGGTCGAAGTCCGTCATCGCGGCAAGTCCGATAGGACCAAGCCATATGGCGCGGGCCCGCCCCACGCGCCGCATGCCTGATGAACAGAGATATGCCCTCATCATTGCTAATGCGCTCCAGACTCGAGTCCGTAATCAGCTGCAGTCGTTTCGTCCATGCAATGAGCCTGTCCAGGCTCTCACTCGTCCAGATGGGAACCCCCGAAGCACAGGAAATCTCCAGACCGCAAAGCGGCGGGATCGGTAACATGTCAAGATCGGACATACACTCAACAACACAAGTCTCAGACCCTTGTGCTGCCGAACCGAGAAAGATGTCGCAGACTGGCGCAGCAATTCTCCCCAGCCATTCCGATAGAACCGATCGCCTGAATCCATGCTCTAAATTTGGCGGCACGATCGCTACAGCAGCCGGAAGGGCTTTGATCTCCAATTCGGACAAGCTGCGCCAGAGTTCACTTTTTCGGCGAATGCGCTCACGCGCTCCACGAGAGACCGGAGACATCACCGACCTGACATTAATCTCGTTTGACACCGTCAGCTCACGACCATGGATCGCCAATCAACGCTCGCTGTCGCCTTTTCTAGAATTCCCTGCTCGTTTTCATATTTCATACCGTTCAGAGCATGCTCTGCCGGAACCCACGCCGCTACTGCATGCTCACTGTCCGGGCGGGGCGGCGAACTGCCGAAGGCTTTCATCGCAAAGAAATGCGCCCGCTCGTCCCACCGCCGGCCACCGTATTCGTAGTCCCACTGCAGTCGGCCGAGGTAAGTAATTGGTTCTGCCAGGACACCTGTTTCTTCATGGACCTCGCGAATGGCGGTCTCTTTCACCGCTTCTCCAGCGTCCTGCATCCCTTTTGGGATCCGCCATTCTCCGTCGTCTCCTGTCCCAACCAACAAAAACTCAATCCCTGCTGCGTCGGAAAATCGGCCCACGACCCCACCTGCCGAGCAAACAGCCGGAAACCGCGGCAGGGAGTCAGGATCAATGAACTGTCGCAGCGAACCGCTCGCTTTCCAGTTTGTGAGCAGCTCATAGTCACCTACGGTATCAAACTCGAGCCATCCCCCAGAGCACTCAATCGCTCCAACCGGATAACCCCGGTCAATGGTCTCTTGAAGAAAATCCGTCATGAAAGCGCAAGAAAAATCTGCGGAATTGCGCCAAGGCTTGCCGCGGAACTTCTCGCAAAGGTCTGCGTACATCGTCTTAAACGCCCTCACCCCACTCCCGCGAACGCGGATCAGTCCAATGTACTGACCTGAGGGCAACGCCTTCCCATCAAGGGGCTGACCGATATTTCGCAACAGGCCGTTTTCAAACTCGCAACTCTCGCCAATAGATCTCGGATCGCCCGCGCGAGCCTGATAGTAGCTGGCCCAATTCCGATCGATCGCGACCGATATCGCATGCGGGCTGTCGAGCAGTGCCCGCAATACGCGAGGCTCATAAACGATATCACAATAGCTTATGACAAGGTCGTCACTGAACTGTGCCGAAGCAGCAAATAAAGTCTCAAGCATATTGCTCGTCGCGCCAACATTTATGTAAGCGACCGATGGCGTCATGACTATATTGTTGGACAGGCCGCGAATCACCACGACGTCCGTCACATTGCAGTCATGCGCAACATTGACCCCATGTTGCAGTATGGCCTGTCCAAAGACATCGAGCATCCACTTGGGCCGCTCGTCCGTGAAGGGTTTGAGCCGCATCCCCTTGCCAGCGGCCAAGAACATAATTCGGACCACCCTTTTACCTCCTCGACGAGCCGCTGGCATTTGATACAAGCCATTCGAACAGGGCTCGCGAAGAAGCGCTATCCTGTTCCATCTCCGGATGCCACTGCACGCCAATGGCCGGCAGCTCTGGGTGCTCCAAGGCCTCCACCAGACCATCCGGAGCGGTTGCTGCAGCACGTAACTCCGAACTGAGCAAGCTCACGCCGTAGCGATGCCGACCAGTGCCGGAGGGCGAGGGAGGAAGCTGCAGCGATAAAGAAACAGCTCGAACTCAACCGGAAGGAGCTGCGGGCCGCGCGCGGATGCCAGCCCAAGCGCCCCCAGGTCTCGCAACCCTCACTTTGGCCGTTCGGCAACTGAGAACACCGGGTGCGTGTCGGCGGCTGCGGCCGCCGACACGTCAGTGGCAGCCGACGACGATGCGTGATCCTGGCTTTGAGGTTCGCGCCAGTTTCAGCATTCGGGTCTATTTGGCAGCGCCACGGTTATGTCCGGAGCTGGAAAAAGCTGAAGTCGTTGGCCCGACTTCCGGTTTCTGCAGAAATTGTGAAGGGTTTCGGATGACGGCCCGTGACGATGCGAGCCAGCAACGCTGGGGCCGTCGTTCGAAAGCCTCCAGTGAATGAACCCGCGAGAAGTTGGGTGCGCCGGTGCCGCGCGCTATGGGGAATTGGCCTGGGCAGACGGGCTGGCCGATAACACCGAGAGGGCCTTGGTCGGCGGGAACATCGTGATCCTCGACCGATTTGCCGGTTCTTGCAGCACATGTCGGGCAGTCGGCACGCTCGTGAGCGGTGAGATCCAAGCCCGATTATCGTGACTGGGACGCAGACTGCCACCGCCGGTCATGGGACCGGCGTTGCCATGGTTCGTTTGGCTTCGCGGGCGTGTCCTGATGCTCATGACGTGTCGATCCGGATCCTGGCTGGCGGCGGCGATGGCCGGTGCCGCGGTGTCTCGCCCCGCTCGAAGATCTCGATGATGCGCATGGGGCCACCGCAACACGGGCAGTTCCTGACCGGGGCAAGTGGCTGTGTGTCGGCGGTGTCGGCAGGAGCGTGTTTTGGTAACAGCCAATAGCCAGCGTGCCGTGGCGAGGCTGTCGGCCTTGGTGCCACTGGCCAGGACGCCATAATGCCGGATGCGGTGGAAGCCTTTCGGCAGCACGTGGATCAGAAAGCGGCGGATGAACTCGGGCGTTCGGAGCGTCATCGTCTTGTAGCGGGCGGGGCCTTCGATCCGGTAGTCCTTGACCTTGAACGTCACACGGTTCGCATCGGCCTTGAGCAGGCGGCTGTTCTGGGCTTCACCCACGTATGGGGCAAGTCGCGGCAAGGCAAGACGCGGGTGTGGCAACTGACGGTCAAAAGCCGTTACGCGCGGGCGCTGTCAGCCGTGAGCGAGTGGTGCCGGCACAATCGGCATCTCTCGCTGCGCGATCAGCACGCCCATCTGTCCAAGATGATGCGGGGCCACTATGCCTACTACGGCATATCCGGCAACTCTCGACGCATACGATGGTTCGCGTGGCAGGTCGTGCGGGTGTGGAGAAAATGGCTGTCGCGACGGGATCGCCAGGGTGTGTTCCTCTGGAGTCGCCTCAACGAACTTCTGAAGCAACACCCCCTCCCACCGGCTCGAATCGTTCATCGATATGAAGCCGCCGTGAGCAAAGCTCACCCGTGAGGAACCCGATGCGGGAATGCTGCACGTCCGGATCTGTGAGGGGTGGGGATGGCGACATCCCCACCTACTCGGCACTTCCTGCGTTTATTGCGCAGCGGCGCGAGGAAGGCGGCAAACGCATTGCTGTCTGCGAGCTGCGCGTGATCGCCGAAGAAGGCAAGCTTGTTGGCGGCGTGGGCGGCGATCAGCTTCTCGATCATCAAGCGGCGGAACAGGGCCGAGAGCACGCGCACCGGCAGCAGGAACTTCGGTCGCGCCGCGATCCATCTCGTCCCGTCGGCCGAGAGGCCACCGCCCGGCACGATCATGTGCACGTGCGGATGGTGCGTCATCGCCGAGCCCCACGTATGCAGCACCGACGTGATGCCGATCTTGGCGCCGAGGTGCTTGGGATCAGCGGCGATCGTCAGTAGGGTCTCGGCTGACGCTTTGAACAGCAGATCGTAGATCACCGCCTTGTTGGTGTAGGCGATGTCGCCGATCTTCGACGGCAGCGTGAACACGACGTGGAAATAGGGCACGGGCAACAGCTCGGCCTCCCGTGCCTCCATCCATTCGCGCGCAGCCGCGCCTTGATATTGTGGACGGCGCCCGCTCCCGGCATCGATAGTGCCATAGGGTGATTGTCAGTGTCGAATCACATAGAGGGGGCCGTCCACATGCAGATTATCACAATCGGAATTGATCTTGCCAAGCACGTCTTCCAGGTGCACGGCGTCGACGCCGATGAAAAGGTGGCATTCAACAAGCCGCTGAAACGGGCGCAATTACTGCCGTTCCTGACTAAACTCCCTCCCTGTCGTATCGGCATGTAAGCGTGTGCGTCGGCCCATTATTGGGCACGCGAGATCAAGAAGTTTGGTCATGATGTTCGGCTGATGCCGGCCAAGGACGTGAAGGCATTTGTCAAACGTAACAAGAACGACGCCGTCGATGCGGCGGCATGCTGCGAGGCGGTCCGCCGGCCGACGGTCCGTACCGTGCCGGTGAAAACGCCTGAGCAGCAAGCGCAGCTCATGCAGCATCGCGTGCGAGACCTTCTGGTGCGACAGCGTACGCAAGCCATCAACGCTCTGCGGTCCCACTTGGCCGAACTCGGCATCATCGCTGCGCAGGGCTACGACGGCCTCAAGACGCTGTTATCAATCATCGCCGACAGCAGTGATTCCCGCGTACCCGAGAATGCGCGTTTCAGCCTGTCTGCGCTCGTTGCGCAGATCGCCTCCTGCCAATCCGAGCTTGGTGCGATCGAGAAGGGCTTGCTCGCGCAGCATCGCAAAAATGACGATAGCAAGCGGCTGGAGACCATTCCTGGCATCGGCGTCATTGGTGCAAGTGCCATAGCCGCGACGGTTCCGGACGCCTCGATCTTCAAGACCGGACGCGACTTCGCAGCCTGGATCGGCATCGTCGCACGCGAGGATTCGACCGGCGGCAAGCAACGGCTATGCCCGATCTCGAAGCAAGGCGACCGATACCTACGACGCCTTTTTGTCGTCGGAGCACTCTCTGTCATAAGGTAGGCGCGCGCCCATCCTGAAAAGTATCCCTGGCTGACGCAACTCTTGGCGCGCAAACCCGCAAAGGTCGCTGCGGTCGCACTGGCCAACAAGATGGCACGCATTGCCTGGGCCGTGTTGACCAAGAAAGAAACGTACCGCGCACATCCGATTGCCGCGACGCCAGCGTTGGCTTCCGCTGCCAGCGGGTGAAAATGAAAAGGGCTCGGCAATGAAGAAATAAGAAATAGGGCCACGTTCGTAGCGTTCTCGAATTGCAGGGGTGAAAATGACGTGATGCGAAACGGTCGAGCCGTTCGATTAGGAAAACCCGTGAAGTGCCATGCGAAGAAAGAGCGCGGCGCCCTGATTGGGACCTGATCAGCGGATCACATCATGGCCAGTAGCCAATGTGGCTACAATGACAGGCCGTATACATGACCGCACCCGATCATATCGCAGCAACGTCAGATTCCTCTTGCAACGCGGGCGCCGTCCATACATGGCACTTGGGACAGTGCCTGTCGCCACAGGAGTTGTAGGCGATGACTGTGTGCGCGCACGTGTCGTTATCGCAACGCGCAACATGGCCGCCGAGAGCCGCCGTGCGGCAGCTCTCGATGGCACTCATCACCTTCAATTGGCCGAGACTGATGTGGCCGCGGTTGGCGTCACGCCAAGCGGCACCGTGATCGCGGAAGATGTCCGCGATCTCCAGCGTTACACGGGCCATGAGCAGGTCGGGCTACTCGACCGGCTCCGTCGTTGGTCTCGCGATCGGGATCGGCAATGTCAGACGATCGAGCGGACTCTCGACCGTGCGTAGGAGGTTGGTGGCAACGTGCGTGTAGCGCGCCGTCGTGTCTAACTTCGCGTGTCCGAGCAGAACCTGGATGATTCTGACATCGACCCCAGCCTCCATCAGATGCGTTGCAAAGGAATGCCGCAGTGTGCGCGACGTGATCCACGTGCCGAGCCCAGCCGCATCAGCGGCTTCATGACAGGCCCGGTTGAGCTGGCGCGTCGTCAGCGGCAGCAGCGGGTCCTGCCCCGGGAACAGCCAGCCCTTCGAGCGGCACTGTACCCACCAGGCCCGCAGGATCTGGTGCAGCTGCGGCGATAACATACCAGCCGGTCCTTCTGGCCTTTGCCTTGCTCGACCCGGATCAACATGCGCTTGCTGTCGATATCGCTGACACGCAGCATCACCACCTCGCCGCCCCGCAGGCCCGCACCGTACGCAATGCTGAGCGCTGCCTTGTACTTGAGGCCGGGACCGGGTGCCGCCTCAAGCAGGCGTGTCACGTCGTCCATGGGCAGGACGCGCGGCAGCTTTCGTGGGTACTCGACACGGGAAAGCTGGTGGGCGAGATCGAGACGGCCGAGTGTCTTGCCGAAAAAGAAACGCAGCGCCGACACCTGTGTGTTCATCTTCGGCGGTCGGCCGCCCGCTTCCAGTTCATGCACCTGGAAGCGGCGCAAGTCTTCCGCCGTCGCCGTGTCCGGCGAGCGTCCAAGAAAACGGGTGAACGTCTCGACGTGCTTGATATAGTCGTGCTGCGTCTTCTCGCCGAAGCGGCGGACGGCCATGTCTTCGAGCATGCGGCGGCGAAGAGCGCTGATCGGCTTCTGGTTCATCGCAAGGTTCCTGTCTTGAGGTTGAGGTTCTCGAACCCCTCGATCCTCAGGACGGGACGCCTGCCCCGTTATCGCTACCCGATCAGTTGGTTACCAAGCCGCCTGCACTCCCTCGCGCGCAGCGCGCTCCCGCGAGAGCGGGTTCGTTCGCTGGCCC
>Ga0075024_100001021_pt1 | contig 10979 bp, 9 predicted proteins | sample Str013_2_FD_71389 | JGI IMG/M metagenome (GOLD analysis project Ga0075024, IMG submission 71389) | Freshwater sediment microbial communities in response to fracking from Pennsylvania, USA - Straight Creek_MetaG_SC_2013 | ecosystem: Environmental > Aquatic > Freshwater > Creek > Sediment... | reverse complement strand
TTCGTGAAGGACGACGGGGAGAGGGAGGTGACTTCCCTCTCCCCGTCCTTCACGGGGAGAGGGGTAGGGTGAGGGGCGGCAGCCGGCACGGCCACAGCTCGTTTGCTGCCCCTCACGCGTCTGTTGCCGCCGCTCACAATCTTTGCCGCCCCTCACCCCGGCCCTCTCCCCGTTCGTGAAAAACGACGGGGAGAGGGAGAGCACCACCTGCTCCCTCCCCCCAAGGGTGTCAGACCCTAAGGGTCTGACACCATCGATGCAGGGAGATCTCCCTTCAGCGGGCGCTCGGCCGACGCCGTCGTTCAGACAATATTTGCCAACCCCTGCGCATAAAGGAGCCGCGAGCGACGCGCTTCGGCCGCGATGGCGTCGCGCTGGTTGGCCCGTCACGGCAGTCCTAGGTGTTGGTTCCGCGTATGTTGGATCGTCATGTTGCGCCCTCTGCTGGCGGCTGGGCTGCCGTTCGCCCGCCGCTCCGGTCGAAGCCGCTGCTGACGGCGGTCGTCGGCATCGTGGGTCTGGTGCTGATCGCCGCGCCCGGCGTCGCCGCCGAGCCCAGCTTGTTGCAGAAGCTGTTCGGTTGGGGCGGCCCGGCGAGCCCGCCGCCCCCGGCGCTGCCGCGCATTGCGGCGCCGCCGGTTCAACTCTCCGTGCATCGCGGGCGGGACACCCTGGTCCCCTATGCACCGGGTCGCGACGCCGCCGAGCCGGCCGCCGCCAGCGGACCCGCTTCGCCGCGCTACCGCACACTGTGCGTGCGCCTGTGCGACGGCTACTTTTTCCCGATCAGCGACCGCGCCACCCGCCGGCAGTTCTACCGCGACAGCGAGGCGTGCCATGCCCGCTGCGGCGGCGACGTGCGGCTGTTCTATCACCCGACGACGGGGGGCGACACGGCGTCGATGGTGGACTTGGGCGGACTTGCCTACGCGCACCTGGCGGTCGCCTACAAGTACCGCAAGCAGGCGGTTGCCGGCTGCCGCTGCAACCCCGAGCCCTGGGAGGCCAGCGAGCGCGCGCGCCATCAAAGCTATGCCGAGGCCGCGGCGCGGGCCGGCGCCGAGGCTTCGGCCGAGCCGCAATCACCTGCGGCGGAGGCTGGGGTCGGCGCCATGCTACCGGCTGCCGCCGCGGCAACGGTTGCAGGCCCACCGCTGCCCTCGACGTTCATCATCAGCGACGAGCGCGGCACGGAGCCGCCGCCGGCCGTCGCCCCGCCACCGGTAGCGGGCCGGTCACCCGACCCCATCGTGGAGCCCGCCCAGGCGCGTGCCGCCGAAGCCAGGTCGGTGACCAAGGCCGCGAAGGGCGCGGCCGCCGCAGGCCCCAAGCCCAATCAGCGGATTTTCATCTCGGACGGCAAGGGCGGCTGGACGCAGGTCAGCAAGCCGCCGTCAGGTGCGCGCCTGCTCGGTGAGCGCGCGGGCGAGCGCCCGCCGGTCAGGTCCAGGAAACTGCAGCGCGCCACGGCGCCGAGAGCCTCGGCAGGCGTGCGCCTCTCCCTCTCCCCGTCCCGGGCGAGAGGGCCGGTGTAAGGGCGGCTTGCCGTCATCGTCGCGCGAGACCGGGCCGATCAGTTCGTGCCTGCGCCTTGCGCGTGACGCGCCTTGGCGACCTCCGGCAGGATCACCGCATCGACGATCTCGGAGCTCAGCGGGCCGACGTGCTTGTAGGCGATGCGGCCGCGGCCATCGATGATGAAGGTTTCGGGCACGCCATAAACGCCGAAGTCGATGCCGACGCGGCCGCTCAGATCGGCGCCGACCGCGGTGAACGGGTTGCCCAGCTGCCCCAGGAAGCGGCGCGCGTCCTCGGTCTTGTCCTTGTAGTTGAGGCCATAGAGCGGCGCCTTGGCCTTGGCCTTCAGCTCGGCCAGCACCGGATGCTCGGCGCGGCAGGGCAGGCACCAGGACGCCCACACGTTGACGATCGCCACCTCGCCGCGGGCGAGCTCGGCGCTGGCAAAACCCGGCACCGGGTTGTCGCCCGCTTTCAGCCCTGCCAGCGGCGGCAGCTGAAAGGCCGGCGCCGGCTTGCCGATCAAAACCGACGGCAGCTTCTGCGGATCACCCTGCAGCGCATAGCCGAACCCCCCGGCGAGCATGAGAAAAATGGCGATCGGCACATACTTCAGCGCCGGCAACGCCCGCCCGCCTGCGGGTCCCGATGGCACCTCGCTCACGGGCGCCTCCGTTGCGTGCCGGAGGCCGAGCGGCGGGTGATGCCACGCTGCTCGAAGGCGTCGAGCAGCCGCTGCTGACGGCGACCGTCGTAGGCGAGCCAGCCGATCAAGCCGCCGAGCACGAGCGCGACGATGCCGTAAGAGCTCCAGATGAACGCCGCATGAGGTCCGAGGTCGAGCATGGGTTACTCCGCCGGGTGGGTGGCCGGGCCAGCGACACGGGCCGCGGCACGCTCGACCTCGCTCATCTGCAGGGCCTTGACGCGCCGGCGCAGGATCTCGTTGCGCATGGCCTTCATGTGCAGCGCGAAGAACAGCACGGTGAACCCGAGTGCCATCACCAGCAGCGGGATCAGAATCGAGGAATGAATGGTCGGCGCGCCCGCCCGCAGCACGCTCGCCGGCTGGTGCAGCGAGTTCCACCAGGTGACCGAGAACTTGATCACCGGCAGGATCACGATGCCGACCAGCGACAGCACCGCCGTCAGCTTACCGGCCAGGGCCTCGTCCTCGATCGAGGAGCGCAGCGCGATCAGTCCCAGATACATGAAGAACAGGATCAGGACCGAGGTCAGCCGCGCGTCCCACACCCAATAGGTGCCCCACATCGGCTTGCCCCACAGCGAGCCGGTGACGAGAGCGAGCGCGGTGAACGCCGCCCCGATCGGCGCGGCCGCCTTGGCCGAGACGTCGGCCAGCGGATGACGGAACACCAGCAGGCCGAAGCTGGAGAGGGCGATGAGGGTGTACGCCATCATGGCGAGCCAGGCCGCGGGTACGTGGATGAACATGATCTTGACGGTCTCGCCCTGCTGGTAGTCGGGCGGGGCCTTGACCGTCAGATAAAGCCCGATGGCGAGCAGCAGCGCCGCCACGGCGCACAGCCACGGCAATACGCGCGCGGAATACGCCATGAAGCGCGAGGGATTGGCAAGGTCGGCAACGAGGCCCATGGACTGTGACCTTCACGGCAAAGACAGGTACTGGAACCTCTAAAGAATTGGGCGGCGGCATGCAATTCCGGCAGTGCCGCAGGGGAACTCGGATGCCCGGCCACTTGTCCGGGCACAAGGTTGGGTTAGCGCGGCAGCACGGCGTTACAATAATACCTCCTCGTCCTCCTCCGCGCGTAACCCGACATCGCGAGTGCCGTCGGCTTGTTGGCCGCCCCTCACCTTTTCACTTTTGGCCGCCCCTCACCCCGGCCCTCTCCCCGTTCGCGAAGGACGACGGGGAGAGGGAGACACCGACCTGCTCCCTCTCCCCGTTCTTCACGGGGAGAGGGTGGGGTGAGGGGCGGACGTTGGCAGTCGCTCCACCGTTGGCGGCCGCTCACGCGTTCCACAGCCGCCCCTCACTCGCCGACAGAGCCATTACATTCATCACCCTGTGCTGACCTGGCCCGGCCTCTTGTCCGGGCACCAGTAGGCCCTGGGGAACTCGGAGCCGATCCGCGCGTTACGCAGATGACGCCGCGAGTCCTTTGATTTGGATCAACCCGCCCCCAAAAGGGGAAGCTAAACTTTATGGAATAAACCACATCACGTGGTCCGTGTACTCAAATCCCGACGAGGTCCAAGTGAGCCTGCTCCTGTTAATCATTATTTTGTTTCTCGTGTTCGGCGGTGGCGGATTTTATGGCTACAACCGCGGCTATTATGGCGGCCGGCACTTCGGTGGCGGGCTCGGGCTGGTGCTGGTGATCATCGTGCTGCTGCTCCTGTTCGGCAATGGCGGCATGCATCGTCCGTTCTGAGGCACCTGGTCCATCCGCTACTGCACTTGCAATCTCAATGCCGCGGCGGCTGCGAGCGGGGCGAGCACGAGGCTGGCGAGGCTGATCGCCAGCAGAATGGCGAACGGCGGGCCAAAGCTGCCGGGCGGGCCGCTGGCGGCGGAGATGGCAGAAACCCCGAACACCAGCGTCGGCACGTACAGCGGCAGCACCAGCAGCGACAGCAGCAGCCCGCCGCGGCGCGAGCGCAGCGTCAGGGCCGCCCCGACCGCACCCAGGAAGCTGATCGCGGGGGTGCCCGCCAGCATGGTGGCGACGAGCACCCCATAGGCCGAAGGCTCCAGGTTCAGCAGCAGTCCGAGCACGGGCGACAGCAGCGCCAACGGGATGCCGGTCGAAAGCCAATGAGCAATGCTCTTGCCGGCGGCGATCAGCTCGAGCGGCAGCTCGCCCAGCGCCAGCACCTCCAGGGTGCCGTCCTCCTGGTCGTTTTCGAAGATGCGGGCCGCGGAGAGCAGCGCCGCGAGCAGCAGCGCCACCCACAGCACGCCGGGCGCGATGCGCGACAGGAGATTGAGGTCGGGCCCGAGCCCCAGCGGCAGGATCGCCACCACCACCAGGTAGAAGCCGAGCGCCGTGCCGAGCGCGCCGCCCTCGCGCAGCGCCAGCTTCAGATCGCGTTTGACGAGGGCCAGCAGCGGGGTCATGCGGCTACCGGCGGTCCAAGCCGCAATTCGCGCGCGCTGGCGAGGCCGAGCGGAACGTGGGTTGCCGCAAGCACCAGCCCGCCCGACGCCAGGTGCTCATTGGTCACATCGGCCAGCAGGCGCTGGCCGTCGGCATCGAGCGAGACGGTCGGCTCATCGAGCAGCCACAGCGGCCGCCTGGCGAGCAGCAGGCGTGCCAGTCCGAGCCGCCGCTTCTGGCCGGCCGACAGGTAGGCGGCGGGGATGTCGGCAAGGGCGGCGAGCCCGACGCGGCGCAGCACCTCGGCGACCCCCGCATCGGCGGACCCGAAGAACTCCGCCCAGAAGCCGGCGTTCTCGCGGACGGTGAGACCGGCCTTCACCGCGTTCAGATGGCCGATGTAATGGGACTGCTGGCCGATGGCGCGGTCCGCATCGCCGCCGTCCAGGCGCAAACTGCCGCCGGCGAGCGGCAGGAAACCGGCAATGGTGCGGATCAGGGTCGTCTTGCCCGCCCCGTTCGGACCGACCAGCACCAACGCCTCGCCGGCGGCGAGCGTGAAGCTGAGGCCGCCGAGAATAGTGCGCGCACCGCGGGCACACGCGAGATTATCGGCGATCAGCTGCAAGGCGTGGCTCTGAAGGTGGGTTACGGCTAACTTTGCTCAGGTTTTCCAGCGTGCGGCAATGATCAAGCACGCGGTTGGCCCGCCGATCGAAAAAAGCGCAAGCCCAAGTGCCACAATTGCGGGCCCATTGTTGACCGCAACGTAGGCCGACAGAAACAGCCCGAACATGGCAACCGCCGCGGCAATAAGTTGACCTCGGTCGAGGCGCCGCTCGGTTTGCTCCGAACGAAATACTTCCAGTCGGCGACGATGATCGCCCTGTTTTTCCGTCCACTCGACGATCTTTGCGCCGGTTCCCGGAATTATTTTCTCCCAGGGCTCGATGTACTCGGCCGGCGGCAGAGGTAGGGATCCGCTAACTAACTTCAAACTTACTTCGAGCGCTCTAGTAAAGCGCGGATCGCTGGGTTCTATCCCCGCGCTCCGCAGCACTTCTTCAATTACTGCCGGGACCACCTGATCCGATTGATCATGCTTTTTCGTCTTGCTGCTGTCAGTCGACGGAGGCGGCTGTTTGCCGTTGTCCTCGCTCATCGTTTGCCCCTTTAGCCGCCGCTCCGGCAAGCTTGGAAGCCAACCTGACTACATCTGTCAAGTCGGATGCCACCGCGATTGCATCGGCAGCCAGCGCAAACCGGTCGGATTGATAAACCATCGGTTGGCTCACGCCCATCGGATTGAGTGCCTGAGCCGCGCCCCTGACATAATCCCGAAGCGCACTGGTTTCGGACGCGCTGGTACGGCTGACCTCAGCATCAAAGGCGCGTGTCAGCCCCATCCAACCGATGATGTCTTTCCGAACACCAGGATCTAAGCGCGTGAGAAGCCGCCACCACAATGGATCTTTTAACAGCGCGCTCTCAGCTTCGGTCAAGTCGAGATTTTGCATAATGCTACTCATAAACACCACCCGCTCGCGCAGAGTTCGTCTGCGTCGCGCAGGCATTTTGCAGCGCACGGTAGCAGCTTGCATCAGGAGCCTCAAGGCGCAGCATGAATCGCTCTTTCGATCGCAATATATCAAAAAAGTCAACAGAATCAAAATCTTAAAAGTTGGATTCTTTCAATGAGTTAGGACCTTCTCCAAGGTGTTTCTGCTCTTTGCGATCGGTCGGGCGCGCTCACCAGATAGGCCTCGAAGGCCCGAAGTTTCCGGTTCAGGGGGCATGGTCTTCGGTCCCGCTGGATAAAGAATTGCAGACGGAAGCAGTGGCCGGCGGTGGCCGGCGGCTTGGCACGTGGTGGTATCCGGGTTATACGGCGCTGATCGCCCCTCAGGCCAGAACGAAAGTTTGCGGCCGGGGCCACGATAAACAGCCGCGTGCACTCGGCAAGTCCGAGACCTCCTCCCCGGTCACCACCGGCGCGCGGTCGGCAGATCTGGTCAGATCGTTTGCTCAAGGAGGCAGCTCGTGACTCTCAATCCCGTATCCCTCGACAGTTTCAAATGCCGCCGCACGCTGCAGGCCGGTGGCAAGAGCTATGAATATTTCTCGCTGCCGGAGGCCGAGAAGAACGGCCTGGCCGGCATCTCCAAGCTGCCGTTCTCGCTGAAGGTGCTGCTGGAGAACCTGCTGCGCTTCGAGGACGGCCGCACGGTCAAGGCCGACGACATCCGCGCCATGGCGGCCTGGCTCGGCACGCGCAAATCCACGCACGAGGTGGCGTTCCGCCCCGGGCGCGTGCTGCTGCAGGACTTCACCGGCGTGCCGGCAGTGGTGGATCTGGCCGCCATGCGCGATGCCATGCAGACGATGGGCGCGGACCCCGCCAAGATCAATCCGCTGGTGCCGGTCGACCTCGTCATCGACCACTCGGTGATCGTCGACTTCGCCGGCAACAATGCGGCGTTCGCCAAGAACGTCGAGCTGGAATACGAGCGCAACAAGGAGCGCTACGAGTTCCTGCGCTGGGGCGCGGGTGCCTTCAACAACTTCCGCGTGGTGCCGCCCGGCACCGGCATCTGCCACCAGGTCAACCTCGAGTATCTCGGGCAGACGGTGTGGACCAAGCAGAGCGGCGGCGTCACCCAGGCGTTCCCCGACACGGTGGTCGGCACCGACAGCCACACCACCATGATCAACGGCCTTGCCGTGCTCGGCTGGGGGGTCGGCGGCATCGAGGCGGAGGCGGCCATGCTCGGCCAGCCGATCTCGATGGTGATCCCCGAGGTGGTCGGCTTCAAGTTCACCGGCAAGCTCAGGGAGGGCATGACCGCCACCGACCTCGTGCTCACCGTCACGCAGATGCTGCGCAAGAAGGGCGTCGTCTCCAAGTTCGTCGAGTTCTTCGGCCCCGGCCTCGACCACCTGTCGCTCGAAGACCGCGCCACCATGGGCAACATGGCGCCCGAGTACGGCGCCACCTGCGGCTTCTTCCCCGTGGATGACGACACGCTCAAGTATCTGCGCACCACCGGGCGGACCGCCGAGCGGCTGGTGCTGGTGGAGGCCTATGCCAAGGCGCAGGGCCTCTATCGCACGTCCGGCACGCCCGATCCCGTGTTCACCGACGTGCTGGAGCTGGATCTGTCGTCGGTCGAGCCGTCGCTGGCCGGCCCCAAGCGGCCGCAGGACCGGGTGGCGCTGTCCGCGACCAAGGCCGGCTTCGCGGTCGCCTTGCCCGAGCTCGCCAAGGGCTCCAAGGTGGCGGCGGGGCAGCGCGTGAAGGTCGAGGGTACCAGCTACGACCTCGGCCATGGCGACGTGGTGATCGCCGCCATCACCTCCTGCACCAACACCTCCAACCCGTCGGTGCTGATCGCCGCCGGCCTCGTCGCCCGCAACGCCAACGCGCGCGGTCTCAAGCCCAAGCCGTGGGTGAAGACCTCGCTGGCGCCGGGATCGCAGGTGGTCACCGACTATCTCAACAAGGCCGGCCTCACCCCCGACCTCGACGCGATCGGCTTTGCCACGGTCGGCTACGGCTGCACCACCTGCATCGGCAATTCCGGGCCGCTGGCCGAGCCGATCGCCGAGGCGATCCGCAAGCACGATCTGGTCGCCGCCGCGGTGCTGTCCGGCAACCGCAACTTCGAGGGCCGCGTCAATCCGGACGTGAAGGCGAACTATCTCGCCTCCCCGCCGCTGGTGGTCGCCTATGCGCTCGCCGGCACCCTCAATATCGACCTCACCAGCGAGCCGCTCGGCACCGGCTCCGACGGCAAGCCGGTGTACCTCAAGGACATCTGGCCCTCGACGAAGGAGATCGCGGATCTGATCCGCACCTGCGTCACGCCCGACATGTTCGCCAAGCGCTACGGCGATGTGTTCAAGGGCGACGCCAAATGGCAGGGCATGGGCAAGGCGCGGGCGAGCCTCACCTATGGCTGGAACTCCAGCTCCACCTACGTGCAGAACCCGCCCTATTTCGAGGGCATGGCCCTCGAGCCGGCCCCGGTCGAGGACATTCACGACGCCCGCATCCTCGCCCTGCTGCTCGATTCGATCACCACCGACCACATCTCGCCGGCCGGCAACATCAAGAAGGACGGCCCGGCGGGCGAGTACCTGATCGAGCGGCAGGTGCGGCCGGCCGACTTCAACCAGTACGGCGCGCGGCGCGGCAACCACGATGTGATGATGCGCGGCACCTTCGCCAACATCCGCATCAAGAACCAGATGCTGGCGGGCAAGGAGGGCGGGCTCACGCTGCACCAGCCGGACGGCACGGAGATGTCGATCTTCGATGCGGCGATGCGCTACAAGGCCGAGGGCGTGCCGACCGTGATCTTCGCCGGCAAGGAGTACGGCACCGGCTCCTCGCGCGACTGGGCCGCCAAGGGTCCGCGGCTGCTCGGCATCCGCGCGGTGATCGCGCAGTCGTTCGAGCGCATCCACCGCTCCAACCTGATCGGCATGGGCGTGCTGCCGCTGCTGTTCGAGGAGGGGCACTCCTGGCAGAGCGTCGGCATCACCGGCGCCGAGCAGGTGACCATCCTCGGCCTCAAGGAGCTCACGCCCAGGGCCAGGATGACGGTGGCGATCACGTTCGCGGGCGGCGACACGCGGGCGCTGCCGGTCACCTCGGCCATCGATACCGAGGACGAGCTCAGCTACTTCCGCCACGGCGGCATCCTGCAGTACGTGCTGAGGAACCTGGCGCAGGCGGCTTGAGCAGCGCGAGCCGTTCCGCTTCCCAACAGCCCATCCCGGACAGCAAACGCTGTCCGGGATTTTGCTCGCGCCGGCGCCAACGCCACGTTGCGCGTGAGGGCACCGCAGGGCCGATCGGCTTCCCGGTAGACGCAGCACGACATTCAAGCAGACATTCTCAGCGACATTCCCGCAGGCTATGTTTCCGTAATATGTTGATATTAAACGATGAAATGTATTATCTTTGACGGACAATCAACCCGACATCCAGCCGGACATTTTTGCGGACAACACCATGGCCAGGAAACGCGCGCCCAAGCCCGCAGTGATCGAGGATCGAGGCGAGAATATCTCGAAAATGGAGCCTCTATTGATCTCGCAAGAGGCACCGAGGCGCGGCGAGCTGGTCGACCTTGCGGTCGAATTGGCGGCGCAAGCCGTCGGCTTCAAGCGCAGCATCCCAGAGGGCCTGCTCGCACCTCTCATTGATCTGGTCCGGTCGATGAACTGCTACTACAGCAATATCATCGAAGGGCATTATACCCACCCACTCGACATTGAGCGCGCATTGAACAACGACTACACCGCTGACAAAAAAAAGCGGGATTTGCAGCAAGAAGCCAAGGCGCACATTACTGTCCAGCGGTGGATCGACCAAGGTGGTCTGCGGGGCCGAGCAGCAAACTTCGAAGGATTGCGTGAAATCCATCGTGAATTCTGCTCCAAAATTCCGGACGAGCTGCTTTGGGTCGAAGACCCCGAGACAAGGGAACGGGTCCGCGTCGTTCCCGGAGAACCCCGGGATCGTTTCGTCATGGTGGGGCGACACAAGGCCATTAGTCCGGGTGCCGTACCAAGGTTCATGCGGCGATACGAGGAAGTTTATTCAAACCTCGGCCGATCCGAAACGATCATTGCCGCGGCTGCCTCTCATCATCGCTTCTTATGGATCCACCCCTTTCTCGACGGGAATGGCCGAGTCGCCAGATTGGCATCACATGCCATTTTCTTGGAAACACTCGACACCGGGGGAATCTGGTCGATTGCGCGGGGGCTCGCCCGGAGCGTCGATGCCTATAAGCAGCACTTGGCGGCCTGCGACAGCGACCGACATGGAGATCGGGATGGAAGGGGAGCGCTCAGTGAGAGCAATCTCACAAATTTCACGATTTTTTTTCTGAAGACCTGCCTGGATCAAGTGCAGTTCATGGAAAAGCTCATGCAGCCGGATCAGCTGCGGAGCAGAGTCTTGAGTTGGGCGGAGGAGGAGAGCAAACTCGGCGCACTGCCTGCCAAATCCGGGCAAATTCTTGAAGCAATTCTTTATCGAGGCCAACTGCCGAGAGCCGATATTCCGAAACTGCTTCAGGTCACTGAGAGGCAAGCCTTGCGGATCGTGACACCGCTGCATGCGAGGGGCGTGCTGACGTCCCTGAATTCCAGAGCGCCCTGGCGCTTGGCCTTCCCGGTGAACCTGGCACAGCGCTGGATGCCTGGGCTATACCCCGAGGCATCGGACCCGCATTCTGCGGACGACTAGTACCCGGAATCATTAGTGCCTGACACACTATTCACCCGTCATCCCGTGCGCGTCATGCCGAAGGCATGCTTCCAGCATGACGCAGCGCTTTGGCGGTGCGGTGCAGACACGGG
>Ga0075024_100001018_pt1 | contig 10989 bp, 12 predicted proteins | sample Str013_2_FD_71389 | JGI IMG/M metagenome (GOLD analysis project Ga0075024, IMG submission 71389) | Freshwater sediment microbial communities in response to fracking from Pennsylvania, USA - Straight Creek_MetaG_SC_2013 | ecosystem: Environmental > Aquatic > Freshwater > Creek > Sediment... | reverse complement strand
ACTCATATCAAGTTAATCCAGTCAAGGATGCTTCTGTTTCGTCATCGAGGGTCAGCGCAGCTGGTGTTCGACTGACACCATTGCGACACCTTTGCTGCATTCCTACCGCGCCTGGCGCTCCATCCCCATCAGCAGCCGCTCGGTCTTGGCGTCCTCGATGCGGTTGACGAGCTTGCTCGATTCCTGCACGTCGCGCGCGGTCTTGGTGACGGTCACCGTCGACTGCACCAGCATGATGATGCCCATGGCGAAGTAACCCTTGATCCAGATCTCGAGCGGCAGGAACAGGACGCCGAGGCCGATCATGCCGAGCGAGACGGCGAACGAGGCGTAGGTGAAGCTGACCCAGGCCGGCGAGTGGGTGACGGATTGCTGCGCGTTCATGGGAGGTCTCCTGTGGTTGGTCGATGATGATGGGAATTCGGGTCGTGTCTCGGGTTCAGCTCGTGGCTCGGTTATCGTGTTCGGCGGCGTAGGGCGCGATAGCGGTAACGTATTGCGCCGGATGCCGATTGCGAGCGGCGCCAGCGGATCGCCGCGAGCCTTGCCGCGTCTCATCGGCGGCCGGCGCAATACGGCCAAATGGCCTATTGCGCCCTACATTCCGGTGCAATTGACACGGCCGTGACTTCGGCTCGCGCGGTGGATCGGTGTTGTTGCATTCACCATTGTTTTAGAAACGAGCGCGTTCACCCGGTCGGCCTGCCGGCCGCCTGCTGCCTGAGGCGGTCGAGCACGGCAGCCGCGGTCGGCCGGGTCTGCTTGCCAAAGCCGCTGGCCTCCAGCTTCTCCGCCACCGACTGGGCGCTTCCCTCGGCGCCGAGCTCATCGAACGCGGCAGCCGTGGCGGCGTCCTCCGTCTGCCGCTGCTTGAGCCGCGCCAGCGTCGCCTCCGCCTCGGCCAACGTGGCGCCACCGCCGAACGGGTTGGCCGCGGGAGCCGAGCGCAGCCGGCGCACCATCTCCGCCGCCTCGGCGGTGCGGCGGCCGCGGTTGAGCTCGGCGAGGCGTCGTTCCGACTGGGTGGCGGTCTTGCGCAGCCGGGCGATGTCGGAGGCCATCTGGGCGATACCGGCTGCGAGTGCGGCGCGGTCGCTCTCCAGGTGCGCGAGCGTCTCGGCCGCCTCCTGCGCCAGGTCCTCGCGACCGCCTTGCAGAGCCGCCACCGCCCGCTCCTCGAGGTCGGCGATCTCGCCGGTGAGCGCCGCAAGCCGGGCTTCCTCGCCCTGCTGGTGGGCGATCGCCACCGCCAGCGCCCGCTTGCTGCGCTCGACCGCCTGCGCGGCATCGCGGATCTGCTGATCCAGGATCAACAGGGCATGGCGGTCGCGAAACTCCTCCTCGGCGGCGTTGCTGGCGCCGCGGACCAAGGTGACGATCGTCTTCAGCATCTCTCACTCCCGTTACAAGCGTTGCTATGCCGCTTAAATGGGAGCGATTGAACATCGTTCAATAGCCCGGTGAAGCTGTCGCGGACTTTGGTAAATAAAGCGTTGCGGGTGGGCGGGGATGCGGCGCACGCTTCCATGTGCCGAGGGGCGGGCTGTAGCTAATTCTCGTTGCTCGCGAATCGGTACGAGGGCCAGGATCAAAGCGCAATCCTGGAAAGACATATGAATCCGCGCAGGTGTGTCATGCGCACTACAGACGCGGCTAGAGGCAATGTGTAAGTTGGCGTCATCAATAGATCGGTCGCAGCATAATGGGGTGTTCAATGAGAATTTACGGGGGACTCGCGCTCGCCGCAGCCATTGCGAGCTCGGCAATCATCGCAGCGCCCGCGGCGGCCCGTGCCGACGGCATGCCGGAGCCCGCTGTCGAGCATCATCATCACAGCTCCTATAACTGGAGCGGCGTCTACGTTGGCGCCAATGCCGGCTGGTTCAACGCCGACATCGACGGCACTTATGTGCTTCCTCCTCCCGACAAGCACTCGGTATCCCAGAGTGACGGCATTTATGGGCTGCATCTTGGCGCGCAACACCAGTTCGGCCATTTGGTGGTCGGCATCGAGGGCGCTTATAGCGTGACGCCCAGTGACAGCTGGGGCACCAGCAACAGCATCGGCCCGTCGTGCCTCCAAGCCACTCCGGTCGCCAACCGGACGTGCTCGGATAGGATGCGGAATCTCGCGACCATTGGTGGCCGTCTGGGCTGGGCGCCCAATAACCAATGGTTGCTGTTTGCGAGCGGCGGCTACGCGACAGCCAACCTGCAAAGTCAAACTAGCGTTACGTCGACTGGTGTGGTCACCGACACAGCCAACACCCGCGCCGATGGCTGGTATATCGGCGGCGGCGTGGAGTTCGCTCTCACCAGGAATTGGATCCTCGGCGTCGAGTATCAGCACGTGGATCTGGGCGACGGCATTTTGTTCAAAACTGCTCCTGGCCCGTTAAACATCAATGATCGCACTGCGAGCGCCGACGCCGATATCGTTCGCGCGCGTATCAGCTTCAAACTCGGCCGCGAGGCGGAGATGGCGCCGCTGAAGTAGGCGGCAAGCCATTTTACGGGAGTTTGCAACGCCGCCCCTCGACCGATGGGCGGCGTTGGTGCGAGCGGACTGGACCATCGGCTGCGCATCACCGCCTCGATGTTGCGTTCTTGCCCTTCGGCCCTGCTGGCGCCAGATGCGATGCCGCCACCACCAGCACCTCGCCCTCGCTTTCGGCGGTATCGAGCCACAGGAACGGCAGCTTCGGATACGCCGCCTCCAAGATCTCCCGCCCGGTGCCGACCTCGATCACCAGGCACCCCTGCGGCGTCAGGTGCTCGCCCGCCTCGACGAGGATGCGGCGCACGAGGTCGAGGCCGTCCGCCCCGCCCAGGTGCGCCAGCTGCGGCTCGGCCGCGTACTCGGGTGGAAAGGCCGCCACCTCGGCGGCGGCGACGTAAGGCGGATTGGCCAGGATCAGATCGTAGCGCTGTCCGCGCACCGGCGCGAACAGGTCGCCCTGGTGCAAACTGATCCGGTCCGCCAGCCCGTATGCGTCGACATTTCGCCGCGCGACCGCCAGCGCATCCCCGGAAATGTCGGTTGCATCGGCCACGGCACCGCCGAAGCGCCGCGCCGCCAGTATCGCAAGGCAGCCCGAGCCGGTGCACAGGTCGAGCACGCGATGGATGGCGTCCGGCTCGGGAGCGAAAGCGGACACATCCGACCCCAGCAGGAGCTCGCCGATATACGAGCGCGGCACGATCACCCGCTCATCGACCATGAAGCGCGCATCGCCGATCCAGGCACGGCCCGTCAGGTAGGGCGCCGGCTTGCGCGTCTCGATCCGTCGCCTCAGGATATCGAACACCGCGCTCCGCTCCGCCAGCGTCAGCCGCGCATCGAGCCAGGGCTGCAACTCGTCGATCGGAAGGCTCAGCGTGTGCAGGATCAGGAACGCCGCCTCATCGACCGCGCGAGACGTGCCGTGCCCGAACACCAGCCCCGCCTCGCTGAAGCGGCTCACCGCCCACCTGAGCCAGTCGCGAACCGTCAGCAGCTCACCGAGCGGCGGGGTGCTCTCATCGGACATCGACGGTTCCTTTCAGGCGGTGCATGTCGCAACTTGCCAATACTATCGGGCCTATGGTCGGGACAAGCGTTGCGCTGTGCTCGTTCCCGGTTGGCCAACGAACGCAGCTTCTAAACCTAAGCGTCAACTTTTTCTTGCATGGCGCCATCATCCGCAGCATAAAATGCAGTCAGCCGGTGCGTGCCGCGGTGGTGCGCGCCCTCTGCGACCTAGGGTTAGCCTTGCCGTTTGGCCTGTTTGCCTTTCCCGACGTTCTGAGCAGCCGGGCCGAGCGTGCGGCCCTTTTTTGACCGGCCTAACTCACGCGATCGGGATAAGGACTGCGAATGCGCATTACGGGCACCGTCAAATTCTTCAACAGCGCCAAGGGCTATGGGTTCATCGCACCGGAGGATGGCAGCAAGGACGTTTTCGTCCATGTGACCGCCCTGGAGCGGGCCGGCATCCGCGGCCTCAATGATGGCGACAAGGTCACCTTCGTGCTGGAGGACGATCGCAAAGGCCGCGGCAAGCAAGCCGGCGATATCGAGCTGGCCTGATACCGACCCGGGATTTTTGTATCGGACACCCAATTGAAACGCCATCGGCCGCGAGGTCGGTGGCGTTTGCTATTAGGCAGCCTGGCGCGTCCTGCAACACCCGCATATTGATTTCAGTCACTTCGTGTCCGGCCGGTCCTGAGATAGGCTCGGCCGATAGGAACGAGACGGGGTTGGTGCCGTGCTGATCGCGCTCATGTCGGATATCCATGCCAACCGGGAGGCGCTCGAGGCGTGTCTCCTCGATGCCCGCGCGCAGGGCGCCGGCCGCTTTGTCTTTCTCGGCGATTTCGTCGGCTATGGCGCGGACCCGAAATGGGTGATCCAGACGTGCGGCGACCTGATGGCCGCCGGGGCCGTCGGGTTGCTCGGCAATCACGACAGCGCCATTTCAGATCCGCAACAGAGTCTCAGCCCCGCCGCAAGGGCCGCTATCGACTGGACCCGGGCGGAGCTCAACGTGGCCGAGCGGGCATTCCTGCAGGCGCTGCCGCTGAAGATCGAGGAAGCCGACCGTCTCTATGTGCATGCCGACGCCACCGCTCCCGCCGATTGGATCTACGTGCGTGGCCTCGATGAGGCCTACCGCAGCCTGCGGGCAAGCCCCGCCCGGCTCACCTTCCACGGCCATGTGCATCGTCCGGCGCTCTATACGATCACCCTCACGATGAAGCTGAACGGCTTCCTGCCGATCACCGCAGCCGCCGTCCCGCTGCTCCCGCAACGGCGCTGGTTGGCGGTGCTGGGTGCCGTCGGGCAGCCGCGGGACGGCAATCCGGCGGCGGCCTATGCGCTGCTCGACGATCGCAGCAATGCGCTCACATTCATGCGGGTGCCATACCTGATCGAGGCAGCGGCGCGGAAGATAAGGGCGGCCGGACTGCCCGTCACGCTCGCCGAGCGCCTGTTTGCGGGAGGCTGATCGCATGGCCCGCGCGCGCCTGCAGCCCGGCACCGTCCTTGATGGCTTTCAGATCGGCCGGCAGCTCCACACCGGCGGCATGGCGATGCTGTGGGAGGTCACCCACCCCGACGTCAGCATGCCGCTGCTGATGAAGGTGCCGCTGTTGTTCGAGGGCGAGGATCCCGAGGCCATCGTCGGTTTCGAGATGGAGCAGATGATCCTGCCGCGTCTCAAGGGGCCGCACGTACCCCAATTCGTCGCGCTCGGTGATTTCTCGGAGCAACCTTACATCGTGATGGAGCAGATACCCGGCGGCTCGCTGTTGCAGCGACTGCCCGGACTGCCACTGCCGGCACCGGAGGTCGCCGGGCTCGGCGCCAGGATCGCGACCGCGCTTTGCGATCTGCATCGCCAGCATGTGGTCCACAACGACATAAAGCCATCCAATATCCTGCTGCGGCCGAGCGGCGAGGCCGTGCTGGTCGATTTCGGCCTGTCGCGTCACGATCAATTGCCGGACCTGCTCGAGGAGGAGTTTCATATCCCGATCGGGACCGCGCCCTACATGAGCCCGGAACAGATCAGACGCAACCGAGGGGAGCCCCGCAGCGATCTTTATTCGCTCGGCGCGCTGCTCTACTTTTTTGCAACGGGGCAGCGTCCGTTCGGCGATCCACGGGGCCAGCGTGCGGTCAATCGCCGGCTATGGCGCGACCCCGAGCCGCCGCGCAGGCGCAATCCGGGCATTCCGCCGTGGCTGCAGGAAGTCGTGCTGCGCTGTCTGGAGGTCGATCCCGCCTTGCGCCATCCCACCGCCGCCCAGCTTGCCTTCGATCTGCAGAATCCGGAGCAGATCGAGCTGACCGCGCGATCCCGGAAGGCACAAAGGGACGGGTTTGCGACGGCCCTCCGCCGGCGGCTGCGCTCCAACGCGGGCCGTGCACACCGGGGCCCGGGTGCATCCGCCCAGGCGCTGGCCGCGCCCATCATCGTCGCGGCGATTGACCTGGATGCCAGGGCCGACACCCTGGCAGCCACCATGCGCGAAACGCTGGCACGGATCATCGCGACCAGCGACGACGCCCGCCTTGCCTGCGTCCATGTGCTGAAGACGCCCCGCCTCGCGATCGAGACCACCCTCGACCCGGACGGGCGCAACAAGCACGTCACACGGCTGGTCCAGCTCCGGCACTGGGCGGAGCCGTTGAGGCTCGGCAGCGAGCGCACATCGTTCCATGTGCTCGAGTCGCCCGATCCGGCAGCCGCCCTCCTGGACTATGCGCGCGTCAACCATGCCGACCATATTGTGATGGCGGCACGCAGCAGCTCGACACTGCGGCGCTACCTCGGCAGCGTCTCATCCGAGGTCGTGGCGCACGCGCCCTGCACCGTCACCGTCGTTCGCGTCCGGCAAACGGCGCGGGACGCGGCGGCGCTTGAAACGGCTCCCGCAGGCGGCTCTGCGGCGCGCGAGGCGCAAACGGGCTAGTTCGGAACCAAAAACAGATCGTTCAACCGGCTTGCAGAAACGGGTTGGTGCGACGCTCCTCGCCGAGCGTCGAGCCGGGACCGTGGCCGCAAATGAATTGCACATCATCGCCGAGCGGCAGCAGCACGTCGCGGATCGACCGCATGAGGGCTTTGCCGTCGCCGCCGGGAAGGTCCGTGCGGCCGACCCCGCCGCGAAACAGCACGTCCCCGACCAAGGCGAACCGCTCGGCCCGGTTGAAGAACACGACGCTGCCCGGACTGTGGCCGGGACAGTGCAGAATTTCGAAGCTGCGGCCCGCCAGCGTGACGCTATCGCCAGCATCGAGCCAGCGGTCGGGGGCCAGCGGCCTGACGCCGCTCATGCCATATTGGGCGGCCGCCACCGGCAAGGCGTCGAGCAGCGGCTTGTCCGCCTTGTGCGGGCCCACCACTGGCACCTGGAGCAGGTCCTTCAGCTCGGCCGCTGCTCCGGCATGATCGATGTGCCCGTGCGTGATCCAGATCGCCTGTGCGATCAGCCCGGTCTTCTCGATCGCCGCGCGGATGCGGGGCAAATCCCCACCCGGATCGACCACCACGCCCTGCTTGCTGGCATCGTCCCACAGCAGCGTGCAGTTCTGCTGGAACAAGGTGACCGGCACGATGCCGCCGCGCAACGGCGGCAGGGTCGCCGGATCGGCACTGGGCGCGAGCTTTGTCATGACTTCATCCTCTGCACAGCTGAGTGGGGAAGCGTTAGCGGAATTCCGGAGAGATCAGAAGTGGCATGGTGGCGCGGCATCGCTTGGCAGCCGCCCGTTGGGAGACTACCTGTTCCAATGTGGAAATCAGGATGCAGGCCATGGAACCCGGCGATATGTTCACGATCACCGTACCCACCAAGAACCGGCCGGCGCTGCTCGAACGCGCGCTGCGCTCGATCCTTGCGCAGGATTACCCGCAGCTCGAGATCGTCGTGGTCGATGACGGGGACGGCGCAGGAGCGGAGGCCGCCAGCAAGTTCGGGGAGTCCCGCATCAGGCCGTTCCTGTCCGGCAGGTCGGGGCAGGTCGGGGCGCGCAACCAGGCGATCGCGCAGGCGCGGGGACGCTGGATCGCCTGGCTCGATGACGACGACTGGTGGCAGGAGCCCGATCACCTGTCGCGATTTGCCCGTCTGCTGGGCGGGTCCGACGCACTGGCCTTCGCGTCGGGAACGGCCGTGCTCGAAACTGCCGGGGGCCGGCCCGCCGGCCGTCTTCCGTTCACCGCACGCTGCGATGCCCTGTCAATCCGCCGCGACAACACGCTGCTCGCTTCGGGCGTCGCCTACCCCCGTGCCTTCCACCAGCGCTTCGGAGCATTCGACGCCGACCTGCCGATCTATTGGGACTGGGACTGGTACCTGCGCCTTGTCCATGCAGGCATCGCGCCGCTATATTCGGGCGGCACGGGGGTGTGCTTCTCCTGCCGGGCGGAGACGGCCTCAAGTCGCGACAACGAGAGCCTGCGCCGCGCTGACCTCGACCGCTTCGCGCGCAAGCATGGGCTCACCGGCCTCGTGCTGAAGAACCATGAGGAGATCGCGCGCAGCCAAGTCTGATGCTCTAAACGTGCCGCCCCTTGTCGACCGTGACGGGATGAGGGTATTGCAGGGGCTGCGGTTCAGACAGCTGCTGGTTTCTGTTTCAGGGTGCACGGGCTCGGCTTTGCCGGAGTGGTGAGGCGCAATTATCTGGAGGTGATCGTGGTGCAGCTCGACCGACGCGGATTTGCCAAGGGCCTTGGAGCGGCGGCGCTCACCGCCCCCTTGACGCACGCCCATGCCGAAACGGGCTACCCCACCGGCATGACCATCAAGTTCGTGGTCGGCTATCCCGCTGGCGGCGCCACCGACATCGTCGGGCGCGTGGTCGCCGGGCAGCTGGCCACGCATTGGAAAGTCTCGACCTACGTCGACAACATCCCGGGCTCGGGCGGCAATCTCGGTTTCGACCGCGTGGCCAAGGGCTCCACCGACGGATCGCAGGTCCTCATCATCTCCCCGAACATCTCCACCAACCAGTTCCTCTATTCCCGCCTCAACTACGATCCCGCCAAGGACTTCATTCCGCTCTCCCAGGTCGCCAGCGTGCCGAACCTCTTGTGCGTGCGCAAGGAGCTCCCGGTCAATTCGGTGGCCGAGCTGATCGCCTACGCAAAGGCCAATCCGGGCAAGCTCAACTATGCCTCCTCGGGCGTCGGCACCACGATCCACTTGTCAGGCGAGCTGTTCAAGAAGCTGGCCGGGGTCGACATGGTGCACGTGCCCTACCGCGGCAGCGCGCCGGCCATCATCGATCTGGTCGGCGGCAACGTCGATCTGATGTTCGACAACATCCCTTCGATCATCAGCCAGGTGCGTGCCGGCACCGTCAAGCCGCTCGGCATCACTACCGCCAAAAGATCGACGCTTGCCCCCGAGTTCGCGCCCGTCGGCGACACCGTGCCGGGCTATGACGTGACCTCCTGGTTCGGTGTCGGCGTCAAGGCCGGGACGCCGCAAGCCGTCTGCGACGTCATTGAGCGCGACGCCCAGGTCATCTGCAAGGAAGCCTTCGTCAAGGAACGCTTCGGCTCGCTGCTGGCAGAGGCGGTCGGCTCGACACGCAGCGCATTCAGCCAATACGTGATCGACGAGCGCGCCAAATGGGGCAAGCTGATCACCGAGCTCAAGATCCGCGCCGACTGAGGTCTTGGGGTCTGAGGCGATATCGCCGTGAGCTTCGGGGGCTCACAGTCCCAGTGCCGGTCGGCGAATCTCATAGAGCAGCAAGGCCGTCGCAATGGCCAGGTTGAGCGAATCGGCGCGTCCGGTCATCGGGATCTTGACCAGCTCGGTCGCGGCCTTGGCCACCTCCGGCGACAGGCCAGGCCCCTCCCCGCCCATCATCAGCAGGACCGGCCCGCGATAGGTCTTGCGGAAATCCGCAGTGCCCGACAGGTGGGTACCGACAACCGCGCCCGGCCAGCGTCCGGCCAATGCGATCAGCTCACCGCGGCTCGCGGTCATCAACGGCACCGAGAAAATCGAGCCCATCGACGCGCGCACCGCCTCGCGCGAATAGGGATCGCAGCAGTTGCCGACCAGCACGACACCCTTCGCGCCCGCCGCATCGGCGGTGCGGATGACGGTGCCGACGTTGCCCGGATCGCGCGCCTCCTCGAGTACGATCAGCACATCCGCGCTCGACAAGTCGGCGGGCGCCGGCAGGCCGGCGAGCCGTTGCGGAAACACCCCCAGCACCTTTTGCGGGTTATCCCGCTGGGAGACCTTCTCCAGCACCGCGGCGGGCGCCTCGATCAGCTCGGCCCCGAACGAGGCGGCCCAGACACACAGCTCACGGATGATGCCGCGCTCGGCCGTGCCGCGCTCCACCAACATCGCGCGCGGAGCCCAGCCCACATCGCGCGCTGTCGCCACCACCTTGGCGCCTTCCGCCACGAACAGCCCGTGCTCGCGCCGCGTCTTGCGCATGTCGAGCGAACGGATGAGCTTGATCAGCGGGTTCTGCGGGCTGCTAACCTCCCTGAGACCTGGAACGCCGCGCATCCCGCCGCCCGGCTCAGCGGGGCTCATCATGGCTGCTCCAGCGCGCATACAAGGACGTGGCGAGGACACGACCGCCGCCGGTCTCGCGCACCGCCAGCTCGCCCGAATGGACGCTGCCGCCGCGCGATGCCAGAACTTCGGCGCTCAGATTGTGCAGACTGAGCGCGGAGGCGCGGATCGCATAGCAGGTCAGGATCAGAAAGGCGCGGGACGGCTCCAGCAGGCCGACGCAGGACCGCAACAGCGGCGCCAGGTCGGTATACAGATCCCACACCTCCCCGCCCGGTCCACGCCCGAATTTCGGCGGATCGATCAGGATGCCATGGTAGGTGCGGCCGCGCCTCAGCTCGCGCTCGACGAACTTGCGGGCATCGTCGACGATCCAACGCACGGTCGAGGTGTCGACGGACGAGCGCGATTGATTTTCCTTGGCCCATGCGATCGCCTTCCTGGAGGCATCGACGTGCGTGACCTTGGCGCCCGCCGCCGCCGCCAGCAGCGAGGCGACGCCGGTATAGGCAAACAGGTTCAGCACGCGCGGCTCACCCCCGCAGGACGCCAGCTCGGCCAGCATCCATTGCCAGTGCGCGTGCTGCTCGGGGAACAGGCCGAGGTGCCAGAAATTGCCGAACCGGCACACCGCGTTGACGCCTGCAATGCCGCCCGCCGTGATCGGCGTCAGCCAGCTCTCGGGCGGCGTGCCTTGGAAGGCCCAGCGGCCGCGCTCGGCCTCGCCATCGGCGCCGTCCTTGTCGACCGCACCGGCAAACACCGCCGCCGCACGGCCCCACTCGGCAGGTGAGCGTCGGCGCGACCACACCGCCTGTGGCTCTGGCCTGTCCACCACGAGCGTGCCGAACCGCTCGAGCTTGCGGCCCTCGCCGCTGTCGAGCAATTCATAGCCGGGAAGGTCGGAGGAGATCAGCAGCTCGAGCCTGGCCGGGACCTCTGCCC
>Ga0075024_100001017_pt1 | contig 10992 bp, 8 predicted proteins | sample Str013_2_FD_71389 | JGI IMG/M metagenome (GOLD analysis project Ga0075024, IMG submission 71389) | Freshwater sediment microbial communities in response to fracking from Pennsylvania, USA - Straight Creek_MetaG_SC_2013 | ecosystem: Environmental > Aquatic > Freshwater > Creek > Sediment... | reverse complement strand
CCTTAAAGAATTAAAAGTAACCAAAGAAGCGGGTGATGCGTTGCCCAAAGTAGCTTCTATGATTGATAAGCTGGCTAAAAAAGGTATCATTCATAAAAACAAAGCAGCCAACCTTAAAAGAAAGCTGACTAAAAAAGTTAATACCCTGGCTAAATAAGCCGGTCTGTATAAAAATTATTGCAGCAAAAGCATTCCGCAAGCCGGGGTGCTTTTTGTTTTTCCAGGCTTCCGGTAATTGTTTTGCCGGCCCCGTTACCGGTTATTGTAAACAGGTAATTCTGTAATTTTAAGCATGAGCAGATTTTTTTTGTATTTCGTTTTATTGTTTGCGGTTTCAAACTGCATGGCACAAAAAGACAGTGTCCGCAAATACCTCGATTGCAACCTGCAGTTTACCACACAAAAAAATGCTGTTTATCCTGCAATGGCCATCCACAACGATGATCACTGGAAACTGTTTGCTGTTTACCCGGATACCCTGCCCTTGTTGCAGATTTGGTTTGCAGACGCCGGTTTAACAATAATGGATGGACCTTACTTACTGTATCATCCAAAAAGGCAGAAGGCACAGGCGGGTAATTTTAAAAACGGTATTGCAGACGGGCACTGGCAATCCTGGTATCCAAACGGCCGGGCAAAATCTGATGGCAATCTTGTGCAAAATCATTTAGCCGGAACCTGGAAGACCTGGTATGAAAACGGGCAGCCAGAAAGCGAAGAATCTTACCAGTACACCGCGCCGGAAGCAAGGGGCCCGTCATTTCATGAAAGCTCGCCCGCACTGAAAGCGCAGCAACTGCTCGTAAATGTAGAAGCAGCAGGCGTACAGGAAGGCCCCGCCTTTACCTGGTATAATAACGGCAATAAAGAATCGGTGGTCAACTATCACAACGACACATTATCCGGTGCCTGTGCCTGGTACCGCGAAAATGGAAAACCGAGCAGCAAAGAAACCTATGTAAATGGAAAAGTAACCGAACTGGAATGCTACGATGAGGAAGGAAAATACACCGGCGCCAGCTGCAGTATTTTAAAACAGCCGGTACTCATTCACCCCATGTTTACGGCACTGGATTATATTGAATATGAACTGCACAAAGAAAAAAACAAAGACATAAGAGATGAAGGCGAGGCAGAGATTGCCTTTACCGTTACAAAAAAAGGAACGGTTGAAAATCTGGTCATCAATAGAACAACGGGGGCGGCATTGAGTGAGCACATCATGAAAATTTTTAGGGGCATGCCTGCCTGGTCGCCCGCATTTATTCATAACAGGGCTGTAGACTATCCGGTAAAACTGGTAGTGCCTTATTACAGGGAATAAGAACAACAGCATAATATTAAACAGTATGATCAACTGGACCTGCAAATCTTTTCAGGAATTGTCTTTGGATGAATTGTATGCCATACTCCGACTGCGCAGTGAAGTATTTGTAGTGGAGCAGAATTGTGTTTTTCTGGATATGGATAACAAGGATCAGGCTTCACATCATTTAATGGGATGGGATGGGAATACACTGGCAGGCTACACACGCCTGTTGCCGCCCGGGCTTGCTTATGCCGAGCCCTGCATTGGCCGTGTAGTAACGGCTATAACGGCAAGGGGTAGTGGCATTGGGCGAATGCTGATGAAGCAATCGATCAAAGAATGTAAAAGTTTGTTTGGCAACCGCCCTGTAAGAATTGGTGCACAGCTCTATTTAAAAGCGTTTTATGCTTCGCTGGGCTTTATTCCCACAGGCGGAATTTATCCCGAAGATGGAATAGACCATATTCAGATGCTGCTTATGTAATAATTACTATAGTATTGTTACGGATAACCCCGTTATTTTATATTTTTTTTGCGGCATACACACCACAAGTTTAGTTTCATCGTTTGTAGTTTGTAAGGGGAATTTTTATTTTAGTACCTGAATCCAAATAACCATTCGAAAACTAAAATCTGGTATTCATGAAAAAGTTTTTACACTTTCTATGGGGAACGTGTGTCATTATGCTGCTCTCCATGTTCTTTCCATCGCTGGCTGCAGCCCAGTACAATGATGGTGGCCCGTTCAGTGAAATTGGCGTTACCATCGGCCCGTCTAACTTCCTTGGAGATCTCGGAGGACATTTAGGAAAAGGCCAGACCTTTTTAAAAGACAATAATTTTCAGCTCACAAAATTATCGCTTGGCGCTCATTTCAGCTATTATCCCAAAGATTATTTTGGTGTAAGGTTTGCCCTCAATATTGGCAAGCTGGAAGGTGATGACAAAGTTATTAAAGGCAAAGGCGGTCTTGAAGAAGCCCGTTACAACAGGGGCCTTAGCTTTCAGTCGAAATTTTTTGAAGCCATCTTTGTAGGAGAACTGTATCCGACTGTTTTCCTGGAAGATGATCCTTCTGATGTATTCCACAAATTGCGCCCTTACGGTATTGCCGGTATAGGCCTGTTTCATTTTAATCCACAGGCCATTGATCCTGCTACAGGACAATGGGTGAATTTACAACCGCTGCACCTGGAAGGCCAGGGTTCTGCAGAATACCCCGACAGAAAAGTATATTCTTTATGGCAGCCCAATATTCCATTGGGTGTGGGTATAAAATACTGGGCCACCGATAACCTGAGCCTGGGCGTTGAAGTAATCTACCGCAAAACATTTACCGACTATATTGATGACGTAAGCACAACTTATGTTGGTAATGCATTTTATGATACACACCTGCCGCCTGCTCAGGCAGCCGTTGCAAAACGACTGGCCGATAAAAGTAACAATGGAGCCGGTGGTGCGCCTTATTATGGCCAGGCGGGCGACAAAAGAGGTACTTCACAAAACAAAGATGCCTACTACACTTTTGGAATTAAAGTTGGTTTCCGCATTGGAAGCAGCGATAGTTTTAATAACTCAACACGTTGTCCTGTTATCCGTTTCTAAAACATTGCAGCAATACGCTGAATTAAAAAAGTTGGTTGTTTAGTTTGAATCCGTACCCTTTTTTAAACCTGTAAACGCATGCAGTTATGAAAACAATTGTGCACACCCGGCATTATACGAGACCGGTATTATTTACATCTTTTGCCATTTTTATTTTTATGATGATGGTACAGATTCCGGTAAAAGCCAGTGCAAAGACGGCAGGCTCGTATAAGGACAGTATCGTTGTGAACAAACTGCTTACCAGTAAAAAATATAAAATCAAAATTTACGCCGGGGCTACCAATGAAGTGCTTTTCTTTAACGTAACCGGTGATGAAGGCAAAGTTTACCAGTTTTACCTGTTTGATTTGGATGGTAATATGGTAAAACAAACACAGATACGCAACAAGCAAACAACCATGATGACCAATTTTAATAAAGGTTGTTACACATTTGAAGTGTTCAGCGATGATGAACACATTGAAAACGGAACCCTGATCATAAAATAATGCAGCTCTTTTTTTCTGATAACAGATGGCCAATAAGCGGCGGGAACATTCGTAAAATCTAATATCCGGTTTAAAAAACCTGATCCGTTCCCTATCGTTCTTAGTACCCTTACAAACAAAAAGATTTTATAAATCAATTCCCGCCACTGCTTATTGGAAAGAAAAAAAGAGAAAAAATACTGTCTTCAATCCAGTATCCTTAACGGCCCGCGATGAGTAATTGCGGGCCGTTTGTTTTTTGGAACTGAATGGCACAGGTGAAAATGAATGATAGAAAATAGCCGCTCCGGGCTGCGGAAAAATGTTTAACCGGCAATTCATTATTCATTGTCCCGGATACAATCAAACGGAGTAGTTACTTACAGGGACTTTAAAGGATGGCGCTTACACCCGGGACTATCCATTTGCATCCAGTCAACGCTACTATTGCTTACAAGAATTTTTCACCCACTTCCTTCCAGTTATTCAGTCTTTCAAAACGGTGTTCATTTAAATTGTGGGGTGCCGTAAACAGCAATGGCTTGCCACTGAAATATTGAAGGTGTTTGGCATGGTCATCAATCATGTAATCGGCCTTTATCATTTTCTTATCGCCGCAAAAAACCATTTGCTTCCAGCTAAAAAAAGGGAAATGATCTTCCAGCCAATGGTATTTATCGGTTAAAGAATTGGGGAATTCTGTGGCTGCTGAAACAATGTACACTTCATATTTTTCATTCATTTGCTTCAGTACAGCAACACTGTCGTCCATTACCGGCAGGTGACGGAAAAATCCAGGTTCGTACAATTGCTGCCTTACAATGGCCTGCCTTTCTTCCGGAAATCCTTTTACCAGCGATTCTCCTTCCAGCATTTTGGCGTAATCAATATCACCACCATATTTTTTTTTGTACCAGTCCGTCATTGCCACGGTAACGTCTGCAATTACTTCATCCATATCAACCAAAATTCTTTCCATATCGTATCAAATTTTTTATAATTGTTTTTAATAAAGTCAAAAATAAAAAACTGCACTGCTGTTCTAATGCCGTGTTTTCAGTTTTTAAATTTCTTTATTTCAATTCTTCTTTCAGAAACCGGGCTGTATGACTTATTTTGTTTTTAATCATTTCTTCCGGTGTTCCTTCAAATAAGATCGTGCCGCCACCATCTCCGCCTTCCGGCCCCAAGTCAATCACATGGTCCGCCATTTTTATGACATCCAGGTTGTGTTCAATCACCAGCACCGAATTACCGCGGTCTACCAGTTTGTTCAATACATCCAGCAGGTGTTGTACATCCTGGAAATGAAGACCCGTTGTGGGTTCATCCAGAATGTAAAAAGTTTTACCGGTATCTTTCTTGCCCAGTTCGGTAGATAGTTTTACACGTTGTGCTTCGCCACCGCTCAAAGTAACTGCAGATTGCCCCAATGTGATGTAGCCAAGGCCTACTTCCTGCAGTACTTTTATCTTTCTATAAATATATGGTACGTTGTTAAAAAAATCCACGGCTTCATCCACGGTCATGTCCAGCACATCGCTGATGGATTTTCCTTTGTACCGGATCTCAAGCGTTTCGCGGTTGTATCTTCTGCCATTGCATTTTTCACAATGCACATACACGTCGGGCAAAAAATTCATTTCAATAACCCGCATGCCACCGCCTTCACATACTTCACAACGGCCACTTTTTACATTGAATGAAAAACGGCCTGCCGTATAGCCGCGTATTTTTGCTTCGGGTACTGCTGCAAACAAAGTACGGATGTCTGTAAAGAATCCGCAATAGGTGGCAGGGTTGCTGCGGGGCGTTCTGCCAATGGGTGACTGATCAATTTCAATTACTTTGTCAATGTTCTCCAGGCCCTTGATGGATGCATATTCCATGGGTGCCGTTTTTGAATCGTAGCAATATTTTGAGAGGATGGGATAAAGCGTTTCATTGATGAGCGTAGATTTGCCACTACCACTTACTCCGGTTACCAATACCAGTTTGCCCAGGGGGATTTTTACATTTACTTTGTGCAGGTTGTTGCCGGTGACGCCTTTTAATTCGAGCGATTTTCCATTACCGGGTCTTCTGCTTTCTGGTACCACAATTGATTTCTCACCCGTTAAAAACCTGGCTGTTTCTGAACGGAGGCTGAATACATGATGCGGTGCTCCCTGTGTTACAATCTGGCCACCATGCTTGCCGGCGCCGGGCCCAATGTCGATGAGGTGATCGGCTGCCAGCATGATGTCTTTATCGTGCTCCACCACCAGTACGCTGTTGCCCAGGTTGCGCAGATTCTTTAATGCCGTAATCAACCGGTGGTTATCGCGCTGGTGCAAACCAATTGAAGGCTCATCCAGGATATAGGTAATGCCCTGCAACTGAGAACCAATTTGCGTAGCCAGCCGTATTCGCTGAGATTCGCCGCCACTCAGGGTTTTAGAAGGACGGCCCACAGTAAGGTAACTAAGTCCCACATCCAGCAAAAACTGCAGGCGTTCGCGGATTTCTTTCAGCACATCTTTGGCAATGGCGTTTTGTTTGGTGCTGAGTCTTTTTTCAATACCAGTCAGCCAGGCCATCAGTTTGTCAAGGTTCATCCCGCTCAGTTGCGCAATGTTTTTTTCATCTATCTTAAACCACAGGCTTTCTTTTCTTAAGCGGGTACCGCCGCAGTCATCACATTTTTTCAGCTCCATAAATTTCTCCACCCAATCGCGCAGGGCTTCACTGCTGTTGGCGGCAAACCAGCGGCGCAGCATGGTTACCACGCCTTCAAATTCCGTCGTGTATACATTACCGTCAGTTGTATCAAAATCAAACGCGGCATCTTTGCCGGTTGCTTCTTCATTGCCATACAACAATACGTTCATGGCTTTTTGGGGCAGGTCTTTCAGGGGTTTATCGAGGCTGATCTTATGTTTGCGGGCTATCTGCTGTACCTGTTTAAACACATGCGCCTCTCTTTCTTCACCCAGTGGGGCAATACCGCCTTCATTGATGCTTTTGGAATGATCGGGTAATACGGCACTCATGTCTACCTGGTAAACGGTGCCCAGTCCCTTGCAAACCGGGCAGGCGCCATAAGGAGAATTAAATGAAAAAGCATTGGGCGAAGGTTCTTCATAGCTGAGTCCGGTATCTTCACACATCAGCTGTTTGCTGTATTGCACCAATTTGTTATCGTCGTTTATCAGTAAAAACATTAGGTCTTTACCAATCTGCAATGTTTTCTGAATGCTCTGGCTCACCCGCACTTTCATATCGGCAGTTACGGCCATCCGGTCTACCACCACTTCAATATCGTGTATTTTATAGCGGTCTACCTGCATTTTGGGCACCAGGTCTTTTATTTCTCCATCGATTCTTGCTTTTAAAAACCCTTTTTTGCGGATGTCTTCAAAAAGTTCGCGGTAATGGCCCTTGCGGCCACGCACCAGGGGCGCCAGCAGGGTGATTTTTTTATTTTTAAATTTTGCAAAAATATTTTCTGCAATTTCTTCCTCACTGAACTTCACCATTTTTTTACCCGTGTTATAGCTATACGCTTCACCCACCCTTGCATACAGCAGTCGCATAAAATCATAGATTTCGGTGATGGTGCCTACGGTAGAACGCGGGTTTTTATTCGTGGTTTTCTGTTCAATAGAGATAACCGGTGAAAGACCGGTAATCTTATCCACATCGGGCCTTTCCATATCGCCGATAAACTGGCGTGCATAGGCGCTGAAACTTTCCATATAGCGGCGCTGCCCTTCGTTATAAATGGTATCAAAGGCAAGCGATGATTTGCCACTGCCGCTTACACCGGTAAATACCACCAGCTTGTTTTTGGGAATCCTGATATCGATGTTTTTAAGATTGTGCTCCCGGGCGCCAAATACTTCAATATAATCCTGTTGTACTACCGCTGGTTCTTCTGCCGGCTGCTTGGTGATTGCCATACTGTAAAAAAGGGTTGTAAGTTGATTTGCGTTGTAAGTTTATTTGCTATAAATATTAGCTAAGATAAGAACAAAAGCAAAGCATTTTAGTTTACTGAACCCTTTAAAAACAAAGAAACCGGCCAATTGGCCGGTTTCTTTGTTAGCTATACATGGTTTCTCTTTATCCCTGTCCAAAAATCAGGTTGAAACTTTTTTTGCTTATTTATGCAGGGTAACCACAGGCGCCTTGCTAACACCGCTGGCAGCCACTGTAACATTGCTAATGGTAGTGTCTTTATACCCGTGCCATCCTTTAAAATAAATGGAGTAGGTGCCTGCTGCAAGGCCACGAACCTGGTAATAACCACCATCCCAGGGAAGGGCATAAGAGGTATCGCTAGCGTTGAAAACTGTTACAAAGCCAGCGGCACCTTCGGGCAATACACGGCCTTCTAATTTTGGTTTTGCCATATCATTGAACACTGTTATCCAGGGTCTCAACCAGTATTTACCATTGATGTAGAAAACGGATTTGGAAAGGTTGAAATCGAACCAGAGTTTAAACTGGCTGTTGGTAACCACAGAAACATCTTCCCTGCGCACATTAATGATAAATGAATTGGAGGAACCAATAAGATTGAGCGGAAAACTGGTTACGCTGTCTGTATACACGGTATTGTTGGTACCCAGTGTAATTTTTACCTGCAACACTTTGCCATTGGCCACCAGGCTGGAAGTGAGCAGGGTGTCGGTTCCGTTTCTGAGTTTTAGTAAATCATACACACCCGGAGTAATGGACAATGTATCCCAGATGGTTGAATTGCCATTGTGGCAACCCCTGTAATCATCTTTCCATTGGTGCAGGCTGTCGTCTGCATCTGCGTGGTGCGCAGAGGTATCAATTTTTACAGCGATCTGTTTAATGTCTATCAATACTTTGGTAAATGGAACAGGATCGTCCATCATAAAAATAGACAATTGCGATTTTCCTGCCGGGATTGCTGCATTTCCTGAGTTTTCTTTGTTACATGCCAGGAAAATAATACAGCTCATTGCAATACCGGTAGCGGTAATTAACCACTTGTTGTTTGTTTTCATACGTGTGTTTTTTGTGTTTGTTGGTGTATGAAACTTATCTCTCCAGGTGCCGGCACAATTTTCCGGTTCTGGTGATCTATTTCATTACAGTAAAAATGTCAGGTAAAGTTTGGTGCCATTCAGAAACAATAATTATTCCAGTTTAGGTTAAAACAATTAACGAACCGCCCCGGATTGTACTATAGATACGGGCTTGGGGAAAAAGGGTTGGGCATATTTTGCGGCTAACAGCCTGTTAACTTTTGTTAACCGGCTATCGTTTGCAACAGGCCTCCACAGCTATGTTTATCAAAACGCTATAAGCCGGCATTGCCAGCCAGCAGTTTGTGGTAAAAAAATCTTTCCGGAAAAGTTTGGCAAATTCGCCTGCTGCACATTACCTTTGCGCCAGTTCTTTAAAAATTACTTATCAAGAAAGGCAGAGGGATATGGCCCGATGAAGCCTTGGCAACCAACAATGAAAATTGAGAAGGTGCTAATTCCAGCCCGGCGGCATGCGGGGAAAGATAAGTCAGATAAAAGCTTCCTGAAATTATTCATCAATAATATTGAAAGCCCATCTGATTTACAGGTGGGCTTTTTTATTGTAAGGATCTCCTGCAAAATGCTGCCGCCCGCTTTTCTGATAAGCAACCGGATCACGTGAATACGGTATATTATAAAATTAACACCCGGATATTTGGTAGTTGCGGCAAAACCCTATTAAATTTGTAGGATATAACAGTACAATGCCTGTCATAGCTGTAACAACATACCATCATAATATCCGCTGCATCCGCTGTTGTTGTTGCATAATATAATTGCCTTTGTTAGTAGCAAAGCTCCGTTCTGCTTTCCGGCGTACAATTTTCATAAACACTATTTTGTAAAAAATTAAATTTCATGTTATGAGCCATCGTTTCGAGACCCTGCAACTGCACGCAGGACAACAGGTTGACCCTACCACCAAATCAAGGGCCGTACCATTGTACCAAACTACCTCTTATGCTTTCGACAATTCTGAACATGCGGCCAATCTTTTTGGATTGAAAGCTTTTGGAAATATCTATACCCGCATCATGAACCCCACAACCGATGTTTTTGAACAACGCATGGCAGCGCTGGAAGGTGGTGTGGCGGCACTGGCAACCGGCAGCGGCCAGGCGGCACAGTTTCTGGCACTGAACAATATTCTGCAGGCGGGCGATAATTTTGTAACCACTACCTACCTGTACGGCGGTACCTATAACCAGTTTAAAGTGGCCTTTAAACGCCTGGGCATTGAAGCCCGTTTTGCAGACGGAGACGATGCAGAAAGTTTTGTAAAGCACATCGACAAAAATACCAAAGCCATTTACCTCGAAACCATTGGCAATCCCCGCCTGAATATTCCCGATTTTAAAAAATTTGCAGACCTGGCCAAAGAATATGATTTGCCATTGATTGTAGACAATACATTCGGTACAGGCGGATACCTGTTCCGCCCGATAGAATGGGGGGCAAACGTAGTAGTAGAATCGGCCACCAAATGGATTGGCGGCCATGGCACTTCTATTGGTGGGGTTATTGTGGATGCCGGTAACTACAACTGGGGCAATGGAAAGTTTCCGCAGTTTACCGAACCCAGTGAAGGTTATCACGGACTGAAATTCTGGGAAGTATTTGGTGAAGGCAACCCGCTGGGCCTGCCCAATATTGCTTTTGCCATCCGCGCAAGGGTAGAGGGCCTGCGTGATTTTGGTGCTTCCATCAGCCCCTTCAATTCATTTTTACTGCTGCAGGGCCTGGAAACGCTGAGCCTCCGCGTAGAACGCCATGTACAAAACGCACTGGCATTGGCGCAGTGGCTGGAAAAACATCCGCAGGTTGATTTTGTTATCTATCCCGGACTGAAAAGCAGCCCATACCATGAGCTGGCAAAAAAATACCTGAAAAATGGTTTTGGCGGCATCCTCAACTTTGGCATAAAAGGCGGAAAAGAAAATGCCAGCAAGTTTATTGATTCATTGAAACTGGTAAGCCACCTTGCCAATGTAGGCGATGCAAAAACACTGGCCATTCACCCGGCTTCTACTACACACGAGCAATTGAGTGAAGCAGAACAAAAAGCTTCGGGTGTAGAACCCAACCAGGTGCGCATTAGCGTGGGCATCGAGCACATTGATGACATCAAAGCCGATTTTGAACAGTCTTTTGAAAAAGTGTTTGCAAAAGCGCTGGTTGGATAATGTCCGCAGCCCGTGGCCCGCAGCTTATTGCTTTGAGCCACGAGCTTTTTTTCTGAAAATATTAATAAAGCAATTTGTCTTACAAAGTCTTTACATACAACACAGCATTTACACTGGAATCCGGAAAAACACTGGCGGCGTATCACCTGGCCTACACAACACATGGTAGCTTAAACAAGGCAAAAGATAATGTGGTATGGATCTTTCATGCGCTTACCGCCAACAGCGACCCCGCAGAATGGTGGGATGGTCTGGTGGGCCAGGGAAAATTGTTTGATCCGGCAGCGTACTTTATTGTTTGTGTAAACATGCCCGGCAGCTGTTATGGCAGCATTGGTCCATTGGAAATAAACCCGGAAACGGGTGCGCCTTTCTTT
>Ga0075024_100001013_pt1 | contig 11007 bp, 9 predicted proteins | sample Str013_2_FD_71389 | JGI IMG/M metagenome (GOLD analysis project Ga0075024, IMG submission 71389) | Freshwater sediment microbial communities in response to fracking from Pennsylvania, USA - Straight Creek_MetaG_SC_2013 | ecosystem: Environmental > Aquatic > Freshwater > Creek > Sediment... | reverse complement strand
ATGTTATAGTAAATGATACTCGCGGTGTGCTTTTGACCGAGCTCTTAAAATTTGCCTTTTTTGAAAGGAAGCTGGATCTTAAAAATGCAACTAAATTAGTTGACCAATTGTATCAAAAATATCCGGTTACCGAGGCCATCTGCAAATCCGGCTTATATAGTGCCAGTATAGCATACTATTATTATTACGCTAAAGCAAGGCCGGATTTCCCCAACTATGGACTCAGCGACTCCGTTTGTACAGTTAATGGAAAAAAAATATTTGTGAATCGCGATTGTGTACCCTGGCTCTATGCACCTAAAGATATTCAGGAAATGCATTGGGCAATGTCACTACTCGAATTAAAAAAACTTTTTTCTTCTGTGTATGGTAAACGGGACAGAGAAGCATATCTAACAGTATTCCCCAATAGTAAAATGAAACAATATTTAGTCCCTCCCTACTTTGACACCCTTGAGATTACCCAAACGACCGCTCCAGGCACTGAATTCAATTTTATCCAGGGAGATAGCATAAAAACGTTTTCCGCTTTGGTCTCTAGCTTTAAAGGAAAGCGATTATTTGTTGACCTTTGGGCCACCTGGTGCGTAGCCTGTAAATTGGAATTTTCATCCAATCATATGGTAGATACATTTTGCAAAGCAAACCATATAGACCGCTTGTATATTGCTTTTGAAATCGCGTCAACAAAAACCAATTTCAAAAAGGATGTGTATTCTTATAAACTAAGAGGAAACCATGTTATGGCCAGTGATAGCTTAATTCAGGATATTATTAGGAGATTTTATCCAGGAGAGCAATCTTACAATATCCCACGCTATATTTTGATTAATGAAAATGGGGAGGTTGTAAATGCTGAAGCCTCAAGACCCAGTTCGGGTAATGAATTGTTTTCTGAAATGAGGGCTGCTTTTAAAATACAAAATTAAGCTTTTCCTTACTGTACAGAAAGGCTTTTAAGATGCTTAATTTGTATAGAATTAACTAATGAGAATATGAAGTCGCTATTAGGTTTTCAGCATGATAAATTACACTACTGACTATTTGTCTTCGTATTGTGGGTCAGTTTAGGCACTAAAAATATGATTATGAAATTATTTCCATTCATTAGGCAGGCTGACTCCATGGACTGTGGCCCAACTTGCCTACAAATGGTCTCTAAATACTATGGCAAGAATTTCTCAATTTCGACATTACGGGAAAAATCGCAAATTGGAAAGGAGGGGGTGAATATCCTCGGAATTAGCGAAGCAGCGGAAAGTATCGGTTTTCGAACAAGAGCTGTCAAAATTGACTATAATTCGCTTGTTAGTGATGTATTACTTCCGTGTATCTTGCATTGGAACCAGTATCATTTTGTCGTGCTATACAAGATAACAAAAAATAAATTGTATATAGCTGACCCTGGTGCCGGGCTTGTGGGTTTTACTCCAGAAGAATTTCTACAGAGATGGATCAGTGACAAAAACAACCAAAGTATCACCGAAGGTATAGCATTGCTTTTGGAGCCGTCTGCCAAATTCCATGAAATAGATGTGGAACTGGGTGACGTGAGCGAAACTAGTTCCAAACTTGCTTTCAAAAACATCTTTAATTACCTCCTCCCCTATAAAAAACTTATCCTTCAACTTTTTCTGGGGTTGGGTGTGGCAAGCATCCTTCAGTTGATCCTGCCTTTTCTTACTCAAAGTGTGGTGGATGTAGGTGTGAACACAGCCAATATCAATTTTGTGTATATCGTACTGATGGCACAAGCTACACTAACGATCGGTCGGCTTGTAGTCGATTTTGTAAGGAGCTGGCTATTGCTCCATATCAGCACAAGAATCAATATCTCTATACTCACAGATTTTTTGATAAAGCTGATGAAACTTCCACTATCCTTTTTTGATAGCAAAAAAACAGGGGATATCCTCCAACGGATGAACGATCATCAGCGTATTGAATTTTTTTTGACAGGCTCATCCATCAATGTGCTTTTCTCCCTTTCTAATCTAGTCATATTTTCTATAGTTCTCGCAGTTTTCAACGTATACATATTTGAGGTGTTCATTGTTAGCAGCTTTTTATATTCTATTTGGGTGGCTCTATTTTTAAGGAAAAGAAAAGTGTTAGATTATAAACATTTTGATATCGCTTCAAAAGAACAAAGCACTACCATACAACTGGTTCAAGGCATGCAGGAAATAAAACTTAATGGTGTGGAAAAACAGATGCGGTGGAACTGGGAACGACTCCAGGCAAAACTCTTTAAGTTGAGTATGAAGGGGTTGGCACTTAATCAATGGCAGCAATCAGGAGCATCCTTTATCAATGAATCAAAGAATATCTTTATTTCCTTTCTCTCAGCAAAAGCGGTGATTGATGGGCAGATGACACTCGGCACCATGCTGGCGGTACAGTATATTATCGGGCAACTCAATAGTCCCATTGAACAAATGATCGGTTTTTTACAAAGTTGGCAAAATGCAAGGATTAGTATGGACAGATTGAACGAGGTGCATGGGATGGAAGATGAAGAACCAGTGCATAGGCATTTGCTCCAAGAACTACCTGTCAATTTCTCAAGACAGATTTCTGGTGGCAAAATGAATTCGTCTAAACAGTTAGAGGAATTCTTAACAATTGATAAATATTCTAACGCAGGCTTAGAAATTGATTACCCAATGGTCACTGGTAACATTGAAGAACTAGGCATCGTCTTTTCAAATATCAGTTTTACCTACCCAGGTGCAGGAAATGAACCAGTACTTAAAGAGATCAACTTAAGGATATTAAAGGGAAAGACAACTGCCATTGTGGGTGTAAGCGGTAGTGGGAAGACCACACTATTGAAATTGTTGCTTAAATTTTATGAACCTCAAAAGGGGGATATAAAGTTGGGCAATACATCACTTACCACTATCAGCCATAAGATTTGGAGATCGCATTGTGGTTCCGTAATGCAGGATAGTTTTATGTTTTCAGAATCCATTGCAAAGAACATCGCTGTAGGTGAAGAAAAAGTGGATATGGAAAAATTAAGGCGTGCCGTGAAAGTAGCCAATATCGGTGATTTTATTGAAAGTCTTCCTTTGGGCTTTAACACCAAAATTGGAACGGAAGGCAATGGGATTAGTATGGGGCAAAAACAGCGCATATTGATCGCAAGGGCAGTTTACCGGAATCCTGAATTTATTTTCCTTGATGAGGCGACAAACAGTTTAGATTCAAATAACGAAAGCTTAATCGTTCAAAACCTTGATTCCTTTTTGAAAGGGAAAACAGTTGTTGTAGTAGCTCATCGTTTGAGTACGGTAAAGCATGCTGACCAAATCGTGGTATTGAATAAGGGGGTGATCTCTGAGTGTGGCACACATCAGGAACTAGTAAACCTGAAAGGGGAGTATTTTACCTTGGTGAAAAACCAACTAGAGCTAGGGGAATAGCCTCGTAAATCATTTATTCACACATAAAGGGGAAGCGCACAAGGCGATAAGGTAAAATACAAATCTCTTGGTGTCGATTGCATTATTTCTTAATATCCTTTAGCGAAACTATAATTTTTTTTTATGTCTGTAAGTATAAATACAACATCTCAGAATGAACTAATCAGCAACGAGGTACAGGAATTGATCAGTTACAGGCCACATTGGATTATCAGGAAAGGCAATGCCATTTTCTTTTTAGTTATGTTTCTTTTATTGGTACTAACTTGGTTCATCAAATACCCCGATGTGATCAAGGGCTCTCTGAAATTAACAGCCATAAACCCACCCAAGCTGCTTATCACAAAAACTGAGGGTAAATTGCAAAAATTGCTTGTAAGTAATGAACAGGAAGTAGAAGCAGGGCAGGCCCTTGCCTATATCCAAGCAACGGCCAACCATCAACAGGTATTAGACCTACAAAACCGCATAAAAAATATCGTGCCTGCAATAAACAAAGACAGCTTAGATGTCTTACAATCAAGGCCATTTCCCACTTATAACGAGCTCGGTGAACTCCAGGCTGCATATCAGGATTTTCAAAACACATTCAAAGAAACACTGCAAGTACTTGGCAATGGGTATTACCAGAAAAAAAGACAGGCCCTAGGTATTGACCTGCAATACCTGGATTCAGTTCAGGCAAACATTCAGAGGCAGCAACTGCTTACCAAACAAGATTTTGAACTACAACAGAAAGAATATTCGGCCAACGAATTGCTTGCCAAAGAAAAAGTAATAGCACCTTTAGAACTCAACCAAAACAAGAGTAGGGTTATCGGCAAGGAGCAGGGGGTTGCCCAGATGTCTGCACAGCTTATTAATAACAGCATTTCAGAACACAACAAAAGAAAAGAAATACTTGACCTTCAAAAAGCGATGACAGACCAGCAACAAAAGTTCAATTCCGCACTTTTTATTTTGAAAAGCAAAATCGAGGATTGGGTAATGCACTATGTTGTGGTTGCTCCAGAAAAGGGCAAAGTTCTTTTCTCATCATTTTTACAGGAGAACCAATTTTTGACTATTGGACAGGAATTATTTTATATCGAGCCAATTCAAAGCCAGTATTATGGACAGATGCTTGTTGCACAAACAGGTCTTGGGAAAATAAAACCCGGACAACGGGTTATAATACGGGTGGAAAGCTACCCAAGCAATGAATTTGGCTATTTACGGGGAAAGGTGGGATTTATTTCAAATATTCCGACTGCCAAGGATAGTTTTTTGATAAAGGTGGATCTGCCCAATGGGCTGAACACCAATTATAACAAGTCCATTTTGTTTCGCAACAACTTGGATGCCCAAGCAGAAGTGATGACGGATGATCGGAAACTTTTTGACCGCTTTATCGGACAGTTAAAGGATGTTACAAAACGATAACTCATTTAAGAGTGCATCAAAAAACCATGAGGCAAAATTAGCAGAACAAGTAGGCCGCTTGCTTGCTATAGACTGTCAAAAAAGCTTAAAAGCGGTATCAGGTGTTCGATTGAAGTACCTTCCAGCCCGCAATAGAATTATATACCTGCCTGTGAAAACAAAAATGCATTTTTATGTTTATATCCTTCAGAGCATGAAGGATTTTTCATTTTATACGGGCCAATGTGAAGACCTCGACTATCGTATGTCAAAACACTTTGATGGGTTCAATAAATACACAGCATCAAAGAGACCCTGGCGGCTGGTATATTTTGAACTTTATAACACCCGCAGCGAGGCAATAAAAAGGGAAAAGGAAATCAAAAATAAAAAAAGCAGGAAGTATATAATAGAAACTATAGCGTCCAGGCAAAGACTTTTAAGAAGAAGTGGTTGAATAGAGTCCCGCGCAGCGGGAGCAATTGTGTATAAAATTCTCAGAAAAATTTGCGTAGTTAAATAACTACATATATATTTGTAGTCAAATAGCTACACAATGAATTTAAGACGAGACGTATTTCAAGCCATAGCAGACCCGACAAGAAGGGCCATACTGCTTTTGGTAGCCGCACAATCTATGACAGCTGGGGCAATAGCCGCAAACTTTGACACGGCCAGACCGACTGTTTCAAAACACCTGCAAATACTCACCGAGTGCGAATTGCTTAAACAGGAGCAAAATGGCAGGGAGATTTACTATCATATTAATGCAAATAAAATGAAAGCCATAGCCGACTTCATTGAACCATTCCGCAAAATGTGGGATGACAGGTTTAATAAATTAGAATCCATAATGAAAAAATATAAAAGCAAATAATATGGAACAAAAAACAAAAATCAATGCCGAAGACGGCAAACAGGATTTGCTGATTACAAGAGAATTTGATCTGCCATTGGAATTACTTTTTAAAGCGCATACAGAGCCCGACATTGTAGAACAAGTGATGGGAACGAAAGTGCTGAAATTTGAATGTAAAAAGCACGGCAGTTATCAATTTGAAACAACCGATGCTAAGGGAAGCGTGGTATTCCAGGCAAACGGGGTGATCCATGAATTTACCCCGAACCTGAAGATCACCCGGACATTTGAAATGGAGAATACTCCTTTTGGCGTTCAGCTTGAGGTCTATGAATTTGAAAGACTTACCGACGACAGCAGCAAACTCAGCATGCATGTAATATATGAATCTGTTGCACAAAGGGACCAGGTCCTGAAGTTACCCTTTGCGCAGGGCATTAATTGGGCGCATAACCGATTGCAGGACATCATGAGCAAAACTGCCTGACGCAGGCAGTTTAAATTAAGATACTATGACAAAGAGAAATAAAATCATCTATTGGATTTCCACCATCCTGATTGTATTAGGAATGCTACCAGGAGGTGTTGGACAAATTTTTCATGCAAAATGGAGTTTAGACCTTTTTCGGAGTTTGGGTTACCCTTTGTATCTTCTGCCTGTCATAGGAACATGGAAGGTTTTAGGAAGCATTGTGTTGCTGATTCCAAAGTTTCCATTGGTTAAAGAATGGGCTTATGCTGGCTTCTTTTTTGCTATGTCGGGTGCGGTATTTTCGCATATTGAATCGGGTGATTCCATGGGAGCATCTTCTCCGTTGGTATTGCTAATCCTTATCGTAGTATCGTGGTATTTCAGGCCTGCTGATAGAAAAATCATTTCAACGAATCAATAAATGAATAGAATGAAAAAGGAATTGTCGCCAAAACAATGTGGAGAATTATTCAGCGCATTAAAAACCCGGTTTGAGAAAAACATGAACCGCCATAAAGGTCTTGAATGGGCCAAAGTGCAAGCAAAGCTTCTAGCCAATACTGAAAAACTGTGGTCGCTCAATGAAATGGAAGGAAGCGGTGGTGAACCAGATGTTGTTGGTCATGATAAAAAGACCGGCGAATATATTTTTTATGATTGTTCAGCGGAAAGTCCTAAAGGCCGCAGAAGTATTTGTTACGATGATGAAGCACTCGAAGCAAGGAAAGAACATAAACCTGAAGACAGCGCTATTAATATGGCAACGGACATGGGCATTGAGCTATTAACAGAAGAACAATACCGGGAACTGCAGCAACTTGGAAATTTCGATACTAAAACATCAAGCTGGGTGAAAACACCTATTGATATCAGAAAACTCGGCGGCGCCCTCTTTTGTGATCGTCGCTTCGACACTGTCTTTGTTTATCACAACGGTGCGGAATCCTACTATGCCGCCAGGGGTTTCCGTGGTTCGCTAAGGGTGTAAATTTTGCAAAAAATAATATACTATGACGCAGCGTGGAATGAATCCTACCGTTGATTTTTATTTTAGTAAAGACAAAAAGTGGCAGGAAGAAATCAAGAAACTGAGAATGATCATTCTTGATTGTGGTCTGACTGAAGAATTGAAGTGGGGTGTCCCCTGCTACACTTTACAGAAAAGCAATATCGTTTTAATACATGTGTTTAAAGAATACTGTGCACTCTTGTTTTTCAAAGGTGCCTTGTTGAATGATCCCAATGGTATTCTGATCCAGCAAACGGAGAATGTGCAGGCGGCGCGCCAGATCCGGTTCACCAATGTTCGGGAAATAGTTAAGATGGCGCCCATCCTGAAAGCCTATATCTATGAAGCCATTGAAGTAGAAAAAGCCGGTTTGAAAGTGAATTTTAAAAAGAATACAGAACTCATATTTCCTGAAGAATTTCAAAAGAAATTAGATGAAATTCCTGCCTTGAAAACTGCTTTTAAAGCATTGACAGCAGGACGGCAAAGAGCGTACAATCTTTATTTTTCTGCACCCAAACAATCCAAAACCCGGGAGTCAAGGGTTGAAAAATGTATGAAACAAATTCTCAAAGGAAAGGGATTAAATGATCAGTAATTTCCAGACTGCCGGCAAGCCGGGATGAGATTATAAATTAATCAAAGGAGTTTGATGTATTTTGAAAAGTATGATTCCCGCAGTAAGTCAATAAAAAGCGAGAAAGAAATCAAGAATAGAAAGAGCAGGAAATATATTCTGGAGTTAATTGAATCGAGGCAAATATTTTTAAGAAAGAGTGGTTAAAGGAGTCCCTCAAGCTGGAGAAAGTGTGTATGCTCGAAAGGGTATCGAGGGTTCGAATCCCTCCCTCTCCCAACGCGCCAAAACAAAAATGGAAGTGAACGATAGCAAACGGCATTGCATTGGTTTTAGCTTCCCCCTTTAAGGGATCAGCGAAGCTAATCCCTCCTTCTCCTTCCTTTTTCATTGCCTGAAATGGCGGTCAGACAGGCGATTTCAGCTACTATTGTCAAAACCTGATTACCATTTTCACGATCATAGCTGATTCCATCCGGAAAAATCAGTTTTTGCGGGTCTTCTTTTTCGGCTGAATTTTATTTACATTTAATTAGGGCAACTCTATTTTTATGTTGAAACGAAGTTTACGTTTTTTCTACAAAAAGTTCAAACGCTCCAAAGCCACCTACAGTATCAATCTTGTTGGATTGTCTGCGGGATTGGTTTGCTGTTTATTCATTTATTTGTGGATTTATGATGAGCTGCATATTGATAAATTTTATGTCAATGCCGATAGAATTTATAGTGTCATGATCAATGATCGGCAGCCTGACCGTATTGTCACTGGCAATAGTGGGAGTATCATACTGGGAAAGTCGCTTAAGAGTGCGTTTCCGGATATTGAATATGAAGTAGCGACCACTCCGGCCGGATGGTTCAAATCTTTTAGTATATCATATGGTGATAATGATGCCGTTAAAGGAACCGGAAATTTCGTCGGCAAAGACTTTTCTAAGGTTTTTCCCCGTAAATTTTTGTATGGAGATGAAAATACTGCCTTAGCCGATGGAAATTCCATCGTTATATCGGCAGGACTGGCAAAAAAGTTATTTAAAACAACTGAAAGGGTTGTGGGCAAAGTGATAAAATGGAAGTGGCAATCATTTAGCCGGGAACCTGTAATTTCAGGAGTATTCGAAGATTTTCCACCTAATTCCACGATTCAATTTGATTTTCTGGTGCCTATTTCGAACTGGGGTAAAATTATAAATGCTTCGGGAGCCAAGCCAGATTTGAGTGGTGGTCCTTTCAACACATTTGTGGTTTTAAATAAGGGGGCGAAGGTCGAGGAGTTTAATAAGAAAATAACCAATTTTATAAAAAGGGATATACCCAACTCAACTTATACTATCTTTCTTGCAAAATACTCGGACAATTACTTACATGGCGTTTATGAGAATGGAGTGCAGAAAGGCGGAAGGATCGAATATGTAAAACTATTTTCCATTATTGCACTTTGTGTTCTTGCTATTGCCTGTATTAATTTTATGAATTTGTCCACTGCGAAAGCGTCTGAAAGGATGAAAGAGGTAGGAATAAAAAAAACGCTGGGCGCCGAACGGCATACGCTTACTTTTCAGTTTTTGGGAGAATCTATTCTGTTAGGCTTTGTATCGTTGTTAATTGCCATCATAGTTGTCATTTTGCTTTTTCCTGAATTTATGGCAGTGACGGGGAAGCAATTTGTATTTTGGTTTGATCCAAAGCTTATTTTGTCGATCATCCTGATTACGTTAGTTACAGGTATTGTTGCCGGAAGTTATCCCGCCTTTTATTTATCCCGGTTTAACCCGGTTGCTGTACTTAAGGGAAAATGGGTAGGTTCTGCTAGGAGCATATATATCAGGAAAGGGCTCGTGCTTTTTCAATTTAGCTTATCTGTATTATTTATTGCCGTAGTTATGGTTGTTTTCAACCAGATAAAGTTTGTTCAGACAATCAATCCGGGTTATGATAAGGATAATGTAATTTATTTTGAGATGCAGGAACATGTGGCGCAGGATCTTAATGCTTTTCTAACGGAAATAAAGAGAGTTCCTGGGGTTATTCAGGCATCAAGCATTGAGAATACTATCATTTTGCCCTCCTCTACACCAAACCCGGGCGTCTACTGGGATGGAAAGAATATCAATGACAATATCCGGTTCTACCAAACAGGAGTGAATTTTGATGCGATAGAAACGCTTGGGATAAAGATCGCGGCAGGCCGGTCCTTTTCCCGGAAATTTGCCGATTCAACCGCCATAGTACTAAACGAATCTGCCGTCCGGACTATGGGACTTCATGACCCTATAGGGAAGCGGATAACTGTATGGGGAAAAGAAAGAACGATAGTAGGTGTAGCAAAGGATTTTCACTTTAATTCGTTGCATGAAGAGATTAAGCCATTTATTTTCAGGATGGAGCCTGAGTCATCCCTGCTGGTTTTAATTCGAATTGCTAATGATAGGCGTAAACAGACGATTGAATCGATCCAGGGATATTATAAACAACTTAATCCGGGGATTTATTTTGATTACAAATTCCTGAATGATGATTATCAGGCACAATATGCATCAGAGGAAGTTATTATTACGCTTTCGAAATATTTTGCCGTATTGGCGATTCTTATATCCTGTTTGGGGTTGCTGGGGTTGACGGCTTTTGCAGCGGAGCAAAGGATCAAAGAAATCGGGATACGGAGAACATTAGGCGCAAGCCGAATGGCCATCATTTATTTGTTGTCCGTTGATTTTGCCAAGATCGTTGGCTTGTCTATCCTTATTGGATTGCCAGTGAGTTACATTGTAGCAAATAATTGGTTAAATGGCTTTGCTTATAGGATAGTGTTAACCCCAATTTATTTTATTTCAGCAGCACTCATTACTTTTCTAGTTGCAGCATTAACAATAGGGATACAAACGGCTAGAGCATCTATGGCGAGCCCTATTGAAAGCCTGAAGGCTCCCTAATATCATCCGGGTGTCACTTTTCATCCGGATTGTAAGGGTGAAGCTCCTTCTTCGGACGCTTGCGCCAACGCCTCAGCGTCGGCGCACGTACGCAGTCTGCCGATGAATTCAGTGATTTTCAATAAATCCTGTACAAACAGGTTCGAAAGTTGTCCTTTTTGCCCCGCAAAAGAATTTTATTTCTGCCTATGAATGTGCGTGAACATTATTTTGTTTATATCCTTCAATGCATGAAGGATTTTTCATTTTATGTAGGTCAGTGTAAAGATATTGACAGTCGAGTGTCAAAACATGCCGATGGTTATAGCAAGTATACTGCATCAAAGGG
>Ga0075024_100001011_pt1 | contig 11018 bp, 8 predicted proteins | sample Str013_2_FD_71389 | JGI IMG/M metagenome (GOLD analysis project Ga0075024, IMG submission 71389) | Freshwater sediment microbial communities in response to fracking from Pennsylvania, USA - Straight Creek_MetaG_SC_2013 | ecosystem: Environmental > Aquatic > Freshwater > Creek > Sediment... | reverse complement strand
GCGCTTACCTGCACGCCCCAAGGTCAGGAGTGAAGATCAGGCCTAAAAGGTCAGGAGTATTTGACCCACTTAATAATCTCCGGGAGACTGGGTTTCTTGCCGTACATCAGAATACCCACACGATAGATGCGGCCGCAGAGCACCAGCAGACCGTAGATGGTACCCACCAACAGCCCAATGGAGAGCGCAATCTCCCACCATTTTGGAGTTTCCAGAGCAATACGCGCGAACATGATAAGCGGCGCGGTGAACGGGAAGATTGACGCCCAAAACGCCAGCGGCGTGCCCGGATATTGCAGAATGTTCACCAGGATGATGACCGACAGGATCATGGGCATCATCACAAAAAACTGCATCTGCTGGGCTTCTTGTTCGGAATTCACCATGGCGCCCACGGCGGCGCAAAGCGTTGCGTACAAGGTATAGCCCAACAGAAAAAACACCGCGAAACCAACCAGCATAGAACCTGTAATCAATCCCTTGAACCCGCCGCTGATGGCCAAGGCGCCACTGCCGCCCAGGATGGCTGACGTGGTGACCCAGATGGCAATCTGCGTTAGTCCCACCGCGCCTACGCCCAGAATCTTACCCGCCATCATTTCCTTGGCGCTGCACGTCGCCAGCATTACTTCCATGATGCGCGAAGTCTTTTCTTCCAGGACAGCGCGCATCACGTTGATGCCGTAGAGCAGCACTGTCATGTAAAGGACCATCACCATGCCAAACACGGTAAAGAACGTAACGACCGGATTCTTGGCTCCCTGCCCCAGGGGGTTCTGCGGATCCAGGTCCACCGCTTTGAGGGCGCCTTCAACCTCGCTATCGCTCAATCCCTTTTGCTTCAGGGTGCGCCGGTGCATCGCACGGCTGACTTTATCCTGAATGCCAAAGACTTCATTCAAGCTGGAAACATCGCGCGTAATATAGGGGATCTTGTTGGCGGCAATGGCATCGTCCGTGGCCCAGATCACGCCATCCAGTTTCTTCTGTTTCACTTCCTCGGTAAGCGCGGCGCGCTTTTGCTCTGACGTGTCGGTATCCAGATCGACCTGGTAGCGGGAGGGAGCCTGCGCGTTCTTCTTCGCAAGACCATTGTCCGGCCGGCTGTCGCCACTGTTTTGGATTTGCGTACGAATGAGCTCGGCGGTCTGTTTGTCTGCCGCAACCACCACTACGTGTTTGGAACTAGCGCCGGTGTTTGCGATCAGAGACGGTATTACCGTAACAGCGAACATGAGCGCGGGAATAAGGATGGTCATAATCAGGAACGAGCGTTGACGGACGCGTTCCAGGTATTCGCGTTTGGCGATAATCAGAATGTTATGCATCGGTCTTCCCCACGGTCTCAATGAAAATTTCTTCCAATGACGGCTCCATCAGTTCAAAACGCAGAATACGCGCATGCGCTGCGGCGGCGCGCAACAACTCCTGCGGATCGGCCCCCGGCGCCATGCGGACTTCCACATAGTTCCCGTAATCGTTCGCCAGGCCCACCAGCGCGTTGTTTTGCAGGAAGTCGCCGCTGCCTTCATATTGAATTTGCACATTGTTTTTTCCGTAGCGCGACTTTACTTCCTTCAACTCGCCTTGCAGCACGGGTAGACCTTTGTTGATGAGACAAATGCTGTCACAAAGTTTTTCCACCTGGTCCATGCGGTGGGTGGAAAAAAGGATCGTCTTGCCGCGTTTTTTCAGGTCCAGCATCACGTCCTTGAGCAGGCCGGCGTTGACCGGATCAAGACCGTAGAACGGTTCGTCCATGATCACGAAGTCCGGATCGTGCAGGAGAGCGGCGATGAACTGGATCTTCTGCTGCATGCCCTTGGAAAGCTCTTCTACTTTACTGCCAAGTTTCTCGGCGATCTCCAGGCGCTCGCACCATTCCTGGGCTTTTTTGCGCGCGTCGCCGGATTGCATGCCGTGCAACTCGCCCAGGAACACCAACTGGTCAATGATCTTCATCTTCTTATACAGACCGCGCTCTTCCGGCAGGTACCCGATCCGTTGCAGGCTCACGCGTTCAAAAGGTTTGCCAAATATGTTGATGGTGCCGCTGTCCGGCTGGGTAATGCCGATCATCATGCGGATGGTGCTGGTCTTGCCCGCGCCGTTGGGACCGAGCAGGCCGAACACCGCGCCTTCACCAATGTTGAAGGAAACTTCGTTGACGGCGACAAACGAATCGTAGGTCTTGCGGACCTTGTTGAGTTCAATAGTATTCATGAGGGTAGAATCCGGCTCCAGAAACGATACGCGGCAAGAGGCTACAGGTTACACGATTTCTAAATAATGGTCGATCCAGCCGCGGACGCTGAAGCGGCGGTCATCGGAGGGATCAAAACGCATGCCGTAAGCTTTGTCGTTCTCGCGTTTCCAGCAAACAAAAGCGCGCAGCACAAGCTTGGGCGAGCCGGGCAGGCTCAAGGTGACTTTCACGGGATCGGTGGAGGGCAGGTTCGCCGGGCAGCGTACGGCCAGGCCGCCGGAACTGATGTCCATGGTCACGCCGGCTGTGCTGCCGGCGCCGGCGTCAATCACCATTTCGGAAATCACCGGAACGCGCACGTAGCGGCGCAGCTCATGCAGCACCAGCAGATGCGTGGAGCGCACAACTTTCAGCACGCTTTGGCGGTCAAGAGGTTCGTCAAAAATAGCGTTCACGCCAAAATTGGAATGCAGCAGGGCTTCATGCGCGGAGCGCGCAATACCGTAAATCACCATGCGCCGGTTGGAAGTGGAGTTACGCGCGGCATTCAAAATTCGTTCAGCTTCAGGATCGTACAAGCGCAGCACGCAGGCTTCAAATTTTTGGCGATTCAGGACTTCTACCACGTCCCCCGGCACGGCGACTACGTGGATGCCAAATTGCCGGAAGCAGTCGTGCAGAAATGCGTTGCAGACGTTATCGATGTGCACGCTGGCGGCCCGGGCGACGATTTTTCCGGGTGCCGAAGTGGGTGTGGCGCTGCTCATGGGGACCCCTACCCTGTTGTTTTATCTGGACGCGGAAAACTCTTTCTTTGAAGCTGCGGGAGCAACCTTGTTGCGGCCCGCTTGTTTGGCTACGTAGAGCGCGGCGTCAGCGGCGGCCACCACTTCGTCACGGGTAATGCCGTGGGTCGGATAATCCGCCACGCCGGCGCTAATGGTAACCGGCCGCGGGACCCCCGGGAAATAATGCGACTCAATCTGGCGGCGCAGCTTCTCCGCCACGCGCAAGGCATTTTCTCCGCTGGTCTCCGGGACCACAATCGCGAATTCTTCTCCGCCATAGCGGCACACCAGGTCCATCTTGCGCAGCTGCTGCTTCATGATGGTGGAAACCGAACGAAGCACTTCGTCACCCAGCAGGTGACCGAACTCGTCATTCAACCGCTTGAAATTGTCGATATCCACCATGATCACGGACATCCGGCCCTGGAATCGCGCCGCGCGTTCCAACTCTTCCACAATGCGCATTTCAAAGAAGCGGCGGTTATGGATGCCGGTAAGACCGTCAACATACGCCAATTGCCGCATGCGGTCAAAGTAGCTGGCGTTCTGCATGGCGGCGGCGCAGATATCGGCCACCGATTCCAGCGGCTGCTGGTCGTCATGATCGAAAGCGTTTTTGCGCGCGCTGTCCAGCACCAGCACACCCAGCTTTTCGCCAAAGAAGATCAGCGGCACGCACATTTCGGATTGCGTTTCCACAAAGCCGGCAATATAGCCTTCCACTTTGCTGATGTCGTTTTCAATCACGCTGCGGCCGGTAGCCAGCGCGCGCGCGGCCAACCCTGCGCCGGGAGCCAGCTGCGCTCCCATGGCGACGCTCGGCGTCAGGCGGCCTTCAAAAGCTCGCACGCGCAACGAATCGCCTTCCGCGATCAGCACCGCTACATGATCAATGCGGAACCATTCCAGCAGCAGCCGGCAAACCACGAGAAGAAGTTCATCCAGATCGAGTAGGGCCGTGGTCTGACGGGCCACGGCGTTGATGGCTTCCAGATGCTCGGCGCGACGGCGTTCCAAGGAATAAAGACGCGCGTTTTCCAGCGCCAATGAAGCTTGCGTGGAGAACAGCGTGAGCAGATCAATGGTGCCAGGATCGAAAAAGTCCACTTGCTCGCTCTGGAAATCCAGCACGCCCACGACTTCATCGCGCACCATGAGCGGAATTGCCACTTCAGACCGCGTCTCCGGCACTTTCATCAGATAGCGCGGATCAAGTTTTACGTCCGGCGCGTAGATAGGGCGCTTCAAGCGGGCAGCGGCGCCGGTGATCCCTTGCCCCATGGGAATGCGGAAGCCCAAGTCCTCCGTTCCCCGGCCGATTTGCGCGCGGACGAACAGTTCTTCCCGGGTCTTATCCAGGAGCAACACGCAGCCATTCTGCAACTGAAAATAATCGCGGATGATCGTCAGGATCTGGTTCAGTACTTCGTCCAGGTCAAACGTGGAAAGGACCGCCTGACTGGCGTCATACAAAATGGCGATCTTTTGCATCGACTCGAGCAACGAATCTAGGTCTCCATTTCGAAAAAAGACCACGCGGCTCCCGGCAGAAGGTTATGGTCTTACTGGCCGGAGGGGGAGAGAGCTCATACCTGGTTATTTCTGCCGTTGATTTTACAGCGTAGTCAAGCGGGGACGGTAGTCCTTTTGGTCACTTACCAGGCACTCTAGTGTTTTAACCTCATGACGAACGGGCTACCTGTCGAAGGGGCCGAAAATACCGGACTTCAACGCTTATTGCGCCAAATCACGCTATTTTTCTTCGATCTGGATTGCACACAACTCGGATTTACGCTGGACCGCGGTAGCCCGCATTGCAAAATGCCTAGCGATTGAGAAGATCGATAGGCTCGCGGACGTCCGTTACCCGGAAATACTGGGCCAAAGTAGGATGCTTCCTGGCCACTTCTTCGTACATCGCATAGGCCACGTTGCGGTAGGAAAAGTGGCCTGCGGGCGCGCTGCGCAACTCGGAAATGTAGACGGCTTCCGCAAAATCCATTTTGAACAACGTGCGTTTGCGGAAAGCCATGGGAAGCAGATAAAGATCGGCATTGGCGCGGGGGACTTGGGCCAACTGGTCGCTGGCGTCGCTCACGCGTTGCATCGCGGCTTGATAGCGTGATTCCAAACCGGCGGAGACCACGTCCGGAGGCGTGTCATAACCGTGATGGCGCGTAAATCCCTGCTCAATCTGCGTGCAGCGGCGGTGCCGATGCATGTCGCGAAAGCCGCCAATGTCCATCAATATGTCAAAGCAAAACTGGTGACCGGCATGGAATGACCGCAGGAGTTCGTCGTGACGTCCGCGGTGCTTCATGCCCAGCGCGATGATCTCGGCATGCTGCGCGCCAGTCATGGCTTGTACGCGTTCGCATATCTGGCGATAGGGATAATGGCATCCGGAATACAGCAACGTGGTGGCCAGCTCAACTTCGAGCGAACCGTCTTCTATCAAGTCCACCAGCGGAGCGGTATCCATGGGCACGCCGTCCATCAGTTCAGCGGCAGCGTGGACGAGTTCTTCATGCGTTTTGGTTTCGTATTCGTTCGCGTTGGCGTACTTCACCAGCGTAGGCGCGACTTTCACCGGACGCATCAACTGTTCTTCAGCTTTCGCGCCCAGCTCCGGATTCGCGACTTTGATTTCCTCGACGAGCGTTCGCAGCCATTCGGACTGCACGTTGTACGCCGGCTCTATCGCGGCTTGTTTCAGTAACTCGCCGAGATGGCGGACTTCGTTGTACGGACTAGCCAATAGCCGCGCGATCTGGGTCTCCAAGGTGCGGGCATTCACGATTTGCCCCAGCGATGTGTTTGTCGCCAACGGAAGCAGGTAGCGCGAATTGTCAAAAGCCCGGGCGCGGAGCGTGCGTGTGTAGGCGTCTTCCGGCAAGTCCGCCGGACGCGGCACCTGCGCCGTGTAATACCGCAACATCTCCTGCGTGAAAACTTCGTATTCGGCAAAAAGAAAATCGGCGGTGGCGCGATAGAGCTCGGCGTTTTCCGTAGTGCTTCTTTTTTCGGCGCCCTCAGCGTCCGCACTGCCAGCTTGGGAACTGGCGTGCCCGTGAGAACCGGCCCTCGCCGTGGCCGTTCCCTCAAAGTCAGGAATAAAGTATCCGCTCTTCTTGAAATTCTGGTAGCGCGTGGACCGTTCCTGGCCGTCCCAACGCTGCTCGTCCACGAGCACGATGGCCGCCAGAATCGAAAGCTTCTCAATCGCCAACGCGATGTGCGCCAGATCGGCAATCGACCGGTGCCCGTACTGAAAATAAAAAGTGTTGAGGAACTGTTCGGCTTTCTGCTCGCTGATTTCCTTGAGTGACTCCTTCATCGACAACGCCGACCGGGAATACTTGGCCATGGCGTACGCCTGGACTTCTGGGTCCACGCCGTGCACGGCAAAGACGTTTACCTGCGGACCGGAGCCGGTCCCGTTTTTCTCGCGATCACGTTTGGCGCGATCATGCGCAGCAGTCTTGGCGATGGCAGGGTCAGTCATGGCAGCAAGAATTGTAGAACAAAGGAATAGTGGATAGGGCACGCAGAATTATCTGCGTGCTACTTCTTGCTTCTGGAGCAGTCTTTGACTTGAACCCGTTAAAAATCCCTGCTTGCTAATCACATTCGGAGCTAGTCGCGCGCGTTATTCAGGGCGTTTTCTTGAGAGATTCAACGGCCTGCTTCAGGTCAGTTGGCTTTGTCGACTTCATTGTATTCACAATATCTTGGACTTTGAGACCTTCATCGAAAGCCAGTTTCTTAACGCTGACAAAGTCGTCAAAAGTAAGATCTGGCCGTGCTGTTTGTGCAGCGTGGAGCTCTTTCTTCAACTGGTGGGTACTTGTCTTCGTCGCTTGCCCGAGCTTTTTTAGTTCAGAATTCTGTTTAGGATCTTCGGCTGTTTGTGCTCTTTGAACAGCTCCTTCTCGAACACCGCCAGTCCGCGCGTCCCGACTGGTGTCAGTCCGCTGGGCAAAGGCCGGGGCCGCCACCAGCAACCCGACTATCAGATAAATGCTCTTCATCTTGACTCCCTTCTAAGAACCCGCTTCTTGTCTGAAAGTTTCATTTGCCAAAGTGGCCCTTGTATTGTATTCCCGCTGCAAACCCAAACCTTGAGTCATATGGTGTTATTGCATAGTTAGGGCCAAACCTAATGCTCCAGACAGGAGAAAATACTCGAATGATTTGGTTGATCTGAACGATAGACGTCGGGCTACCAGCGGCCGCTGGAGAATAGTCCGTTTCGTTTAGCAACTTCCACTTGTAAGCCTTACCTTTTGCGGGTGCTTTGCCGAGGCCCACGATTTCAACGAGTGAAAACTGAGCCGTTGAGATATCGGAGCGGCCTTGCTGACCAGCGATATAGGCGCCGCCGTCGAATTCAGTGTACAAGCGCCCTTTCGAGAAGGTCCGGTAAAGCGTTCCCGTAACTTGATGATCGGTTTGGTCGGATCCCAACCCTTTAATCGCAGTCGGAAACTTGATCTGGTAATCCAATGAAAAGCCAAATGGGTGATCGTTGTCGTAGTCGAAAAGAGTATATGTCGCGCCGAGAATTGCATCGCCGCGCCCTGTGTTTCGCATTTTGGGCAAGGACTCCCTGCTGATGAGGAGCGTGCTCTGCACACGAAGGGACAGATCGCTCCGCAACCAGTACTCAACTTTGGATGGAACCGTTTCTTTATTCAAAAAGGTTGGCTGTTTCCTCGCTTGATCACTGAAATTCATGCCGAGATTCACCGTGTAATCTCCTGCATCTTGTGCGAGTCCCCCGCCGACAAGTACCGCCACTAGAAAGAAGCCGAGTAATAGCTGGCGCATAGATTCCCTCGTTTTTCGACCCTAAACTGACGGGCCTCTGGTATTTGGGGCCTCAGCTGATAAGTAACCATCGATTAGAAAAACGAGGACGGTGAAGAAATCCCTTCAAAGTCGAACAAAACTTTTTACCGAAAGGATTTCTGCTTCGCTGCTGAGGAAACGGAAAACCAAGTCCTGGCAATTGCCAACAGAATTGGTGCAGTGAAAAAACCGAAGAATTCGAGCTTTGCAAAACTTCGTCTCGAGTAAGTGGCTAGTGCTTCATCACTTCGTGCAGAACGTCTGGCAAATCCTGGCTGAGCCTGCTCTTGGACACAAACCCGTGGGCTCCGCCTTCGAGCGAGGCCTGGCGCAACTCCGGTGTGTCGTGCATGGTCACCATGATCACCCGGGTGTTCGGATGGCGGCTGCGCAGGAGTGCCGTGGCTTCCAGGCCATTCATTCCGGGCATCTGCAGGTCAATCAGGACAATATCAGGACGCGACTGTTCCACCAGCGGAAAAGCGTCCAGTGCGCTTTCCGCTGCGCCCACAATCTGGACTTGTTCATGCTCCCGTAGAAAAGAACATAGGCTGCGCAGGAAGGCCGGTGAATCGTCAACCACTACGGCACGCAAGTGGCGAAGGTCACAAACATGAGTTTCTGATTGTCTTGGCTGGCATCCTTCAGATTGGCTTCCTGCGAACTGCATTCGGGCCCTCCCCCTGGCTCGTTTTACCTGGTGTCTTTCTGCTGGCGTGCGCTTCTTTGTAGCTCAGATTTGCTGTTGCGCGGTTTGCCCTGTCGTTCGCAATTCGTACTTGTTGGTTGGTCTTTTTGTGAAGACGGCTACGATTCTCTTTTTCGCGGTCTGGCTGTGTAGTCTGCCGACTCTCCAGAAGGCAAGACTCCGGTCCAACTTCTCCCCCAAGAAGGTGGACCGGAGTCCGCAAAGCCCAAGGTAAAACAGCGGGCCCCAACAACTGTTCAGACTCTACCTGTTCTGTAGAAATAAGGAATCGGGTGGTTTACGGATTGGCTTCCGGGAAAGTCCTGATCCCAGGGTCAAACGGCCCATGAACACCACAAAGAGTGGATGCTTAGAGACGGCCTTAAGCCGTTGGCAGGAAAGCTCTTATGGTTGTGCCGCGGGGGCCACTGGTGATTTCAAGCCGGCCACGCAATAAGCGGACACGTTCCCGCATGCTGGCCAGGCCCACGCCGGCGCTGCTATTCCCCTTGGGCATGCCGCGTCCCTGGTCAGCAATTTCCAGAATCACACCGTCGCCATCGCGCACCAGGGTGATCACGGCGGAACCGCTTTGCGAATGCCGGTGGATGTTGGCCAGCGCTTCCTGCACAATGCGGAAAACGGTCAGTTCCACTTCAAATCCCAGGTGTCCGAGTTCCGGCTGGGCTTTCAAAGTAACTTCAATGCCGCTTCGTTTGGTAAATCCGTCCACGTAACCGCGCAGGGCGCGTCCCAGACCCAGCTCTTCCAGAAGCGGGGGATGCAGGAGATAGGAAATAGTCCGCAACTCAGTGGCGCATTGTTCGGCCAGGCGCAAGGATTCCACCACGCGATCGTGGGCCACGGGGTCGGGCAGGGCGGCATCGCGCGCCGTGGCCAGATTCAGGGCGATGGCCACCAGGTTTTGCGTTGCTCCATCGTGCAGCTCACGCGCCAGATGACGGCGTTCTTCGTCCTGCACAAGCATGACTCGAGCAGAAAGTTTGCGCACTTCTTCTTCCGCCAGCTTGCGCTCGGAAATTTCGTCTTGCAGCACAACGTTGGTCCGCGCCAGGTCCGCCGTGCGCTCTTGCACGCGCCGCTCCAGATCGTCATGGGCGCGCCGAAGTTCTTCTTCCGCGCGTACCTGGTCAGTTACATCGCTGCAGATGATGGTGAAGATTTTTTCGCCGCCGAGATCAAGCTTGGAAACCGACGCGGCCATGGGAAATTCACTGCCGTCTTTCCGCATCCCGGAAACCGTCCGGCGTTCACCCATAAGCAGGTTGTGTTGCTGGGAACCGGCAAACTCCGCCACATGTTTTTTGTGGGAATCACGGAACCGTTGCGGAATCAGCATCTCAACCGGCTTGCCCATCACCTCTTGCGGCGAGTAGCCAAAGATGGCTTCCGCAGCCTGGTTGTAAAGCGTGATGCGATGGCCCTGGTCCATGGAGATCACGGCTTCCGCGGAAATTTCCAGGATGCCGGCAAATCGCGCTTGTGACGCAGCCAGGGCCGTTTCCGCACGACGCCGCTCCGCAATGCCAAGCCGCAGGTTGTGATTGGCTTGCACTGTGACGGACAGTAAAAGACTCAGCAGCACGCCGGAAAGCAGCGTTGCCAGCGGCAAGCTTGAGCGCAATTCGCCCATGCCTTCATGGCGCGGCCATACACTCAACTGCCAGCCGGATCCGGGGACCGTCACGTTCAAGTTCTGCGCCCATTTCTTTTCGTATTCGGGATTGCTGGCCGGCAGGCGATAGAACTCTTTTTCGCCTTCGCGTAATGCGGCGGAAAAACCCAGCCCTTTCACGTCATCCAGCATGCCGTCCAGTGATTCCTGCGCGTCAAAAAAGCCCAGCACGTATCCGCGAAAGCGGGTTTGCTGCAAGCGGTCTTTCTGGAAGATGGGCACAATCACTTGCCACTGCTTGCGTCCCTGGGCGGACGTAAGAATCGGAGAAACAATCGGCTGGCCGGATTCCTGGGCCTTGCGCAAAAGAAAATCGTGGACGTCACTGCCCGCCAGCGGCACAGGAGTTATGCCCCGCGGACGCACCAGCCAGCGCTCCTCATACTTCGGGTCAAGCCATTCAATCGCCAGGCAGCCCGGATGATGCTCAATGTACAGCTTGGCAAAGGCTGACCACTGTTCGTACGTGCTGGCAAACGCTGACCACTCTTTTTGTGTCTCTCCAAACTCCCAGAGTTTGGCCAGCCGCACCTGGCCCAAGATCCAGGTCTGCATGTCGGACTCAATGTCGGCATGAATCGCCGACGCCGCCAGACTGGTCATTTTTTCCACATGAGTGCGTTCGCTGGCTTGAACGAACCGCCATACCACCAGAGTGCCGGCAAGCCCAACCAGCAGGACCAGAGCGGCGGCCCAGGAAATTCGCGCGAATAAGCCAGCCAGCTTAGCGCTCGGACCTGGTTTCTTTTGCGTCTGATTTGGACCGGAACCCGGCGGCATCCTGAGACG
>Ga0075024_100001008_pt1 | contig 11029 bp, 10 predicted proteins | sample Str013_2_FD_71389 | JGI IMG/M metagenome (GOLD analysis project Ga0075024, IMG submission 71389) | Freshwater sediment microbial communities in response to fracking from Pennsylvania, USA - Straight Creek_MetaG_SC_2013 | ecosystem: Environmental > Aquatic > Freshwater > Creek > Sediment... | reverse complement strand
CCTGCCAACTTCCTCGATGTGGGCGGTGGTGCTACGAAAGAAAAAGTGACGGCGGCGTTCAAGATCATCACCGCCGATCCGAAAGTGAAGGGTATTCTCGTCAATATCTTCGGCGGCATCATGAAATGTGATGTGATTGCAGAAGGTGTGATTGCGGCGGTGAAGGATGTTGGGCTGAAAGTGCCGCTGGTGGTGCGCCTTGAAGGCACAAATGTTGATCTCGGCAAAGACATCATCCGCAAGAGCGGGCTAAATGTTCTGCCAGCCGATGATCTCAACGATGCCGCCAAGAAGATTGTTAAAGCTGTGAAGGACGCGGCGTGAAAGGTTTAGACGAAGAGGCACTCCGTCAGCACAGCTACGCTGAAGCAATGGATGCTGCCTCGCGGCTCTTTGCTTGCTGTGACACGAAATGGCCTGACTTCTATTTGCAGACAGGCATCAATCATTTGATTGATGATCTGTTACGAACGTCACTGCACCTTCGACGCCTTAGCGAGTTTAAACATAAGAAGATTGACCGGAAGATAGTTCCAAGAGATTTCGGAATTAAACGTGATTTCTCAACTTATGAGAATGATTTTTGGGTCGCGCTCAATCGCGTCATTCATCACAAGAAACTTGAACCTGTTATATTTTCTCAAGGAGATTTCTACTCTGCGGGTTCTTCTTCAATGCCCGGTCATCTAATCGCTGATGTGCGCATCGAAAGTGATCGTGGAATATCGATGGTCAATGTCGCAGGTTTTGCAGTCGCCGCAACAAATGAGTTGGGCGAACTATCCACTGTTCCTCAGAAGGTGCTTCACTAATGTCCATTCTCGTCAACAAGAAAACCAAAGTGATCTGCCAGGGCTTCACTGGTGAAGCGGGCACGTTTCATTCGCAGTCTGCCATCGCTTATGGCACGCAGATGGTGGGTGGCGTGACACCCGGCAAAGGCGGCACCAAGCATTTGGGCCTGCCGGTGTTTGATACCGTTCATGCCGCGCGTGAAAAAACCGGCGCTGATGCTTCGGTGATTTATGTGCCACCGCCATTTGCGGCGGATGCCATTCTGGAAGCCATTGACGCCGAAGTGCCTTTGATCGTGGCGATTACCGAAGGCATTCCGGTTCTTGACATGGTGCGCGTGAAGCGGGCTTTGTCTGGCTCCAAGTCACGCCTCATTGGGCCCAACTGCCCCGGTGTTCTCACCCCCGGCGAATGCAAGATTGGCATCATGCCCGGCAATATTTTCAAGAAGGGCTCGGTGGGCATCGTCTCTCGTTCCGGTACGCTGACTTATGAAGCGGTGTTCCAAACCACCAACGCAGGCCTTGGCCAGACCACGGCCGTGGGCATTGGCGGCGATCCTGTCAAAGGCACAGAATTTATTGACGTGTTGGAAATGTTCCTGGCTGATCCCAAAACCAAGTCGATCATCATGATTGGCGAAATCGGTGGCTCGGCTGAAGAAGAAGCCGCTGAGTTCTTGCGCAAGAACAAGGTGAAGAAACCAATGGCTGGCTTTATCGCCGGTGTGACCGCCCCTCCGGGCCGCCGCATGGGCCATGCGGGTGCCATCATTTCCGGCGGCAAGGGTGATGCGGGTTCCAAGGTTGATGCCATGAAGCGGGCAGGCATTGCGATTTCAAATTCGCCTGCGGCATTGGGTGAGACTTTGGTGAAGAAGTTGAAGAGGAATTAGCTTGAACTTCAACGAGGCAGAAACTTTATTCTTGAAGCGCCTTAGTGGGACGAAGGCACGATTTGCAGTTCACCAGAGCTTAGCAGGGAAAAGTCTGCCTAAGCGCGATTTCTATTTTCCCGATGAATTGCCGCCTTCTGAGACTCAAATCTCAGCTTTAGAGGCAGTGTATTATTGCTGTCTCAAGTTCTTGGATATAGGAACCACTTTCCTTATGTACGCGGGAAAAGTGAGTTCAGAGGATTTCCCCTATCAACCAGATAAATTGCTTCTAGACGAGACTGTAAATCGCTTGCTTGCCGCTGGCTGGTTGGAAGTGTCCGATACCCTAGACTCTACGCGGGCACTTAGATCAAAGCTGAGTGTGTTGACAAAAAATATGAAGAAATTGTCTTGGTCACATGAAAGTACCGAATTTGATAACTTGTTTGATCGGGAATTATCAACATTATCCACCTATGAAAACGGGCTAAATTACGTTGAACGGTTTAGTCGGTCATTTACCCATCCTGCGTTTGAAGGAGGTTCAATCAATATTTTTTGGTCTTTTGTTGACGAATTGGGAAGCGATAGCCAGTTCAGGATGAGTGTGTTGCTTCCGAATGCGGGCGAACCTTTGCGCGAGGCCATTTTTAACTCAGCATTTATATGGCAAATTACGCCTTTGGATTACAGTCGAGCCAGAAATGGGATTCATGCGACAGTGCCCCGACCTGGAATGGATGGTTGGACTACCGAACTTCTATGTCGGCAAGTTACAAGCCAGGAAATGAAGTTTACTGATTATATGAAAGTGCCGTCACCCTTATTATTTCTCGAAGTTTCATCGATTTTACGGACCTGTCATTGAAACAGAATGAAGCGCCAAAAGTAAATGGATTATTAATTCATTTGGCGGTATGACAAAATTACAGATGGGAAAGACGATCTTTTCCCGTCATCCCCGCGAAAGCGGGGATCCAGCTACTGATCACGCGCTTGTGAAGTAGAAGCTGGGCCCCTGCCTTCGCAGGGGTGACGGAATTGGGTTGGCTGTCTCAATCGGAACAAACATTGTGTTTACACGGGCATTTGAGCCTGACCGACAAGCTGGCGATTGTGCCAGAGGCCGGAGCTGAACGTTGGTGGTGAAATGAATAAGACAGATCTTACGGCTGCATTTGAGCAGTCGTCTTTCCTCTATGGTGGCAACGCCAAATTTGTTGAGGCCCTTTACGACACATTTCGAGAGAACCCAGCCGCAGTGGACGCCCACTGGCGGCAATTTTTTTCAGCACTCGAAGATGGCGCTGCGCCGCACCAGCCAAGCTGGGCGAAGAAGAACTGGCCCCCCGTTGCGGAAGATGAATTAACCGCTGCCCTTGATGGGGATTGGGCCGCCTATAACAAAGCTCATGCTCCGCCGCCGCCCAAGGGTGCAAAGCCAGCGCCCGCCGTAGCGCCGCAAGCTGTTGCCGCCGCACCTGCTGCCTCTGCCGATGAAGTGAAACGTGCAGCGCTTGATTCCGTGCGCGCCCTGATGTTGATCCGCGCTTACCGAATGCGCGGGCATCTTTCAGCTGATCTTGATCCCTTGCGTCTGAAGCCGCCGGAACAGCACCCGGAGCTTGACCCCGCCACTTATGGCTTCACTGAAGCTGACTATGACCGCCCGATTTATATCGACAATGTTCTGGGCATGGAACGCGCCAGCATTCGCCAGATTCTGGCGGTGGTACGCAAAACCTATTGCGGGACGCTGGGTGTGGAATTCATGCACATCACTGACCCCAAGCAGAAGGCTTGGATTCAACAGCGCATTGAAGGCGAGCACAAAGACATTTCCTTCACCAAGGAAGGCAAGAAGGCCATTCTCAAAAAGCTGATCGAAGGTGAAGGCTTTGAACAATTCTGCAATGTGAAATTCACTGGCACCAAGCGCTTCGGCCTTGATGGTGGTGAGTCCATGATCCCTGCGCTCGAGCAGATCATGAAGCGCGGCGGGCAACTTGGAATGAAAGAGATCGTTCTGGGCATGGCACATCGTGGCCGCCTGAATGTTCTCGCCAATGTGATGGCAAAACCATTCTCAGCCATTTTCCATGAGTTCCAGGGTGGCTCATCCACGCCGGATGATGTGGAAGGTTCGGGTGATGTGAAATATCATTTGGGCTCATCATCTGACCGGGTGTTTGATGGCAACACTGTGCATCTTTCACTCACGGCCAATCCTTCGCATTTGGAAATTGTTGATCCCGTGGTGTTGGGCAAGGCCCGCGCCAAGCAGGATCAACGTGGCGACAAAGAGCGCACTTCCGTGCTTCCACTCTTGCTTCACGGCGATGCCGCTTTTGCCGGCCAAGGCGTGATTGCTGAGTGTTTGGGATTGTCAGGCCTCAAGGGGCATCGTTCTGGCGGCTCCATCCACTTTATCATCAACAACCAGATTGGCTTTACCACTTCGCCCATCTGGTCACGCTCTTCGCCATATCCATCAGACGTGGCCAAGATGATTGAAGCGCCGATTTTCCATGTGAATGGTGATGACCCGGAGGCCGTGGTTTTTGCCGCCAAGGTGGCCATTGAGTTCCGTCAGGAATTCAAGAAGCCGGTGGTGATCGACATGTTCTGTTATCGCCGCTTTGGCCATAACGAAACCGATGAGCCAAGCTTCACCCAGCCGCTGATGTATAAGCGCATCGCTGGCCATGTGACGGTCACAGGCCTTTATGCCAAGCGCCTTGAAGACGAGGGCACTTTGTCGGCTGGCGAATTTGATGCCATGAAGGCCGAATATCGCAAGAACCTTGATGATGCCATGGGCGTTGCCACTGGCTATAAGGCCAACAAGGCCGATTGGCTGGATGGCCGCTGGGCGGGCATCAAGGCGGCTTCCGCGCAAGACGATGCGCGGCGTGGCTTGACGGGTGTTGATGTTGAAGAGCTCAAAGCCATTGGCATGAAGCTGACGAAAATTCCAAAGACCTTCACGCCGCATAAAACTTTGCAACGCGTGCTCGATGCGCGCCGCAAGATGATTGAAGATGGCGCCGGCCTTGATTGGGCAATGGGCGAAGCGCTCGCCTACGGCACGTTGCTGAAAGATGGTTACAAGATTCGTTTGTCTGGACAAGACGTTCAGCGCGGAACCTTCTCGCAGCGCCACGCCGTGGTGATCGATCAGGTGAGTGAGAAGCGTTACACGCCGCTCAATCATTTGGTGAAAGAACAACAGACCAAAATCGAAGTCATCAATTCCATGCTCTCGGAAGAAGCGGTGCTGGGTTTTGAATATGGCTATTCACTGGCGGAGCCTAATGCGCTCACGCTATGGGAGGCGCAGTTCGGTGACTTTGCCAATGGCGCGCAGGTGATCTTTGACCAGTTCATTTCATCAGCCGAACGCAAGTGGCTGCGCATGTCTGGCCTCGTTTGCCTGCTGCCGCATGGTTATGAGGGCCAGGGGCCGGAACATTCTTCGGCGCGCCTTGAACGCTTTCTGCAAATGTGTGCAGAAGATAATATGCAGGTGGCCAATTGCACCACGCCGGCCAATTATTTCCACATTCTGCGCCGCCAGATGAAGCGCGATTTCCGCAAACCGCTGATCATGATGACGCCGAAATCACTCTTGCGTAACAAACGCGCGGTTTCGACATTGGAAGAAATGGGCGCACAAAGCACGTTCCACCGCATTTTGTGGGACGATGCTGAATATCTCAAAAATGAAAAGATCAAGCTGGTGAAAGATGACAAGATCCGCCGGGTGATCCTGTGTTCAGGCAAGGTCTATTTTGATCTTTATGAAGACCGTGAGAAGCGCGGCATCAATGATGTCTATCTGTTGCGCGTGGAACAGCTTTACCCTTGGCCGCATAAAGCCTTGGCGCAAGAGTTGGCTCGCTTCAGCAAAGCCGAATTTGTCTGGTGCCAGGAAGAGCCAATGAACATGGGCGCTTATTCATTTGCGCAGCCAAATCTGGAACGTGTTCTGGATTTCATCAAGGCCAAGAACCCACGCGTGAAATATGCGGGAAGGCCCGCTTCTGCGGCAACGGCATCAGGCCTGATGAGCAAACATTTGAAAGAGCTTCGCGCATTTCTTGACGAAGCATTAGCGTAATTTTTTGGACGGACGGAAATCATGAGCAAAGACATTCGTGTGCCAACCCTTGGCGAAAGCGTAACCGAAGCCACCATTGCAAAATGGTTCAAAAAAGAAGGTGACTTTGTCAAAGCCGATGAGCCTTTGGTGGAGCTCGAAACGGACAAAGTAACGGTTGAAGTGCCAGCGCCTGCCTCGGGCAAGCTGGAAAAGATTTCAGCGCTTCCCGGAGCCACCATCGCCGTTGGTGCGCTATTGGGTTCGATAGCTGAAGGTGTAGCAGGTGCAGTTCCTTCAACGCCTGTTGCCAAATCAGCTGACCCCGCGCCTGCCCCGGTTGCGGCAAAGCCCGTCGAAGCCACGCTCTCTCCCGCTGTGCGGAAAGGTGTAACTGAGAATAATTTGAATCCGGCGGATATTTCCGGCACGGGCAAGGATGGCCGCATTTTGAAGGGCGATGTACTGGCAGCTCTTGAAGCCAAGCCCGCTGCGGCACCTGCGCCAGTTATGGCTTCAGCGCCGGTTGCTGCTGCCCCACAAGGTGGCGAAGAACGCGTGAAGATGACGCGTCTGCGCGCCACCATCGCACGGCGTTTGAAAGACGCACAAAACACCGCTGCCATGCTGACCACTTTCAACGAAGTGGACATGAGCGCTGTGATGGCGCTGCGCAACCAATATAAGGATGTGTTTGAGAAAAAGCACGGCACCAAGCTGGGCTTCATGAGCTTTTTTGTGAAGGCCACCATTCAGGCGTTGAAAGATGTGCCTGCTGTCAACGCCGAGATTGACGGCGAAGATCTGGTTTACAAGAATTTCTACAACATCGGCGTGGCGGTTGGCACCGAGAAGGGCCTTGTGGTTCCCGTGGTGCGCAATGCAGACATGCTGAGTTTTGCCGGCATTGAAAAAACCATCGCTGGCTACGGCAAGAAAGCGCGTGATGGCCAGCTGCAAATTGCTGACATGCAGGGCGGCACTTTCACCATTACCAATGGCGGCATTTATGGCTCGCTGATGAGCACGCCGATTTTGAATGCGCCACAATCAGGCATTCTCGGCATGCACGCGATCAAGGAGCGCCCGATTGCTGTTGCAGGCCAAGTGGTGATCCGCCCGATGATGTATCTGGCACTGAGCTATGACCACCGCATTGTGGACGGCAAGGAAGCCGTGACTTTCCTGGTGCGCATCAAGGAAGGTCTGGAAGACCCACAGCGCGCGATTTTGGATTTGTAATATTTAACCGTCATCCCGACGAAAGTCGGGATCCAACTTTTGTGCCTTTGAGTATGTGGCCCCCTGGGTTCTGGCTTTCGCCGGAATGACAATCAGACAAGATTATTGCGGAGCGAAAATGTCCCACGATCTCATTGTTATCGGCACTGGCCCTGGTGGTTATGTTTGCGCCATTCGTGCCGCCCAGCTTGGCCTCAAAGTGGCTGTCATCGAAAAGCGCGCCACACATGGCGGCACGTGTTTGAATGTGGGTTGCATCCCCTCCAAAGCTTTGCTGCATGCGACTGAGCTTTTGGCCGAAACCAAGCACTCATTCGCCAAGATGGGCCTCACCGCCGACACCAAAGTTGATTTCGGCCAGATGTTGAAATTCAAACAGGAAGCCATTGACGGCAACACCAAGGGCATCGACTTTCTGTTCAAGAAAAACAAGGTTGAGGTGATCCGCGGCTCAGCAACGATCATCGGTGCTGGCAAAGTGAAGGTTGGCGACACTGTTCATGAAGCCAAGAATATTGTGATTGCCACGGGTTCGGAATCCGCCAATCTCAAAGGCGTTGCGATTGATGAAAAACAGATCGTCACTTCGACGGGCGCTTTGGTGCTTGAGAAAATTCCGGCGACCATGACGGTGATTGGCGCTGGCGTTATTGGGCTTGAACTGGGTTCGGTTTATGCGCGCCTTGGCAGCAAAGTAACGGTGGTTGAATACCTTGACCGTATCGTGCCGGGCATGGACGCTGAAGTGGCAAAGACTTTCCAGCGCCTGTTGGAGCGCCAGGGCTTCACATTCAAATTGGCTTCCAAAGTCATGGGGGCAACACCTTCTGCTTCTGGCGTTTCGCTCAGTGTTGAGCCTGCCGCTGGCGGGCCTGCCGAAGAAATCAAATCAGACATCGTGTTGGTGGCGGTGGGCCGTGTGCCTAACACGCAAGGCTTGGGCTGTGACGCGGCGGGCATCAAGCTTGATGCGCGCGGTCGCGTGGAAGTTGACCATCACTACGCCACCTCGGTCAAAGGCATTTTTGCCATTGGTGATGTGATCAAGGGCCCCATGCTGGCGCATAAGGCGGAAGATGAAGGCATTGCCATGGCCGAGCTTCTCGCTGGCCAAGCCGGCCATGTGAATTATGATACAATTCCGGCGGTGGTTTACACCACGCCAGAAGTTTCATCGGTTGGCAAAACCGAGGATGAGCTGAAGCAAGCAGGTGTTAACTATAAAAGCGGGAAGTTTTTATTTTTGGCCAATGGCCGCGCCAAGGCCAACCAAACCACCGATGGTTTTGTCAAAATTTTGGCTGATGCCAAGACTGACCGGGTGCTTGGCTGCCATATCATTGGTGCCCAAGCGGGCGAATTGATCCATGAAGTTGCAGTTTTGATGGAATTTGGTGGGTCCGCCGAAGATTTGGCACGCACCTGCCATGCACATCCCACACTTTCAGAGGCGGTGAAGGAAGCGGCATTGGCAGTGGCGGGCCGCGCAATACATGCGTAAAATTTGAACTATCTGCTTAAATGGGCCTGAATGCTTATGTGGCATTGTCTCATTAACAGGGATAGGCCGCACAAAATGACCAAAAAAGATGTCGATATTCTGATCTTGGACGATGATATTGATCTGCTGACAAGCATCGCCGAATTGTTGGCGGATAGTGGTTACAAGGTCAAAGGCTTTGCTGATCCTGAAAGTGCGGTTGAGTTTGCCGTGGACCAAACCTTCTCGATTGGTCTGTTTGACTTCCGATTGGGCAGTGTCAAAAATGGTCTTGATGTTGTTGAAACACTTGAAGCCATGGGTGCCCATGCCAATTATGTGATGGTGACTGCCGATGTGGAACGCTCCACTGCGCAACGCGCCGCTGACCTCAAGGTATTTGAATTCATGCGCAAGCCGGTTGAGCCGCAACAACTGTTGGACACCGTGAACCGCGCCATGGAAAACAAACCTCTGGCCGCCTGATAAAGGGATTACTTGAACGCCTTGGCATATTGTTCAAGCAAGTGCTTGCGGTTGACCTCAGTATAAATCTGCGTGGACGACAAAGACGCGTGACCCAACAAATCCTGGATCACGCGTAAATCTGCGCCGTTGCCCAACAGGTGAGATGCAAATGAATGGCGCAGCGCATGTGGCGTGGCGCTGTCTGGCAGGTTTAGTGCGCCGCGCAGTCTTTCGATCAACAGCTGAATGATGCGCGGGCTGAGTGGGCCACCTTTGGCGCCCCGAAACATTGGTTCTGTTGGAACAAGCGTCATTGGCACCAGTTTCCGATATTGGTCGATGGCTTCCACAGCTATGGGCACCATAGGCACCAAACGCGTTTTTCCGCCTTTGCCTTTAACAACTAACGGGTTGTCTTCTGATTGTTTGAGAGTGAGGCCAAGGGCTTCTGAAATGCGCAAGCCACAACCATAAAGCAGGCAGAGCACGGCTTGGTCTCGCGCGTTGATCCAGGCTTCCGCCTGTTCCAACACATTGCCTGTGACGACTTGGCGCGACTGATCTTCGGTCAACGGGCGCGGCACAGAATGGGCGATCTTGGGGCTGCGCACGGCGGCCAAGGCGGCACATTTGAAATCGCCGCTGCGCTCAGCATGGCGAAAGAAGCTGCGAATGGCGGAAAGTTGCCGTGCCAAGCTGCGGCTTTCGATGCCGTTGTTGCGTCGCTGTGCCAAGAAGCTGCGGAAATCTGATGTGGTAAGTTGGGCGAGGTCAGATTTGTTTGGTGGCTGGCCCAGATAGTTTTTGAGGAAAGCACCAAATTGCCCCAAGTCTCGCTGATACGCCTCTAGCGTTTTGGGCGCGAGGCGGCGCTCAGCCTTCAGCTTGCCCAGCCAGCCGTGGGCCACAGCGCTAGCGTCTAGGGCCAAATTGAAAAGTGTCAAAGCATCAGTCATCGCCGCCAAATTTGCGCGCCAATGGTTGAGGCGAGGTTACTGACCGCCGATGGGCTCACCGAAATAGGTCACAATGGGCATCGGCTCATAGAAATGATGGAGCAGAGCTTTCCATTTTTGATAGCGATCTGACCGACGGAAGCCTTCGCGGTGTGAGGCGATGGTTTCCCATTTCACCAGCAACAAATAAGTGCATTCAACTTCAGAAGCCGGGCGAACTTCAATGCCCATAAAGCCGGGAGAGGCCGCAATCAAAGGCATGGCCTGCTTCATCGCCTTTTCGAACTTGGCGTTCTCACCCTGCTTGACGCGCAATATGGCGTGTTCGAGAATCAAATGCTCTGCCCCGTCTTTTTCCAATCCGAGAGGAATTGCTCAATGCCTTTATCGGTGAGGGGGTGTTTGACGAGGGATTTGAGAACGGCTGGCGGCGCGGTGGCATAGTCTGCGCCAATCAGCGCTGCTTCTTTGATGTGGTTGGGCGTGCGGATTGAAGCGGCCAGAATGTTGGTGTCAAAATCATAGTTGTCATAAATCGTGCGGATCTCGGCAATCAGATCCATGCCATTGACATGAATGTCATCCAAACGGCCAATGAAGGGCGAGATGAAATGCGCGCCAGCCTTGGCGGCGAGCAGGGCCTGGTTTGGTGAGAAACACAAAGTCACATTCACCATCGTGCCATCGCTGGAAAGGGCGCGGCAGGCCTTCAGGCCATCGAGGGTGAGCGGCACTTTTACGGCGACATTCTTGGCAATTTTGCGCAAGATATCAGCTTCCTTCATCATGCCGGCAAAATCCAAAGCCGCCACTTCGGCAGAGACTGGGCCCGTGGTTATGGCGCAGATTTCCTTGATGACATCCTTGAACGGCCGCCCCGTTTTGGCGATCAGCGTGGGGTTGGTGGTGACACCATCCAACAGGCCCATATCGGCCAATTCGCGGATTTCTGCTACATCTCCAGTGTCTGCAAAGAATTTCATCGTTGGGCTCCTGAATTGGTTTGTTGTTTAGATATAGGACTGGAAGTTCAACAGTTCAAAGTCTATTCCTGAACATATGGAGAACCCGATTAGAACTGCTGAAGTGTTGCTGCCCTTGGCTTTGGGGCA
>Ga0075024_100001007_pt1 | contig 11040 bp, 8 predicted proteins | sample Str013_2_FD_71389 | JGI IMG/M metagenome (GOLD analysis project Ga0075024, IMG submission 71389) | Freshwater sediment microbial communities in response to fracking from Pennsylvania, USA - Straight Creek_MetaG_SC_2013 | ecosystem: Environmental > Aquatic > Freshwater > Creek > Sediment... | reverse complement strand
GTCCTGGGATCGGCGACCAGCTTTTTCATTGTTGCGAGGTCTCGTGCGAAATTCTTCAGGCTTTTATTCCACGCAACAATGTTCGGCGGCGCTGGTGTTTTAGGCCAGTATCCGGACGGCCATTCCGGCGATACGTGTTTCGGATCGCGCGAAAATTCAAGGATGTCCCACTGCGCGATGCGCATATGCTCCAGCAACTCCCAAATCGAATACGGCAAGCCGCCGGGGCGCAGTCCGCGAAGTTTGGGCGAAATTCCCGCCAGCGCGGATTTCCAATCCAGATGCGCATTGCCACCGGAAATAAGCTCGCCGAGATGTTTTCGCAATGATTTTTCCTGCATGGGTCCTCCTCGATTCAAATCTCGTCTCTTAATTCGTGCTCCGGTTTCCATCAATAGGAGGAGCGCTCTGCTCGGTGGTGCAGGCCGCCAGCCGCACCGAGCCTCCCCAATCCTGCAGCAATTTTTCGCCTTCTAAATTTATTTCCTCCACGCTGCGCGGCTGGTGGTTACCCGATCCCGGAAAAACCAGATACAGAATGCCTCCTCGCGTGCCGCCGATGCGCGCATCGGAACGAATTCCCAGGTTTTCCGCCAGCGCCATCGAACCTTCGCCGATTCGGTCGGACGGGCCAACGTCGCCAAATATCGCATAAGAGCTCTTGCCGTTTCGCAGATTTGAGACGACGGCAAAATCCCCCGGCCTCGCGCCCATCTGCCGGGCAAAACCGCCCGGTAAAACAATGTAAGGAATTTTTGATGAGTCCACGTAACGCAAAGGATCGCTGACGGCCCTGTTCCGATCCGAGAGCGCGGTAGCAGAAACGTAATAACCGGGAAACGGATCGTTCGGGCCTTGCACATAGGGCACGCCAACCTCATCCTTGGCAAGCCCCTGCCAATTTCCGGGCGCCCCGGCGTTGGCCAAGTCGTCCAGCCCCGTATTGTCGGGGTGATAGGCGTTGGGCGCGCCGTCGGCATCAATCGTCATGCCCGAGGCAAAGAAAAACGCAGGATTGTCCGGCAAGTGCAGTATGGGGATTTCCCGCGCGGGCTCACTGTCGTGGCTCACCTGAAAACTCAAGAGTTGCTGGTTGAAACAATCCATACCGGAGTTTTGCCCACCGCTCGGCGGAGCGCTCTCGGCATTGCAAGGATTCACCGCCGTTTCTCCCTGCCGCAAAATTATGGGATCCTGGCGCATTCCACATTGTGTTGCGTCCCTCGGCGGGCCGCCCCGCGGGATTTCTTGATTGGTCTGCCTCTGTATTTTTACGGGAAGGGGCACGACGGTTTCCTGGTGCCCTGCAATTGCCCCGGAAGGCGAAAGGAACACCACCGTTAAAAGCGCGCATGAAATTCGCCGCATGGCGCGAAACCTCGGTCGAAAACCGTTTTGTCCACAACGCATGGTGGAACCGCCGCCAATCTCACTGCAATTGTAGACGGCTCCTGCGTAAAATATGTTTCAGAATTGTAAAGACCGGGCGAGGGTATGCGCCGATGCAGAACCGCTTCAAGATTGAGAGTAATCCTGCAATTTCAAAAGCACGTCGCTCGCGGAGTAATTGAGTTCCCCGCTTGGCGGAAAGAATCGTTGGAGCCCGGTTAAGTCATTGCCGGATGTCACCAGGCCTTTTTCGATTAACTTCGCGTTTCGCGCCTGAGGATGCCCAATCGTCGCCATCAGGCAATTGCAGAGGCAGCGCTTGCCCGGCGTATTTTCCGCCTTGCCGCCCTTGGAAACATAGGTGGTGAGAGGCTCTGCGGAGCATCGAAAGTCAATCGCGCCGGCGTCAGTCCTATAAGGCTCGCGCAAAAATCCAAGATCGCAGATGCGGGGGCGCGCCGAATAGACGGCGTCATCGGATAAGGTCCCTTCGAGTTGCACCACTTTAAATGGAAAATTGGTGGGAGAAGCCGTGGAGCTTGTCGCTACTCGCGCTTCGCCAGTGACAATTTTTTGAAGGATTGCCTGCTTGTAGTCATTCCTGAGCCCGGATTCCGCGCAATAGGCAAACGCGGTCCCCACTTGAATTCCTGCAGCGCCCATTGCGAGAGCCTCCTGCAATTTTTCCGGCGTGCCGTATCCTCCCGCAAGCCAGAATGGCAGCCCCAGTCCACGAATTTTTTCCAAATCAACCAGGTCGCGCTCGCCATAGATCGCGTCACCCGCTTCGTCAAGTTGCAATTTCCCGCGCGGCGGCGCGTTATGGCCTCCCGCCGTCGGCCCCTCGATTACAAATCCATCCACTTTACCGGTCGCCCTCTTTAGGATGGTTGCGGCCAGAACGTTTGAAGAAATAATCGCAAAAAATCGTGGGCGCTCGAGCCTGGGAAGTTCGCACTCCATGAATTCCACGGGCGCGAACGTCATGGACGTATCTTCGTCCTCATGCGCGCCGGTGACGTGCAGGGGATACGCCGCGCGCTCATGGCCAGCCAAACAATCGAGCACTCCCGGAATCTTGAGCGGAATGCCCGCGCCCATCAGGACATAACCCACTCCCGCCAACATTGCGCCGTAGAGAGAAGGAAGATGCGGGAGCTGAATTTTTTCCAGATAGTTGATGCCCACGGGATTGTCGTGCCCTTCGCGCGCAAGAAATACCTCGACAAAATTGGCGGCAATGCATAGCTCCTGCAATTCTCGCGGACCATCCTTCGCGTGCATCGGCAAGGACTTATAGGAAGCGTTTTCAAGCTTTCCGCCGGGAATGTAATAGGCGCTCCAAACGCGTTCAGCCATTTGAGGAAATGGAAAATGATCAAGGCCGCGCCGCATGTGTCCGCCGGGATCGCCATCTTGCAAACGCCTGGCCAAAATCTGGTCCAGGGCAGTTCCTGAAACAACGCCGAGTTGGCCATGCGAGGAAACAGCTCGCGCCAGCCGCCAATTCGAGACGCCCGCGCCCATTCCGCCTTGAATAATAATTGGAAGATTGACCATGGAGTTCGTTATCTCATGCCCGCAGGGGACGGAGTGTAAGACTTTTGTATTATCCCAGGGCACGTGAGCAGAGCGGTCAACGGCGGTCTCTGAAAGAATCGCTTTAAATCCAGGCCTTCCGCAGCAGCCGCACTTTGATAATCTGAGTCAGCCCCATGTAGCCGAACAGCGTTAGCAGCAGGATCGGCCAGTACAGCCCCGGCAGCCTCGCAAAGCCCAGCGCGGAAGACAGTGGTGAATAGGGCAACCAGATCCCAAAAGCCATGATGGACAACGTTGTGGCCGTTAACGCCCAACTCGCGCGGCTTTGCAGGAATGGAATCTTATTCGTGCGAATGACGTGGATGATCAATGTTTGCGTCATCAACGACTCGACAAACCACCCCGTCTGAAATAGAGGCGCTCGATCGGGATCCCAACAATGAAAAACGTAGAGCATCACGAAGAAAGTCGTGTAGTCAAAAATGGAGCTGATCGGACCGATAAAAAGAATGAACCGTTTGATTTCCTCGATATTCCATGGCCGTGGCCGTGTGACCTGCTCTTCGTCCACCGAGTCGGCGGGAATGGGTACCTGCGAAAAATCGTACAGCAAATTATTGGTCAACACTTGAATGGGCGCCATCGGAAGGAATGGGAGAAAAGCGCTCGCTCCCAGGACGCTGAACATATTTCCAAAGTTGGAACTCGCACCCATCCGGATGTACTTCACGATATTCGCAAAAACCTTGCGGCCTTCGACAACTCCATCCGCCAATACCATCAGATCCTTGTCGAGCAAGATCAGATCGGCGGATTCCTTGGCGATGTCCGTGGCAGTGTCCACGGAAATGCCGACATCCGCCGCCCGCAAGGCAGGAGCATCATTAATACCATCGCCCATGAATCCGACAACGTGCCCTTTGCCGCGGAGCACGCGGATGACGCGCTCTTTGTGAGCGGGAGAAAGGCGCGCGAACAACGCCGCTTTGTCCGCAGCCTCGGCCAATTCGAGGTCGGACATTTTCTCAACGTCGCCGCCCAGCAACATGGGGTCGGCTGTAATGCCGACGTCGTTGCACACTTTGCGGCTGACCAGCGGGTTATCCCCCGTAAGAATTTTCACGACCACGCCGTTCCGGTGCAGCGCCGCAAGCGCGCGAGCCGCCGTGTCCTTGGGCGGATCAAGGAATGCCACGTACCCTCTGAGTACAAGATCGCGTTCATCTTCTTTACTGCAAATTGTTTTCCCGGAAAGTTCCTTGGTCGCCACGGCGAGCACGCGAAAGCCATCATTGCTGAGGCTGTCATATTCCTGCTTCAATCCAGCCATGTGATCCGAATCCATTGCCGATAGCTGTCCATCCAATTCAAACTGGGCGCAGTGGTGAAATACTTCTTCCGGAGCTCCTTTCGTCAGCAGGATTGCCTTCCCTTCCGGATCCTGAACCAGTACGGACATCATGCGCCGGGTAAAGTCGAACGGAATTTCATCCAGTTTCTTATACTTTTGCAAAACCGACTTGCCTCGGAAGTCAGGACTATCCAGGATGGCACGGTCCAGCAGATTTTTAAGGCCCGTCTGGAAATAACTGATCAGATATCCATCCAGCAGGACATCATCCGATTCACGGCCATCAACATTGCAATGACGCATGAGAACAACACGATCTTCCGTGAGCGTGCCGGTCTTGTCCGTGCACAGCACGCCCATCCCGCCAAAGTTCTGAATCGAGTTGAGCCGCTTGACGATTACTTTCTTGCGGCTCATGGCCAGCGCGCCGTTGGAAAGGCAAACCGAGACGATCATCGGGAGCATCTCGGGAGTAAGCCCCACGGCCACGGCCAGGGCGAAGAAGAAAGCGCCTTTCCAATCGTGCTTGGTGAAACCATTGATCAGAAAAACCAGAGGCACCATCACCGCCATGAACTGCATCATCAGCCAGGTGAACCGGTTGAGCCCCTGATCGAAACTGGTCAGCACTCGCTCCCCGGTGATGGATCGCGCCATGCTTCCCAGATACGTTTGTATTCCCGTTGTGACCACCACCGCCGTCGCCGTGCCGCTTTCGACGCTCGTTCCCATGAAACAAATGTTTTTCAGTTCAGTGGGTGAACTCTCTTCTTTCGTTTGCGGATCGTGTTGTTTCTCGACAGGCAGTGATTCCCCGGTCAGGCTGCCCTGGCTTACGAAAATGTCTTTCGAAGTCAGCAGCCGCACGTCGCCGGGAATCATGTCGCCGGCGGCCAGCCTGATCGTGTCGCCGGGCACCAAGTCGCGCAGCGGTATCTCCCGCGCAACGCCGTCCCGCACAACCGTGGCGGTCACATGAATCATAGCCTTGAGCTTCGCGGCGGCGGCGTCCGCTCGAGCTTCCTGCCAAAATCGGAGCCCCACGCTCAGCGCCACCATGATCGCCATCACCGACCCGGCGCGCGCATCCCCTGTAAGAAATGAAACCGCGGACAACGTGGAGAGGAGAATCACCAACGGGTTGCGAACGATTTTCAGAACGCGGACAGGCCAGCCTTGCTTTCGCTCCTGCGCCACCTCGTTCGGTCCAATCGTACGGGTCCGTTGTTCGGCCTCCGATTGTGTCAGGCCATTCGAAGATGTCCGCAAATCCACGAGCAGCTTTTCGCCATCCTTGCGGGCGGCGTCGAGGACCGCGGGCGAAACATGAATGATCTGCTTATTCGTTTTTGCTGGAATCGCGGCTTCAGGTGTTGTCATCTTCTCCCGGTCCAATTTGCTCGTGAACATTTCCACTTGTGAGTTGTACAGGCGGAATTTTATCCCGGCTACTTAACGCGGCGCTGCCAAAGTGGAGCGCACTGCGTCGCGAGCAAAGTCAATAAAACCGCGCTGCACGTCCGTGCGGATCAGTTTTACGCGAAGCTTGTCGCCCACATCCACTCCCTGCTGCCCTTGCGCCAGCAAACCTTCGACCGCGGGCTTCAGAACTCGAACAAACGTGCCGTGCGCATTGACTCCAGTAACAATCGCATCGAAGGTGTCGCCAATTCTGCCCGCCATCGCGACCGCCGCGATTCGCTTGGACATTTCCCGCTCCACCTTTCGCGCCGCGTTTTCTTTCTGCGTACAGTTGAGTGCAATCGCCGCCAGCTCCGCGTCTGAATAGGGAGCGGGTTGGCTTGCCAGTACGGCGGTTATCAGGCGCTGCGTAACAAGATCGGCGAAGCGACGGTTGGGAGCCGTGGAATGCGTGTAGTCCTGCACGGCCAGGCCGAAGTGCCCTTGTTCCGGGTCGCCGGGACGCTCCAGAACATACTCGCCGGGCCCCATCAATTTGATCACCGACAGCGAAAGGTCTGCAAAGTGGTCGGGGTCGGCCGCCTTGCGCTGGATCAGAAATTCATTCAGCGCACGGGAGTCCGGAACTGCGGGCAGTTGCCCGCCTTGCTTCGCCGCCAATTCCACGATTCGGTCCCAGCGTTCCGGTGTTTTCACCACGCGCCTGATTGAGGAAACTTTATTGGCATCGAGCATGCGAGCCACCACTTCGTTGGCCGCAATCATGAAATCTTCAATGAGTTCGGTCGCGCGGCTTTTCTCCTGCTTCACAACGTCCACCACTTTTTCATTGAGCATCATGGGGCGAGTCTCAATGGTCTCGATGTTCAGCGCTCCATGCCGGTACCGCTCGGCCTTGAGGGCCTGCGCAGCCGTGTCTTGCAGCTTCAGCTGCATTTGCAGATCAGTGGAGGCGGCCACTTTGTCCGGCGGTCCACTGTTGCCCTCAAGCCAGGCTCCGACGGCGTTGTATGTAAGCTGTGCCTTGTTGCGGACAATGGCCCGATAGACGCTCCCGGAATGAACAACTCCATCCACACCAACGATATACTCGGTCACGATGCTCAGCTTATCCGCGGTTTCGAGCAATGAACTTGTGCCCGTCGAGAGCTGCTCAGGCAGCATGGGGAAATTTCTTACGCCGGTATAAACAGTCGTGGTTTCTTTCGCTGCATGCAGATCAATCGCGGAATTTTTCCCGGCATAAATATTCACATCCGCGATCCCCACCAGAATTTTCGTTTCGCCGCTGGGCATGGGCTCGGCAACCTCAATCTGGTCAAGGTCCCGGGAAGTATCATTGTCAATCGAGGACCAAAGCAGATGGCGCAGGTCACGGAGATCTGCTCCCGGCGCGAACTGCGGCGGATTGTTTTTTAATTCCGCTAATTGCTGCTCCACTGGGGCAGGAAATTCCGGCTCAAAACCGTTCTCCAGCATCGCTTGCCTGGCCATCGCTTGCAGATCCACTGGCCGAAAAGGAATGTTGTTCATGGATGTGGTGACGCAATGCCTCCGTGCCGTAGTTGACCATCTTTCTGAATAGCGCACAAGACGAGATGTCCGGTGCAGGCAATTGGAGTTCGTTATTTTTTACTGAAATAACCCGCAAACAAGAACTTTCCTATTCAGCCATCGAAGCTTGGACTGCGTTGCCCCGCTTAGACGCCCGCCCATTCGCAAGAAGGTCAAATCCCTCAAAATAGTATTGTCGCCCGCGACAAATGAATTAGAATCAATGCAGACAACGCGCCCGTAGCTCAGTCGGATAGAGCGTCTGCCTTCTAAGCAGAATGTCGGGGGTTCGATTCCCTCCGGGCGCGCCATCTCTTTTATCAACATCAACGTTCCATATTATGAAAAACCCCACCTGTCGTACTGCGACAGATGGGCCACCCAAAAAACTAGTTTCACTTCCTCAGCCTAGTCGGATGGGAGTGTTATCATGCGGCAATAGCGCTAATCGCCGGGCGACCCGCCCATACGCTATGCAAATCTGCCCGGATATTGCTATGCTTGCCGCGCCCATGCCTCGCCTCGGACTGACGTGGTGCAATTTTTGATTAGTTCAATCGGGGGGGAAACATGTCCCACATTCAACGGTTGTGGTTGCCATTCGTTCTCGCGCTTTTTTTCAGCTGCAATTGTCCGTCTCCCATCGAAGCGGCCTACAGTAGCACGGCTTCCAATACCGTCACTCCATCTCCCAAAACCATTCAGAATCCCGGCGGCGGCACCATTGTGTATGGCCCTCTTTCCGGACAACTCACGTTGCAAGCGGCTCTCGGCGAAACGCTGAAGAAAGTTGACAGTGACTACGGCGAAAAGCCGCAGCTCGGGAAAATACTCCAAAACAAGGCGGGTACGGCCTGGGAAGGCTTTTTCACCGTCAACAACAAGAAGCAGAACAACGCTCCGATGACGGGTCTGGTGATCATCTATGCCCCTCAAACAGGTACTGCGGGTGGAGCGACGCTTATTGACACTGCGGCTAACTTTCCAAAGTCAGCCAACTCGATGCTGCAACGACTCATGCAGGACGTTACAAGCAGCGCGAAAGCGGCTCCCCAAGGGACGGCCCCCGCACCGGCGACCAACGTGGCGTCCGCACCAGCGCAAAAACTCACTCCATACATATTCCCGGATGGCTCAGGCTCGATGGGCTTACCGCCCGGATGGAGTGTTACACATGTGCAGTTGGGCGACGTAAGCGCCAAGGGGCCGAACGGCGAAGTGCTGCGTTTCGGCATGTCCATTTTCGCGTTGGATCCCAACCTTCCCCAATCACGCACGCTCACAGGCGGCCGCAACGTTGCGCCTGGAAATTACGTCCTCGTTCCTTATAACCAGGACCCCGCCACACTTTTCCAGCAAGCTACTAATCAGCTGTTTCAAAAATCGCGCTTGCAGCCTCCGACTTTTACTTTCAAGCAGACCAAAGACTTAGGGGGGATGCAGTCGGGGAAAAACTACATGCTTTATGGCGACGTCGATCGGCACGACGGCTCGGGCCCGCAGTCTACCCTCGTAGAGATCATCATGTCGGTCCCGGACCCGAAGATCCTGGGCAGCTACCAGATAAAGGTGTTCCAAATTACTGCTGCGCCTCAAGTGATGGAGCAGGACGCGGCAACCATCGCCGAAATATTCCCCAACTACAGCCTCAACACGAAATACGTCAATGCCGTCGCAACACAGGGACTTCAAAGCATCATGGCGCAGCAACGCGCCAGCACAGCTTATTTCAATCAACAAATGGCATCTACCGACCTGGCGTCGCAGGGCATGTCGGATTTGCTTCGCGGCGAAAGCGTCTTCACAGATAGCGATACGGGCATGCGTTATCGTGGCCCGGACGACTTGGCCGGCGCGCTTCAGAACGCAAATCCCAATCGCTTTCAGACCGTGCCGCTCAGCCAGTACATCCACGGCGTAGATTATTAGACTGCCCTTTACTTCTTGTCGAAATTTTCAAAGGTCCTGCCTGGAAATTGGATTTGCTCGCCCATTTTTTCCGGGTGGCAACGCAATATTTATTGGCCCGCGGCGCGCGTGCGGGAACCAGAGTCCGCGCGATTGCGCGGCGAACGTGCCAGCAATGCGCCTGCAATCCCGGCAACCGGGACAACCGCGGTATGCCACACCAGAATGTGCAGGGCCTGGAAATTAATGCAATGAAGCTCCAGCAGAGTCACTCCGGCTAAACCTGCCAATGTTCCTCCCGCCAGCCCTGCGGCAATGGAATCCACTGCAAATCCGCGCCGCAACACCGCCCAGCACAATGCGGCGGCTGGAACGGCGTGGACCAGCCCGGTGACAAGGCAGACCACTCCGGCATGCACGAAATGGTTGGTATGATAGTCGTGAAACAAGATCGCGAACACAGCCAGCAGCGCCACGCTGCCCGCTCCCAACAGCGCCTCCGGAGACACACGACTCCGGCTTCCAGGGATCATCGCACTCACGCACGCCAGAGCCGCCAGCACAATGAATATGCCCAGCGACGAAAAAATCGCCGCACGCTGAATTTCACTCAACTTTTCCACGCCGAAAAATCCCGCACGGGCCGCGCCGGCCAGCGCGACAGAGGCGCACGATAAAATTAACCCGCCGGCCAGCAACCATGACGGGGGCAGCGGACGAACCGGTTGCATGCACGATTGGACAGCGCTGGAAACACGATCAAGCAGCGCGGAGTCCACGCGGCGCAAAGCCGGGGCCTTTTTTTTCAAAATTTCGTCAATCGCTCTGTCTTTCATGACAGCCCTCCCATGCGCCCTTTCTTCAACCGTGCGCCGCCCAATCGTTCCCGCAAATTTTCATACGCCCGGTGCGCTTTTTGCTTCACCGAGCCGACGCTGGACGACGTGGCGCGCGCCACCTCCTCCAGGGACATTCCCGCGACCTTCAGCATTTCAATCACCTCGCGCTGGCTCGCCGGCAGCGGAGCCAGAAGCGCTTCGAAATCGTCCGCCGCGCCGGGAATGACGGAGGGAATCGCGGCCGCCACCTCGGGCGTCTCATCCAATCGCTGCTCCCGCGCGGCGGCGCGGCTGGCTTTGCGAAAATGGTCCACGCGAACATGCCGCGCAATCGCATAGAACCAAGGCAGGACCGGCTCACCGGCGCGGTAGGTGTGCCGTACCCGGTGAATGCGAAGCCATGTTTCCTGCAGCAAGTCGTCAGCGTCTGCACGGCTGGCGAATTGCATCATAAAAAAGCGGTGCAGTTGCGGGCTCAACCGCGCGATCAGAACAGTGGCTGCGGTGAAGTCCCCTTTTTGATAGAGGCTCATCAACGCGTCCAGATTGGGGTCCGGGCCCGCCGGCGAGGGAGCGTTCGCGCAGACTTCGCCATCGCCGGCACGCGCTCCTGCTAGCAGCCCCATATCGTCACCCATCCACGCCCATCCATGTCCACCCTATTCAATAGTATTCGCTCGAAATGGCCGCAAAGTTACGGTGTATTTTAAAATTCCGTTCTTTTTGTGCACGCGAGCGGTTCAGGCGCCGCGCCGTAACTTTTCCCCGCCTGCAAACGAATACCCTTCCAGTGACCGTGCTCCGTTCCTTTTGAAGTGTATTTAACAAACGGCCGGGGGGCGCATGCAACACCATTCTGAAGGAGACCATGATGACTTTTCGCAATTTCAAGAAGTTTAGTTTGCTTGGCCTGGGGGTTTTTCTCCTGGCAGCCGTTTCATCCCTGCGCGCGCAAGAGCAACAAAATCCGCTGGTGGTTACGGCGACAAATGCCGCTTCAAACCAACTCCTGGTATACGACGCAAAGGGCAATCT
>Ga0075024_100001005_pt1 | contig 11052 bp, 6 predicted proteins | sample Str013_2_FD_71389 | JGI IMG/M metagenome (GOLD analysis project Ga0075024, IMG submission 71389) | Freshwater sediment microbial communities in response to fracking from Pennsylvania, USA - Straight Creek_MetaG_SC_2013 | ecosystem: Environmental > Aquatic > Freshwater > Creek > Sediment... | reverse complement strand
ATATGGCAGGGTCCATTGTATGTTGCTTTACAATGGTTCCATTAAGTTTTTCGTTTTTCATGGGCTCCAGCCGGTTTTTCCTTCCCCCGAATTGTTTCGGGGGATTTTTTTTTATTTCAAACCAACCATAATTTTCTTACACACGTAACCACCTTCAAATCCCGATTCTATGAAAACATACAAACAACCAACTGGAAAAATTTGGCAAAGCGGAGCCCCCTCGTTTAACCTAAAACTTACAATCATGCAACGATGTAAACGCTTCGCCTTATTATTGCTGGCCTGTTGCTCTTACCTTCTCACCACGGCCCAATCTACCAATTGTTCAGCGGAATTTAATTACAGCGTGGGCTATAACAAAGTAGTCAGCTTTATTGCAAAAGACACATTAGGTGCAACACATCGGTGGAACTTTGGGGACGGAACAGGAAACAGTATTACCCAAAACGGCGTTATCATCCACCAGTATGCACAACCCGGGCAGTATGAAGTAAAACACTTTATCGAGAAACCTAATTCCAATTGCCGTGATTCAATAACGAAACTAATCACGGTGCCGTGGCTGGATACCTGCAGTGCTTCATTTGAATGGCACCGTGTGCCTGGTTCAACTACACCTTTCACTATTCAATTTAATAATACCTCACTTTCTTATAGTGGCGTTCATGCCTCTTCGTGGAAATTTGGTGACGGATCTTCCTCCACGGATATGAACCCTATTCATAGTTTTGCCCATTCCGGTTCTTACACGGTATGCCTGCGCATTGAAAGTAATTCAGGTTGCGTGAGTGAGTTGTGCAAAGAAATAATCATAGCCGATAGCACCTGCAGCATTACAGCAAAATATGAGTACACAAAAGATTCATTGAATTGCAGAAAAATAAATTTCATCAACCAGTCAAGCCCCATTTCTCCGAATGTTCATTTTACCTGGAAGTTTGGTGATGGCACCACCTCGCAGGATATCAATCCCAGTCATATTTATTCCCAGACGGGTAAATATTATGTATGCCTGGTGAGTGAAGGCGGTGTTAATTGCAGGGCAGAATATTGTGATTCCGTTAAAGTGGTTTGTGAGGAGACCTGTAATATCATGGCGAAGTATGAATACAGGAGAGATTCACTTGATTGTAAAAAAATACATTTCATCAATCAAACCATTACGCCAACATCCAATGTACAGTTTGCATGGAAATTTGGGGATGGAACATCGTCACAGGATATAAACCCGGTGCATGTTTACCAGCAAACAGGTAAATACTATGTATGCCTGGTAGTGGAGTCTGGTCCTAATTGCAGAAAAGAATTTTGCGACAGTATAAATGTGCGTTGCGAAACGATCTGCAATGTTTTTGCAAAATTTGAATCACATCATGATTCAGAAAAATGGAACCTCATTCATTTTACCAACCTGTCGCAACCAATCAATATTATCTGGAAGACTTATTGGACCTATGGAGATGGCGCTTCGTCACAGGACTTCAATAGTTTCCATAGTTATGAGAAACCAGGAATTTACCAGGTTTGCCTGAAAGTGATTAGTCTGAACGGATGTATCAGTAGTTATTGTGATAGTATTCATATCAACAAACCCGACAGCTGTATTGGAATAGCCAGGTTTAGTCATCACAGTACCTCTTTGACTCCTTTAACAGTAAAATTTGAAGCCATATATCAAAGCAGCACTGCAAGGTATTACTGGACCTTTGGCGATGGAGGTGGTGGCACTGGCAGGGATGTATACCATGTTTATCATAAGACCGGAAAGTATACTGTTTGCCTGAAAGTGAAGGACAGGGAATGCGAGGTAACCAATTGTGAGGAAATCATGGTTGGAAGCGATTGTGATACTATAAAGGTAAAATTTGAATACAGCGCCAAGCCAAACAGGCCGAATGAGGTGACTTTTACAGCAATTACTAACGAGCCATTGGTGTCACAATACTGGATTATCAGCAGAATTAGCCCAAATGGCATCCCCATTCAGGTGGCTGTTTTGCATCAAAACAATCCCACCTACCTGTTTAGGGACACCGGCAGGTACCTGGTTTGTCTTAAGGGGATTACCGCATCTCTCTGTTACAAAGAGTATTGTGAATCAATTCATATCGAAAAAGTAGTAAATGCGCCCGGAACCGTGAATTTATCCCCTAACCCGGCCAATGATTATGTGACAATAGAGGTAAATTTAGACAAACCCGAACAGGTTTTCTTCCGTATACTGGATGGCAGCGGAGCAGTTAAGGCAGAATTCATTAAAACAGGGGCCACGGGCAATAACAGGTTTACGCTACCCGTTCAAGCTTTGAGCCAGGGCCTGTACCTGGTTGAAATTAAAACCAATACGCGTAAATGGTTAACCCGTTTTGTGAAGGCATAAATAAAACCTCAAGTTATTGTCAACCGATTGGGTAGATAAAAAGACAATCGACGGTTGCATTAACAACGACCGCAGGGCCCAGGAGTTGCTTTACAAGCAATTCTATGGCCCTATGGTTGCTTTATGCATACGCTATACCCGAAATGAAGAAGATGCGCTGGAGGTATTGCACAATGGATTTCTGAAAGTGTTCAAACATATTGCTACATATGATTCAGCAAAGGCGTCACTGTATACATGGATTAAGACCATTGTTGTAAACAGCGCCATTGATTTTATACGAAGCAACCAGAAACTGAAGAACAAAGTGGAACTGAAAGAAATTCATGATTCCGGAATTGACAATGAGGCCATACACCGGATGAGTGCAACTGAATTATTAAGATTGGTAAGAAAACTACCCCAGGCCACACAAACAGTATTTAACCTGTATGTGATCGAAGGGTACAACCATAGAGAAATTGCAGGGATGCTCGGCATCAGTGATGGTACCAGTAAATGGCACCTGAGCGAAGCAAGGAGACAACTGCAGCAATTATTGTTAACCATGCATGTACTGCGCAATGAATGAAAGACAACCATACGAGCAACTGATAGCTGAAAAGCTGCAGCAGCTTCCTGTACCGGATGTGGATGCATCCTGGCAACAGATGAAACGGTTACTGGACGACGACCAGTCACCCACCGGTGGCGCCGGCCCCAGAGGACCCAGAAACAGTCGTTGGTGGTGGACCAGCCTGATCGCCATTGTTTTTACTGCAAGCCTGTGGTTCTATGTGGACCATAAGAAATCTGCAGAAGGAAATATGGCTCCTTCAATGGCATCGGCCAATAGTAAAGCCGATAAAGCCATTACCGACAATGCTGTTAATAAAGATAAAGATGCTGTGTCATCCAGCGCAGCAGTAAATTCAAACAACAACAAGTCAAATAAAAATAGTTTGTCTACTGATAAAAGCTCTACTTTAAACAACAATGCATCCGTAAAAGACAATACAATTCATAATAAAGTGCCACCTTCAAAAACAGCGAATACTTCAACAACCAGTAATACAGGGGGTAATTCCAATGCTGCTGTATCGTTTGTAAACAGTAATAAACATGAAAAGAAAAATGCAATTGTTTCTATAAAAAGCAATGCTGAAAAAAATAATAATACATCAGCAACCGCCAGCAGCCTTCCTGTATCAAAAGACAATAAGGATGTAGTAAAAAGTGAATCACATCCTGATAAAAGTAAGGATGGTAAAAAAGATAAACATGCCAGCAGAAGCAGAAGGCATATTACCAATCCGGAAACTATAACAAACCCCGGAGCACTGGTAAAGAGTAACAATACCACTAAAAAACCTGTTACAACAAATAACAAAACTGGCCTTAAAACCAATGCTCCGGTTAATAGTGAAAAAGGAGTTGCAGCTAACCGCTTTAAAAATAAAATAATAAATAGCAAGGGAAACAGGGATAAGCCCAGAAGGGAAGAAAAGGAATTGACGCAAAATAACAACACTGTTTCGCCCCAGGTTGGTAGAAACCATCGTTCATTACCGGGGGCTGATAAAAAGAAAAGTGCAGGGGATAAAGCAGGAGATTTAAGCAATACAGTGTTACCTGATGAAAACGTTCAGGCGGCCAATCATCCACTGTCATCTTCATCTATTGCAGATAATGCCAGTATTATAGCTCCAATTCAGCATATTGAGACAGCCCTTGCGGTTGAAGATAGTATAAACGAGAATACAGATAAGGATTTGCCCTTTGCCAAAGACATAAAGAATAATATAGCCACAGAGCAGCGGGAAATAGCGAATACCCTGGCAGACAAGAAAGCGAAGAAATCGCTAAACCTGCACCTGGGAAGTGTATTGAATCCATTTACCTTCAAAACTAATGGCGAAGCATGGTGGTCTGCAGGACTTGCACTCAATTTTTCAGTGCCCATCGGTAGTCAAACGCGCTTTAATCATAGTGTAAGTGGAAAACTTGGAACGCTTACTGACTACCTTCCTTCTCCCTATGTTCAGTTTCACCTGAACGACAATGTTTACTTCCAGACAGAAATAAACCTGAGTTCACCCCAGCATATTCCACAATTGCTTGTATCCAATACCAATAAAGAATATAGTTCAACTACAGGTCCTTCATACAGGATACAACAATCTATTTACGTACAAAAATTGTATTATTTCAACTGGCCGTTTAGCCTGCACTACAGCCCTGTGGATAATTTATACTTAACTGCTGGTTTGCAATTCTCTTCCATGCAAAGTGGTTTGGCACAGGTAAATGAAAAACGATATGCTGTACAGGGAAATGATACATTATTTTCCAGCCGCCTGCTGAAGTTCAAAGATGATACCATTGCAGTTAAATTTTCTCCCAATGAATGGCGATGGCAAACTGGCGTTGATTATTATTTCGACCGCTTCACCCTTGGATTCCGGTACAACCGGGCTTTTAAAGATTTGCTAAATGTAAGTGTAGGAACCGGACTACCAGTAACCAGCAACAGGAACGCTGCTTTCCTATTCTTTATGCGGTATAATTTATTTGAGGGAAAAAGAAAGGATAACGAACATGTTCCAAGAAGTTTGGTGCGATATTAATGATTATCCTTTACCAAACAATTTTTCCAGGTATTCAATTTTAAATTCAATATAAGTAGGGTTGCCCCCTGCTGTAATATTGGGTTGGCTACAGGAAAACAAATCCTGCAGCAGCGATTCAATTTCTTTTTGCCCAAGTGTTTTTCCCGGTTTGATTGATTGCTGCCAGGCCATGGCGCGTACCAGCTTTTCTCTTTTGGAATACCTGACATCACTACTGAAGTGCTTGTATTGTTCCAGCAAAGATTCAATGGCTACTTTTTCATTGCCCTGTTCCACATCCGCCGGTGTTCCCTGTACAACAAAGGCATCTTTTCCAAATGGTTCAATGTGATATCCCAGTAAATGCAATTCACCTAATAAATCCTGCAGCATCACCGCATCCTGCGTTGCAAACTGTAATGTGACCGGAAATAAACTACGCTGTGTGGCCATTGCTTTACCCACCAAGGCTTCGCTAAAACGTTCATACAATATTCGTTCATGCGCCAGTTGTTGGTTTACCAAAATAAAACCACGATTAGTAGAGGCAATTATATAAGACTGATGAATTTGAACAGGAGCAATTCCGGCTACTATTTGCAGTTGCTGGCTGGCACGTTGTACAGGTATGCCGCCATTTTTACTGGCAGATATCTTGTCCAATAATGATTCAAAGTTTTCCTGCTCTGCCGCCGGGCCGGATGGCTGATAAAATTCCTTCCAGTTTTTCAGTTCACTTTTATCTGAAGGCTGAATAAAATGGGCCTGGTTCTTTTGCGTAAAATTTTTAAACAGGTTTGATGAGGAAGCAGCCTCCTGTTTATCCGCAGTAAATGGTTTTGATACAGCATCTAATTGCTGGATATTGATGTCGAGATCAAATTCCAGTGTGGGGGTAATGCTGAACTGCGCCAGTGCATGTTTTACTGCTGCCTGTACAAATGCATACACTATTTTTTCATCTTCAAATTTGATTTCCTGTTTGGTGGGGTGAACATTAATGTCTATTTGGGAAGGATCCAAATCAATAAACAATACATAAGCGGGAAAACTATCGGACGCTATAATTTGCTGGTAGGCATTCATTACTGCATGGTTCAGGTAACCGCTTTTTATAAAACGATTGTTTACAAAAAAATACTGGTCACCACGTGTTTTCTTCGCAGTTTCTGGTTTACCCACAAAACCATAAATATTCATGTAATCCGTTTGCTCCTGTACAGCAACCAGTTTAGCATTGTAAGTATTACCCAATATTTGTACAATGCGTTGTTTTAATGTTCCTTTTTCTAAATGGAAAACCTCCTGTCCATTGTTGGTAAGCGAAAAGAATATTTCCGGAAAGGACATTGATACGCGAATAAACTCATCTACTATATGCCGAAACTCTGCAGCATTGCTTTTTAAAAAATTCCTGCGGGCTGGTATATTAAAGAAGATGTTCTTCATGGAAATAACAGTTCCATTGGCTGTTGCTACCGGTTCCTGTTTCTTTACAATACTGTTTTCAATTTCAAGGCAGGTACCCGCATCATCTTCTGCCCGTTTGGTTTTCAATTCTACCTGCGCTACTGCGGCAATAGATGCCAGTGCTTCGCCCCGAAAGCCCATTGTTCGTATTCGGAATAAATCCTCTATGTTGGAGATTTTGGAAGTAGCATGTCTTTCAAATGCCATCCGCGCATCCGTTTCACTCATACCTTTCCCATTGTCAATTACCTGAATCAGGGCCTTGCCTGCATCATGAATGGTAAGTTTGATTTCAGCAGCTCCTGCATCTACTGCGTTTTCCAGCAATTCCTTCACTGCACTGGCAGGGCGTTGAATCACCTCACCGGCTGCAATCTGGTTGGCAATGTTATCGGGCAATAATTGAATGATGTCGGCCAATTCTTCGTAATTTGAACGCCAAATTTACATTTAATAATCGGTAAGATTTTAAGCGTCGGGTATGAAGAAAATCTTTTTTTTAGCAGCGATAATTTCCAGTTTTTCTGTAATGGCTCAAAGAAAATCATCCCTTTCAGCGGACCAATGGGTGGACAGTGTTTTTAATTCTTTGAGTAAGGATGAAAAAATCGCACAGTTGATGATAGTTCGACTTTCAGGCCTGGACGCTAATAAGAAAATCTATTTTGCTGACAGCGCTGTGGAAGCCAATATCCGAAAGTATAATATTGGAGGCATTTGCCTGTTCCAGGGTGGGCCGGTAACACAGGCAGACTTTGTAAATTATTTCCAGTCTATTGCCAAAACACCTTTATTAATCAGTATAGATGGGGAAAATGGCCTGGGTATGCGCATGGATAGTATACAAGCCCTGCCCAGGCAAATGATGCTGGGCGCTGTTTCTGATCCTGCTATTATTTACCAGTTTGGAAAACTGGTGGCTGCACAATGCAAACGTGCCGGCATACAGGTAAACTATGCACCGGTAGTGGATATAAATAATAATCCGGACAACCCGGTAATCAACGACAGATCTTTTGGTGAAGACAAATACAAAGTCGCATTGTTTGGCATCAATTACATGAAAGGAATGCAGGACAATGGCATCATGGCTTGTGCCAAACATTTTCCTGGTCATGGCGACGTATCTGTTGATTCACATAAAGATTTACCGGTTATTAATAAATCAAAAGAACAATTGGATTCACTGGAATTATATCCATTTCGTGAAATGATAAAAGCAGGAGTAGGTGCTGTAATGGTAGCTCACTTAAGTGTTCCAGCTATTGACAATACCGTCAATCGTCCAACTTCTATTTCATACAATAATGTGACTGGTCTCCTGAAAAATGAATTGGGATTTAAGGGGCTTACTTTTACAGATGCCCTGGAGATGAAAGGCCTGACAAAATATTTTCCAGATGGAGAGGGGTCCCTGCAAGCATTAATTGCAGGAAACGATATGCTATGCCTGCCAGATGATATTGCTGATGCAATTGCAAGAACAAAGAAAGCGATCAAAAAAAAGAAATTGAGCTGGGCAGACATTGATGCCCATGTAAAAAAAGTTTTATACGCCAAATACCAATCCGGCCTGGCCAACCTGCAACCAATAGAGACCTACCATCTTACTGAGGATATTAATGCAGGTATTCCGGCTATGAAGAAAACAATAGCTGAAAACGCCATAACCCTATTGCATAATGATGAACCATTTATATACCCACTGGCGGTAAACAGCGGGAAAAGAGTTGCCTTTATAGGATTTGGCATTACAGAAGACAATGCATTTGCAAAAAGAATGCGCAATGATTACAAGGCACATGTTTATTATTTCGATTATAAACTGGACAGTTCAAAAGCCGCTCCATTACTCGAATTGATAAAAAACCGGTATGATGTTGTTGTAATTGGATTGCACAATTATGCCCGGTATCCCACCGGTAATTTTGGTATCAGCCCTACAGCCATTTCACTCATTCAATCATTACAGCAACAATTTAAAACAATAACATTTGCTTTTGGAAATCCTTATGCACTAAAAAATTTCTGCAATGCCAAAACTTTAATTGCCTGTTATGATGACGATGATGTGGTACAAAACACGGCAGCTGATTTATTAAACGGACAATTTATTGCAAAAGGTAAATTGCCGGTTACGGTTTGTCCTTCACTTCCATATGGCACAGGGTTGATTGCTACCAGGTCAATGGAAGAAGCCCCACCAGAAACCGTAGGATTGAATACAACAAAATTAAATATCATTGATTCTATTGCAAACGATGGTATCTCCAAACATGCATATCCGGGTTGTGTAGTACTGGTGGCAAAGGATGGTAAAATAGTTTTTGATAAATCATATGGTTTCTTCACCTACGATAGTACAAAGCCTGTGTACCGGGAAACAATTTATGATATGGCTTCGGTTACGAAAGTTATGGCTACTACCTTATCAGTAATGAAATTATATGACGAGGGTAAATTTGATATAAACAAAACGCTGGGGGATTATTTGCCATGGACAAGGGGAACCAATAAGGAAAAACTGAAGCTGTTTGATATTTTGCTCCACCAGGCGGGATTGAAATCATTTATTCCTTTCTTTAAAGAAACCGTTGACAGTTCCCGGGGAAATATTCCTTCAGGGTTTTATTTTACCTACAAACCCGATTCAACCCATTCAGTTCGTGTGGCAAATAACATGTATATGCGCAATGATTGGGTGGATACCATGTATAAGCGAATCTTAGAAAGTCCGCTTGGGCCACATGGAGTATACGTATACAGCGACAATGATTTTATTTTCCTTGGAAAAATAGTAGAAGCCATTAGCGGGAAGACACTGGACCAATATGCAAAGGAAAATTTTTATGATAAGCTTCACCTGGAAGCCACCGGGTTCCGGCCAACGGAACGCTTTCCCTTAACCAATATAGCGCCAACAGAAGAGGAGCTTGGTTTTCGCCAGCAATTATTATGGGGTGATGTACACGATCCGGGTTCTGCTATGTTTGGTGGTGTAGCCGGACATGCAGGTTTATTCAGTAATGCCTATGACCTGGCAGTATTATCACAGATGTTATTAAATGGCGGCAGTTTTAATGGTCAGCAGTTTATTAAAAAAGAAACCATTGATTATTTTTCACAATACCACAGCGCAGTAAGCCGCCGCGGTTTAGGATTTGACAAACCGGAAAAGGACAATGCAACCCGCAAGGAACCATATCCTGCATTATCAGCATCCCCACAAACCATTGGTCATACAGGGTATACCGGCACTTGCGTATGGATTGATCCGGTGAATCACTTCACGTTTATATTTCTCTCCAATCGTGTAAATCCCGAAGGCGGCAACAACAATAAATTATCACAAATGAATATCCGTCCAAAAATTATGGAGGCGATATACAATGCCATGAAATAATATTGTTTTTCCAAATGTTTTGTAGCTACTACAGATATTTTGCTCCTACGGAGCAAATCCAGCAATATAAATTTTAATAATCATCCCGTTTCTAAGGTTTCATTCAAATTCCAGCCTCGTAGAATAGTTTGTATGATTGCTCCTATGGAGCAAATCCAGCGATATGAATTTTAATGATCATCCCGTTTCTAAGGTTTCATTCAAATTCCGGCCTCGTAGAATAGATTGAATGATTGACCCTACGGAGCAAATCCAGCGATATGAATTTTAATGATCATCCCGTTTCTAAGGTTTTATTCAAATTCCAGCCTCGTAGAATAGTGTAGGATTGACCCGTAGGGTCAAAATGTTTGTAACAGCACCAACCAAAGAAGCCTTGTCCCGTAGGGACAAAACATAAAACTTATACAGGGAAAATCTTTATTAGATAGTCACGCATCTAGAAGATATTCTACTCTTTCTTTTTCAACCAGATTTTCATCTACATTTAGTGCCTGAATTTTTTTCCACTACCCTTTAAAAATTTAAGTATGGCTAATACCTATACCCAATTGTATATTCAATTTGTATTTGCGGTTAAATACAGGAAAAGCCTGATACTACCTTCATGGAAGGATTCATTGTATAAATACATGACAGGTATCATTCAAAACCACCGTCACAAACTTATTGTAATCAATGGAATGCCAGACCATGTGCATATACTTGTTGGATTACATCCCAATCAATCCCTTTCTGATTTAATGAAATTTGCAAAAGGGGAATCTTCTGAATGGATAAATAAAAATAGAATTACACCTGAAAAGTTCTATTGGCAGGAAGGGTTTGGGGCATTCTCCTATTCCAGGTCCCAAATCAAAAATGTTATCCATTATATCGAAAACCAGGAATCGCATCACCAAAAACAGTCCTTCAGGGAAGAATATATTGAGCAGTTAAAAACTTTTGACATTGACTTTAATGAACAATACATCTTCCATGATTTATTGTAAATGCCCTGATACCAATTTACCTGATCACGGCGTAATTAATTTATTGCTGCGATTTTACCCCCGGGTATTTGCTCACGAATTCTATTTCATACTCTTCTCTTCCCTTTAATTTACGTATGAAATTGTGCAACTCAACAGAATCATTGAAGTCTGCATATACCTGGTAGTGTGCCAGCAATACCAGGAGCTTTGTGGGAAGTTATGATTTGAATGCTACCC
>Ga0075024_100001001_pt1 | contig 11065 bp, 9 predicted proteins | sample Str013_2_FD_71389 | JGI IMG/M metagenome (GOLD analysis project Ga0075024, IMG submission 71389) | Freshwater sediment microbial communities in response to fracking from Pennsylvania, USA - Straight Creek_MetaG_SC_2013 | ecosystem: Environmental > Aquatic > Freshwater > Creek > Sediment... | reverse complement strand
GGTCGATATTATGCGGGCTGGTATCTGGAAACCCCGCACCCGGCCTGGAAGTTTTGAAGGCGTTGGAACCAAGGGCCTGCCCTGGTTACAGCAGGCTAAAAAACTCACGGGAATCCCCGTTGCCGTGGAAGTAGCCACCGCAAAACAAGTAGAAGATGCGTTGCATTTCGATGTGGATGTGTTGTGGATTGGCGCAAGATCTACCGTAAATCCATTTAGCGTTCAGGAAATCGCTGATGCATTGAAAGGTGCGGAAGTGCCGGTCCTGATCAAGAATCCCATCAATCCTGATATCGAACTCTGGATCGGTGCTTTGGAGCGGGTGAGTAAAGCAGGCATACAAAATATTGGGCTTATTCATCGCGGATTCAGTTCTTACGGAAATACCGAATACCGCAATGCACCGATGTGGCATCTTGCCATCGAAATGAAGCGTCGTTACCCTGGCATGTTATTTATCAATGACCCATCTCATATTTGCGGTCGCCGGGATATCCTGCAGGATGTTGCCCAGAAAGCCATTGACCTCGATTTTGATGGATTGATCATCGAAAGCCATATTGATCCGGACAAAGCCTGGAGTGATGCCAAGCAGCAGATCACCCCGGAACGGCTCGCTGAAATGTTGAGTAGCATACGCTGGAGAAAAGAAGATATTGCTTCAGAAGAATATCACGCAGCGTTGGAAAAGCTCCGCCAACAAATCAATCAGCTGGATGATGAATTGATGCAGATACTGGGTCAACGTATGAAAGTGTCTGAAAAAATCGGTCAGTATAAAAAAGACAATAATATTACGATCCTGCAAACCAATCGATGGAATTCTATTTTGGAAAGAGCATTTCAGAAAGGAGAAAAGCTGGGACTAAGTAAAGAATTTATCACAAAATATTTCGATGCGGTGCATATGGAAAGTATCAATCATCAAAATAAGGTGATGAATTCCTGATTGGGGTAACATAAGAATGGAGGAAGGAAATAAAACATACCTGTTTGTTCACGCGATCTGGAGCACTGCGGAAAGAAAGCCATTGCTGAAAAAACCAATCAGGCAGGTTTTGTTTGCATACCTCAAATCCTGGGCTGAGGGGCAGTTGATTAAAAACCTGGTAATAAGCGGGGTGGAAGATCATGTACATTGCCTCTTCCAGTGGCATCCAACCCAGGTTCTGTCAAAAACAATTCGGGATCTCCAATCAGCATCTGCGAAATGGATCAATGAGAACGGTGTGCTTACCGAAGCATTTACCTGGCAGGATGGATTTTCGGCCTATTCGGTAAGTCCGAGTGCAGTGAAGCAGGTCGCAGACTTTATTTTGAACCAGGAAGAACACCATAAAACGAAAACCTTGCAGAGCGAATTGGATACCTTCGAGAAGATAAAGATCTGATTTCTCATTTTCATACCACCAACGGTAAATACGCTGAAAAAAAGCCATATGCAAAAAAAGACCTATCAGTTCGCATTGAAAAAAGTGACCTATTATTTCGATGCCGATTATTCCCAGCTGAGCAAGATTGCAGATAAGAGCAATGCGATCGTTATCACGGATGAAAATATTTTTAAGTGTTATTCAAAAAAGCTGGCCGGCTGGAAGACAATTGTAATCAATTCGGGCGAAGGATTTAAAAAGCAGTCTACAGTTGATTCGATCATTGCCCAGCTTATTGGTTTTGAAGCAGACCGTAAAACGATGCTCATCGGCATGGGTGGCGGTGTAGTTACAGATATCACTGGTTACGTAGCGGCGATCTACATGCGCGGTATTAAGTTTGGTTTTGTGCCGACTTCCGTTTTAGCGATGGTGGATGCAGCTATCGGCGGGAAAAATGGAATTGATGTGGGCGTGTATAAGAATATGGTAGGAACCATACGCCAACCCGAATTTCTTTTATACGATATTTCACTTTTGAAAACACTTCCTGAAACGGAATGGATCAATGGGTTTGCAGAAATTATTAAGCATGCGTGTATACGGGATGCAAAACTTTTCAAGGAACTGGAGAAAAATAAAATTGGATTTTATCAAACCAATAAAACAGCACTGTCTAAATTAATCCGGACAAATGCTGTAATCAAATCGGAAATTGTTCGCAAGGATGAATTTGAAAACGGAGAGCGGAAACTTTTGAATTTCGGTCACACCATCGGGCATGCCATCGAGAATGTATATGACCTGCCGCATGGCCAGGCGATTTCGATCGGCATGGTGGCAGCCTGTATCTTATCGGAACAATTCAGCAATTTCAAGGATACCGGCAGGATTATTACCCTTTTGTCGAAATATGGCTTGCCAACCCTCGCTGAATTCAATGCGAAAAAAGCCTTTGAAGTTTTGAAGATGGATAAAAAGAAAGATCAGCAAAAGCTGAATTATGTGTTGCTCAACAAAATAGGGGAAGGGTTTGTGAAAGCCATTCCCATTGATCAGCTGGAAAAACTGATTCACTCGATTGTGAGGGCGAGATAAGGGATTTTAATTTTTTTATTTCGATGCAAGTAACCATAAAACCGTCAACGCTAAGCGGCTCCGTCCAGGCGCCGGCTTCCAAGAGCTCTATGCAACGGGCATGTGCAGCCGCTTTGCTGGCTGGAGGTGAAACCCTCATCAAAAATCCGGGACATTCTAATGACGACCAAGTGGCCCTCGGAATCATTCGTGCATTGGGGGCTGTAACGGAGTTGCAAAAAGGGGGTTCGTTGAAAATTTCTGTCATTATGAGTGGTGTCCGTGCGTCGGATGTGAATTGTGGGGAAAGTGGTTTGGGTATTCGTATGTTCACACCGATCCTCGCCCTAAGCGAAGTGCCCATACTAATCAACGGTAGAGGGAGCCTGTTGACCCGCCCGATGGATTTTTTTGATGAAGTACTACCGCAACTCGGTGTGAGCGTTGAATCGAACCATGGCAAACTACCCGTGCGTTTGAAGGGACCCCTGGCGCCGGCAGATATTACCATCGATGGTTCACTGAGTTCACAATTTCTAACGGGGATACTGATGGCTTTTAGCGCTTCGGCCAAAAAACCTGTCTCTATTAAAGTCAATAATCTAAAGAGTCGTCCTTATATTGATCTTACATTGAAAGTCATGAAAGACTTTGGCCTCTCGGTTCCTGAAAACCGCGACTACGCTACTTTTTATTTTTCAGGCTTGCCGCCGAATAGGCCTCCAAGCAGAGAATATAAAGTGGAAGGTGACTGGAGTGGTGGTGCATTCCTTCTTGTCGCTGGCGCCATTGCGGGCGAAGTGTTGGTAAAAGGACTTGATCCATTGTCCACGCAGGCTGACAAAGCAGTGTTAAAAGCCATTAAAGACTCTGGAGCAAAGCTGATGGTTGATGGGGATGAGATTGTTGTTGGTCCGGCTTCGCAATCTTTGAGGGCTTTTGAATTCGATGCAACAGACTGTCCTGATCTTTTTCCACCGTTAGTTGCACTTGCGTCGTATTGTACGGGTATAACCATGATCAAAGGTGCAAATCGGTTGACCCATAAAGAAAGCAATCGCGCGCTTACCTTGCAGGAAGAGTTTGGTAAGCTGGGTGTGAAAATTGAGTTGGGAGGAGATATGATGTTGGTGCAGGGAACCGGTACTGTGAAAGGTTCGGCTGTGCATTCCCGTCATGATCACCGCATAGCGATGGCTTGTGCAGTAGCGGCATTGAAAGCTCAGGGCGTGACTTCTATCGAAGAAGCACAGGCAATTGATAAGTCCTACCCTGATTTTTTTAACGATATCAAATCATTGGGAGCTGAGTTGGAATACGCAGAGACGGTAGTCAACCTGCATTAAAAAGAGAATATGAATTCATTCGGCAGAATATTCAGGGCAACCATTTTTGGCGAATCGCATGGTGAGTCGGTAGGTATTACCATCGACGGCTGTCCGGCTGGCCTTCCTATTACGGCAGATGATTTTGTAACAGACATTGAACGTCGCAAGGGAGGATCTCAAAAAGGTACGACACCGAGGAGAGAAGATGATCTTCCGATTTTTAAGAGTGGAATCTTCCAGAACAAAACTACCGGCGCACCGATCACGATTCTTTTTGAAAATAAAAGCACGCGCTCCGAAGACTATGAAAAACAGAGAGCAGTGCCGAGACCCGGGCATGCTGATTTTGTAGCTCATCAAAAGTTCGGAGGCTTCGAAGATTTTCGGGGAGGCGGTCATTTCAGCGGTAGACTTACAGTAGCCCTGGTTGCTGTTGGTGTAATTGCAAAAAAACTTTTGCAGGTTGCTCATTCTGTAACTGGCATTGAAATAAGGGCCACCATTCTGGAAATAGGGGGTGAAAAAGATCTGGAAAAAGGACTTCAGCGTGCTATAGAAGCGAAGGATTCTGTAGGCGGAATCGTGGAATGCAGGGTTGCTAACCTGCCCGCTGGATTGGGTGAACCTTTTTTTGACAGTGTCGAATCACTGCTCGCGCATGCAGCATTATCCATACCTGCTGTGCGCGGTGTGGAATTCGGAACCGGTTTTGCCGCAGCAAAAATGTTTGGTATCGATCACAACGATCCGATTGAAAATATGGCTGGAAAAACTTCCTCTAATCATGCGGGCGGGGTAGTGGGAGGTATCAGCAATGGAAACGAACTCGTTTTCCGCATCGCGATTAAACCAACTTCATCTACTCCTAAAGAACAACATACGCTGAATTGGATTTCCGGTGTTCAGGAAGATTTTTCGGTAAAGGGCCGTCATGATTTGTGTATTGCATTGCGGGTTCCCGTAGTTCTGGAGGCCATAACAGCTATGGTATTGGCGGATTTATTGATGCTGGAACAAAGAATTCCGCGGATTCTAAAATAGCGGATTTTCAATACTGTTTTTCCAACGCTTCAAAGCTCAGGTCCATCACTTCATATTTTTCTGGTTGCGGCAAACTGTAATGCCACCATTCTGTTGCAAAAGCCAGGAATCCATGACGTTCCATCATCTCCTTCAACAGTTTCCGGTTCTTGAGTACCTCTTCTGAGAGATTCATAAAGTCATGATGCGCCGAATCAGTGAAATTGTCAAACCCAGTGGGCATTTTTAATTCCTGTTTTGATTTGAGATCGATAATGGTCAGGTCCACCGCGATACCACGATTATGGCCGCTTCCTTTACGCGGGTCAGCAACATAACGGTCATCGTGTACAAGTTCCCAAAATTTTTCCGTCACGGAATAAGGTCGATAGGCATCATATATTTTTAATCCATATCCCATTGTGTTTAAGTCCAACTCCACAGACAGCAACGCCGCCGCCGCAGGCTTTCTCATAAAGGTATGATTTGTGGTTAGTGGATACATGGCCCTTTGCATGAAATTATTGGTGCTGGCATAACGAAGATCCAGCACCAACAGAGGAATATTCAACTGCAGGTCTGTCATCTTCTTCGAATCATCCAGCTTTACCGTCTCCCGGTATTGATCAAGAGAATGGATTGCTGATATGCCATATTTACCGGGCTGTTCATACTGCGCATTTGCCTGCGTAGAAAGCACAAAAAAAATCAGCAATTTACTGAGTGATATGTTGGTGTGTTGTATTATATTGTATTTCATTGCTGGCTGAATGTACGCCAATAAATGAAATAACACCACACTACTACATGAGCCATCCCTCAAAAAGATTTTTGTTCCTGTTTCTTTTTATTCCTGGTATATGCATTGTTCTCCATTCGTGTCAGGATGTGGAGAAAGAAAAAAAAATTGTCATTACGCCAGGTATTCCGGAAAGCATTACCGAGGATATTCAGCATGCAGTGGAGTATGCCCAGGGCAACAATCAAAAACTGAAGGATTCTACCCTGTTGAGATATGGAAAACTAATCGATAGTACTTACCAGGCCTGTCGGTTCACACCGTTATGGAGCAAGGACCTGGTATGGCTCCCACTGGGTGATTCGTTGTTTAATTTCATTGAAAAGTGTAAGGAATATGGATTGTTTCCTTCCGACTATCATTACCCTGCTTTGGCTTTCGTTCATCGTGTGTTCCTTGCCGATAGTGTAGCGCGTAAAAATGTGGCCTTGTGGGCCAAAGCCGATGTGCTCTTTACGGATGCCTTTTTCTCATTGGTGAAAGATCTGAAACAAGGCCGCCTCCAGTATGATAGCGTAACCCTGAGAACAGATACCGTATTGCCGGATACGATTTATCGGGCGTCGCTACAAAAAGCGATTCAATCTGGATCTGTTACCGATGTGTTCCAATCACTGGAACCTAAACACAGGGATTATGATTCATTGAAAGCTTGTACCAAAAACTTCCTCGCCATAGCGGATTTCAAACCTTTTACCTATCTCACGTATCCTTACAAGGACTCCATAGCATTTTTTAAACTCGTGGAAATCAGACTGAGAGAGCTGGGTGAAATCACACCCGAAATGGTAAACCTTGATAGTACCGGGCTTTCGAAAATGATTAAGAAATATCAAAAAGAACAATCTTTGAAAGTTACTGGCAGATTGTCTGACCAGTTTGTGGACCGGCTCAACTGGACAGATTGGGAGAAATTTAAAAAAATTGCAGTTAACCTTGACCGTTATAAGCAATTGCCCGATACATTGCCTAAAACAAGGGTATGGGTGAACCTGCCATCGTTTTACCTGAAGGTATACAATGACGACACAGTGGCCTTCGAATCCAAGATCATCGTGGGTGGTCCACTAACCCGCACGCCATTGCTTACGAGTGAGATTTCGAATTTTATCACGTTTCCCCAATGGACGGTTCCATACAGCATTATTTTTAAGGAAATGCTCCCAAAGATTCAAAAGAATATTGAATTTTTGAAGAAAGAAAACCTGATGGTGGTGGACGACAATGACAGCGTGCGCGATCCGGCAACAATTAATTGGAAAAAACTCAACAGGAATCATTTCCCCTATTTGCTTAAGCAACGGGAAGGTGATGATAATTCACTCGGTGTCATCAAATTTAATTTCAGGAATAAGTATAGTGTGTACATGCACGATACCAATGTACGCGGAAAATTCGCCAATAGCTTTCGGGCCATCAGTCATGGATGCGTGCGCGTAAAAGAATGGCCGAAGCTGGCCAATTTTCTCATTCGCAATGATTCCGTTCGTTATCGCCCGGATAGTCTCAAGGCCTGGTTTGCGCGTCAGGAAAAACATGTAGTCAGTGGATTTAGCAGGCTCCCGCTTTATATCCGTTATTTCACTTGCGAAGGGAAAGATGGCCGCGTGAAATTTTATGATGATATTTATGAGGAAGACAGGTATCTCCGGGAGAAATATTTTGCTGATAAAAGCGTTCAATGATGCTTATCGGATAAATAGGTCGTCATGACTACACGTATTGTCTTACTGCTTGCAGGCACTATCCTGGTGGGTTCCGTTTCGGCCCAGCATAAAACCAATACCTCCCCTTCCAAAAAAACAACTGCTAAAAAGACTCAGGAGCATTATGGCACTGCCAGTTTTTATGCTAATAAATTCAACGGACGTAAAACAGCCAATGGAGAAATATTCAGTCAACAGAAGATGACGGCGGCCTGCAATATCATTTCACTCAATACCTGGGTAAGAGTTACCAATACGCGCAATAAGAAACAGGTTGTGGTGAAAATAAACGATCGTATGCACCGTGATAATAAAAGGCTGATCGACCTCAGCCGTACGGCCGCGAGCCAATTGGGTTATACGGGTCATGGATTGGCGAAAGTAAAAGTGGAAGTGCTTGGGAAAAAACAACCGGCAGCATGGGCCGGTAAATAACCAGGATGCTGTTAGTCAGACAATAAAAACGCCCCTATGTGAAACCTATGTGCCCTATGTCCTATGTGGTTCAAAAAGCCGAGGAGACAGCTCGCCCCGTTTCTTGAACTACATAGGACATAGGGCACATAGGTTTCACTTAGGGATAAAAAAATTGAGCTGGCCAGTACTGGCCAGCTCAATAGAAAATATAATTCAAAGATATCAGGAAACTGCTTTACCAACCAGGGCCGCTGCTTCACTCAGCAGAATAGCCGACTGAACTTTTAATCCACTTTCTTCTATCAATTTTTGAGCTTCCACCGCATTGGTTCCCTGCAGACGTACGATGATCGGTACTTTAATGGTGCCGATCGATTTGTAGGCATCGATCACACCTTGTGCCACGCGGTCGCAACGCACGATACCGCCGAAGATATTGATGAGTATGGCTTTTACTTTGGGGTCTTTTAAAATGATCCTGAATCCTGCTTCTACTGTTTGAGCATTGGCAGTACCGCCCACATCCAGGAAATTCGCGGGTTCACCACCACTGAGCTTGATCATATCCATGGTTGCCATCGCCAGACCGGCGCCGTTTACCATGCATCCCACATTTCCGTCGAGTTTTACAAAATTCAGGTTGTATTTTCCTGCTTCCACTTCTGTAGGATCTTCCTCACTGATATCCCTAAGCGCTTCCAGGTCAGCATGACGCATCAGGGCATTGTCATCAAGGTTCATCTTACAATCGACAGCAATTATCTTTTCATCGCTGGTTTTAAAAAGAGGATTGATCTCCAGCATGCTACATTCTAATCCTACGTAAGCGTTGTAGAGATTGGTAACAAACTTTACGCAATTCTTAAAAGCCTCGCCACTCAGTCCAAGATTAAAGGCAATCTTCCTGCCTTGGAAAGGTTGAAGTCCTCCCATTGGGTTGACCCATTCCTTAAAAATCTTTTCCGGTGTTTTATGGGCCACTTCTTCTATATCCATGCCGCCTTCTGTACTGTACATGATCACATTTTGTCCTTTGGCACGATCAAGCAGTATGGATAAATAAAATTCTTTGATAGGATTTGGCCCGGGGTAATATACATCCTGTGCAACGAGTACTTTGTTAACCCTTTTACCAGCAGGACCTGTTTGAATGGTTACGAGTACACTGCCCAATAAATTGGACGCGATGGTCAATACGTCATCGGCATTTTTTGCTACCGCAACACCCCTTTGTTCTGTACCAACGATCTTACCCTTTCCCCTTCCACCCGCGTGAATTTGCGCTTTTACTACTGCAAAAGAGTTCCCTGATTGAACTTTGATCTGCTTGTATGCTTCTTCCGCCGCGCTGGCAGTATCTACGGGAATTCCTTCCTGTACGGGTACATTGTATTTCTTCAGTAATTCCTTGGCCTGGTATTCGTGCAGATTCATTGATGAAAGTTTGAACGAAAATAGGGAAAAAGGAGAAAAGCCCCCGTGCAAATCTGCAAATTCGCAGCCGAAACCGCCATATATTTGCAACCATCAAATAGCTATGCCCGATACCATACTGGATCAACTCAATGCTGCCGCATCATTTATTAAAAAGTCTTACCCCCATGAAACCGAGATCGGAATTGTGTTGGGAAGTGGATTGGGAAATCTCACGAGTGAAATGGAAGTGGAAAAAGAGCTTGCATATAGTTCAATTCCTCATTTCCCGGTCTCCACGGTGGAAGGACACAGTGGCAAACTCATTTTTGGCCGAATGAGTGGAAAAAGGATTGTTGTCATGTCGGGCCGTTTTCACTATTATGAAGGATATACTCCACAGCAGGTTGTTTTTCCCATAAGAGTCATGAAATGGATTGGGGTGAAAATCCTGATGGTATCAAATGCTGCTGGTGGGATGAATGCTGGTTTCAGGATTGGCGATCTGATGATCATAAAGGATCATATCAGTTTATTCACCGAAAATCCGCTACTCGGAAAAAACCATGATGAGCTTGGTCCGCGATTTCCCGACATGAGTGAGCCATACAGTAAGGAACTTATTTCAAAAATTAAAAGCATAGGATCCCGCCTCCAAATCCCGCTGCAAGAAGGTGTTTATGCGGGTGTAACCGGCCCCACCTTTGAAACGCGTGCTGAATATAAGCTACTGCATATCGTTGGAGGTGATGCAGTGGGTATGAGCACGGTGCAGGAAGTTATCGCCGCCAGGCACATGGGTATTAAAGTGGCTGCACTCTGTGTTATCACGGATTTGGGTATACGCGAAGAAGAGAATACGATCACACATGAAGAAGTGCTGCATGCAGCAAGTGAAGCGGAACCAAAACTGACGGCCATTTTCAAAGCGCTCATATATGAACTGTAACATTAACTTTCCTTATAAACCCTGCGATTGGCAATATGATTAATTTGCCGGTTAATTTTTTCACCAGTGAACAGAAATAAACTCATAGCGATCGTATTGTCCGGAGTTTTTTGGGTGCTTGCTGTTCAGGTGAACGCTCAGGATCCTTTTTCCCGTGTGAGCAATGCCGGTAGACCAGGCGGGAAAGGAAAGGATACGACCCTTACCCATCGAACCGGTGCCGAAGATTCCATCACGATAAGCTATCGATTTCTGGATTCGAGCCGGCTAAGGAAACTGGATTCATCTATCTATGATTTCAGCAAAAAAATGCCTCTCCCCAACACTTACATCAACCTGGGCAATCCGGGTAATGCGGCGCGGGATCTTGTATTTTCGCCCGCCATGAAACCAGGCTGGGATCCGGGATGGCATGCGTACGATCTCTATAAGTTCACCACGGAAGAAACAAGATTCTACACCACTACGCGACCTTACACCGAACTTGGATACCTGCTGGGCAGTAAGGCGGAACAAATGATCAACCTCATTCACACGCAAAATATCGGGCCGAACCTCAACCTTTCATTTCAATATCGGCTTATCAATGCTCCTGGCACTTTCAATAATCAAACCAGCAGTCATAATAACTATCGATTTACGACATGGTATCGATCGAGGAGCAAAAGATACCAGGCCTTCCTCATCATTGTTGGCAGTAAGCTCGCTTCTGCAGAAAATGGCGGTCTGAAAAATCCAAAGGCGCTGGATTCCACGTTCACCGAACTTTTCAATATCCCCACAAGGATGGGACCGCAGAACCAATATTCAACCAATCCGTTTGTCATTAATATTACTACCGGATCGTTTTACAATACGGCTACGTATATGCTCCGGCAACAGTACGATATCATTGGGAAAAAGGATTCAATCGTGACCGACTCCACTGTGTTCCCACTTTTCTATCCCAAAGTTCGCGCGGAATATACGGTTCGATACAGTAC
>Ga0075024_100001000_pt1 | contig 11073 bp, 4 predicted proteins | sample Str013_2_FD_71389 | JGI IMG/M metagenome (GOLD analysis project Ga0075024, IMG submission 71389) | Freshwater sediment microbial communities in response to fracking from Pennsylvania, USA - Straight Creek_MetaG_SC_2013 | ecosystem: Environmental > Aquatic > Freshwater > Creek > Sediment... | reverse complement strand
CATTACATCACCTGCAACATGGATAATATATATGCCCCTGGCAAGGCCAAAAGTATTTACCATTGAAATATTAGGTCCTTTCGAAACATTTACCTGTTGTGTCCGCATCAGGAATCCATTGCTGTTGATTAGCTGAACGGCTGCCTTACCTGTCTTGCCGCTATAAATATTTACCCGTACCAATTGTCCTGCAAGCACCGGATTAGGCGCAATAGTGGCCGGAATCATTGCTGCAGGATCTCCATCAAGACTTGAATTACCATATAATCCGCCATTATTAAATGCAGCAGGAACCGGCGGCAGGTACAATTGCGGTTTAGGTATTATCGCTTTCGAGGTTGAAGGACTTGACCATGATAACTTGGCAAGTGCAGCGCCATTGTTTTCATAATATTCCATTATGACATCATATTTCTGTCCGGCTACCAATGCAATCGTACCGCTTTTTTCAGTAGCACCCTGGTTCACCCAATTGTTAACCAGTTGTACCCCATTCACCCACAGACGTACACCATCGTCGGTAGTTACATAGAAAGTATAGGTTTGAGAAAACAACGGTTGTACCTGGCCGGTCCATCTTGCCGAGAATCCATTATTCAATACAACTGGTGACGGTGAGCCGTACTGCCAGTCGAAATTAACGGTGGAATCGGTTTCAGATAGTACAGGGGTACCCGTTACCGTTATATTGTTGAAATAATCAGCATGCAAGCCAGTACCCGAAGGCGGTGCATCAGCAGTCGTGAAACTTGTACTGCTTGTATTGCAACCCACTGCGCTACCGCTTCCGTTTTTCGGTACCACATACCAATTATAAACAGTAGTTGCATTCAATGCGGTTGCATTATAGGAGGCGATAGTAACATTTGCAATGGGGACCGTCGGAGCAATAGTGCCTGTCCAGATAAATACATCGTATGAAGTAGCCGTAGCCGCTGTGTTCCAGGTCAGGGTGGCCGAACTGCTTCCCGAAACCGTACTGTTGCTGGCAGGTAACAGGTTAGTAGTACATGATGGCGGCGGAACTGCTGTCGTGAAACTGGTAGCATTGGCACTGCAACCCACGGCACTTCCTGTTCCATTGGCAGGTACAATGAACCAGTTGTATACAGTTGAGGAAGTTAATCCGGTAGCCGTATAAGTAGTATTGGTTACAGTTGTTGTAGGTGATGATGGCACTACAGCACCCGTCCAGATATAAACATCATAAGAAGTGGCAGTAGGCGCACTGGTCCAGGTTAACACTGCTGATGTATTCAACGGCGTGACGCTACCATTTGCCGGTGATATATTTGCCGTGCAGGATGGTGGTGGTGGAGGTGCCGTTGTAAAGCTTTGCTGATTCGTGATACAATTGACTGCGCTGCCTCCTGCATTCTTTGGTACAATATACCAGTTATAAATAGTTGATGCATTCAATCCATTTATAGTATAAGCAGTAGTGGCCACATTGACGGTGGGAACAGTTGGTACCACCGTACCAGTCCATACATAAACATCATAGGAAGTGGCGGTTGCATCGTTGTTCCATGACAAATCAGCAGTATTATAGCCGGTAACTGTTTGATTATTTCCCGGGGCAATCAATGAGACGCAACCAGGTGCTGCAATATTGGTAGTGAAGCTGGTAGCATTAATACCACAGGTACTATTCACCCCACTTGCATTTCTTGGTACAACATACCAGTTATATACTGTGGATGCAACCAGGCTGGTAACCGTATAAGTGAGTGTAGTTACATTGGTAACTGGTACCGTTGGAACTATTGTTCCTGACCAAATATATACATCATAAGAAGTAGCGGTGGCCGAGCTGTTCCATGTAAGCGTTGCAGCATTCGACTGGCTTACTACATTTCCGTTTGCCGGTGAAATATTTGTTACGCAAGCCGGCGGAGGTGGAGGTGCAGTGGTAAAAGATGTTTTATTGGTGCTGCATCCGGTAGCACTTCCGCTGCTGTTTTTGGGAACGATAAACCAATTGTAAACTGTAGCGGCCGATAAACCATTGGCAGTATAACCATTCGTCGCAACGTTTGCTGTTGGAACAGTTGGTGCGATGGTCCCGGTCCAAATATACACATCGTATGAAGTAGCGGTTGCTGCAATGCTCCATGTCAATGAAGCGGTATTGTAACCTGCAACCGTACTGCCGTCCGCCGGTAGAGTATTGGTAGTACATACCGGTGGAGGATCAGCCGTAATGAAAGTTGTTTTATTACTGATACAACCTGTTGCGGCGCCTGCTCCATTCTTTGGAATCACATACCAATTGTAGGTGGTTGAAGCCAGTAATCCGGTAGCACTATAGGTAGTTGCAGTAACATTGGTTGTTGGAACTGATGGAACATTTACCCCGGTCCATAAATACACATCATACGAAGTAGCAGTAGCCGCACTGTTCCATGCCAGGGAAGCTGTGGTTTGACTACTAATGGTTGAGCCACCAAGCGGCAATGTATTTACTGTACAGGAAGGAGGTGTAGGATCAACAAATCCCGGGGGATACAATTGACTCTTTGGTATGATGGCTTTTGCTGTTGAATTGCTCGACCAGGAAAGCTTCGCTGTAGCAGCACCCCCTACCTCATAGTATTCAATTATAATATCATATTTCTGTCCGCCGGTGAGTGCAATAGTACCACTGTTCTCAGTAGCGCCATGTGCCGTCCAGTTATTGATTACCTGTACACCATTTACCCAAACCCTTGCGGCATCATCACTGATGGTATAGAAAGTATATGTTTCCGAGTATAATGGTTGTACCTGTCCTGTCCATCGCGCTGAGAAATTATTAACGCTGATAGCGGGATCAGGTGAACCATATTGCCAGTCGTTGTTAACGGTAGTATCAGTTCTTGATATAACTGCTGTACCGGTCAGGGTAGTATTGTTAAAATAATCTGCTTTCAATCCAATACCATTTCCCGGACCCGGTGGAGGTGCGGTGGTAAAGCTGGTAATATTGGTTAAACCACAACTGGAAGCACTGCCACTGGCATTGCGCGGTACTACGTACCAACTGTAAGCAGTAGACGCAGAAAGCCCGCTGGCAGAATAGCTTGTCGTAGTTACATTGGTGGTAGCAAGTATCGGTTCTGTGGGACCAGTCCATAAATACAGGTCATAGGAGGTAGCAGTAGGCGCTGCTGTCCATGTAAGGGTTGCTGCATTGTAACTGGAAATGGTTGAGCCATTCACAGGTAATGTATTGGTGGCACAGGGTGGTGGCGGAATGGCGGTAGTAAAAGTAGAAGCGCCTGCATTACAACCAACTGCTGCGCCTGTAACATTCCTGGGCACTACATACCAATTATATAACGTGGCGCCGGTAAGTCCGGCAGCTGTGTACCCATTCGATGAAACATTCGCAAGGGGTACGGAAGGTACAGTTGCTCCTGTCCATAAATAAACATCATAGGAAGTTGCGGCAGGAGAAGTGGTCCAGCTAAGATTCGCATTATTATACGTGGTAATCGTGGTCCCGTTTGGAGGCAATGAATCTGCAGAACAGGTGGGCACAGGAGGAATAGCGGTAATAAACCTGCTGGCACTGCTGCTGCAACCGGTAGCGCTGCCACCAGCATTTTTCGGTACCACATACCAACGATACAAAACCGATCCAATTAAATTGGTTGCTGTATACGTATTGGTGTTTACAGTTGTAAAGGGAGAAGCTGGCGCTGTAGTTCCAGTCCATAAATACACATCATAGGAAGTGGCAGTAGCGGCTGCATTCCAGGTAAGCGTTGCAGTATTGTAGGCGGCCGTAACCGTACTATCAGCCGGTAAAGTATTGGTGGTACATACGGGAGGAGGTGGTGGTGGCGGAGCTGTTGTAAAGCTGGTTTTATTGGCTACACAACCCGCCGGAGACCCCACTACATTTTTTGGTACGATAAACCAGTTGTATAAAGTTGAACCGGTTAAACCGGTAGCATTGTATGAATTTACGGTAACATTTGCAACAGGCGTGGTGGGTACCGTAGCGCCCGTCCATAAATACACATCATAGGATGCAGCATCGGTGGCAGTGGCCCATGAAAGTGCCGCAGTATTATAAGTAGTAGTAGCTGATCCATTTGCAGGAAGCAGGTTATTGGTACAGGTAGGTGCAACCGGATCACCAGTACCAACAGGATATAATTGCGTTTGAGGTATTACATTCTTCACCACGGAAGGACTTGACCACAACAAGGTGGCGGTTGCTCCACCGCCTCTTTCATAATACTCAATTTTGATATCATACATTTGATTGGCCACCAGTGCAATGGAGCCACTGTTTTCTGTAGGGCCATGATCTGTCCAGTTATTGATTAGCTGCACGCCATTTACCCATACCCTTATACCATCGTCACTGGTTGTGTAGAAAGTATAGGTTTCGGTAAACATAGGTTGCACCTTACCAGTCCAGCGTACAGAAAAATTATCTACAGGTATGGAAGGATCGGGTGAGCCATTGCCCCAGCTAAAGTTTACGGTTCCGTCGGTACGTACAAGTGTAGCAGGCGCAGTAAGCAACATATTATTAAAATAACTTCCCTTCAGGCCGGTACCATTACCGGGTGTTGGCGGACAGATAGGAGTAATAACAGCTGGATTGGGTGACCAATCGCTCCATCCTGAAGAGGAAGTGCGCATAAATCTTGTACGGTAAGTACCGAAACCAGTTGTCATATATTCATTACTGGTAGCGCCTGGTATAATAGTGCCGTCTTTATCCCACTGGTAGGCAAAGAAACCCGGTGTAACTCCTAATTTGGAAACTGCCGGTGAATCAGGACAAAAGTATTTTTTATTGAAAAATATAAGCGGGTTCGCTTTATGCGAGCTATTCCATTGTGAAGGAAGAATTGGTTCTGCCCACTGGTTGTACCACATAAAATGGCCCAGGTCCGGATAAAGATTCCATATATAAGAACCACCCTGGTTTTTCATGGCATCTGTAAATACCTGCACAGAACCAGGATCCGGGTTGGTATCCTGTCCGCCGCTTCCTATCCAGAATGGAATATGTATGATATTTGGTACCGATCCAACAAATGATGAAATAAACGAAGGAGAACTTGGGATGGCCCTGGCTACGCGCTTAGGGTATAAAGTGGTATAAAAGACGGTAGCCATACCACCTATCGACAAACCCATAACAATTACTCTATCTGGATCCATTTTGCAATTCTGCGCCAGTGAATCAAGAATAACATTCACGGGGGAGAAATAAGAATCATCCCAGCCCACGGTCTTGCTTTGAGGAAACAACAGGAACGCGTCCATCACACCATTGTTGACGTTCTGTTCAAACTGCTGCGCTCCATGGATCATCGATAGTTCATTGTCGTGGATGTCTCCGTCTGCTTCACCGCCTCCATGGAAAAATAGTATAATGGGATATTTCTTTCCATCACTTACACCGGGAACATAAGAGTTTGGATAACGTAACCTGAAAGGTATATTACCAACTGTATAACACTTGTAACGATCGGTGTTCCAGGTCATTTTCTGTTCACGCACCCATTTGGTAATCTGAACACCAAAAGGTGTATTCGGATTGGAAACACTACCCGCAGGTGCAGATTGGTTGTAGGTAACTACCGAATCAGTGGGGTCAAATACAGTTTGGGAATTTGCATTGCTAAATAAGAAAGAACATGCAATAAGCAGGTAAATGAATTTTTTTTTCATTTAAAAGGTTTTGGGGTTACTCAAAAAGCAGGTCTACGTTAAAGATACCAGTGAATGTTTTGATAGGTGGATAGCAGTACTATATAAGGCAGGAATTTGAATTTTAAAATTAATGCAATATTACAGGTTTACATATACCCGATTGTGGGCATTTTCCCTGTAATAAGGAAGGGGTAAACACGGTCTGGTAGTAATTGGCAAACTTACGTTGAGTGATTATTCTTACAGGCTGGCAAATCTTTCGATAGGAACTTACAAAAAGCAGAAAATAATAACCTACATGCTTTCAACAAATATATAATTCCATTTGAAATAAAAAAAAAGATGTTATCCCATCGGCCGGAATTACATCTTTTTACGGAGAAAACGTTATTACTGGTGTTTGCTGGTATCGGCTGCTGCTTTCTTCTTTTTGAAAGGGTTTAAATTGTCAATCAAGCCTTTGGCAGATTCTGCTGCTTTCTTCTTATTGTCCTCAGTACCTTTCTGTTGGGTGGTATCCTTATTGCCCAGCAATTGCTTTTTCAGTTCGTCTCCGGCAGATTTTAGTGCCTGTTTTTTCAGGGAGGCCACGGTATCCTTTACTACGCTTGTTACAGCGGTTTTTGTACTGTCAATTTTTGCCTTTGCAAAATCAACCGCCTGCTTTTTAAGGTCATCCGCTAGTGAAGAACCAGCCTGTTTTAAATCGGTTTGTATGGTAGGGTTAGATATAGTCCCGCCCATATGCACTTTCAGGTTTACTACATCACCCAGTTTTACAGGAACACCCTTGCTGTTTACCTGGCTCACCAGGTTGTTTACAAATGCATTACCCTTGTCGCCCATCAGTGCCCGGGGCAGCTTCATATTGATAATATAGTCTATGGACTGATCAAATCCATGCATACCACCTATTTCCATGGCAATGTCTTTTACTTTTACGGTAAAAGGTTTTACCATTACTTTCCCATTGGCGAATTCTATATAATTCTTAATGTCTTTTACGCTAATGGATTCCAGGCCGCTTACATTGAGGGTAGTAGCCAGCTTCTCCAGCGGGGCAAACTTCTTTAAAAAGCCTTCAATCAATAAAAGATTGCCATTGCCTGTTAATGAACCAAGGTCGGGCATCATGTTTTCTCCCAGCTTCCCTTTCATCGTTAAATGAGAAGATAACTTCCCTGCTATAAACTGACCGATAGGCATTATTTTTTGTACAGTATTGAAAGCATTAAATGTCTTTTCTACATCCAGTCCCTTTACGTCATATGTAAGCGAGATATCAGGTTTCTTTTTACTTTCTTTCGTAGAGTAGGAACCATTCATTTCGATGGTTCCGTCCAGCGCGTTGCTCTTAACATTGTTAAGCGAAACCGTCTCATCTTTTAAAACCAAGGAACCAACCAGGTTATTTAAATCCAGTTTGTCATAATGTACTGTGCCTACACCTGCATTTACGGTAAGATCAAGATTGGCAGGAACAGCAAATGGTGCAGAGGCCACTGGTGTTTTACCGGCGGCGGATGCTGTTGAAGCAGTGCTGGCAGGAGCAGCGCTGGTTCCAATCCAGTCATCCAGGTTCATTTTGTCGGCCTTTACATTTACCACACCCGATAAAGATTGGTTCTTCAGCATATAAGGAAGCAGGTTGTCAATCACGGCATCGGCGGTAAAATTGGTACCCATATACTGCCCGGCAAGGTTGGACAGGGTAACATTTTTTGGATTAAAACTGGCCAGCAGTGTATTTAATTTAACGCCTGAAGGATAATCTTTGGATGCATAAAAAAAGTTATCAAGGTTAACTGTGCCTGCTGCATTGAAATTTTCATATTGCTTTTTTTGAATGGCCGACATCGCGCCTTTTACACTTACATCCGCATTTAAAAGGCCGCTTAATTTGGTGCCGCTCTCCAGTTTTACCAATTGTGCCACTTTTGATAAATCCAGTTTTCCTTTCGCAGCAGCATCAATAAACATATCGCTTACCGGGTTCTTTAATAATAACCTGAAGTCAAAAGGTTCGTTGTCCATCTCAATATGTCCGTTGGGGATATTAACTACCGTATGGTCGGTGATGCCATCCGGGTTGTCCACTTTTACACTCAATAAAATATTTTTAACAGGTCTGGGCAAATCAGGATATTGGAAAAACCCATTCTTTATGTCTAGGTTCAGGTTGTAGGCAGGTATTTGCGTGTTGCTGTAAGTACCTTTTACAAATCCATTGAATACAGCTTGTCCGCTTGTTTTTACCGATGCAAAATCCTTCCGGTAGATTACTGGGATCAATGACAATATGTCTTTGAATTCGGTGGAGGGTGCATTATAACTGATGTCCATATTGTACACACTGTCATTCACCAACTGGAAAAATCCCGCTGTGTTCAGTTTCAAATCATTTACCTGTACCTTATCCGTTTTGAAACTGTATTTATTGGTTTTACTGTCGATATCAATGTCCGCGTCAATACTTGTTTTTGTTTTGGTTAGGTAGGGGATACCGCCATAATTAAAACTGACAGCATCGGCCGCTGTCTTTGTTTTTAATGTAAAATTATCTGCTGTAAAATCGCCGCTTCCTTCGTGGTTGAGGTTCGTGATTTCACTGCTCATATTTCCCGCCTGGTCATCATATTTGATATACCCATTTTTAATGGAATAGGACTGAAGATTTAATTTATAAGGTTTTGCTGGAGAAGTTGGACCCACGGCTGTTGAGGTATCCGGTTTTGTAATGCTCCAGTTAGCGATTCCATTTTTATGAACAATGGCATGAATTCTTGGTTCATCAATATTAACTGAATAAATAGTAAAGTCGCTGCCCTTTATCACACTCATCAGGTTAAGGGTGGCATCAATGTTTTTTGCACTTACTAAAGTATCTCCCTCAAATTCTCCTACCCCGGTTACCCACAAACCAGATACGGATACTGCAACTTTGGGAAAATGGCGGAAGAAGGAAAGATCAATATCTTTGAAATCAACCTTTGCGTTTAGCTTTTTATTGATTTCATTTTTTGCAATTTCAATGATTTTTCCCTTGAAAATAAATGGTGCGGCAAATGCAGCTCCCAGGAGGACGAGGAATACAATAAGCGTAATTTTGAGGATTTTTTTGATCATACAACAGTGTTTGGGGTTTTATCTGACAGGTTTTGGATATTTGTCCCAGCTGATAAACGCTAAAACGGTTTAATAGCTGAAAATCAGGCTGTTTAAATTAGTTTACATTTCATTTTAATACAATAAAACTGTACAATTAAGCAACTTTTGCAAATATGACGCCAGAAAGAAAAGAAAGGTTGTTATCCGTTCTGAATAAACGACAGGAAAACATAACTGTTGTCCTGGAAAACGTATTCGACCCACACAATATTTCCGCCGTTATGCGTACCTGCGACGCCATCGGGATGCAGGATATCTATGTGCTGAACACTAAAATCCCGAAGCACAAGAAATTCGGGCCACGCAGTTCTTCCAGCGCCGCCAAATGGCTTTCCATTCACCAGTATGATAAGGCGGAGGATTGTTTTATGGATTTGAGGAAGAAATATAAAAAAATCCTTACCACACATCTTAGCACTGACGCCACTTCCTTATATGAAATTGATTTTACTGAATCCGTTGCACTCGTATTTGGGAACGAACACGATGGTGTAAGCGAGGAAATTATCGCTCTTGCTGATGGCAATATGATAATTCCACAGGTAGGTATCATTCGTTCTTTGAACATTTCTGTAGCCTGCGCCGTTACATTGTATGAGGCGATGCGGCAAAAAACAATTGCGGGTCATTATAAAAACCGTCAACTACAACCTGAGCGCTTTGATGAGTTGCTGGATGCCTGGGGCTTTTTGGAAGATGATAAAATTTAAATGAAACTTGTTTATGAAAAAATATTTGATAAGCATAATACTTTTTACAAGCTGTTATATTAGCAATGCCCAGGTGGTAAAAAAGATGACTGTGGCTGAATTGTCTGATTATATCAAAAAGAGTGAAAAGCCGTTGGTAATAAGTTTCTGGGCCACCTGGTGCGGCAGTTGTGTTGAAGAGATACCTTATTTTATTTCTACCATCAATACAAAATACAAAGGCGAAGTGGAATTATTGCTGGTAAGCCTTGACATAAAAGCGTATTATCCTTCAGGAATTACTTCATTTGCCCGTAAAAGAAATTTCAATGCACCTATTGCCTGGCTGAATGAATCGAATGCGGATGTATTTTGTCCCGCCATCGACAGTACATGGAGCGGCGCCATTCCTTCCAACCTGATGGTGAATAATAAGAAACAATACCGCAAATTTTATGGCGGGTTAGCGCCTTTGCAACTGGACAGGGAATTAAAATTACTGGTGGAATAAAATTGTCTAAGTTTTCCTGCGTATACTGCACCCAATAGAACGGGATTCTTTGACTGAAATATTTTTTCCTGCAGTCATCTCCGTGATGGCTTCTTTCAGGTGGTGACGGCTCACCTGGCTTATATCGGCCGGACTGTCATCGATAGCACCATGATATACCAGTTTTCCATTTGCATCAAAGAGGAAACATTCCGGTGTGCGTGTAGCACCAAAAGCATCTGCCAATATATTATCGCTGTCTACTGCATATGGCCAGTGAAAATCCTGGTCTTTTGCATATGCCTGCATATCCTTATAGGTTTCTCCATTAGCGGGCCGGTTTACTTCATTTGAGTTTAATAAAATCACACCTATTTGTTTGGCCTGGGTAAAGCTGCATATTTCCTTCGCCCTTGCCTGGTTCTTGATAACATAAGGGCAGGTATTGCAGGTAAACATTACCAGCAAACCATTGGCGGTTTTGGCTTCCTGCAGCGTTGTAATGGCCCCTTCCACAGTCTTCATTTGAATAGCTGCTTTCGGGATATCTGATCCCAAAGGCAGCACAACCCGCTGAAAACTGAAAGCGAGGCAGGCAAGTATAGCAACAGAAAGCAACAAAAGGGGTTTCATATAAGGCCGTTTTAGTATAGACAAGACAGATAAGCAAATAGTTGTTTGGGAAAAAGGTTCAATGATAAAAGATTGCGTGCATAACAGGCTTTCACCCTATGCCATACTCTTTTCCGCTTCCTGCTTTTTCCTTTCCTCGGCCATTATTTGCAGTGAGTGGATGCTTACATTCAATTCATAGCCTATCAACAGTACGAGTGAATTGATGTATATGATTATCATTATCACGATCACGGTTCCAATGGAACCATACAACGCGTTGTACTTACCAAAGTTATTTACAAATAACGAAAAACCAATGGTTGCAAGCAGGCTAAGTGTTGTGGCAAGCAGGGAACCAGGAGAAGCAATCTTCCATTTTTTATGTACTGAAGGAGCATATTTATAAATAAAAGCAATGGAATAAAATACCAATGAAATGATGAGTGC
>Ga0075024_100000998_pt1 | contig 11092 bp, 9 predicted proteins | sample Str013_2_FD_71389 | JGI IMG/M metagenome (GOLD analysis project Ga0075024, IMG submission 71389) | Freshwater sediment microbial communities in response to fracking from Pennsylvania, USA - Straight Creek_MetaG_SC_2013 | ecosystem: Environmental > Aquatic > Freshwater > Creek > Sediment... | reverse complement strand
ACAGCATCTTCGCCCCGTGGCGGATGATGCCCTGCTTCTCGACGGCCGAGCCGACGATGAAGCCGGGCACGTCGTGCAAGAACACCAGCGGGATGCCGAACGCGTCGCACAACCACACGAAGCGCGCCGCCTTGTCGGCTGCATTGACATCGAGCGCGCCGCCCAACACCATCGGGTTCGACGCCAAGATGCCGATCGGCATCCCACCGACGCGCGCCAAGCCGGTGATGATGTTGCGAGCGAACGCCGGCTTCATCGGGAAGAACTCGCCGTCGTCGACGACGGCGCGGATCACCTTCGTCATGTCGTAAGCGCGCCGCGGCGCGGTCGGCACGATCTTGTAGATCTCTTCGCTGCGTCGATCGACAGGATCGTTCGTGGCGCGCGTCGGCGGCGCCTCGCAGTTGTGCGAAGGGAAGAAGCCGAGGTACGTGCGCACGGCGGCGAGACACTCCTCGTCGGACGCGACTTCTAGGTCGGCGACACCGGACACCTTGGTGTGGACCTCGGAACCGCCCATCTCTTCTTCGGTGACGTCTTCGCCGGTCGCGGCGCGCACGAGGTGCCGGCCGCCGAGCGCCATCGAAGACGTGCCTTTGACCATCGGGATGAAGTCGGCGAGGGCCGGGATGTACGCCGTGCCCGCGGCGCAGTGCCCGAGCATCGCCGCGACCTGAGGCACGACGCCCGACATCGTCACCTGCTCGCGGAACAGCGCGCCGGCCGACGCGAACGTCGAACCAGAGACCGACTGGATGCGAGCACCGGCCGAGTCCAACAGCCACACGACGGGGATCCGTTGCCGCAACGCCAGTTCGCGCATCCTCCCTGTCTTGACTTCACTGATGGTGCCCATCGAGCCGGCCATCACCGTGAAGTCGTAGGCACAGATGGCGACGCGACGTCCGTCGATCGTGCCGATGCCGGCAACCATCCCGTCGGCCGCCAAGTATCCCCGTTCGGCCTGGAGGACGGGATCCATCGAGTCGGCGAGCTGCGCGAACTCGACGAAGCTGCCGGCGTCGAGCAACAGATCGAGCCGCTCGCGCACGGGGAGCTTTCCGAGGCTGCGCTGGCGCTCGACCAGTTTGGCGCCACCCATCTGCAGCGCCTGCTCCTTGCGCGCGGTCAGATCAGCCACCAACGGCGCCCAGTTGTGCAGATCTGGTTGCGCCGCCGGCGCGGCCGGCGCGCTCGGGCTCGGGCTCGGGGGGCTCGGGCTTGGGCTGGCGCTGGAGCTCGGGGCCGGATCGTTGCTGGTGCTCGTCGAGTTTTCGTCCCGCATGTCTCGTTCCTACCAGACGCAATAGCCTGGCGAGCGAGACGATGAATCGTTCTGCTCGTCGAGCCGCCCTCATGGTCGTCGCAATGGCCATTGCCGCGTTGTGCAGTTGCGCGGCCGAGGGGCGGACCGCATTGGTCGTCGCCAACGGCCCGCCGTCGGGCGCGTTGTCGACCAAACCGACCAGCAAACCCGGTCGCTCGAGCATCGCCCCAACGACGATTGCCGGTGGAGCAGACGACACGGAGGTGCTCACTGTGCCGGCGCTCGATGGGTCAACGCAGAGCGCGACCGACGCGACCGACGCGACCAACGCTCCGGGGGGAACGGCGAGCGCCGCGGGCGGCAAGGCCAGCGCGGCCCCGGCGCCTGGTGCACCGACGACCGCAGGCGTGCCCCAATCGGTGAGCCCGACCGCGGCTCCGGGCGAGGGACCGACACAAGCGAAGCGATCGTTCGAGCGCTTCGGTTACGTGCTGACCGATGCCGAATCGTCGTGCGTCGCCGGCGCGATCGACGCCGGAGTGCTCGCCAGCTTGGACCGCTCCGACCTCGACGTGCCGACCGACAAGCAGCTCGTCGCCGCTGTCACTGCTCTGGCGACGTGCGAGCCGACGAGCTACGTCAACTACCAAGTCCAAGCGCTCGTCGGCAGCTACGGGGTCAGCGCCGACCAAGGCCGGTGCGTCACCAAGGCTGCCGATCGCCTCGCCGTGTCGGACGCCAACATCGCTGCCGTGATGCTCGATGACTGGACGGTGCTCGGTTCGCCGTCGCGCGAGCACCTGCTCGCGGCGGTGATGTCGTGTGTCGATCAAGTCACCGCCAAGACGATCGTCACGACGTGATGATGTCGCGATGATGACCATCAAGAGGTGACTGATTTCGTCGTCGGGCGGACGCGTCGCGGCACGGGACGCTTCTAACGTGACGAGGATCTCGAACGTCGACAGAACGGAGCGCATCGTGCGCCGCTTGGCTCTACTTCTTCTGACCATTGCCCCGCTCGTGGCGGCGTGCGGTGGCTCGAGCGCGAAGGTCTCGGTCCAGTTGACTGCGTCGCAGACGTCGTCGACGGCGGGCGGCGCGACGACGACGGCAACCACGACTGATGCCGCGGCCGCGACGACCGGGCCGGATACGACCACCAAGAAGGCGACGACGCTCGACGAAGCAAGGGCGTCCCTCGCCGAGAGCGGTCTCGTCACGACGGCCCAGGCTGGGTGTGTCGTCGACGGCATGGCCGCCTCGATCGGCTCAGACGCAGCGATCGCCGTCGGGAACCTCGACGATCTGTCGACGGCGACGAGCGTGCAGCAAGACGCTGTCGTCGCCGCGTTCGAGAAGTGCGTACCGAAGTCGGTCTTCGGCAAGTCGATCGCCGATGATCTCGTCGGCTCGGCCAATCAGCAAGGTGTAACGATCTCAGCCGATCAAGGCGCGTGCGTGGCCGACAAAGTGATGGCGGTCGTGACGGTGCGCGATCTGCTCATCAACGTCGGCAACAGCGGCCTGGCGAGTCTCGGCACCGACAAGCAAGCCGGCATCGCTGGTGCCCTCGCCGCGTGCCTGCCCGCCGACCTTCTCAAGAAGCTCAACGGCGGCTGACGCCGCTGACCCCGCTGGTCCAACAGCGCGGCGGCGACTGACGGTCACGCCCAGATGGTCGCGATCGGAAGCGCCCAGACTCGATCGTCGAGAACGAAGGGCAGCGGTCCGGTGTGGAACACGACGCCGAGCACGAATCGCTCAGGTAGCGCGTCGCGCAGCCAGACGAGATGCCGAGCCATCGCCGCGGTGGGAGCGGCGTGAGCCTTGACTTCGATAGCGACGAGTTGGCCGGCGGGACCTTCGAGTACAAGATCGATCTCATGTCTTCCCTCGGCCTGGCGAAGATGATGCATCGAGGTCGGTGTCGCGGCCACAGTCAGCTCCGGTCGCAGCTGAGCGGCGACGAACGTGTCCACGATCGCACCGACGAGGCCGGCATCGCGGACGACAGTGCGCGAATCGACGCTGAGTAGCGGTCCGAGCAGTCCAGGCTCGATGATGTACCGCTTCGATGCTCGCGTTAGCCGCGTCAGACGATTCGAGCTCCAGGCCGGTACCTGATCGATCACGAACAGGGACTCGAGCAAGTGGTCGTAGCTGAGTGCCGTCGTGCGAGTGACCCCCGCTCCGTCGTAGAGCCTCTTGTGACTCACAATCGAAGCCGTGTTCGCAGCGACGGCGCGAAGGTAGGCCCGCAAGCGCCGCGGATCGCGGTCTTGCGCCGCGAACGGCGCATCTCGGAGCACGATCTGGTCGACGTAGGAGCTGAGCCAGGCCCGTCGGGCGCGGTCGCTGTGCACCTCGACCATCTCAGGAAAGCCACTGCGGAGCGCGTAGTCAACGTACCCACGGACGTCGACTGGTTCCTGCGGTGCTCGGATGGCATCGAAGTCACCATCGAAAAGAAGATCGATTACCGAAGTCCGTTCTGTCCTTCCGGCGGTCTCCCGGATCGTCATCGGCCAGATCGGCGTCCTAACCACTCGGCCGGTCGCAGGCCAGCCCTCGGCTTGCAGATCAGCACGGGTTGAGCCCGTGATCAGGAATCGCCCCGGACCCGGCTCTACGTCGACGATCCTTTTCACCGCGCCGAGGACAGTCGGGGAGAGCTGCCACTCGTCGATCAGCACCGGCGGTTCGGACCCGGCGAGGATCGCGTCAGGGTCGTTTTCCATCGCTGCGGCCGTCGCGGGTCGGTCAAGGCGGAGCGTCGTGGCGGCGCGGCGGAGTGCCGTCGTCGTCTTTCCGCTGGCACGGGGCCCAACGAGCAACACTGCCGGAAGCTCGGCGAGCAGTTCATCAAGCAGGCTGTCGACCAGACGGCGACGGTAGCGGGCGGTCACGGTCGTCAGACTAGCGATCTTGCACATCGTTGACTAGCGATTCTGCACATCACTGACTAGCGATCCTGCACATCACCTGCTGGTGATCTCACCCATGGTCAGCCGGCCGAATCCGGGGCACGTCTGCGAGCGATGGCCGTGAACTTTTGGGCGGTCTGCGGGCAAGACTGAGGGTGATGACCCTGTCGGATACCGCCGTCGTGGCGGCATCGCTCGATGAGCCGGCGCTCTTCGGCGAGCTGTTCGATCGGCACGGTCGCGTCGTGCACGCCTACCTCGCCCGCCGCATCGGTGCCGATCGGGCCGACGACACGACTGCCGAGACGTTTCGGATCGCGTTCGAGCAGCGATCCAGCTTCGACGTCGGTCGCGGCGAGGTCCGACCGTGGCTGCTCGGCATCGCCACCAACCTCGTGCGCCGCCAAGCCCGCAGCGAAGAGCGGCGACTGCGCGCCATCGGCAGAGTTGGCGTCGACGACATCGCCACCGATCCGAGTTGGACGGGCGCAGACGAGCTGCGCGCCGCGCTCGTTGACCTCGACCCCGGCGATCGCGACGTCGTGCTGCTGATCGCCTGGGAGGACCTGAGCTACCAGCAAGTGGCCGACGCGCTCGACATCCCGATCGGCACCGTGCGCTCGCGACTTCATCGCGCCCGCCAGCAGCTACGGGCGCGACTGCATGCCCATCTCGACGAGGAGGACGTCCATGGATGAGCTCGATCTCGTGCGTCTCGCGCGCCCGAGCGTGCCGACGCTCGACGACGAGCGATTGGCGTCGATCAAGTCTCGAGCGTTCGCGTTCGACGACGACGCACCCGCAGGCGACGCGCCGCCAGCGGACTTCGTGCAAGTGGTCGAACTCCCCGACGATCTTGCGACCCGACGCAACTCGCGTCGACCCGCGCTGTGGTTGGCCGCCGCGGCGAGCATCGTCGTGATCGTCGGCGGACTCGCGCTGCTCGCCCGCAACCGCAACGCCAGCACTTCGTTGACCGGAGTCACGACCGACGGAGGCAAACGATCCGATCTCGACGTGCGAGACGCTCTCGTCGGCCAGTGGAACCTGTCGGCGCTCTCGTTCGACAGCGGCGGCTTCCTCGGCGGAGGTGACGCCAGCCAGCCCGCACCACGACAGGCAGTCCTCGGGTTCAAGGAGAACGGTGGAGGCGTCGTCCTGACGACGTCGTGGTGTGGCACCGTCGTCAGCAGCGGCTATCGCATCGAAGATGGCCGGCTCGTGTTGACCGACTCGCTGTCGGGCATCGAGGGCCACTGCGATCGGCCCGCCAGCGCGCGATCGCATCAGAACCTCGTCGCGTTGCTCGAAGAACACCCGACCATCGGCGTTAGCGACAACGTGCTGACCATCACCGGGTCGAGCAAACGTAAGGCGACGATGAGCCGCACGGACGGCACGTCGGAGTTGGATGCATCGACGTCGGCACCGCCGCCGACGACGGTGTCGACCGCAACATCGGTGCCGTCTACGCCGGAGCGCTTCGTGCCGACGATGCAGCAGCTCGACGGCAAGCGCTTCGACATCGTCCGCGTCGTGCTCGATGGCGTTGAACGAGAGATCATTGGCGCGGCCCTCCTCGGCGTTGACGGCACACGGTTCTTCTTCGGCACCGAATGCAATGGCGGCAGCGGCGAGGCACGGATCGAGGACGGCCGGATCATCGTCGACCGCCTCGGGTCGATCCTTCGCGGTTGTCGGGGTGATCTGGCGCAACAGGACGACGTGCTCGGGCTGATCGTCACGAGCCGGCCGACGATCACGCGTCAGGGCGACGCGCTCACGCTCACCAAGGGCACGGCATTGATCGAAGCGCGTCTCCACGACGACGCTGCGACGAGCTCGTCGACATCTGCGACCACGCCGGCTTCCGAAGCGCAAGGCCCGGTGGCCTACACACCGGTCGTGCCACGAGATCCGCAGGTGCGTGGGCCGGCGCCGACGTTGGAGCAACTCGATGGCAGGACATACGACATCATCCGGTTCGTCGTCGATGGGAGTGAGACACCGATCGTGGGCAGACCGCCGACGTTTGCAGTGACCGGGAGCCGGGTCGCGGTGGCAACGGGGTGCAACGACCTCGGCGGTGAGGCACATCTCGACGGTGATCGTCTCGTGCCGCAGGGTTGGGTACAGACCGTAAAGGGGTGTGCGGACGACGTCATGAACCAGGAGCAGGCCCTGAGCACTCTGTTCGCCTCTGCGCCGACGATCGCGGTGCACTACGAGGTGCTCACCGTCCTCGACGCCGCGACGGGCACGTTCATCGAGGCGAGCCGGCACACCGATCCGGAGCAGTCGGGGTCTCCGGATTCGACGATCGGTGCCGAGGACAGCGGCACCGTTGCCCCGCCGCCTGGTGCCCCTTCGTCGGGCGGGTGATCGTCGAAGCTAGATCTAGTGCCGCGACCGCAAACGTTTGCCCGTTCCGCCGGCCAGGATTGTCGATCGCGGCGTTGTCCTCGAAGTAGCCCAACTACTCCTTCGTCCTCGCGCCTTGCGCTCACCAATCCTGACTCGGCGTCGACGAGCCAACGTTCACGGTCGCGGCACTAGCGGCCGGTGTAGTTGGGGGAGCGCTTCTCGACGAAGGCGCGGATGCCTTCTTTCGAGTCTTCCGTCTGGTTGACCATCGTCAGGCCGGCTTGGAGCAACTTGAACGCGTCTTCGGCGCGTTGATCGAGCACGGCGTAGAACGCATCGCGGCCGAGGCGCAGGATCGCCGGCGACTTCGATGCCACGGCGCGCGCCAACTCGTACGTCGCCGCGTCGAGCTCGTCCATCGGCACGACGCGCGACACGAAGCCGATCCGCTGCGCTTCTTCGGCGCCCACGCGCCGCGCTGTCATCTGCAGTTCGAGCGCGACCTTCGGTGGCATCGAGCGCAACATCGGCACCGTGATCATCATCGGCCACATCCCGACATCGATCTCGGGCGTGCCGAACACAGCGGCGTCCGAGGCGACGATCAGATCGCACGCCAATGCCAACCCGAACCCACCAGCGAGGGCGAACCCTTGGACCCGTCCGATGGTCGGCTTGCCCAACGCCCACATCTCGAGGAACAACCTGATGATGTCGCCGCGCCGGTCGTGCTCGGCGACGAAGCTGTCCTCGCCGATCACGCCGGACAAGTCGGCCCCAGCGCAAAACGCGCGGTCGCCGGCTCCGGCCAGCACGACTGCGCCGACCGCAGCATCGGCCTTCGCCGCCGCGAACGCGGCGCGCAGCTCGGTGATCACGACAGCGTTCAAGGCGTTGCGCTTGTCAGGACGGTTGATCGTGATCGTGGCGACGCGTTCGGCCACGTCGAACAGGAGCGACTCGTATTGGGCAGTCATGGCCCCGTACCCTCGCGCGTCGTGAACCAGCCGGTCGATCCCGTCCGAGCGCGCCGCCAGCGCGTCGCCCATTGGACGCTGCTCGCCAACCGCGTCGGCTACTTGCTGTTCGCGCTGGCCATCGCCGTGTTCGTCATCGCCTTCGCGTTCGGCTTCACCGGTCCACTCGTCACCGTGATCGTCGTCTCGATGGCCGTTGGCTCGGCCTTGCTCGCCCCTGCCATCGTCCTTGGCTACGCCGTCAAGGCCGCCGAGAAAGAGGACCGGCTGTCCGGTAGGTGAGCACGAGCCCAGCGGTCTGAAACCCAACGGAATCCGGTGCCGCCACGCTGTTACCCTTTGGTAACCATGTCTGCCCGTCTACCTGCCGCAGCCCGGCGCGAACAGTTGTTGGCTGCTGCCCTCGGCGTGTTCGCCGGTCGAGGTTTAGACGGCGCGTCGATGAACGACGTCGCCGACGCTGCCGGCGTGACCAAGCCAGTTCTCTACCAGCACTTCGCGTCGAAGCGAGCGCTGTACCAGGCGCTGCTGGAGGAGGTCGGCGCCAGCTTGCGGACGGCGATCACCAAGGCAACGGTCGAGGCATCGACGCCACGCGAACAGGTCGAGCGCGGCTTCGCGGCGTGGTACCGGTGGATCAACGACGAGCGCGACGGCTTTCGCTTGCTCTTTGGCTCCGGCACTCGCCGTGACAGCGGCTTCGCGGCGACGGTTCGCGGTGTCGAAGACGCGCTCGCAGGTGCGATCGCACCGCTGATCCAAGCCGACGTGGACGCCGATCACCAGCGCATCTTGGCCTGGGGACTCGTCGGGATGGCCGAGGCCAGTGCCCGCCGCCTCGTCGCCGAACCTGTGCCGTTCGATCCCGAACGCGTCGGTCACCAGCTCGCCGACCTGGCCTGGGCCGGCCTGCGCGGCGTCCGGCGCATCTGACGAGCGCAGCGCGGCCAACGCCACCAGCGCGTCAAGAGCGCGCCAAAGCTGGAGGACCATCCCCCGACGGCGGGCCTGGCGTTGTCACACTGGCTCCATGGGCGCGTTCATCTTCGGCATCATCCTGCTCGTCGTCGGCATCATCGTCTTGGCGATCGGCAAGATCACGATCCCCGGCGTCACCCGGCACGGAATCCCTCAACCAAGTCGCCACGTCGGGCTGCGCCTGCCGGCGTTCATCGGCATCGGCCTCGGCGCGGTCGTGCTCGTCGGCTCGATGGTCAAGGTCGTCGGTGCAACCGATGTCGGCATCCCGGTGACGTTCGGCAAGATCGGCGCTCCGCTGCGGCCCGGTTTCCACATCGTCGCGCCGTGGACTGAAGTGACGACGTTCTCGACGCGCTTGCAACAGAGCGACATGAGCCAGGTCGTCGGCGAGGGTGATCGCACGACGGCCGATGGCATCGAAGTGCTGTCCTCCGAAGGTGGCCGGATGGTGCTCGACGTGACCATTCGCTACTTCATCAACATCGACAGCGCCGGTGATCTGTTCAAGCAAGTCGGCACGATGGTCGGCATTCGCGAACGCATCGTGCGACCCGACGTGCGTTCGTTGGTGCGTGACGTCTACTCGCGCTACACGGCCGAAGAGTCGTACTCGTCGAAGCGCGAGCTCGTTGCCACCACGGCCGAGACGGAGACCAAGGCAAGGTTGCAGCCGCGCGGCATCGTCATCGACGGTGTCAAGGTCCGCAACATCACGCTCGAGCCGAACTTGCAGACGCAGATCAGCGCCAAGCTCGAAGCAAAGCAGGCCGCCGAGCGCGCCCTCATCGAGCAGCAGAAGGCGCAGACCGAGGCCGAGACGCGCCGCAGGGTCGCCGAGACGGACGCCCTCGCCGCCGTCATCGCCGCCAAGGGTCAGGCGGACGCTAACGACGCGCTGGCGAAGTCGTTGACGCCGGAGCTGCTCCGGGCCCGCGAGATCGAAGCGATCACCAAGAACGGCAACGCGGTGTTGTACCCCTACGGCCAACCGGTGACGCCGATCGTCGACGCCCGCGGCGGTACGGGCGGCGTCAGCGCGGCAGCGGCGGCCACGGCGCCGCCGCCAACGACAGCCGCGCCAGCGACGACTGCCGCACCGGCGGTGACGACGCCACCGACTACGACGAAGGGTTGATCGTCAACGGTCGCAGGTCGCTGGTCGCCCGACCGCCCGCTCACTCCGTCGGTCGGTGGTGATGTCGTCAGGTTGACGGCGGTGGCGGGACCGGTGGCGTCGGAGCCGATGGCCGGGCCGGCACCGCTATGGGCGTCATCGTTTGCTCGCCGCGATAGGTGACGGCGCGCAACGCATCCATCACCTCGACCGGGATCGGGAACACGAGCGTCGAGTTCTTCTCGACGGCGACCTCGGCCAGGGTCTGCAACGTGCGCAAGTGCATCGCGCCCGGTGACGTCGCCATCATCGTCGCCGCCTGTGAGAGCTTCTCGCTCGCTTGCAGCTCGCCTTCGGCCGAGATGATCTTGGCGCGGCGCTCGCGTTCGGCTTCGGCTTGGCGGGCCATGGCGCGTTGCATCTGCTCGGGCAACTGCACATCGCGGATCTCGACGCGGATCACCTTCACGCCCCATGGCTCGGTCTGGTGGTCGAGCGCGCTGGACAGCTCGCCGTCGAGCCGGTCGCGCTCGGCGAGGAGCTGGTCGAGCTCGTGGCGGCCGATGATCGAGCGCAGCGTCGTCTGGGCGACGAGCTGGCTGGCGCCCCACCAGTTGTTGACCTTCACTACCGACGACACCGGGTCATAGACCTGGAAGTAGGCGACAGCGTCGACGACGACGGTGACGTTGTCTTTCGTGATCACCTGCTGGGGTTGTACGGGCACCGCCATCGTCTGCAGGTTGACCCTGATGATCTTGTCGATCAGCGGGACGATGAAGAACAGACCGGGACCCTTGGCGCCGACACAACGACCGAGCCGGAAGATCACGCCGCGCTCGTACTCCTGCACGATCTTGATCGACTTGACGATCACGATCAGCAACACGATGACGATGATGGCAATGACGGTGAGGACAGGTTTCATGAGCCGAACGTTAGGTCGCCGCGAGTGGTCGTCGATGCGACCCGACTGGCGATCGAGTACCGGTCAGGCGCGTGTCGACGCCATCACGGCCCGTACGCCGGCGGCGAACGTCTCGATGTCGGCCTCGGTCGTGTCCCACGCCGTCATCCACCGCACCTGGTTGCGAGCCGGATCCCACGGCCAGAAGAAGCTCCACTCCTGCAACGCGTTGATGGCGTCGGCGGGAAGGATCGGGAATAGCGCGTTGACGGCAGGAGCGCGCTCGATCGTCACGCCGGCGATGTCGACGGTCGTGCGGTAGAGCAGATCGGCACGCGTGTTCGCGCCTCGCGCCAGCTCGATCCACAACCCGTCGGCGAGCAGCGCCTCGAACTGGGCGGCGACGTAGCGCATCTTCGACGGCAGTTGCCCTGCTTGCTTGCGCACGAAGCGAGCGGGCCCGGCCAGCGTCTGGTTCAAGAAGACGACAGCCTCGCCATACATCATTCCGGCCTTCGTCCCGCCGAAGGTCATCACGTCGACGCCGGCCTCGAT
>Ga0075024_100000996_pt1 | contig 11095 bp, 9 predicted proteins | sample Str013_2_FD_71389 | JGI IMG/M metagenome (GOLD analysis project Ga0075024, IMG submission 71389) | Freshwater sediment microbial communities in response to fracking from Pennsylvania, USA - Straight Creek_MetaG_SC_2013 | ecosystem: Environmental > Aquatic > Freshwater > Creek > Sediment... | reverse complement strand
CCCTAAATCAAATAAAAATCCCAAATATGGCTCAAACGTTGTTTGAAAAGCTCCAGCTTCAGGATGAGAAGAATTTGCTTATTCAGGGGCTGCCTTCATCTATCGAGAAACAATTTGCCAAGCTCTCCTTTTCAAAGAATGTAACACCTTTGCTGAAGAGCCGCAAGATTGATTTTGCACTTGTCTTTGCTGTTAACGAGAACCAGTTAAGTGGAATTTTGAAAGAGGTAATACCAGCGCTCAATGTAGAAGCGAAACTTTGGATTGCTTATCCAAAAACAACCTCAAAAATATCCACCGACCTGAACCGTAGTTGCAGCTGGGATTGTATTACAAATATTGGATTTGAAGATTTTGAACAGGTTGCGCTGGACCATGTATGGAATGCCATCCGGTTCAAGAAAGCAAAACAGGTGGAAATTATCAGTACCCGTACACGCGGCACTGTTACCTCCAGGTATCAGCAAGCTGAAAAAGTATAAAAATTATCAACTTAAAGTAGAAAAGGTTTGCTATTATAGCAGACCTTTTTTATTTAGTATAAACTCCAGGTCATGGCATTTACCAATATAGAAATTAAGGCGAGAACCAATCATGCCGCCACCATCAGGCAATACCTTCTTGACAATAACGCGGAGTTTAAAGGCACGGACCGGCAAACGGATACCTATTTCAATGTTCCCTCCGGCAGGCTGAAACTGAGACAGGGGAATATTGAAAACAGCCTGATATTCTATGAAAGAAAAGACGATATGGGGCCCAAACAGTCCGATTTTAGCCTGTCCCAGGTAAGCGATGGCGAAACACTAAAAGAAGTTCTAACCAGGAGCCTGGGCATAAAAGTGGTGGTGGAAAAGCAACGGGAGATATACTTTATCGGGAACGTCAAGTTCCATATTGACATGCTAAGGCAACTGGGTAATTTTGTAGAGATAGAGGCGAGTGACAAGTACATGCCATTATCTTTGGAACAACTGCATGAACAATGTAATTTTTACATAGAGAAATTTGCTATAAAAATCGAGGATATGGTGAATGTCTCATACAGTGATATGCTTCTGGTATGATTGCCATCAACAAAAAAACGATTCTTTCCGATTTACACGACAGGATAGAAGTTGTAAAAAATAACATACAGCCTTTTTTAAAGCTGCAACCGCAACAACTACACTGGAAACCCGCTCCCGATAAATGGAGCATTGCTGAAATATTCGAACACGTCAATATTACCCACGCTATTTACCTGAAATATATCAATACCGCCTTAACAGATGCCCCTATACAGGCAAGGGAAACATTTAAAAGTAATTTGTTGGGAAAATGGGCCTATGATATCATTATGCCCCGGCAGGACGGATCCGTATTTAAACTGCGTGCACCGAAATTTCTTCATGCCGATACGATACAACTGGACGGTCAGCAGGTGCTCTCTTCCTTCATGAAGCAACTGGAAGATTTCGACCATATTCTTGAACTGGCCCGGTATGTTGATTTACAGAAAATAAAAATTCCTTTCTCCTTTACCAAAATATTGAAACTAAGACTGGGTGATAACCTTCGATTTATTGTGGCGCACAACGAGCGTCATTTGCTTCAGGCCCAAAAAGTGCTGGCGATACTGCCTACCGGATGATAACGGTTCCGGCCAGCGTTAATATTTCCTTTTCCATTTGTTTCAGGTGCTGGTGGGTTTGCATCAGCATTAACTGTTCATCCGAATTGATGGACTTCTCCAGGTCGGCCTGGTTCTGCGCAATCATTCTTTTAATCTTGCGTAGTTTGAGATAGCCAAGGGTGGACAGCACTTCATCACGGTAAACATCCTCTCTTGTAGGAACCGGCATTTCAAATTCAGATTTCCATTTATCACTCAGTTCGTAAGGGAAGTCCATAATGGATACCAATAAGGTACTGAGTTGCTGATCTTCGTGGTATAAAAAGTTTTTTGCCGTTGGCTCCAGCTGTTCATTGTACCAGGTTTTGTAGAGATGAATAATCCGGAGCAATTGCTTGTTGTCGAACAAATCCTCATCTATCATTTCTTCAAACATATAATCCGCCACCCGTTTGGCTGCATCCCATTCCTTTAATCCAAATTCTACCAATGCCCTTACTACTGATCTTTCGTTCAGTTCATCTTTAAACAAAAGGTTGAATGAATCCTCTTCAATTTCTGAAACCTGGTGCTGGTTGGCATCCTGCTCCATCAGTCTGGCTTCTTCTGCCGGAAGCCTGTTCTCAATTTTGGTTACCCTTTCACGGATAAATTTATTGACCAATGCATTCAAACCGGTTTCATCAATTTTCAGCAATTGGGAACACTGGCGGATGTAGTCCTGCAGTTTGGTAAAATCTTCCGACTTATTGATTTTGGATAATGTCTCGGCCACCTGGTTCACGACAATGGCTTTTTTATTGCTGTCGCCTTCTGCGTCCTTTAGTGAAATGTCCAGTTGAAATAAAATAAAGTCTTTCTTATTCCTGTCAACAAATTCTTTAAAGGCCACCGGCCCCACTTTGTTTACATAGCTATCGGGGTCTTCCTTATCTGGTATCAGTACCAGTTTTACATTCAATCCTTCTTCCAGTGCCAAATCCAATCCACGCAGGGCGGCTTTAATGCCTGCGGCATCCCCGTCGTAAATGATGGTAAGGTTGTGTGTATACTTCCTGATCAGTCTTAACTGGTCCTGCGTTAGGGAAGTACCGCCGCTGGCCACTACGTTTTCCACACCGGCCTGGTGCAGTGAAACCACATCGGTATAGCCTTCCACCAGCAGGCACTCGTCATTTTTATCAATGGCTTGTCTTGCAAACCAGGTACCGTAAAGAATTTTACTCTTTATGTACAATTCATTTTCCGGCGTATTGATGTACTTGGGAGATTTGTCGTTGCTTTTAATTATCCTTGCACCAAATCCAATGATTTTACCACTGTTGTTGTGTACCGGGAAAATAATCCTGCCTCTGTAATTATCAAGCAATTCATCATTGCGCAATACAACGAGACCGCTTCTTTGCAATAATTCCTGGTTGAACTGGTTGGCGATGGCTGCTTTTGAAAATGCATTTCTTGTTTCAGGAGAATAACCAATCTGGAATTTGCGGATGGTATCTTCCCGGAAACCACGATGCTTGAGGTAACTCAAAGCGATATCAACACCTTCTTCTGTTTTGAACAATTGTTCTTCAAAGAATTTTTGTGCAAATGCATTGATGATATGAAGGCTTTCTGCTGTTTGCTGCTGGGCTTTTACTTCCGGACTGGTTTCTGTTTCTTCAACTTCTACGTTGTATTTATTAGCCAGCCATCTAAGTGCTTCTACATAGCTATACTTCTCATGTTCCATCAGGAAGCTGATGCTGTTGCCACTGCGGCCACAACCAAAACACTTATATATTTCCTTGGAAGGGCTGACCGTAAAGGAGGGTGACTTTTCATTGTGAAAAGGGCAAAGCCCTAAGTAATTGGTTCCCCGCTTCTTGAGCTTTACAAAGCCACCCACGATATCCACGATATCGATGCGACTGAGAATTTGCTGTATGGTTTGCTGGCTAATCAATCAAATTGTAAATATGGAGGAGCAATTTACTCAGAAAAAGGCAGGTATAAGCAGGTGGGAAGAAATACCCCTAGGCTATTTGAAATGCCCCAAATACCTATTATCTTGATGCCGAATCCAAACCTGTAAAAATCAATAGCTCCTTGCGGATACCGAACCCTGTCCTGGTAATGGCCATCGTGCTGTTTCTATGCCCCTGCCCGGCAAGCGCAGGTTCCATTCCACCCCATTCATCAGCAAAACCAGTTAAAGAAGCCCATACTGCAAAAAAGGGTAAATCCACCGTTATTGCCAGTTTTGGCTGGATATATCTTAGCTCCTGTTTACCGGAAACGGTTCAATTCACCGATAGTTCATACACCAGCTCGGCAGGTATTGTTTCATGGTCATGGGATTTCGGCGATGGCAGCAGCAGTACCGACCAGGAACCTTTGCATGATTTCAATAGTAACGGAGATTATATAGTAACACTTACTGTTACTGATGACCTTGGTTTTTCATCCAGCAATATTCAAACCATTACAATAAGTTCCAATTCACCCACGGTTTATCTTGGTAATGATACCACTGTTTGTTCTGGCACCATCGTAACACTTGATGCGGGACCACAACCGGGATGTTTCTATTACTGGAGTACGGGTGAAATGACGCAACAGATCCATGTATCTGTGACCGGAGATTACTGGGTGCAGGTATACAATAGTACCTGTACAGGAATGGCTACCATTCATGTTACTGTTAACCCGGCTTTGAAAGCTTCTTTTTCTTTTACAAAATCAGCCACCTGTTTGCCGGTAACAGTTACTTTCAATGATCATTCCGTTGCCTGCAACAGTACTATTGTTTCATGGAAATGGGACTTTGGCGACGGCACCACTTCTACACTTCAGCAACCATCACATGATTATACAACTGCAGGAAATTATTTGGCACGACTAACCATTGCAGATAACAATGGGAAAAAAGATTCAACTCTACTTACCGTTCCCATTTCGCTGAATTCGGTTAGTGTAAATCTTGGGAACGATACTACTATTTGTGGTACGGATTCCATCACCCTGAATCCCGGAACAACCGGCGACAGTTATCTCTGGAGCAATGGTGATACTGCTTCAACCATTACGACCACGCAAGCAGGTATGTATTGGGTACAGGTTACCAGTGGCAGTTGTACCGGAAGGGACAGTGTGGTGCTGAATACAACCTTTCCGTTGGCAGCTGGATTTGGAAATGTTATTACAGGGCAATGCTTACCTGTTGATGTACAGTTTACAGACAGTTCCACGGTAATTTGTGGTGCTGTTCCCATTACACAATGGTCATGGCAATTTGGTGATGGGGATTCATCTCATTTGCAAAACCCGCATCATGTGTATAATAAAAAAGGGTTCTTTACTGTACAACTGACGATTGGGAATAGTATTGGTATGGGTACCGTGGTCAATCATCAGATAGAAATAAAAAATACGGGGCCGAAAGGGCAATTGGAAAATGATACTACCATTTGTGCAGGTGGTAATATTCAGCTGGATGCAGGAAATATCGGTGCCGTATTCAACTGGCAACCCGCTGGTTTCTTTGATAATCCACATGCACAAAATCCTTTTGTTTATCCTACAAAGACAACGCAATTCCTGGTCGATATCAGTAAATGTGGTGAAACCATTGAGGATTCTATTATGATTTATGTGGACAGTATGGTTAGACCCGTTATTAATCAAACAGGCAGTGTATTGAATGCGTCTGTAGCAAATGGCTACCAGTGGTACAGGGAAGGTCAGATAATTGAAACAGCAGTATTTAAAAATTTCCAGCCTGACCAGCCGGGTTATTACCAGGTAGAAGGTAATAATGAACGCGGTTGCCGTTCTATTTCCACGCCATATTTCTATTTAACCAATGGGGGCCATAACCTGGGCGGTTCAAAAATCAGATTAAAGATGGGCCCTAACCCGGCGCATGGTACCATAACTGTATGGATATCCAAGATACCACCGCATCCAACAAAAATGGTATTGTACGATGTCCATGGTAAAATTGTTTATTCCGGAATGATAAACGGGAACATCAATGTGATTGATGTGAGCAGGTTGAACGGCACTTATTTTGCACGCTTCAATTGTGGCAGTGAAGAACTGGTGATTCCTATACTGGTACTCTGAATGGGTTGATTGAAACTATAACTGCGCCTTGAATTCTTCCAGCGTGGTAATGCCTTGTTTTCTCCACACTTCTTTTCCGTTCCTGTATATAATAAAAACAGGAAGGGCCTCTACCTTTTCTTCTTTCATAACGTCGAGGTGAACGCCACCATCTATTTTCACCAGTTTGTATTTATCGCCCAGTTCTTTTTTCAAAGATTCCAGTACGGGTTCCATTTTTTTACAGGGGGGACACCATTCAGCGCCAAAATCCACCAGTACGGTTCCGTTTCCAGAAACAAGTGATTTGTAGGCAGCAAGGGTCATTTGAGGAATATTTACAGCCGCTTCCAGTGGTTTATTGGCTTGTTTCCATGCATTGATGCCACCCTTCAGGGCCACTACATTTTTATATCCATTCTGTTGCAACCATTGAGCAGCTGCGGCACTTCGTCCACCGCTGAGACAATACACATATACAGGCTTTGATTTGTCGAGGTGCTGGGTGCGATCTTTAAACTGGGTTTCATTGTTCCAGTCGGCCTGTAAGGCGTGTAGTAAATGACCTGTTTTATATTCAACGGCGGTTCTCACATCCAGTACCTGCACATCTTTTCCCTGTGTGCCCTTCTCAAATTCGTCGGCATTTACCTGGTTAATGGATTGGGCCCCGGATTGAAAAGAGGAGAGCAGTAAAAGACAAAGCAATCCTGGTAAGTTGTTTTTCATTGTAAATAATTGAGAACAACAAAGGTAATTTTTAATACTGATTCCTGGTAAGCAGGAATGCCAATAAAGTGTTGGAAATGAAAACCAGTTTACAAAAGAGAAGCTACCAGCAGGTTACTCTTCGTCTTCTTCATAATAAGCATCCTGGTTGTTGTTGAAAATGGCTTCCCATTCTTTCACTTTATCATCGCTTAATAATTCGACGATATCGTGAATGGGGTCATTTTTCTTCCTCCAGAACTGCTCTTCGGTCTCATTAAATATAGATACGAAGACACAATGGTCTGAATCGAAATTAATTTTGATAAGGGTTATACCTGAATCTTCTTTTTCCTGAACCAGGTAATAACAGCCCGTTTCCAGTAATGCATACGAATACATACGTCACAATTTTAAACTTTCAACAATGCAAACTAATGGATAGTAATCTAGAATATAATGGGTAAGTAAAGGGAAGGTAGAAGGTAGTATTTCTTAATTACCAACCCTGAATACCAAAAATAGCCCTTTTTTTAAACTGAGGGGTGGTTGTGACTATTTCCTGCTGAAATTTTTTTGTTAAGCTTTTTGCTCGTCGCAATCAATTGATTATGTATTGATTATAAAACAGCTACCTTAAGGGGGTAGCCAGTAATGGGTCCTGATACCCTGTTTTTCTACCGGTTTTCCACCAATTTGCCTTCCTCCAGGCGCAGAAAATGATTGATGCAGGCAGGCAGATCGCCGCTGTAATGGGTGACATAAAGAATGGTGGTTCCATACTGATTATGTATCTCATTTACAAACCGGGAGAAATAGCTGGTCTGTTCTTCATCCAGTCCCTGGCAGGGCTCGTCCAATACCAGCAACGGAGGATTTTTTACCAATGCACGCGCCAGCAATACCTTTCTTTGCTGACCGAGGGATAATTGCTGGAGGCTTTTGTATTTCAATTTTTCGAGGGAAAACAATGAAAGCCACGCATCTACTTTTGCTTCCTGGCTTGCAGACAATTGCCGGAACAACCCGATGGTATCAAAAAGACCGGATGCAATAACCTGGAAGCAATTAATACTTTGGTCGAAATACAAATGAAGTTCCGGGGAAACAAAACCGATTTTTCTTTTTATATCCCAGATGCTTTCACCACTCCCTCTTTTTTTGCCGAATAAGAACAGATGGTTGGCATAAGCCTGCGGATTGTCGGCGGTTATCAAACTCAAAAGGGTTGACTTACCTGCTCCATTTGGGCCCGATATGCTCCAGCATTCTCCTTTTTTTACCTGCCAGTTGATATTGTCCAGGATAATTTTGTCGCCATACTTTACGGTAACCTGTTTCATGGAAATAATATCATCGGGTAAATCATTGTGCCATAAAACATCCTCTGTTGCAAGGGCCGGCAATACAATTTTTTCTGTATTCAACGGATGCCTGTTTACGGACAGGTATTCTTCTTTTGCTGTCACGGCTTCCAGTTTCCCGTTATTCAATTCAGCAATATGGGTGATACATGTCGGAAATTCATGGGTATTTGAAATAAGAATGATAAGGATTCCCTGTTCACTAATGGTATCAATGATATTTATTAAGGTCTTCCTGCCTTCTGTATCCAAACCAGTAAACGGACTATCCAGTACCAGTATATCCGGGTTTTGCAACAGTGCTGCTGTAATCTGCAAGCGTTTGTTTTCACCATTGGATAATTGTATCAGCGGCTTTTGCATCAGTGAGGGGAGCTGCATTTTTTCTATCCAGTGATTGGGGTCATAGTAGTCTCCCAAATATTCGGCAACAGTTATGGCATCCTCCGCGTCAAAAGCATTGAAGCGTTGCTGGTAATAGAAATCAGTTGTATTGGAAAGCGTTTTAAAACGATGTTGCTGTTCGATGAATATTATGGATACATTATCCCGTGCTGAACCTTTTTTTGAAAAATCAATGCTGCCCCTGAAGAATGTCTTACCTGCCAATGCTTTTGCCAGGGTGGTTTTTCCACTGCCGGATGGTCCGGTAAATACCCAATGCTGCTTTTCTGCAATCGTAAAATTGATATCACTAAGAATATTGATTCCCCCGTTAGAAACATATACCTGTTTGGCCGTAACCTGTACCTTGCTCATCTCGCTTGCTGAATTGGTTTGAATTTGGCCTCAATGTAAAGCAAAAAAGTATTGTGAATATGCGAATCCCCGTATCAATTTAACAATATTCAGCTCCCAATTGTCGCGTGAGTTACAAACCATTCAGATAAGCGCAGCTATTTTGCCACCATTACCTATCTTTAAGCGAGTCCCTCAAAAGGCAGGTCCAATAAATATGAGTAAAGTAATTGAAAAAGAGGTTAACCAGGATTTCCTGTTTTCCCAAATCGCTTTTGAACAGTTTTACGAGGCTGTCTTTGGTATTGATAATGCGGGTAATATTATACATGTAAACAAAAGGGCAACTGCCATCACCGGTTATTCCCGGGGTGAATTGCTTCAATTAAAACTCTCCCAGCTTTCAAATGCACCTGTATTTGCAGACTTCAAAGGTTTCTGGCAACAATTGTCTGAAGAAAAAAGAATTATTAATAGGATCCCGTTTGTCAACAAAGGCGGTCAGGAATACGATATTGAAGCCATCAGTAGTTTGGTACAGGTCAATGGCAAAACGTTTTGTTGTCTGCTGGTAAATGATTTGCCTAATAAGAAAACCGAGGGACTATTGCTGAGAACTATTTCTGAAGCTACTTCTGCTAAAATAGGACAGGATTTTTTTGAGGCATTGGCCAGGTATATTACTATTGCGCTCAATATAAGCCGTTGTATTATTTCCGAATGTATTGATGTAGACAGGACAAGGGTTCGAACCCTTGCTTATACAAAGAATAAGGAGCTGGTTAAAAATGTAGAGTATGATGTGGAAGGCACTCCTTGTAAACTGGTGATGCAGGGCAGGGGGCAGGACGTCTTTATTCCTACTGGTTGCGATATTCAATACCCAAGGGAAGCCGGATATGATTCATTTATTGCCGTACCAATTAACAGTCCTACTACAGGGGATGTGATTGGACATATTGCAGCTTTTGATACTGGCAGAATGACTAGTGAGCATAACCAAACATCCATTCTTAGAATATTTGCTTCGCGGGCAGGCGCAGAACTGGACAGGTTATCGGCGCAGCGGCGTTTGGAAAAGGCAAACGAAGAATTGAGCATCAGGCTGAAAGAAATTGAAGCATTAAAGAACCAACTGCAGGCGGAAAACAAATACCTGCAGGAGGAAATTAAACTCAATAATAATTTTGAAGAAATTATCAGTAGGAGTAAAAAATTTAAAAGGGTATTGTCTCAAATTGAACAGGTTGCCGCTACTGATTCAACGGTACTGATAATGGGCGAGAGTGGTACGGGTAAAGAATTGCTGGCACGGGCAGTACACAATATCAGCAACCGGAACAAAAAACCATTGGTAAAAGTGAACTGCGCCACTTTGCCAGCTAATCTTATAGAGAGTGAATTGTTTGGTCATGAGAAAGGGGCTTTCACCGGCGCTATGGATAGAAAGATTGGAAGGTTTGAACTGGCCGATGGCGGTACCATATTCCTGGATGAGATAGGAGAGTTGCCGGTAGAGTTGCAGGCAAAATTACTGCGTGTTTTACAGGAAGGGGAATTTGAAAGACTGGGCAATCCAAGAACCATGAAAGTAAATGTGCGTGTGATTGCAGCTACCAACCGCAATCTGGAACAGGCGATTGAAAATAAGGAATTCAGGGAGGATTTGTATTACAGGCTGAATGTATTTCCCATTGTATCTCCGCCTTTGCGCGAAAGAAAGGAGGATATTCCGTTGCTGGTAAAGCATTTTTGTCAGAAGCATGAAGCGAAGATTGGAAAGAAAATCATCCACATTTCTCCAAACGTTATAGATGATTTGATGAGTTATGACTGGCCGGGAAATATCCGGGAACTGGAAAACCTGATTGAGCGGGCCCTGATATTGACCAGGGGAAATACTTTGGAACGGGGAGAATGGCTGCCGGAACATTCAACAGAGGAAAAAAGCGGATCTGATAAACTGGAAGATGTGGAAAAACAACATATACTTGAAGTGTTGAATAAAGCAGGCTGGAAGGTGAGTGGGGATAAAGGGGCGGCAAAAATATTGGGGTTAAATGCCACTACGCTGGAGGCAAGGATGAAAAAACTGGGGATTAAACGGGATAACTAACCCAAATAGATTTTATTACTGAATTGCTGCCTTTGCCGCGCTGCTAATTTCTAAACTGTTTTTGTTTTGCAGGTAAGCCACTACAAAACAATCTTTATTATTCAGACCATCAGGAATTGTAAGCGATACAGTTCCTTCTGGACCAGTTATCGTTTTGAAATCCCGAACAAGGTTGATATGCTTTAATTCCCTGCCTTCATTCTCGCCACGTTTGACATGAGAAACAGCCTGTTGTTGTACAAGCGCAATATTTGTAACAAAGGAATTGTCTTTCCCCGATTTACAGGTGACCGTGACTGTTCTGTTACCGTTGGTCTTTGCCGCTAGAAAAATAACAGAAGGCGGTGATTCTTCCAATTGTTGCTCCACAGTTTTGCGCAGCAATGATTCACTGGAACCTACAAATTCTTTTTTCCCGTTTACAATCACCTGTGGTGTATAGATACTATTCAGATTAAAATGTTG
>Ga0075024_100000994_pt1 | contig 11098 bp, 10 predicted proteins | sample Str013_2_FD_71389 | JGI IMG/M metagenome (GOLD analysis project Ga0075024, IMG submission 71389) | Freshwater sediment microbial communities in response to fracking from Pennsylvania, USA - Straight Creek_MetaG_SC_2013 | ecosystem: Environmental > Aquatic > Freshwater > Creek > Sediment... | reverse complement strand
ACGTCGAACGGCAGTATGCGGTCGATCGCGTCCTTGTCGCTGTAGACCGTGAAGGTGATGCCGAGATTGAACAGCTCGCGCTCGGCATCCGCCGCGCGGCGCAGCAAAGTCGCCACATCCAGCGACTGCAAGCGTTGCCAGATGCCGACCAGCGGCTTGCTGGGCTGCGCACTGGTTCCCAGCAACTCGCAGAAGAAGGGTTTTGGGTCGTAACCGTCAAACGGACCGGCCAGCTTGGGATCTTTCAAGGCGCTCAGGGTACCCAATGTATTTGCGACGGGCGTGCCCGCCTCCCGTTTCAGGATCAGTCAAAGACGCGCAACCCAATTTGCAGGCTAAGGTGTTCGCACAAGGATGCAAAGCTATTCTGCTGCGGCGCCGGCGCAATGCCGCCATTCTGGGCAAGACGATGAAGTTTTGCGCAAAACTGCGGCGCTGCGCGTTCGTGGACTACTCCGGCAGGATCACCCACTGCCCGCCTAGACCGACAGAAAGCGGCGAACGTCGGCCTCCACCAGTCCGGCCCGTTTGCCCGACAGGACGATCCGCCCACGGTCCATGACCACGAAGCTGTCAGCGAGGTCGCGCGCGAACTCGAAATACTGCTCGACCAGCAGGATCGCCATGTCGCCGCGCGCTTTCAGGAACTCGATGGCGCGGCCGATGTCCTTGATGATCGAAGGCTGGATGCCTTCCGTCGGCTCGTCGAGAATGAGCAGGCGCGGGCGCAGCACCAGCGCGCGGGCGATGGCCAGCTGCTGCTGCTGGCCGCCCGAGAGATCGCCACCGCGCCGGCGCAGCATGTCTTTCAGCACCGGAAACAGGTCGAAGATGTAGGGCTCGATCTGGCGCTTGCCGGACGGCAGGGCGCCAAGGCCGGTTTCGAGATTCTCGCGCACCGTAAGCAGCGGAAAGATCTCGCGGCCCTGGGGCACGAAGGCGATGCCACGCCGTGCGCGCTCGTAGGGGGCAAGGCCGGTCAAATCGGCCCCGTTCCACGACATCGCGCCTGCCGCCGGCGCAAGCTGGCCGGCGATGGCGCGCAGCAAGGTGGTCTTGCCGACGCCGTTGCGGCCAAGCACCGTCGTCACCTCGCCCGGCGCCGCATCAAGCGAAACTCCGCGCAATGCCTGCGCCGCGCCATAATAGGCATCGAGGCCGCGCACGCTCAATCCAGCAGTTACCGGACTATCTGCCAAGATACACCTCGATCACGCGCGGGTTGGACGACACTTCGCCGAGCGCACCCTCGGCCAGCACGCTGCCTTCGTGCAGGCAGGTGACCTTGACGCCGAGCGCGCGGACAAAGGTCATGTCGTGCTCCACGACAACGACGGAGCGTGTCTTGGCGATGTCTTTCAGCAGATCGGCCGTGGCCTCGGTTTCGGCGTCCGTCATGCCGGCGACGGGCTCATCGACCAGCAGCAGCTTGGGGTCCTGCGCCAGCAGCATGCCGATCTCCAGCCACTGCTTCTGGCCGTGGCTTAGGCCGCCCGCCGGCTTGGATACGGCGTCGGCCAGCGACACGCGCTCCAGCACCTCGGCGATTTGGTTGCGAAGCATTCGCCCTCGCGCCCCGAAAATGGAGCTGAAGGCGCCGCGTGGTCCCTTCAAGGCGAGCAGGATGTTGTCGCCCACGGTCTGGCTTTCGAACACCGACGGCTTCTGGAACTTGCGCCCGATCCCGGCATCGGCGATCTGGGCGACATCCATTTGCAGGAGGTCCCGCCGCCCACGGTCATAGAGCGCCGTCCCCGTATCGGGACGGGTCTTGCCGGTGATCACATCCATCATGGTGGTCTTGCCCGCGCCATTTGGGCCGATCACCGCGCGCATCTCGGCCTCGCCGATCATCAGGGACAGGTTGTTCAGCGCCTTGAAGCCGTCGAAACTCACGGAGACACCGTCGAGATACAGGACCGAGTTGGTGATCGGGATGTTGTTCGCTTCAAGGGCCTTTGGTTCAAGGGCGAGGGCCAGGCTCATTCGGCTGCCTCCGGGAGCGCAGCGGGCCGGTTTTGCAGGCGGCCGATCAAATTGCGGATGGCGGCGCCAGAACCCATCAGTCCCCCAGGCAAGGCGAGAGTGACGGCGATGAACAATCCTCCGAGAACGAACAGCCAGTACGGGGCGAGCATGCCGGTTGTCACCACGGTCTTGAGGTAGTTGACGCCGACCGCGCCCAGTACCGCGCCGATCAGAGTGCCGCGCCCGCCGACCGCCACCCAGACCACCGCCTCGATCGAGGCTTCGGGCCGGAACTCGGAAGGGTTGATGATGCCGACGATGGGCACATAGAGGGCTCCCGCAATGCCGGCCATGATGGCCGAGACGACAAACACAAGCAGTTTGAAGTTTTCCGTCCGGAAGCCAAGGAAGGACGTTCGCGCCTCGGCATCGCGGATCGCGGCCAGCACCTTTCCGTAGGCCGACGTCACCAGCGCGCGCGAGACGAGATAGCTGCCTGCCAGCGCGGCGATGATCGCGACCAGCAATCCGGCGCGCGTCCCAGGCGACTGCAAGGGCAGGCCCACTATGTCCTTGAAATCGGTGAGGCCGTTGTTGCCGCCGAACCCCATGTCGTTGCGGAAAAAGGCCAGCATCAGCGCATAGGTCATGGCCTGCGTGATGATGGAGAAGTAGACGCCGGTGACGCGCGAGCGGAAGGCCAGCGCGCCAAACACGAAGGCCAGCAGGCCCGGGACCGCGACCACCATCAGCGCCGCGAAGGCGAAACTATCGAAGCCGTGCCAGAACCAGGGCAGCTGCTTCCAGTTCAGGAACACCATGAAGTCCGGCAGCAGCGGGTTGGCATAGACCCCGCGCGCGCCGATCTGGCGCATCAGATACATGCCCATGGCATAGCCGCCGAGCGCGAAGAACGCTCCGTGCCCTAGCGATAAAATCCCGCAATAGCCCCAGGCGAGATCAATGGCGAGAGCCAAGAGCGCGTAGCAGAGGTACTTGCCGAGCAGTTCCACGCCCTGGCCGGGGACGTGCAGCGGCGAGGATGCAGGGAGCAACAGATTGAGCGCCGGCGCCAGTATGGCCACGGCGGCGAGCACGGCCAGGAAGTAGCGCCCCGGACGGTCAACCAGTGGCGTGTTGACGAACCGGCTCATGCCTCCACCGCCCGTCCCCGGATCGGGAACAACCCGCGTGGCCACTTCTGGATGAAGAGGATCAGGAGCACCAGGATCAGGATCTTGGCCAGCACAGCTGTGGCCACCGGCTCAAGGAACTTGTTGGCGATGCCAAGCGCGAACGCGGCGACCAGCGTGCCCCAGAGATTGCCGACTCCTCCGAACACGACCACCATGAAACTGTCGATGAGGTAGCCCTGACCGAGGTTGGGCGAGACATTGTCGATCTGCGACAGCGCCACGCCCGCCATGCCGGCAATGCCGGAGCCCAAGGCAAAGGTCATGACATCGACAAAGCCGGTGCGGATGCCCATGGCGCTGGCCATGCGGCGGTTCTGCGTCACCGCGCGCATTTGCAGCCCGAGCGGCGTGAAGCGCAACGCCAGCAGCAGCGCAATGAAGATGATCAGCGAGAAGCCGACGATCCAGAGCCGGCCCGCGGTGATGGAAAGGCCAAGGAATTCGAGGTTTCCGCTCATGTAGCTTGGCGAACTCACCTGCCGGTTGGTGGGGCCGAAGCCGGTGCGGACCGCCTGTTGCAGCACGAGACTGACGCCGAAGGTCGCGAGCAGGGTCTCCAGCGGGCGGCCATAGAGATGCCGGATGATCAGCCGCTCGACGCCCGCCCCCACCGCGCCCGACACCAGGAAGGCGAGCGGGATGGCGAGCGGCAGCGACAAGCCGAGATAGTTGGGCGCGTAGGCGCGGAACAGTTCCTGGACGATGAACGTGGTGTACGCCCCGATCATCACCATCTCGCCATGCGCCATGTTGATGACGCCCATCACGCCGAAAGTGATGGCGAGGCCGATGGCCGCCAGAAGCAGCACCGATCCCAGCGAGAGGCCGAAGATCAGGTTCTGGGTTGCGCTGCGCAGGGCTTCGCGCTGTTCGAGCCCAGCGACGGCCCGGGCTGCCGCAGCCTGCAATTCAGGTGGCGTGCCTGACGCCGCCAGGCCCCGCAACAAGGAGGCCGCGTCCTGATCGCCGCGTCCGGCCAGGACGGTGATGGCTTCGAGGCGATTGGCGATCGGGGCGTCAGCCAAGCCGATAACAATTGCCGCGCGCGCCTCTTCAAGAGCACGGTGGACTGTCGTGTCCTTCTCGGCGATGAGCGCCGCCTCGATCCCGGGCAGCGCGCCGGGGGCGCGGGACTTGAACACTTCGTTGGCCGCCGCGAGCCGCTTGGCCGGGTCGGCGCCGCTCAGGCCGAGCGATCCCAGGGCGGAGGCGATCAGCCCGCGCAGCCGGTTGTTGGTGCGCACGACGGCGGCTCCAGCAGGCCGCGCAGCGAGAACCAACCCCGTGCGCGCATCGGTCAGCGTGCTGCCGGATTCGATCAGCACGGCCTTGCTTGCCGCATCGGCCAGCAGATGGCGATCCGACAGGGCCAGGAGAATGGCAGCCGCTTGCGGATCGCCCGAAGCCGCAAGCGCGGCGATACCAGCCTCGGTCTCCGGGAAACTGTCAGCAAGGAAATGGCTTAGCGCGGCATCCCTTTCCGGCCCGGCTGCCCAGGCCGAACCGGGCCCGGCGGTCATTGCCCAGCAGAGGGCGAAAAGAGCGAACCAACGGGACAAAACCGTCCTCATTCCTTCTCCCCTGGGTGAGCGGGACATGCCGGCTGGCCAGCGTATCCGTGTGATGGGTTAGCGCGGACAACGGCGTAAATGGGTTGAACGGTCAGGTGTTCCTGGAACACCCCGAGGACCCGGGCCGGGTCTTCCTGGGTGCGTGCAAACGAAACACCATCGTCATTGGCCGCGCTAAGCCAGCTCACGGAGCGATTTGACACGGGGACCTGTCTCCTTCGTCCGGTTCGGAGAAGCCGCCGGTGCGGCTGGCGTGGGAGGCGCGCCGCACCGGCTGTCATGCGGGGGTGGACCGGGAGGTCAGCCGCCGCACTTGTTGGTTACGGTGTTGAAGTTGCCGCACTTCTTGCCGACCCAGTCAGCCACCAGGTCCTTGGAGCCTTCCAGATAAGGCGACCACGCCGCACCCGGCACCAGCTCCTTGGTCTGCCAGACCGTGTCGAACTGGCCGTCATCGCGGATTTCGCCGATGAACACCGGCTTGGTGATGTGGTGGTTCGGCAGCAGCTTGGAAACGCCGCCGGTCAGGTTGGGCGCTTCGGTGCCGGGAAGCGTGTCGATCACCTTGTCGACATCCAGCGTTCCCGCCTTCTCGACCGCCTTCACCCACATGTTGAAGCCGATGTAGTGGGCCTCCATCGGGTCGTTGGTGGTGCGCTTGGCGTTCTTGGTGAACTCCTTCCACTTGGCGATGAAGGCGTCGTTGTCGGGGTTTTTGATGGATTCAAAGTAGTTCCAGGCCGCCAGATGCCCGAGCAGCGGCTTGGTGTCGATGCCCGCCAATTCCTCCTCGCCGACCGAGAAGGCGACAACCGGGATGTCGGTGGCCTTCAGGCCCTGGTTGCCCAGCTCCTTGTAGAAGGGCACGTTGGCATCGCCGTTGATGGTCGAGACCACGGCGGTCTTCTTGCCCTCCGAGCCGAATTTCTTGATGGCCGCCACGCGCGTCTGCCAGTCCGAGAAGCCGAACGGCGTGTAGTTGATGGAAATATCCTCCTTGGCAACGCCCTTGGCGATCAGGAAGGCTTCCAGGATCTTGTTGGTTGTGCGCGGATAGACATAGTCCGTCCCTTCCAGCACCCAGCGCTTCACCTCGCCGCCGTCCTTGCTCATCAGATATTCGACGGCCGGGATCGCCTGCTGGTTGGGCGCGGCGCCGGTGTAGAAGACGTTGCGCTCGCTCTCCTCGCCCTCGTACTGGACGGGATAGAACAGGATGCTGTTCAGCTCCTTGAACACCGGCAGAACGGACTTGCGCGACACCGAAGTCCAGCAGCCGAACACGGCCGAGACCTTGTCGGTGGAGATCAGCTCCTTGGCCTTCTCGGCGAACAGCGGCCAGTTGGAGGCTGGATCGACGACCACCGCTTCCAGGGGCCGGCCGAGCAGGCCACCCTTCTTGTTCTGCTCGGCGATCAGCATCAGCATGACGTCCTTCAGCGTCGTCTCGCTGATGGCCATGGTGCCCGAGAGCGAATGCAGGACGCCGACCTTGATCGGATCGGCAGCGGCAAGCAGCTTTGATCCACTGGTTGCGAGGGCCAAGGCGGAGGCAGCGCCCCCAAGGACGGCGCGACGTGACAGATTCATGCCAAACTCCCGGCGTTCGTGTTGCACTGCGGGAGATACAGCAATTGCCGTGCCAGATCGGGATGGATTGCGTCAATTCGAGCCAATCGAATGATTTTATTGAGATATTTTTGACCGAAACCGGCGCTGGTCAGCGGCCCATGGGCATTACCGCCCTGCACAATCCACCCCGGCCATGTGCAATCGCTAACGCGAATGCCTGCGATTTGCGCAAATTTCGTTTCTGCTTAATTAATAGGCAAACGGCGTGGTTCCGGAACCAAGTTGGGTGATAAGATTGATGCCCTTGCCGGGCCGGCTCGGCCAAGCCGGTTTCCCGACGGCCTGCCAAACGGGCCAGGAACCATCCATACAATTAGATGAAGTCATTGCTGAAATGTGCATTTGGCGCGCCCGGCAGGAGGATGGGGACACTGAATGATCATTAGGTTGGCGATCCCAACCCTAGCTAGCCAACTCATTGAACCACAAGCGCTTGTGGGTGGGAGTCCCAAACCGGACCGCCCCGTCCTGCGGCCGTCCCAACCGAGTTTGGCGGCACTGGGCTTGGTGACATCGACCATCTCGATGCCCTACCCGTCCCGCCGCCCTGCCTGATCGAATGGCGGCAGCTCCCGCAAGTTGCGGACAGCGGAAGGCACCTCAACGCGGCCCGCTTGACACCCTCCCCACCCGATCCGGCCGGCACCAGCCTTAGCCAGCAGTGGCGCGGTTTCTGGCGTCACGCCGCGATTGATCTCGATGTGGATTGGCCGGTCGCCGATCATAACCCTCACCCGCTGCTCCTTTTCCAGCACTGCCGGGATGAAGGCTTGACCTGCGAATCTGGGACTGACCGTCATCAGCAGGATGAGATCGACGCGGTCGAGCACATATTCGATAGCGCTTTCAGGCGTTGACGGGTTGAGCGACACGCCGACTTTCTTCCCGAGCGCCCTGATCGCTTGAAGCGAGCGGTCGAGATGAGGACCGGCTTCGGCATGGACGGTGATGAGATCGGCACCCGCCTCGGCGAATGCAGCGAGAAATGGATCGGCCGGCGCGATCATCAGATGACAGTCGAACAGCTTTTTGCTCGCCCCCGGATCGCCTTGACGACCGGCGGGCCGAAGCTGAGGTTCGGAACAAAGTGCCCGTCCATCACGTCAAGATGGACCCAGTCGCAACCGGCCTCGTCGATGGCGCGCACCTCGTTGCCGAGCTTGTAGAAATCCGCCGACAGGATCGAGGGGGCGATGAGGATCGGACGGCGCATCAGGTGGCTCCTTGGGAGGGTTCGGCGAAAACGCGGCTGGCCAGGATGTCGGCGGCGGTGATGGTGGAAAGTACCTCGGCGTTCACCGGCCCGGTCGCTGCTTCGAACAGCCGGTTGGCCTGTCTGAGGCGTGCCCGGTCCAGGGCGTTGCGGATCGAGCGAGCGTTGGCGAAATGGGGCTGCGCGCGCCGTGCCGAGATGTAGGTGCGCATGGCGGCGCGAGCGGGCTCGTCGAAATGATAGTTTTGCCGCTTGAGCAGCGTCTCGGCGATGGCCAGCAGTTCCTCGTTGGAATAATCAGGGAAGTCCACATGGTGGGCAATGCGTGAGCGAAAGCCCGGATTGGAGGCAAAGAACATGTCCATCCGGTCAGCGTAACCCGCCAGGATCACCACCAGGTCGTCGCGCTGGTTCTCCATCACCTGCAGCAGGATTTCTATTGCCTCCTGGCCATAGTCGCGCTCGTTATCGGGCCGGTAGAGATAATACGCCTCGTCGATGAACAGCACGCGCGTGGAATCGAACGCATTGATGCGGATGGAGTGCTCGCCATGGGCCTTGCGACAGGCGTTGAACTCCATCATCACGCAGGCCGCGTCCCTGAGGTCAAACATGGGATTGCCCCACATCTCCCAGAGGGTGTTGCGCGGGTGCGGATCGTCTGCGTACTCGACACCGATCGCCCAGCCATTGCGCAGGCAGTATTCGACTTGCGCCCCGATCTGCTCGTCAGTGAGGTCGGGCAGGAACGAGAAGCACCCTTGGGTGATGCACATGTCAGTGATCTCCTGGCTGGCCGCCGTTTACATCGAGGCGGTGACGGTGGGCACGAAGTCGGACGTGTCGGTCGAGGTGTAGTTGAACGAGATATTGCCCCAGACATCGAGCGCGGATTCCAGCGGCTTGCACCATTTTGCTGCTGCGCGCAGGATTTCCGGACCCTCATCGGCGATGTCGCGGCCCTGGTTGCGGGCAAGCACCATCGCCTCAAGCGCCACCCGGTTGGCCTGGGCGCCGGCTTGGATGCCCATTGGATGGCCAATGGCGCCGCCACCGAATTGCAGCACCACGTCATCGCCGAACAGGTGCAGCAACTGGTGCATCTGCCCGGCGTGGATGCCGCCGGACGCGACAGGCATCACCTTACGGATGTCGCCCCAGTCCTGCTCGAAGAAGATGCCGCGCGGCAGATCGACCTCGTTCTTCAGCTCGCGGCAGACATTATAGAAGCCCTGCACGGTCATCGGGTCGCCCTCGAGCTTGCCGACGGCGGTGCCGGCGTGCAGGTGATCGACGCCAGCCAGCCGCAGCCATTTGGCGATGACGCGGAACGAGATGTCGTGGTTCTTCTGCCGCGTATACGTTCCATGCCCAGCCCGGTGCATGTGCAAGATCATGTCGTTGTCGCGGCACCAGTTGGAGATCGACTGGATCGCCGTCCAGCCAATGATGAGATCGACCATGACGATCACCGAGCCGGTCTCCTTGGCGAATTCGGCGCGCTTGTAAATCTCCTCCATCGTCCCGGCGGTGATGTTGAGATAGTGCCCCTTGACCTCGCCGGTCTCGGCCGAGGCCTTGTTGACTGCCTCCATGCAATAGAGCAAGCGGTCGCGCCAATGCATGAAGGGCTGCGAATTGATGTTCTCGTCATCCTTCATGAAGTCGAGACCGCCCTTGAGGCCCTCATAGACGACGCGACCGTAGTTCTTGGCCGACAGGCCGAACTTGGGCTTGGTGGTGGCGCCCAGCAGCGGCTTGCCGAACTTATCGAGGCGTTCGCGCTCGACGACGACGCCGGTCGGCGGGCCCTTGAAGGTCTTGACGTAGGCGACCGGCAGCCGCATGTCTTCGAGCCGCGCCGCCTTCAGTGGCTTGAACGAGAAGACATTGCCGATGATGGAGGCGGTGAGGTTGGCGATCGAGCCTTCCTCGAACAGGATGAGATCGTAGGCGACGTAGCAGAAATACTGGCCCGGTGTTCCGGGCACCTGGTCGACCCGGTAGGCCTTGGCGCGGTACTGATCGCAGGCCGTCAGCCGGTCGGTCCACACCACCGTCCAGGTAGCCGTCGAGCTTTCGCCAGCCACCGCAGCCGCCGCCTCGATGGGATCGACGCCCTCTTGCGGGGTGATGCGGAACAGTGCGAGCAGGTCGGTGTCCTTGGGCACATAATCGCCATCCCAATAGCCCATCTGGGCATATTTGAGCACGCCTGCCTTGTACCGCTCCTTGCCCTTCAGCGCCGTTTGCTTGGTCTCGGCCATGATCAAACTCCTTACCCGGTTGTTGTTCTAGGCTGCCTTGGCGGCGTCAATTGCCGGATCGAGATCGCCTTTGGCGTAGCGCTTGGCCATGTCGGCCATCGCGATCACCTTGATCCTGCTGGCATTACCCGGGTCCGTGCCCATCCTCCTTGTCGCCCATGCCGGTTTCCAGCGAGCCGAGCACACCCAACTCGCCTTCGACCGAGGCGCCGACCATATGGGCGAGCCGCGCCACCTCCCGCGTTATGCCGGCGTTGTAAGCATAGTCGCCCGGCGTCTTGCCATCCTCCTTCAACGACCCATCCATCATCACGGACGCAAAGCCGTAGCGGATGGCGCTCAGGCAGGTGCCGACATTGTTGCCGTGGTCCTGATGCACGCAGAGCGGAAACTCCGGATAGATCTCGGCCAGCGCATCCATCATCTTGGCCAGCATGATGTCGTGGGCATACGCGCGAGCGCCGCGCGAAGCCTGGAGAATCACCGGACTGTTGGTGGCCTTTGCCGCCTCCATCACGGCAAGACCTTGCTCCATGTTGTTGATGTTGAAGGCGGGGATGCCATAACCGCGCTCGGCGGCGTGATCGAGAATTTGGCGGAGGGTTATGCGAGTCATGGTTTTGTTCCTAAAATCGGCTTCTGGTTGGCTAGGCGCGTCGTATGAGGCCGCGTGCGGCCGCGGCAATCTTGGCGGGGGTAATGCCAAAATGATCGTAGAGTTTGCCGGCGGGTGCCGATGCGCCGAACCCCTCCATGCCGATGAATGCGCCCGGCGTACCCAAATAGCGGTCCCAGCCGAAGCGCGAGGCGGCCTCCACAGCAACACGTGGCGCCTGCCCGAGCACGCCAGACCGGTAGGCCTGCGATTGGGCGTCAAACAGTTCCTGGCAAGGCATCGAGACCAGCGCCGCGCCGATGTCCTCGGCCTTCAGCAGTTCGATCGCCGCCGCCGCGATCTCAACTTCCGAGCCGGTCGAGATCAGCGTGACGTCGCGCTTGCCGGACGGCTCGCTTACCACGTAGCCGCCACGGACTGATTTGAGTTCGGGCTCGTGCTGGAGCCGGAAGGTCTTGAGGTTCTGGCGCGACAGACACAGCACCGACGGCTTGTCGCGGGTGTTGAGCGCGATCTCCCAGCATTCCGCCGTTTCCACGGCATCGGCCGGGCGCATCACCAGCAGATTGGGGGTCGCGCGCAGCATGGCCAGGTGCTCGACGGGCTGGTGCGTCGGGCCATCCTCGCCAAGGCCG
>Ga0075024_100000993_pt1 | contig 11100 bp, 10 predicted proteins | sample Str013_2_FD_71389 | JGI IMG/M metagenome (GOLD analysis project Ga0075024, IMG submission 71389) | Freshwater sediment microbial communities in response to fracking from Pennsylvania, USA - Straight Creek_MetaG_SC_2013 | ecosystem: Environmental > Aquatic > Freshwater > Creek > Sediment... | reverse complement strand
ATCACATCGCGGTCGACAGCGGCCACAACGCCTGGCTCAACATCTGGACCTCGGACGTGATCATGAAGTTCGATCCGGCTACCAACAAATGGACGACCTTCGATCTGCCCACGCGCGGAACGGAAGCCCGCTACATCTCGCTGCTTGAGCGCGACGGCAAGATGGAGGTGGTGCTGCCCTATTCGCGCACCAGCAAGGTCGCGGTGATGACCTTCCGCAGCGAAGCGGATCTGGCGGCCCTCAAGGCGCAGGGCGGGCAATAGGCCAAGGCGCGCCAGGATACGGCGCGCCTTTCGTTCGGAACTGCTCCCTCCCCCCGCTTGCGGCTCGCAAGCGGGGGGAGAATTTTTTGAGCGGTGCCATTTTTGTGCGGAACCAACGCAGTCGCATCGGCGAGGCCGGGCAGCAGAGTCATCGGCAACATCAAGCTATTGCGCGCATCACAAGCACGCGACCGTCCACATCCATTCCCTCTTCCTGCCGGAGAGCCCCCGACTCGATGCTTTCCAAGGCGAGCCGGTTGTCGTTCGCGAGCTTTTGGAGATAGCCGACCGCGTGCGCATAGCGAAGATGGGTCCCGAGCGCGAAATCTTCGCCGTGGCTCACCTCGACCGAAAAGCCGAGAAGCCCGCCGTCTCGCAACGCACCTCTGACGCCGTGAAATACCTTCGACAGGTCTCCGATATAAATGAACACGTCGCCGGCGACGACGAGATCGAACCTGCCGGCTTGAGCCTGTAGAAATTCCGTCAGCTCGTCGCAGACGAGCTGATCATAGATTTTTCGCTTGCGCGCCTGCTCCAGCATATTGGGAGACAGGTCGACACCGGTCAATGTGCGGGCGAGCGGCCGCAGCCGCTCTCCGACAAGACCGGTGCCGCAACCCAAGTCCAAAATGTCGAAGTTGCCCGCGGATGCACCAGCACGCGATACAAAGCGCGCGACCGCATCGGAGATCAAAGCCGGAGCTTGATATTTCAATACGCTGACCAAGTGCTCCTCGAAATTATCGGCGCATTGATCGAAGAGCTCCGTGATGAACTTTCTCGGGGCAGTGATCGGCGACGCTGCGGCACTAAGCCCCGCCAAGAGATATTTGATCTCTTCGGAATCACCCCCCTTGTCCAGCGCCTGACGGTAGGAAGCGATCGCCTCTTCGGATCGCTTGAGCATACGCAGCACCGTGCCGCGGCTGCGCAAGGCCTCGGCATGATTGGGGTCGAGGGCGAGCGCCTTGTCATAGGCGGCAAGCGCTTCCTCGAGACGTTTCAGCGCGAACAAGGAAATGCCGCGATTGTAGTGGCCGTCGGCGTCGTTGGGACGAATCGCGAGTGCCCGGTCGTGGCTCGCGAGCGCCTCCTGTGGGCGCCTGAGAATTCGCAGCGCGATGGTGCCGCGGCTGTGGAGGGCCTCGACGTAGTCCGGAAAAATCGCGAGCGCCTTGTCGTAGCTCGCGATCGCCTCGCCGTATCGCTCGAGCTCGAACAAGACGTTGCCGCGATTGTTGAAGGCTTTGGCACAATCGGGATCGAGGACGAGTGCCTTGTCATAGGCGGCAAGGGCTTCCTCAGGACGATTCAGCGCGAACAAAACGATGCCGCGATTGTAGAGGCCTTCGGCGTCGCCGGGACGAATCGCGAGCGCCCTGTCGTGGCTGGCGAGCGCTTCCACGGCGCGCCTGAGGTACCGGAGCGCGATGCCGCGATTGTGGAGGGCAGCGACGTAGCCGGGATGGATCGCCAGCGCCCTATCGAAGCTCGTGAGCGCTTCATCGTAGCGCTTCAGCGCGAGCAGGGCGTTGCCGCGAACGTAGAGGCCTTCGGCGTCGTCAGGGCGAATGGCGAGCGCGCTGTCGTGGCTCGCGAGCGCCTCCGCGGGGCGATTGAGGTTTCGAAGCACGATGCCGCGACAGTGAAGGGCGGCAATGTAGCGCGGACGAATCGCGAGCGCCTTGTCGTAGCTCGCGAGCGCTTCTTCATAGCGTTTTTGTGCGAGCAAAGCGGTGCCGCGATTGTGCAGACCTTCGGCGTCGTCGGGACGAATCACGAGCGCGCCCTATCGTGGCTCGCGATCCTCCCCATGGCGGCCGAGGCGTCCGATCGAAGTCGACTCGCTGCCGAGGACAATCGCTACGGATAGTGCGGCGAAATTTATCTACCGCGCCCTGTCGTCAGGGTGATGGGCGAATCCGGCCGGCGGTTTTCCGGCGGAATACAATTTCGTAAGCGGTTGCGGGCGCGACCTATGCGGCGACGCGGCTGCTGCAGTGCAGCGCTCGCCGCGACCGAAGGCAAAATAGAGACGATCTAGGCTGCCTGCTCATGCTCGATGGTTTCGACCTGACCGCAGCGTGAGCAAAGAAAGACGAGCAGCGCCGGGAGCCCGCCGAGCTTGGGTATCGTGCGCACGAGCTGCATCGGCTCCCGGCAGCATGGGCATGGCGTGGTCACGGTCTTGGGATGAACGATCGACATGGCCGCAAAATAGGCCGATCCAATTCGCCTACAATTCAGGAAATGCCCTTAAGGCCTGTTCCGCGCTACCGGGCCGCCGGCGCCTCTTGCTTCAGGCTGAATTCGGCGGATCGTGCTCGACCGTCTCGACGTGAGCGCAAGTTCCGCACCGGAACGTCACCAGTTCCGGGTGCGAGCCCAATTGCGGAACGGTGCGCACCCGCCGCATCGAAGCTGCGCAGCGTGGGCACGACCGCTCGGTTGGACTCTCCCGATTCATGAACTTTCAATAGTTCCAAGCCGGTAGGGCGGCACCTAAGGGATTCCCCTTAGGTGCCTGAGAAATCGGATGAAGGCCTGCGGCGGACGAAATGAACTACCAGGGGGACCGGATTTGCCCCCGGAAACCGCTATTCGGCCGGCGCTTGCCGTCTGCGCCCCGCATGAGCGGTCAGGGTCTGTCGGTCGGCCTATTCGGCGGCGGCGGGCGCGGATTGCGGCCTGACCGCGGGGCCGCGCAGCGGCCGCTCCACGATGCACAGGACGGCAATGAAGGCGGCGGCCAGGAAGCTCGCCGCCGCGATGAAGACCAAGCGGAACAACAGCGCGAAATCCGCCGCCGGGCCGCCGGCGCCGGCGAGCCGTTCCAGGACCACGGTGCCGGAGGCACGGACGTCGAATCCGCCGAGCACGATCGCACCGAAGACCGCGACCACGATGGCGCCGCCGAGCTGGCGAAAGAAGTTCAACGTGCCGGTCGCGGTGCCGAGCTGATGCGGCGGCACGGCGTTCTGGATGATCACGGTCGTGGTCGGATACATGGTGCCCATGCCCAATCCGCCGACGGCCAGGAGGGCGGCAACTTCCGTAACCGAAAATCGATCCGGCCAGATCGCGAAGGTCGCCAGCACCGCGATGCCCAGCGGCAGTCCGACCATCGGCACCCGCTTGTAATGGTCGAGCCGCGCCAGCAGGCGGCCGGCCATGAGCGATCCGATCGTCGCCCCGCTCATGAACGCGATCAGGACCAGGCCGGAGGCGCTCGCCGATTGGCCGAGCACCAGCTCCATATAAAGCGGCATGAAGATCGACAGGCCGATGATGGTCCCGATGCCGAAAAAGCCGGCGACCACGATGGCGCCGACCACCGGCTCGCGCACCATGGTGAGCGGGATGAACGGTTCGGGCGCCGTCAGCAGGCGCCACACGAACAGCATCCACAGCAGCGCCGATACGCCGACCAGGCCCAGAATCGGCAGCGAGGTCCAGCGATAGTGGCTGCCGCCCCAGCTCAGCGCCAGCAGCAAGGCGACTGCGGCGGCGACCATCAATGCTGCACCGAGCATGTCGAGCCGGTGCGGGCGTTCATGGCGCGGCAGCCGCTTGAGCGCCCGGTTGGTCATCAGCAAGGCCGCGGCGCCGAGCGGCAGGTTGATCCAGAAGATCATCGACCAGTGGATGTAGTCGGTGAGAAATCCGCCCAGGACCGGTCCCAGGATGCTGGCGCTCATGAACATGACCGACGAATAGCTCTGCACCAGCGGGCGCTCGCGCGGCGACAAAATGTCGGCGACGACGGTCTGGGCGAGCGGCAGAATGCCGCCGCCGCCGAGCCCCTGCAGGGCGCGCGCGGCAACCAGCAGCCAGAGCGTGGGCGCGAGCGCGCAGGCGACCGAGCCGAGCACGAACACGCTCACGCTGATCAGCATCAAGGCGCGCCGCCCGTAGATGTCGGAGAGCTTGCCGAACAGGGCGGTGGCCAGCGTGGTGCTGAGCAGATAGGCGGTCACCACCCAGGACAGATTCTCGACGTCGGACAGGCTGCGTCCGATCGTCGGAAGCGCCGGCGCCACGATGGTCTGCTCGAGCGCGCTCAGGAACATCGCCAGCATGATGCCGGCGATGATCGAGCGCACGGTGGCCTGGTCCACCGGCGCGGCCGTTTGATGGTGATCCCCGGTCGGGGCCTCGGCGGCGCTGCCGCTGCTTGAGCTCATGAACTCTGTGTGATCGTCGCCAAATTTTGCGATGGGGTCCGGCGGCAAGATTGCGCGGCGCTCGCGTTAAGGCAATGGGAGGGCGCACAGGGCAGCCATGATTCCTCAGCGTCCGCTGGCCGCAGCGCTTGTGCCCGGGACAAGTGGAGGGCATCAAACTTTGGGCTTGCGCCGGGCTGATTTGGGGATGCGCAACGGCCAGCTCACGATCCAGTGTTCGAGCTGGTCGTCGGGCACGTCCTCCTCGGTTGCCTTAACCCGCCCGCGCACCGAGATACCGGCCTCATGCACGGTTTCCGGGTCGCCCGAGACCAGCGGGTGCCACCAATAGAGATCCTTGCCGTCGGCCAGCAAGCGATAGCCGCAGCTCGGCGGCAACCAGACGATTTTCTTGACATTTCTGGGGGTTAGCCGGACGCAATCATGTACTTCCGCGGTCCGGTTGGGGTAGTTCTTGCAGCCGCAGGTCTCGCCGTCGAGCAAGCGGCAGCCCACCTCGGTGAAATAGGTCCGCGCGCTGTTGTCGGCGTCTTCGAGCTTGACCAGGCAGCATTTCCCACATCCGTCGCAGACGCTTTCCCACTCTGATTTCGTCATTTGCTCCAACGACTTGCGCTTCCAGAACGGAATGTCGTCATGCGCCATTCTACTTACCTTCCTGAAATCCTGGGAAACCCGCGGCCGTGCCCGCGGTTTTTCCCTTCACCTTGTGACTATTGCGCCATAGTCCGGCCCGATCTGATCGGCTAAGAGAGAGGCTGGCGAAACGAATCCGTTTCGCCGGCGCGATCTCGTGCCGCGAGAGATGACTGTGCGCGATCTCCTTCACGACGACCAGGGCCAAAACCGTTGGAAGGCGCGGCTGCGCCGGCTCCAGCTCGATCTCGATTCGCGCTTCGACACCGGTTTCTACCAGGCCGGGACCTGGGGACGTGAACTCTATGAGCGGTTCACCGTCTTCATGGACCGTTTCCACGTCGCGGGCTGGCGGCGCTGGCTGTTCATCGAGCCGCTCTCGGAAATGGCCACGCTGGGCGGCGGCGGCCTGGTGCTGATGCTGGCGCTCGCAGTGCCGGCCTTTCGCGAGACCGCGGACGAGGATTGGCTGAAGAAATCCGAGCTCGCGGTCACCTTCCTGGACCACTTCGGCAACGAGATCGGCTCGCGCGGAATCCGGCACAACGATTCGATCCCGCTCGAGGACTTCCCCGACCACCTGATCAAGGCCGTGCTGGCCACCGAGGATCGCCGCTTCTACGAGCATTTCGGCATCGACTTTCCGGGCCTGTTCCGCGCGCTCGTGACCAACGCGCGCGCCGGCGGCGTGGTGCAGGGCGGCTCATCGATCACGCAGCAATTGGCCAAGAATCTGTTCCTGTCGAACCAACGCACCATCGAGCGCAAGGTCAACGAGGCCTTCCTCTCGATTTGGCTGGAATCGCGGCTGCCGAAGAACGAGATTTTCAAGCTGTATCTCGACCGCGCCTACCTGGGCGGCGGCACGTTCGGGGTCGACGCCGCGGCGCAGTATTACTTCAACAAGTCGGCGCGCGACGTGAACCTGGCGGAGGCCGCGATGCTCGCGGGCCTGTTCAAGGCGCCCTCGAAATTCGCGCCGCACATCAACCTGCCGGCGGCGCGCGCGCGCGCCAATGTGGTGCTCGACAACCTGGTCGATGCCGGCATCATGACCGAGGGCCAGGTGTTCGGCGCCCGCCGCAACCCGGCCACCCCGGTCGACCGGCGCGACGAGCATTCGCCGAACTACTATCTCGACTGGGCCTTCGACGAGATGAAGAAGCTGGTCGGGACCTTCCCCAGGACCATGCAGGAGCGCGTGTTCGTGGCGCGGCTCGCCATCGACCTCAACCTGCAAAAGCACACCGAGGACGCGATCCAGAACTCGCTGCGGCAGTACGGCCACGAATACCACGCCAAGCAGGCGGCGGCGGTGCTGATGGATACCGATGGCGCGGTGCGCGCCATGGTGGGCGGACGCGACTATGGGGAGAGCCAATTCAACCGCGCCACCGACGCGATGCGCCAGCCCGGCTCGTCCTTCAAGCCCTATGTCTACGCCACCGCGCTGATGCACGGCTTCAAGCCGACCTCGGTCGTGGTCGATTCACCGGTCTGCATCGGCAACTGGTGCCCGCACAACTTTTCCGGCGGGTTTTCGGGCGCCGTGACGCTGACCCAGGCGATCACCCGCTCGATCAACGTCATTCCGGTCAAGCTGTCGATTGCGCTCGGCAACGGCAATCCCAAGGTCGGGCGCGCCATGATCAAGGCGACGGCGCGCGCCGCCGGCCTGCGCACGCCGCTTCCCGACACGCCCTCGATGCCGATCGGCGCCGACGAGGTCACCGTGCTCGATCACACCGGCGGCTATACGATGTTCCCCAATGGCGGCATGTCGGCGACCCCCCACGCCCTGCTCGAGGTCCGCACCGGCGGCGGCGAACTGGTCTGGCGGTGGGACCGCGACGGCAAGCAGCCCACGCGGGTGCTGCCCGCGCAAGTCGCCACCGACATGAATCAGATGATGAACCACGTGGTGGAGGAAGGTACCGCCAAGCGCGCCATGCTCGACGGCATCAAGGCGGCGGGCAAGACCGGCACCACCAATGCGTTTCGGGACGCCTGGTTCATGGGCTTCACCGGCAACTACGTTTGCGGCATCTGGTTCGGCAACGACGACTATACGCCGACCAACCGGATGACGGGCGGATCGCTGCCGGCGCAGACTTGGCACGACATCATGACCTATGCGCATCAGGGCATCGAGCTCAAGCAGATTCCGGGTCTGGCGGCGCCCACCGGTCCGCAGGGAAAAGTCGCCGATGCCGGCAATAGCGGCCTCGACATGACGCCGCGCTCGCCGACCCTGACCAAGCGCGGCATCGACGTCCTGGTTGGGCTCGAGCGGATGATGGACGACGCCACCCGCGGCCTCGCCGACCGCGGACTTCCGGGCCAACGCGCCGACGCGCATGGCGCGACCCCCGCGGAGAGCCCGGGCACCGTCGCCTCCGCCTCTGATGGACAGCGCCCGCCGCTCCGCGGTAATTGAAGGCCGGTGGGATTGCCTGACGCGCGTAAAGCGCTCGACCACGACAGTGCTCGATTGGATCGCACGTGCGGTTGCTTCTGGGAACATTGTTCGCCTTCGCGACCGCGGCCTTGATCGGCCTCGGCGCGACGTGGTTCACCTTGAAGGAGGGCATCGCCTATGGCGGTATCTCCATCGGGGCCTGGACCGCTTGGCCCAAGAACGGCACGCCCGGCATCGACCCCTATGCCCGCGCCATGGTGGCACGCAGCGGCGAGCTGCCGGTCGGCTCGGGCGACGGCATCACGTTCTACGCGCGCGCCGTCGACGCCGCGCGGCCGCTCGATGGCCGCTGCGACGTGGCGCTGAGCGGCACCACCCCGCAGGCCCGGTTTTGGACCCTGACGCTGTACGATCCCGAGGGCAAGCTGGTCGCCAATTCGGTGCAGCGCCACGGCTTCACCAGCCAGGAGATCATCCGCAACGCGAGCGGGACTTTCGAGATCATGATCGGCCCGCGCGCGCGTCCCGGCAATTGGCTGCCGACCGGTGGGGTCGAGCGCTATGTGCTGGCGCTGCGGCTCTATGATACGCCGGTCGGCCTCGCCACCCGCTCCGGACGCGACACGCCGATGCCCTCCCTCAGCCAGAAGGCCTGCCCGTGATCCGCTTCTTGCTTTGGCTTCTGGGTGGCGTCCTGCTCGGCGGCGTCGTGCATCTCGCAACGGTGCTGCTGCTGCCGGGCATGGCGACGCAGGACGCCTATTCCCGGCTGGCGCCGCTCACGCCGGTCAACAAGGTCGTGCCGGTCCCGGCCCCCTCCCCCGACAAGGCCACCATGCCGTTCATGGATCCGGCCTTCGCCATGGCGGTGTGCCGCTACGATCTGACCAACGCGCCGCTGAAGTTCTCGGTCCCGATCAGCCAAGCCTATACGTCGGTTTCGTTCTACACGCGGTCCGACATTGCGTATTACGCCATCAATGACCGCGCCGCCGGGCGGCGTGTCATCGAGCTCGATCTCATGACCCCGGATCAGCACAACGACCTGCCGGACAACGAGGAAATCACGGCGGCGGACCGTCTGATCGTTGAATCCCCGACCAATACCGGCTTGATCGTCATCAAGGCCTTGGCGGCGGAGCCGGGATTGCTCGCCTCCGCGCAAAATCTGCTGACCTCCGCCAAGTGCCAGCCGCAGCCGCAATAGCCGGTCGGCTGCTCGGTCACTTGATCTGGCGAACAAATTGCAGGATCGGACCGGATACGGAGGTATCGCCGGTACCGACGGAATAGTTCTGCGAAATATGGCTATGGTCCTTGAACACCGCATAGGTCGGACAGCGACCCGCGTCGCAGAGGGCCTTCTTGGCTCGATCGGCTTGCGTGATCGCGTCGGGCAGATCCACTTCCGTATGAGAAATGAAAAGCGGGATCGTCACCTTCTTCATGCCCTCTAAGGCGGAGCGTTCCTGGAGCTCCTTGGGATCGCTGCCAAAATAAGCCGATCCCCCTCTGTCGTTTTCATAGAAGCCCGAGTTCATGACAGCGCCTATTACTCCGTGGCCCTTGGGGCCATAGAATTGCGGATGGGCGAGATAGCCGGCGATCAAGCTGGCGCCGGCGGATTGTCCCCACAGCACGACGCGGTTGGAATCACCGCCGTACTGCGCGATATTCGCCTGCAGCCAGCGCATGAACGCGGCCATGTCTTCGTGCGCCGCCGGCCAGGTGTTTTTCGGGGCCAAGCGATAATTGAGATTGATGCCGATCATTCCCTGTTGCGTAGCCCAGAGCATGAGATTGTCGTAGAAGGGTGATCCCGGCTGGCGTTTGTCGCCCCGTTCAAACCCGCCACCATGGACGAAGACGACCGCCATCTTGCCGGATTGCGTCGCCGGACCGGACGTAAAAACGTCAAACTTGTTCAGGGGATCCGGCCCATACGCGACGTCGCGGGCGACGGTCACGTTCGGGTAGGGCTCGGTTTGATTCCGGAACAGCGGCGCATAGAGCTTGACCGTATTGGGCGTGTCGACGACCTGTCCAATCTTCCTGATGCCCTCGGCGAGGTCCGGCGGCACCTGCGCCAAGGCCGTTCCGGAAATCATCGTCAGCGAGACGGCCGTCGCGGCCATGATGTGGATTTTCAAGACGGCTCCTCCCAAACAGTCATTTCCCGGCAATAATACGTCGGCCTCGTCCGCGCGCAAGGGCAACAAGTCCATGGGCGCCGGCCGACGTGAAGATATGCGAGTGCTCTATCCGTGCTGGGTCTCGGGCCAGAGCTCGCCGGAAAATCGCAATGTGTCAGCGACGTTGCGCGACACACCGAGCGGGCACTCTAACCCTTCGTGACGACGGCGGGAGCGCGAGCGGGAGCAGGCGTGGGACCGCCCGGGCAATATCCGCCGATCCGCGTCTGCAGCAGCGTCAAGGACCGTTCCGCCTCGACCGCGTTGGACGACGGCGTGCTGATGACCAGTCGCTCGAGCGCATAGCGATAGGACACCGCACGCTCCTTCAGGGAACGGCAGACCCATGCGACGACAGCGGTGTTTTCATTGTTGCGGCTGAGCGCGTTGTTGGCGTCGACGTCGCTCACGCCGGAGCTGGCGGCCACATAGCCGAGGCTCTCCTCGCGCCGGCGGTCGACGTCGATCACGCGCGCGGCGGTCGCAAAAAAGGGCTCGATGCGAACCACGTCGTCGCGCGCGTCCGCGACGATCTGGGCATAGCTCGACACTTCCGAGCGCCGGTGGGCGACGTCGAGATGCGTCCAATAGGCGGTGCGATCGAAGGGCGCCTCCCCGCGCGAACGGTCGAGCCCATATTCGGTGATTGCGCTGTCCCAGCGGCTGCGATCATAAGACGGCTGGATCAGCGCAAAGGCCAAATCCCGCAGCCGCCGCTCATTGTCGGTCAGGCGAAACTCGGAAGGCTTCCCGCCGATGCTGCCGACCGCTTCACGCCCGACCCAGGCATGCATGTCGTCGGTCACGAGGTCTTCTCGCAACCGGCCGAAATCGCTGTTGAGGGCGCAGCCCCCGAGCAGCGTCGCGCCCGCCAGGGCCGCGACAAGCCAGTGTCGCATGGGTGGCGTTTTGGGTGGCGATTTGGGTGGCGATTTGGGTCGCGATTTGGATCGCATATCGGGTCGCATTTTCGGGCGGAAATCCATCGCGACTGCCCGGATCGGCCCCCCTTCAGGTACGAGAGGCGCGCGGTCGGCGGCGGCGGCGCTGGGCGCGGATCGGCTCGGGTTGGTAAGGCTGGTCGGCACAGCGCTCGATTCGGATGACGGGTAGGATGATGACGATCGCCGAGTCGACTTTCTTTCCAATCGATTTCCCGCTGCGCGCAACGCGCCGAACCCCGGGAAACTTCAGCACCGTTCCCATCTCGTCTTCCCCTGCCCGCCCGGCCCGATCGGCCATCCGACGCATCTGTCGGCTCAGGCGAAATAGAACGCCGCAAGGTTAACGGTCTGTTACCGCCCTGGATTTCCTGCGCCGCTCGCCATCAACGACCTGCCGGTCCGACCGGGCGTAACCGGGAAGCCGCAGCAAGGCTGGCTCGGCGGCTGGCCTGGCTGGCC
>Ga0075024_100000991_pt1 | contig 11110 bp, 9 predicted proteins | sample Str013_2_FD_71389 | JGI IMG/M metagenome (GOLD analysis project Ga0075024, IMG submission 71389) | Freshwater sediment microbial communities in response to fracking from Pennsylvania, USA - Straight Creek_MetaG_SC_2013 | ecosystem: Environmental > Aquatic > Freshwater > Creek > Sediment... | reverse complement strand
ATAGTTCTGCGGCCCGGCGCTGGTATCTATCCCGCTGGTGGATGAATATCCCCCTTGTATTTTTACACTGGTAAGCTTTAGCTGGCTCTCGCTGCCGGTTATGTTCCAGGGATTGTTGCCGTTAAAATAACCATGCTGCAGAAAAACTTTTTTAATCAACCTGCTGGAAGGGGACAGGCTGTAGATATCAACTTCGCCGAGACCGAATGCGGCAGCATTGCCCAAATCTTTTCTGGCAGTGCTTTCGGGGATAAACTGGATGTTCGCATTAACGCTGGTGATGCTCGTCAGGCGCTTGGCTTGGATCGTGCCTCCGGGATAATCTATTTCCGTTACCTTATCTGTGCTCGGGATAGCAGAACTATGGCTATAGCTTTCACTGAACTCGTTGATGTGCTGGACATGTGTCCAAACGGTATATCCAAAATTTATTGTTTCGGATTTGTCCGCTGAAATGATTTGTGACAAGAACCAACTGGATGTATAGTTGGGTGTATTGTTGGCGGAATTCGCTGCGTGGTTCGGAGAAGTGATTTCCTGGTCATTGAACTGATATTGATCGCCTTTTTCATCTATGATGGTGATGCCCGAAACGGTTTTTGAAATCCTGATATCTGCCATCGGGAACAGGAAGGCCCTGTTGCCAACCCATATAAATTTTCCTGTGTGCCCGTTAAAATTATAGATGTAAATATCCGGTTCCGCATCAATAAAACCTGTACCAAGTGCATTTAGAAAATCCGGGTTTTGAGATATATTCACGATGTCTGCAAAATCCTGCCAATGATAACCTGCGCCAATAATCGGGTCCTCATCCAGTTTTCCTTTCAATACCCTGGTTATTACGCCTCCGGCCTGCAGGCTCCAACCAAGCCCCACCCAACTGGATTCCTCTCCGGGCCTGTAGCCATTATAATTATATGATAGCCCGATGGGCAGGTTGAGTTTGTTGGTTTTGATTTCAAAAATAGGCACAGAAACATTCGGTTGCCCGCTGTATAAAGTCACGGGTGTGATCCCGAATTTGCCGAGAGATGCCGCTTCCGGGCTGGGCGGGATCAGCGACCGGTTGATATCAGGGGCCCAGTCCGTGGTCTGGCTGGTGGCAACGCTTGAAAATGCCATTGCTACGACCCCCAAAAAAAATTTCCTGTTCATCATTAAATATTTGCGCATACTTATTATTTCAAAAATTATATCCAACACGGAATTTCAGTGGCGCGGTTCTTGGCGACTGATAAAAACTTAAAAAATCAAAAAGCAACTGCACTTTGGTTTTTTTGATGAGCTTGCCGGAAAAAGAAACCATCTTGCTGGCGCCGATCAGTCCGCTGTGCTGCCATGCCCGCATATCCCTGGCCGGAACCTGGAAATTGTTGAATGGCTGCTGATAGTTTTCTTCATAACCACCGCTGAGATAAAAATTCCCTTTCAATTTCATATCCAGGAATGACCTTAGAGCCATTCCTTCACTCGTTACATGAATATGGTTGATGCCCGAGCCCCAACCGATCTTATAACTGGCACCAATACCTGCAGTGGCTTTGTTGCCGAGCCGGTAGCCCAGCGATAATCCAAGATCCGTGGTTGTCGGAAAAAAATAATTCGTCCGGGCAGTTTGCATGTTCGTTCCCAGTTCCAATCTTTTTAAGAAAGGCTTGGTTTTTTGTTGGTTCGGTTTAAAATTCGGCATATCAATATCGCCGCTGCCTTGCCCGAGCCGGCTGAGCTTGTCTTTGAACTGGTCCAGTTGCTGGTGCGCCGATTCCAGGTTCGATTGCAGTGCGGCCATGCCGTTTGCGCCGCCGGAAGAAACCTGCCCTTGTATGAGTTGCATCACCTGGTCGCGGGTTTGCAATCCCTGGAGCGCTTCCGGCGATCCGTAATTGCCCGCTAAATTGAAGAGCCCGGCCAGTTGAGAATTATTACGCATGAACTCCTGGAAGGCAGGTAATTTATTTAAAAGGGCAAGCGCTTTTTGTTCAAGTTTACCCGGATCGTTCAAAAGCTCTTTATATTCCCTCAACTGTGCAGAATAATAAAAAACCTGCCTGTTGTATTCATTCAAATATTTATCCAGCCCCAGGGAATTTTCGTAGCGGCTCAGCGTTTCTTTGAGGAGTTGTTTCCTCTCGCGGATAAATTCTTTTACCTGTTCTGTAGCCTGGAGCTTTGCCTGCAGCCCGTTGAAGCTGGCGAGCGAGCCCGCTATTTTATTTTGCAGGCCGCCGGTTGCCTGCAGCAGGTTCTGGTTTTTCTCTAAAAAAGACAGGGAGCCTTTGAGCGAATCAATATAAGGAAGGTATTCTCCGCTGAGCGGCTTGTTTCCGCCAGCCTCTACATTTTTTATTTTTTGCTCCAGCTCAAAATATTTTTCCTGCGAGCCTGCAAAAAGGTTTTTGGCAGTGGCGGAATCTTTGGCATATAATTTTCGTGCAAGTTTTCTTTCTTTTCTTGCCAGCCGCTCGAGATATTTTTCGGTCTGCCGGGTGAGCTGCTGATCGAGCCTGTCCGTTTTATTTTTTATTTTGGCAAATAAGCGGTTGGGGAACTGGGCGATCCTGTCAACCGTACTGTCCAGCTGCTGCGCCAATGATATCACGGCGAAAGATAAAAATATACCGGTTAGGCATAAACGTAGTCTCATGTGACAGTTAAAATTTTAGTGCTATGACTATAGGCAGGAATAAAAACAAATAAATGCCAAGGAAAAATGCATTTATAAAAAAGCGGATTAAAGGAAGATATTATTTCTCATATTCACAATAAGTGGAAACACTTAGTAGTCCTCAAATACTTCCACTTAAACCTAGTCAACTTATTTTAGAAACGAGAAACAATTTAATGATCGTGCAGATCTGGGGGACAGCCGTGCAGATTTTTACTATTAGCGTGTTGTGGAAAATATTTTTTATGGAAAAATCTCAAGGATAATTTTAATAGCCGTGACAGAGAATTTTGGATCATAATTTTCTTCTTGGCTTGTGAAACCATTTCTCAAACCAGTATTCGTAATGTTTATCTCTCCATTTCGAATAAAGGTCGATCATTTCATCATTTGCATTTTTTGGAAATAAAAGACCAATGGCATCCATCTCTTTAAATACTTGCTGAATATCTTCCTTGGAATAGCGATGTTGACCATAATCATGCTCAATGAAATATTCAATTAATTTTGCTTTCGCATTATCCCGGCCTTCTCTTTTTCCGCTTCCACAATTCAGATTGCATAAAAAATCCAGTACCACTGTTTCGGGTGTCACATCCATCAATTTGCATAATAAAAGAAATTGATAGGGAAGAATAATTTTAAAATTAGCATAACGATCATATTTGCCGGTTTGCCATTTCATTATTGGTTTTGAATTTTTATTTATATCCTTAGTATTGGAAGAAATTATTTTTTTACTTTTCATTTTATTGAGATTTAAGAATTCGATAATCTATTTTGGATGATGCCCGGGAATGCAGTAATGATTCGTCCGCTGTTGTCAGAGATAATTGTTACGATATTAGTAGATTGTCCACCGCGATCAAATCCGATAATCTTTTTAGCATCTACTATACGTTGAGAATTCAATGTTCCAGTAACCAGAGTAGATGGCTGATGAAAAGCATCGCGTAAATAAGAAAGTATTTCGATAATGGACACTGTGAATTTTCCCGCATTCGGATAACGAGGAATTTTATAGTAATGCCTTTCAAGAATATGGGCTAAAGAAGTAACAGTTATATAAAATGTCTTTCGGAACAATTTCTTTCTGTTTTCGATGGGCAATTGGAAAATGATTTCCTTTTGGATTTCATCTAACCATTTTTTCGTATCGCGAATTCGATAAGACACGACTCTAATTTTTTAGGTTCTGTCAGATATCTTTTTCCAGAACAAAACCCATGGTACGATCCTTCTGTTTATAAGATTGGAGATACTTTTATCGGAGAAATGGAGCAAGTAAATACTTTCGGATGCTGGGCTATTCACCCCCAAAGATGCTGACGCTAGAATTATGACGGATGGAGTAACAGCTGGATTTAGAATCGGGCAAAACTTAAAATTAAAAATAATCGGCGTATTTCAGGAAAAACAATCAATCGATTGTTAACTGGTTTAAAAATATATGATTCAGGTATTTCAGAAGTTGAGGTAAAAAATAAATGGACAAATTATTGGAATTCTATCTAAATGCAAGCATGGTATCGTGCCAATTCAAAAATATCTCTCGATTGATTACACAGCAGTTGAAAACCCTGGTTTCTTTTTTCTTTTCAATACCCATGCGCTGATGAGCGAAACGATAATGCCTACCGGCAGAATTTCAATATACGTCATCACTATAACGAAGAAGGGGTTCTTGTACATTTCCTTGAAACTTGCCATGTCGGCAGTTTGTTTTGCGATTTCTGCGTCGCTGACGCCGGATTTCTTCAGTTCGCTTAGTACGTGCGCGCTATATTTTTCTGCAAAATCAGGAATGAAAAAATAGTTATCGATTAGCCAAACGATAACATATACGGTTGATGCAATCAGTGTTATGTATAATCCTACTCGAAAAGCCTTTCCGAACGAAATTTCTCCGCCATCGTATTTGTCCCTGGTGATCTTGGTACCAACGAAAATAAATGAGAACGCAAGGATCATCAGCGTGTATCCGTAGATCATCCCGTTCTTAAAATCAATATCTCCTGCTTTGCCAAGGATTATCAGGCCGATGTATAAGGAGGTGCTGATCAGTCCGGCAATTAAACCACAAATAAATACAGTCTTCTTCATGTGTTTAGTTTTTTAGAATGATGGTTGTAAAATTCAGGTACCGGAACGAATTTGGCCTCATACTTTTGAGTGATTTTTATCTTCGGTACATATTTTCACGCAAAAGAATGAGTTCATCAGGCAAGGATACCAAGTCTTTTTCCTTTTTCAATAGCCTGAGTTCTTCGTTTCACTTCTAATTTTTCGAATAAGTTTGATGAGTGGGTCTTGATGGTATTCAGTGATACGAATAAACGCTCAGCGATTTCCTGGTTGCTGAGGCCTTCTGACATTAATGCCAATACTTCCCATTCGCGTTTGCTAATACCGATTTTTGATAATGTTTTTTCCTGAGGAATAAAATTTTCTGTTGGTTTGGTAATGTAGATTTCCTTTTCGACGACAATGGTGCGCGTTTTCGGTTTAGCGAGCTTTATTGCCAGCCAAACACCCAGGCTGGTAAAGATTAGAGCGATGGCGCCGATATATATTTCAAAGGCATGGTTCACGATCAGGAAGCGAAACTCAAGCCACTTCAGCAATAATAAAATTGCGGCAAGTAGCACGCCATAGAAGACAATCAGTTTATTTTTTGAGAAAGTTTTGCCCATGCGGAATGGCTGCTATTTTTTGAAAAGATAGATAAAAATTCAAAATATCAGTATGTGAAGAAAGAATCAATTGCGATTTAAGTAACAGTAGGTCGACCTGCGATGAGAGGTGGTCGACCTATGGCGGTCGGCCGACCACTATAATGTTTAACTCAAATGTGATTATTCATTCCCATTCGCAAAGTTATTGCCCTGCTCCGCGCGTACGAAAGTCCGCATCTCCGTTTCGGTTTGCCCTTCGGGTTTTTGGAAAAAAATCTGCACCCATTCTTTTCTCTAAAGTGTTATTTGACATTCTTTTCTAGAAATACCAATCAATTCAAAATCTGCAACTTTGGCAAAGAGTGTAATATTGATTGCAGTCATTGAAACATAATTAATTTGGGCGTGATTTTCGGAATAAAGGCTATCCATCTGAAGAAATATCCCTGCTTACACCCACTCCTCCGCCGCGTCTACCAGAGCCTTCCACAAGTGCAAAGCGAAAGAGCTTCGGACCATGACACGATAACGAAACGGTGCAATATGGCAGACGATCACCGGTGCCTTCGCCATGAGTCCCTGGGAGACACTTGCGATAGGGAAACTTTTTTCGCGGAGATCCTGATCCCAAAGGTGAGCGAGCAATTCACGAATCTTAGGTCCTTCAAGTTCAACGGTAGTTCGCTGGCCGCTGACATCAACTACGCTGAAATGATAGTGGTTATTCAACAGCAGCGGTGCGAGCTTCTGCTCAGCTTCCTGGAATCCTACAATAAGCCACCAGTCTGGTGCAAGACACAAGGCATGGGCTTCACCTCCACCGGATACTGCCCCCCCCAGGATCTGGCCTGGCTTACTCGGCAGAGTCATGCCCAGCGCTTCAGCGACTACTGCCTGAGTTGAGGTACTGGGCGCTACACGAAGATCGATGGTATGCAATCCTGGCAATTCACGAATCGCCACCGTAGCGAGGGTTCCCTTATTCATTCCTTGCAGCGGACTTTCTTTAGCGATCATATTTGGGTCATAATTTAGTCTCTTCGAATGTTCTCCTTGTCAATGAATACAGCGTCGCAGATGGTGGCACGCAACACTTTTTTTTCCCCGATAGTCATCGGGTCAGGCAAAGGTACGGCCACCACTTCACCCATCCGGTTCAAGCCATCGGCCACTAGTGCCAGCGCAAATGCACGCCCAAGCGTAGGCGAATAGTATGAACTCGTCACAAAACCGGTATTGCGGGTTTTGCCATGCTTGTCCGGGTGTGCGTTAAGTACGGCGATGTATGCTCCCTCCGGAATAACTTCGTCATGGTTCTCTGGCAGCAGGCCAACCAGCTGTGGTCTCCCCGTTGCCTGCAGATAGGGTAATTGGAAGGAGCGCTTTCCGATGAACTCCTTCTTCTTGGAGACAATCCAGGACATGTTGAGGTCATTCGGCGTTTGAGTTCCGTCGGTGTCCTGCCCGATGATAATGTAGCCCTTTTCCGCCCGCAGCACGTGCATGGTCTCAGTGCCATAAGCAGTCAGGTCATAGCGACGTCCGAGCGCCCACAATCGTTCCCAAATATGGCGGGCATGGCCCCAGTCAACGTTGATCTCGAATGCCAGCTCTCCTGAAAAGGAGATTCGGGCGATGCGCACAGGTATACCGTCGATCGTCGCCACTCGGCTGTGCATGAAGGGAAATGCAGCTTTTGAGAGGTCAATGTCTGTGACCAGTTCCTGGAGGAGCTGTCTGCTTTTCGGACCCACTAGTGCAATCGTCGAAATATGCTCTGTAACAGAGGTGCAATACACCTTCAGGTCGGGCCACTCCGTCTGCAGCCACTCTTCCAGCCATGCCAGCACCCGGGCAGCGCCTCCTGTGGTGGTGGTCATCAGGAAATGGTTTTTACCCAAACGGGTGGTGACACCGTCATCAAAGACCATACCGTCTGCCTTGCACATCAATCCATAGCGGCATTGCCCTTCCGGCAATGTCGAAAAAATATTCGTATAGATGCGGTCGAGGAAAACAGCGGCGTCAGGACCCTGGATATCAATTTTTCCGAGGGTGGAGGCGTCCATCATGGCCACACTTTGTCTGGCTGCAACGCATTCACGCCGAACGGCATCTTCCATGCGCTCTCCAGGCTTCGGAAAGTACCACGGTCGTTTCCATTGACCCACGTCCTCGAATACTGCACCAGCTTCAACATGCCATTGATGGAGCGGTGTGATGCGGATGGGATCGGAAAGCGGTCCGCGTTCACGTCCGGCAAGTGCAGCGAACAGCACCGGCACATAAGGTGGCCGGAAGGAAAGGGTACCCACATCTGCAGGTGACAGGCTGGACTTTCCACTTTGCGCAACATTATTAAGTTGGCAAAGTGCACCGATGGTGAGCATGCCGCTGGTCTTGCCCTGGTCGTATGCCGTGCCTATGGTGGTGTATCGTTTGATGTGCTCAATGCTGTACAACCCTGCCCCTACGGCACGTTGCAGATCGTGCAGCGTTGCATCGCGCTGCAAGTCGATGTAAGCGTGACGGGCCCGCTTGGGATCGAGCGCCGGACCGAAAAATATCGATGGATCGTCGTCGCCACCGAAGTCGCCGGCCAACATGCCGGCGGTACAGAACCGGTCGGTAGAGTGTATTACCAGGAAGGCCGCGTGTTCCCCACTCCACTGCGGTTTGATGCCGATGTGGGTCGCCAGATCTACGATCGGGGTCCAGCCGCCGGATACTGCGAGCAGATCGGCAGCTGTTTGAAATGTTTCGTTCGTGTCAAGATCCTGTATGATGACACTATGGCAAGCTCCTTCTGCATTGGAGGCAGTGTCGAGAACAGTAGCACGGAAGCGGACCGGAATCCCCGCCGCCCTTGCTGCATCGACACTAGGACCTCCAGCCCCGGGCCGCGCATCATAGATGGCTTGCACCTGTACACCGGCATCGTGAAGCCGAATTGCATCACGGTATCCCTGGTTGTCAACTGTCGAAACTACTGCACACTTGAAAATTCGCACACCATGTTGGGCAACATAAGTGGCTGCTGCATGCGAGAGCATGATGCCGGGCCTGTCGTTGTTTGCGAAGATCAACGGGCGCTGGAACGCACCTGGTGCCAGCATGACCCGATCGGCGCGGATATGCCAGACCCGGATGCGCACACGTCTGGCTGGCGCGGAATTCCCAAGGTGGTCGCTTCGCCGCTCAATGGCGACAACATAATTCTGGTCGTACAAGCCAACTGCAGTGCACCTGCACAGATAAGTGAGGTTTTCATGCGCGAGAACATCCCGCAGGGCAGATGGTAATTCCAGTCCAAGGTGCCGGAGATGACCACCAGGTTCTGACTGGTCGTCGATCAGTAGAACCTCACGGCCTGCACGCAAGTGCTCATCCGCCGCCATAAGTCCCGCAAGACCTGCCCCTATGACCAGCGTATCGACATAGCGATTGGTCTTGTCGTAGCGTGCTTCATCGGGAAGCTCAGGCAGTGCACCGATGCCGGTAAGGCTGCGTGCAGCAAGTCCGTCCGCCACTTCAATGACAGTGGCCGGAAGCATCGATTCCTTTGTACCTGATACTAGCTGAACAAGTGCATTGGGTTCCTCAACGCCCAATCCGACGACACCGCGCGGACGGCCATGGTAGGTGCTGTTGGTTATTGACAGCAAGCCGCTGCGCAGCAAGGCAGCCGCCATCGGCTCACCATGATGCCCCTTGTAGAGTTTGTCATCAAAACTGAATGAAACTTCGCTCATGCTCTCGAGCCCTCCTGCCCAATGTTACCGGGCGCTTTTGGTTGTGTGGTGAAGGGAAGCCATGCCGGCCCGATCTCATGGGTGATGGTATTGCGCCAGAGGTTGAACCACCGGCCACATCCAGCGAAGTGTACCCATCGCTCGGCAAGCCATCCCTTGGGGTTGGCACGGATGTGAAGGTATTTCGCCCATTCGATGTCGGTCAGCGCATTGGGGTCTGGGTAGGCTACCCCGGCCTCGGCTCCGTAATGGAACTCGGTTTCGTTGCGCAGGCCACAGTGGGGACAAGGAATATAAAGCATAAAATAAGTTTTAGTGGGCAACCCCGGCCGCTCCATGTTCGTCGATGAGATGCCCTGTCACGAAACGGTCGAGCGCGAAGGGCCGGTTCAATTCATGCGGGGTGCCGTGTGCCATCGTGTAGGCCATGACCCAGCCCGAACCGGGCGTAGCCTTGAAACCACCTGTTCCCCAGCCGGTGTTGATGAACAAGCTCTCCACCGGAGTAATGCCGATGATGGGCGAGGCGTCTGGAGCGATATCAACGATACCTCCCCAGGTCCTCAGTACCTGCGCACGGGAGAAGATAGGGAACAATTCCAGCGCAGCCGCCAGCTGGTGTTCGATCACATGGAAGCCGCCGCGCTGTGTGTAGGAGTTGAAGGCGTCTGTGCCTGCCCCCATCACTAGCTCACCTTTGTGGGCTTGGCTGACATAAACATGGACAGCGCCGCTCATAACCACGGTGTTGAGCACCTGTTCAAGCAGTGGACTGACCAATGCCTGCAAGGGCCGGCTCTGGATTGGAATGGAGAATCCGGCGAGATTGGCCAGCAGCGAGGAATGACCGGCCGCAACGAGGCCCACCTTGCCGGCAGCGATGGTTCCCTGGGAGGTGTGTATGCCCTGGACCTTATTGTTCCGGATGTCAAAGCCTGTTACTTCGGTGCCCTGGATGATATCCACCCCAAGATCGCTCGCTGCCTTCGCATAGCCCCAGGCCACCCAGTCATGTTTGGCGATGCCGCCACGCGGCTGGTAGGTGGCACCATGAACCGGATATCGGACATCTGCGCTGATATTGATGATGGGTACCAGTTTCTTCACCTCAGCTGGAGTGAGCCACTCACTGTCGATGCCGTTGAGGGCATTCGCATAGAAATTCCGGCGTTTCGATCGCACATCACTAACTGAATGTGCAAGCGTCAGCACACCACGCTGGCTGAAGAACATTTCATAGCCGAGGTCTTCCTCCAGAGTCTCCCATAATTTTAGTGAGTGTTCATAGATGGCCGCCGATTCGTCCCATAGATAATTCGAGCGGATGATGGTGGTGTTGCGGGCCGTGTTGCCTCCTGCGAGCCAGCCCTTCTCGAGGACTGCGATATTGGTCAGGCCATGATTCTTTGCCAGATAATAGGCGGTTGCAAGTCCATGACCGCCACCGCCCACGATGACCGCATCGTATGCTTTCTTCGGCTTCACCGACTTCCACAACTGTGGAGGCTGCTCCGGAAGAGTGGCTGCTCGCTGTCGTCCGATCGTGCCGGGGGACAAGGTATGCTGCGTATTCGTCATGATTTCAATCGTGTCATTTGTGGATCGTACTGCGGATCCCGTCCGACGGTGGCCAGGTAATCGCGGTCGAAATATCGGATAGAAAGACCTGTACCCTGCGTGCTTAATTCTGAGGGCACCCAGGCATAAGCCAGTTGCTTGCCAATGGTATGGCCGAAGTAGGCACTGGTGACATAACCCACCACGTTGCTCTGATGCAGCACGGGCTCCTTGCCCAGAACCACATGCTGAGGGTTCTCGAGTACCAGACATACTAATCGCCTGCTCAGTGCATTTGGATTCACTTCATTGAAAGCCTCAGCGCCTTTATATCCTCCACCTTTGCGGACTGCAAAGGACAGCCCTGCCTCATGGGGGTTGTGTTCACTGTTCATGTCCGTCCCGTAACTGCGATATCCTTTTTCCAGTCGCATGGAGTTGAATGCTCCACGGCCGGC
>Ga0075024_100000988_pt1 | contig 11121 bp, 4 predicted proteins | sample Str013_2_FD_71389 | JGI IMG/M metagenome (GOLD analysis project Ga0075024, IMG submission 71389) | Freshwater sediment microbial communities in response to fracking from Pennsylvania, USA - Straight Creek_MetaG_SC_2013 | ecosystem: Environmental > Aquatic > Freshwater > Creek > Sediment... | reverse complement strand
GATCAGGACAATCGCTTTTTTATACTTCCTTTTTTTATCCGCTGGTGCGCATGCACAAATCGGCGGGTTAAGCTTCGATTTGCCCAAACCCAAAAAATTTGAGAACCGTCAATTGCGGTCCGAAAAAACGGGTGAAAAGAAATTTACGCTGCCCCGCAAGTTCATGCAGAATACCACTACCCATTACAATTTCTTTTTTAATGCCAACGAAAAAATAAAAGAAGTGCTGGCCCGCGCCAAAGCTGTGCACAGAGACGATTACACCAAACTGCTGAGCTTTTACAATTACAGTTTTGATGAAACAAAGCAGTATAAAACCGATCTGGATTCTGTTATCTATAAATCCACTGCCGGCATCCTGCTGCACGATCTGCGCAGCAACTGGGTCGACAATCTTTACCTGCTGATAGGCCGTGCTTACTACCTGCGAAAAGAATTCGACTCCGCTTATCTTACTTTTCAATACCTCAACTATGCTTTCTCTCCCAAAGAAAAAGATGGGTACGATAAAGTAATCGGCAGCAACTCAAACGAAGAAGGCAATGCTTTTTCTATCTCTACCAATGAAAAAAGAAACATCGCCAAAAAATTACTATCGAGGCCGCCCAGCCGCAATGAATCGCTGGTATGGCAGATCAAAACCTATATTGCCAATGATGAGCTGCCCGAAGCCGCAGGCCTGATTCAAACACTCAAAGCAGATCCGCTGTTTCCGGCCCGGTTAAAAGAAGACCTGGAAGAAGCACAGGCCTGGTATTTTTACAAAGAACAAAACTGGGACAGTGCGGCCGTACACCTTGAAAAAGCATTGGGCAATACCGAAAACAAACAAGAAACCGCCCGCCGCGAATACCTGATTGCCCAATGCTATGAAGCAAGCGGCAAACACGATTTGGCACAATCATTTTACGATCGCGTTATCAAACATACCATCAACCCCGTTATGGAAGTGTATGCGGTGCTCAACAGCATCCGCCAGGGCGAGGGCAATGATGAAAAAGCCATTCAGAAAGCCATCGATGCATTGGCAAAAATGGGCCGCCGCGACAAATACGTTGTCTACCGCGACATCATTTATTATACCGCTGCGCAGATAGAACTGGACAGAAAACAAAACAAAGCTGCCAAAGATTTCCTGGAAAAAAGTATAAAATACAGTACCGACAATCCGCAACAAAAAAGCCGATCCTTCCTGGCGCTGGCCAATATTGATTTTGAAGAAAGAAATTTTGTTGATGCCAAAAGGTTTTACGACAGTACCGATGTCAATATCATAGCCCCCGAAGACCTGGAAGCGTTCAGGACGCGCAAAGCAGCGCTTACCATCATTGCCGGTCAGCAAATGATTATCCTCCGGCAGGACAGCCTGCAGAAAATTGCCGCCATGCCCGAAGCGGAACGCGCCGCTTTCATGAAAAAACTATTAAAGCAGTTGCGTAAACAGCAGGGCCTTAAAGAAGAAGACCAGAGCTTTGGCAATACCACGCCGGGGTTTGCAAACAACAACAATACGGCCCCTGTTGATCTTTTTAATTCCACTGCAAAATCAACCGACTGGTATTTCTCCAATACCAGTTTAAGGGCAAAGGGGCTGAACGATTTTAAAGCCAAATGGGGCAACCGGCCCAATGCCGACAACTGGCAGCGGGCGGCGGCCATTAAACAAAATACTGCGGCGGCCACCAATGCCACGGGCAATAACCCGGCAGCCGTTGGGCCCAACGGGCAGCCAATTGAAGATGCAAAACTGCTGACCATTGAAACACTGAAAGAAAAACTGCCACTTACCCCGGAGAAATTAAAAATATCAAACGACTCTATCCTGAATGCAAGATTTGCGATGGGCAGGGCCCTGCAGGACAACCTGGAAGAATATGCCGATGCCGCTGAAGCCTATGAAAAACTATTGAACCAATTCCCCAATTCGGCGCTGGAAGAAAAAACATTGTTCAACCTGTATTATTGCTATAAAAAACTGGGCAGGGATGAAAAAGCAGCAGCTGTAAAAAGCATGATGGAAAGCAAATTTGCCAATTCAAAACTCACCGGTATTGTAAAAAATCCCGTGCCCGCCGACACCGGCCGCAAAAATGAAGGAGCCCCCCTGTATGATGAAGTGTACAATCTTTTTATAGAAGGCAAATTTGAAGAAGCATTGTCCAAAAAACATGCAGCTGATAGTTTGTATGGCAAACATTTCTGGAGTCCGCAGCTACTGTACATTGAAGCCGTGTATTATGTGCACGAACGCAATGACTCTGCTGCCAAAGTAACGCTGAACAACATTAACAGCCTTTACCCCAACACCCCCATGGCCGCCAAAGCAAGAACCATGATTGATGTACTGAGCAGGCGTAAACAAATAGAAGATTATTTAACCAAACTGCAAATAGAAAGACCGAAAGACGATGACAGCATTACCGTGCCTGCCCAGGTGGGAACACCCATGGTACAGGGCCAGGTAGTGAACAAACCACCGGTGAGATTATTGATTACTGATAGTGGAAAAACCATTAACAAACCAGTAGATACAAGTCTTACTGCAAAAAAAACAGCGCTTGCACCACCCGCCTCCTCCCAGTTTGTAAATGCACCAGAGCTGGGCCATTATGTAGTGCTGGTGATGGACAAGGTAGACCCTGTATATGTAAGCGAGGCAAAAAATGCTTTTACCCGATACAACAAAGAAAAATACTACAACCGGCAAATTGATATCAACCCGCTGCCGCTGACCGATGACATTCGGTTTATGCTGATCGGCAAGTTTGAAAATGCAGCCGTGGCGCTGGACTATCTCGATAAATCACGCAAACTGGCCGCTTCCGACATCATTCCATGGATGCCTGCAGCGAAATACTCGTTTATTATCATTACCGATAACAACCTGGAAATTCTTAAGAACAGTAAAGACGTTCCCGCATACAAGCGATTCCTGATACAGAATTTTAAGGACGTATTTAAATAGGACCAATTCAGCCAGGTACCCGGGCTTGCCAATAATGCGCTAAAATGTACAAAAGGAAGCCAAAAAAATAAAGACGGGTGGCCTGTGGCGGTTTCCTATTTTCGGGTAAGATTTTTGCAGTTTACCATACTCATACTTTTTATTTATGAAAAAATCGGTTCGCGTTTTCTGGATGATTGCAGGCATTGGCACAGCGGCAATGGTGCTATTCCTGGTATTGCTCAATTTTGGTGTATTGGGTGATATGCCATCGCTGGAAGAACTGGAGAACCCCTCCGTTTTACAGGCATCTGAAATTATGGCCAACGATGGTACGCTGATGGGCAAATACTACCTCGACAAAGGCAACCGCAGCAATGTAAAATACAGCGATATCTCCAAGCACGTGGTAGACGCACTGATCTCTACCGAAGATGTACGCTTTTATGACCATTCCGGTATTGATGCCAAAGGCCTGGCCAGGGCCTTTATACACCTGGGCAACGATGGTGGCGCCAGTACCATTACACAGCAGCTGGCCAAAAACATGCTTGAGCAGGGCTCCAAGAATATGGTGCGCCGCATGATTGAAAAGTTAAAAGAACTGATTATAGCGGTAAAGCTTGAACGCAATTTTACCAAAGAAGAAATTCTGGCACTTTACCTGAACGTGGTGCCCTTTGGCGATAATGTTTACGGCATCCGCAATGCATCACTTGCTTTTTTTCAGAAAGAACCCGACCGCCTGGATATTGTAGAAAGCGCTGTTTTGGTAGGCATGCTCAAAGGCAATTACCTGTACAACCCCCGCGTGCACCCGCTGGCAGCCTTTAACCGCAAAAACACGGTAATAGAACAGATGCTGAAAAACAATTGTTTCAGCGAATCAGAAGCAAAAACACTGAAGCTGAAACCCATTCCGCTGAAATATAAAAAACAGGATGAGAATGCAGGCCTGGCGCCCTATTTCAGGGAAGAGCTGAGAACAGATGTGAAAGCATGGTGCAAAGCGCATATTAACCCTTCCACCAACAAGCCCTATGATATTTACCGCGATGGTTTAAAGATCTATACCACCATCAACCCGCGCATGCAGATTTATGCAGAAGAAGCCGTTGCTACGCAAATGCCCACCCTGCAGAAAGTGCTGAATAACCAGGCATCCCTCAAAACCGGGAAAATATGGAAGGAACACGAAAACATATTGCAGGCTGCCATAAAAAACAGCGACCGCTGGAAAAACATGAAAGACCAGGGATTCAGCGATGCCGATATCAAAAAATCATTTTACGCAAAAACAGAAATGAAAGTATTTGCGTGGAATGCCCAGCGTGAGAAAGATACCGTGATGACACCCTTTGACTCCATCAAATACAGCCAGCAGATGCTGCAGACTTCATTTATGGTAATGGACCCCATCACCGGCGAAGTAAAAGCCTGGGTAGGCGGTATCGATTTTAAAAATTTCAAGTTCGACCACGTAAACATAGATACCAAACGACAGGTAGGTTCTTCCATCAAACCATTTTTGTATTGCGAAGCCATTGAAGAAGCCGGCTTTACACCAGAGACACCGGTAGAAAACCAGGCACAGAACTTTCCCGGATTTGGGATGGTGCCGGCAAAAGCAATGTGCGGCAAACTGCCCCCGGTTGTAACCATGTCAACGGCACTCACCTGGTCGCTCAACTGTGCTTCGGCCTATATCATGAAACAGGTAACGCCGCAGCGGTTCGCCAACTTCCTGAAGCAAATCAATATTCCTACAAAAATAGACCCCTACCCTTCTATGGCACTGGGCGCCTGCGATCTTTCTATGTATGAAATGCTCTGGGGCTATACCATGTTTCCTAACAGGGGCATCAATACAAAACCTATTTATATTACCCGCATAGAAGACAAAAATGGCAATGTGCTGGAAAGTTTTCAGACCACCATGAAACAGGTAATCAGCGAACAGGCCGCCTACACCATGGCAAGAATGATGCAGGGACCGGTTGACTTTGGAACGGCAGCGGGTTTACGCGGACGCATTGGCGCCGCAGAAATGGGAGGCAAAACCGGTACCACCAACGATAACGCCGATGCCTGGTTTCTCGGTTACACCCCACAGTTACTGGCCGGCACCTGGATTGGTTGCGATGCCCGTTTTATAAGACTGGAAAGCGGGCTTGGTTATGGTGGCAAGGCCGCGATGCCCATCTGGGAGTATTTTTTCAAAAAAGTATATGCCGATAAAACACTGGGCATAAACAAAGAGGCCAGGTTTCTGCAACCAGAAAACATGAACATACAATCGCTGCTGGACTATGACAACTCAATTGATAAAACATTAAACCCCGGCGCAGAAGGCACCGACCAGGGTAATGGCGGCGCCGGTGATTACGGAACATTCGAAAAAGACACCACCCACGTACCCGTAGAATCCAAATTACCACCCGATGAACAAAAAATATTAAACGAAGCCAATAAGCCTCAAAAAAAAACTGACGACAAAATAAATGAGCAGGCACAGCCCGAAGAAAAAAAGAAAAAGGGATTTTTCAACAGGCTGTTTGGTAAAAAAGACAAGAAAGATTAAGCTGTTTTCGCGCACAAATATTCCTAAAAGGCAGGCCAACGGTAGATAAACCAGGCCTGCCTTTTTTTTACGTTATTGGCTACGCTACCAGGTCTAATAACTGTTTTGCTGAAAACAGTTTCGTTTTATTGCTTATATTGAGACAGCACATCAGGCAATACTTCATCAACCCGTAAATAATTTCTTTGCAAAACAAACAACGCGTTCTTTCTATTGATGCTTTCCGGGGCATTACCATATTTGTGATGGTATTTGTAAATGAGCTGGCCAGTATAAAGGATGTGCCGCAATGGATGAAACACATGCCGGCCGATGCAGATGCTATGACGTTTGTTGATCTTGTTTTCCCGGCATTTTTATTCATTGTGGGCATGTCGATCCCTTTTGCGTTGCAGCAACGCCTGAACAAAGGAGATAGCTTTCTGCAATTGCAGGGGCATATTGCATGGCGTACACTGGGGTTGCTGACACTTGGTTTCTTTATGGTAAACGGCGAAGATGGTTATAACGCCGCGGCCACTGGTTTGCCGCTTCATTGCTGGCTACTGCTGTTTTATGCATCGGCGCTGCTTACCTGGAATGTGTATACGTTTGCCCGCAAAACCTGGCACTATGCATTTCGCGCAGCTGGCATCCTGGGCCTCTTGTTCCTGGCTTTTATATACAAAGGTGAAAACGGAACCGGCATGCGCCCGCACTGGTGGGGCATTCTTGGATTGATTGGCTGGGCCTATTTATTTGCGTGTATTTTTTTCCAGTTGTTGAAAGACCGTATCCTTTTACTGGGGGCCATGGTTGCTTTTTGTACTGCATTTTACATGTTTGCCAGGATGCCCCTTGTAACAGACAATGATAGCCTTGACTGGTTAAGCAGCCAGGCCGGCAATGCAGCCCATACCTCTATTGTATTTTGTGGCATTGTAGCATCCCGCATTTTTTTTAATACCCATACAACAGCCACGAACAAACGCTTTTTACAGGTAGCTGGCTTTACGCTGCTTTTATTTGCAGCAGCATTTCTGCTGCGCCCCTATTACAAAATCTCAAAAATATATGCTACGCCCAGTTGGTGTCTTTACAGCGCCGGGTTTTGTTGTATTATTTTCAGCCTGCTTTACTGGCTGATTGATCTGAAAAGCCAGCGCAAATGGGTGCAGTTTTTTCAGCCGGCGGCTTCTAACCCGCTGCTCACCTATATAATCCCTGGTATCTTATTTTCTTTTTTCTCTGTTACGGGGATCAGCATTTTACCCAAGAGCCTGCGCCATGGCCTGCCCGGCATACTATGGGCTTTATTTTTTGCAATAGCCGTAATGTACATCGCAAAGGGTCTGAATAAACTGAGAATAAAGATGCAGTTGTAGACAATACTGCCGTATTGGCCCATTTATATTTACCCGGCTGCCCAGTCTCTTCCATTCAGCCGCAATTTGTTGCATTCCATCGAAAATGAAGGTCTAACATGGTTTGCCGCTTGACAAAGGTCACTTTTGTAATTAAGTTTTTACCCGTAGTAAAATATAAGGGAAACACTTAAAACGTAGCAACAACCCTGGCAACAACCATACCCCCCTCGTAAGATTTTTTACGATGTGCCATGAAAACATCAAAATGAAAACCTTTGTACCCTTTTTTCGTAAATTCTTTGTCATACTATTGACAGCCATTGGTATTCACGCCAGTGCACAACAATCCCTTAAATCAATTCTTATCAACCACGGTTCACCTGCTTGCGGCAGCAGCGCCGGTGAGCAACAACTCTTTACCGGTATCTTAAGCGGTACCCCTTCCATATTACAAAGCTGTAATAACGGCCTTCCGTTTTACAGTCTTTTTACAGCTTATAATCCAAAAGACAAAAAGATATACTTTGCTGATATCAGCGATGGCAACAGTACAAAAATGTATGCATTGGATTACAATTTTGCCGGAGTAATTGCCTGCCAGCCCGCAGTAACACCTGATTATACCTACAATTACGGCATCAGCCAGCTTTGCTTCGACCAGGATGGCAACAACCTTATCATTTACAATTACAATGCAGGAACCGGACAAGCCAATGTAAAAAGAATTGATGTGGCTTCTGGCGCGGACATACCCGGCACCGCTAAACCCCTTGACTTTCCACCGGGCAATGCGCCCAATTCGCTTGATTGGGGCGATATGGTGTTTATGCCCAACGGCAGGGTATTTATGACCTTTGGCAATACTCCCTCCAAATTGTATGAACTGATAAATTTTAACGGACCCGGCAACGCTACTGCTGTTTTTTTAACCGATATACCACGCGCCTGTTTCAGCATCGGCTATGTAGATGGCAGCCTGCTGGTAGCCGGCAGCGACGGTGGTGGTTGCTATTATTATATCTGGGATATTACTAACAATACGCTCAGCAACAGCAGCAATTTTCCGATGGGGAAATCTACAGCAGATATAACGCACATGAATGTTGGCGTAGGGGCCTCACAGGAACTGATTGGCGGATCTGTTGTTAACGGCAATACGGCCGATATCATCTACCATGTATACATCAAAAACAAAGGGAATATTGATATCGCTGCCGTGCAATTAAAAAACAAACTCACCGATGCGTTTGGAGCAGGCAATATATCCAATGTGCAAATCAGTTTTGTAAGCAACCCCGCTGGCCTTGTGTTAAACCCTTCCTATGACGGCGAATTTGATACCGATTTATTGTTGCCCGGTCAAACCATTGCCAATTATCCCGTAGCCATAGACTCTGCCGTAATACGCATACAACTAAGGGCTACCAATCTTGTTCAGAACAATATTTATTATAGCTCGGCCATTGTGAACGGCCAGGCGGGCGCAGGCGCCAATTTGCTGCAGGTCACCGATTCCTCTAACAACGGCAATGCCGGCATTATGGACGTAAACCAGAATGGTGTCTCGGATGATCCGGGCGAAGGCATCCCCACGCCTTTTATGTACAATATTTTACTGCCGCTTTCCAATACAAGCTTTACAGCAAGCCTGCAGCAACAAACTGTATTGCTGAGCTGGAAAACAATCAACGAAACCAACCTGAAAGATTTTGAACCCGGGCGCAGTACCGATGGCATTCATTTTACCGCCCTCGGCATGGTAACTGCCAGTAACAACCTGGCTGCCACTTACGCTTATACAGATGATGTGCAGAAAGTAAACTCAGGCAAACTTTACTACCGGTTAAAAACAACCGATAATACCGGAAAATTCGCTTACAGCAATACCATTATTGTAGAGCTCAATAAAACTGCTGTTAGCATCAGTGCCTACCCCAACCCCTTTATCAGCCAGGTAAACATTCAAACCTATGCCCCGGCAAAAGCAGCTGCAGGCATCGTGTTGTTCGACGGAACGGGCCGGATGATCCGGCGGATAGATACCCGGCTGCAAAGTGGCATGAATTTTATTACACTCGGCAATTTGCAATCACTTGCAAAAGGAGTATACTATCTTGAAATTACCAGCGGCGATAAAATGACCCGTACCAAACTGATGAAGTAACAAGAGACTATTTCACCGGAACAAGCCGCACACAGTAGCCGCCACCGGTTGCCAGCGCAGCCTGCAGCACGGTTTTATTGTTAACCACCTGTTTGCTGATAAGTGTACGTTTGGGATTGGTGCCCGCATCTGGCGCATCCGCATAAATTTCCGCAGTATACTTCCCCGCTTTGAGAAAAGAAAGTGGAATGGATAACTTTCGGCTGTGCCAGTCCGTGATACTGCCGAGATACCATTCGTTGCCGCTGCGGCGTGCAATGCTCACAAATTCTCCGGGTACGCCGTTCAATACTTTTATCTCGTCCCAGGTGGCGGGACATTTTTTTATAAACTCAAATTCTGCCTGTCCCTCATAAGCCGCCGGGTGATCGGATACCATTCCAAAGGGCATCTGGTAAATAACATAGAGTGCAGTATGATGAGCCCTTGTTCCCATTACCATCGGAGCATTGCTGCGCGGCAAAAAACTTTCGCGGGTTACATTGTTAAAGCCGCCGGGCGTAAAATCCATCGGACCGGTAAGCATTCTCGTAAAGGCCAGCATCACGTGGTTTTCAGGATTGTCACGCGTACCACCTTTGGATTGTTCCATGCCCAGCACCGCTTCATAATTCATAACATTGGGATAGGTTCTTTCCAACCCAAACGGCTTTGTGCTGCCATGAAAGTCTACCATCAAGTGATGCTTTGCAGCACAGGCTGCTGTACGGTAGTAAAATTCAATTCCCGCCTGGTCATCCCTTTCAATAAAATCAATCTTCACGCCGGCAACACCCCATTTTTCATATAGGGCAAATGCTTCTTCCATTTGTTTGTCTACCGCCCTTGCATACAACCATATCCATACTTTTACATTCTTGGTGCTGGCATAATCCACCAGCGCAGGAATGTCCACTTTGCCATTCATTTTGGTAATATCAGCATCACTCCAGCCAGCATCTACCAGCATGTATTCCAATCCGGATTTTGCCGCGAAATCAATATAATATTTCATGTTGCCGGTGGTAAAAGCAGGCTTGCCGTCTATGCCAAGACTGCCGCTCCACCAATCCCAGGAAGCTTTACCGGCTTTGATCCATTTGGTATCTGTAATTGTTACAGCAGGGCTAAAGCTCATGACTGCATTTGATTCCACCAGTTTTCCGGGCTGATCACCGGCCATGATAATCCGCCAGGCTGAATGAAATGCGCCTTTTCCAATAACAGCCATTCCTGAACTGTCGATGCGCGGCGATAACCTCGATTCCATGGTATGCCCGTTCCATCCGCCTGCGGGATTGGTGAGGTACATAGATGAATACCCCTGCAAGTCTGCCTCTGCAATGGCCAACCAGCCTGCACCTGGTACTTCCGCCATCATAGGCAAGCCAATCAGTATGGAACTTTTTACGCCGCCCTGGTTAGAAAATGCGCTCACCGGCAGTTTCAGGTATTCACTCTCGTACATTGATTTATAATGCGGCAATACCTGTGCGTAAGCAGTAGCATCTGTACTAAAATGAAATTCCGTGTATTCATTTTTTAACTGGAAGCTGTCGCGGGTGCTTTCCTGTTCCGGCACCACGTAGCGAAATGCAACGGCGTCATTGTATGCCCTGGCTTCGATGATTAATTTTCTTTTGGGCGCTGCTGTTTCTTCCAGCTCCAGCGCAGCAGCATTGTACTGGTTGCGCACTTCACTTGCTTTGCCCACCAGCAAATGATAGGTTTCATCGGTAGCCCCGTATTGTACATTTACCATTTGCACTGCGGCGCCCAGCGGTGCATAATTTTTCAGATCAAGGCTCAATGCAGACGGTTTTAGCAACCATTTGCCATTGTAAGCCACACTGTAATACAATTGCTGTTCTTTGCCGGCCTTGTTGTCTTCATTGCCGGTTTGAAAATGAATCAGCAATTTTTTGTCCGGAGAAAGTAAATCGACAGGTTTTACCTGGCATACGCCATCCACTGATGAATTCAATAAAAATAAAACCAAGAACAGCCTGGATAATAAATACAGCATAGTAGTAATCGTTAGACCGGGTGAGTAATTTTACAAAATAAATATAAGCCAGTAATTCAATAAAACGGAATACAACTGTGT
>Ga0075024_100000985_pt1 | contig 11162 bp, 12 predicted proteins | sample Str013_2_FD_71389 | JGI IMG/M metagenome (GOLD analysis project Ga0075024, IMG submission 71389) | Freshwater sediment microbial communities in response to fracking from Pennsylvania, USA - Straight Creek_MetaG_SC_2013 | ecosystem: Environmental > Aquatic > Freshwater > Creek > Sediment... | reverse complement strand
TCAATAAAATTGATATGGACGGCGCCATGATTGAAGAAGTAGAAGACCAGATTGTGGAGCTGATTGGCTGCAAACGCGAAGACATCCTGCACGCCAGCGGCCGCACCGGGCTGGGTGTTGACAAAGTACTGGATGCAATTGTGGAGAAAATTCCGGCACCTGCCGGCAACCCCAATGCGCCATTGCAGGCCCTGGTGTTCGATAGCGTTTTCAATTCCTTCAGGGGCATTATCGTGTATTACCGCATTTTGCAGGGCAGCATCAAAAAAGGCGATAAGATTAAATTCGTTTCTACCGACCAGGAATATGAAGCCGATGAAGTGGGTATCCTGAAATTGAAGATGACTGAAAAACAAGAAGTCAATTGTGGCGATGTAGGCTATATCATCACTGGTATCAAAAATGCCAAGGAAGTAAAAGTGGGCGATACCATTACCAAAGTGGCCAACCCCTGCACCGAGGGTATCCGCGGTTTTCAGGAAGTGAAACCAATGGTATTTGCCGGTATTTTCCCCGTAAATACAGATGAGTTTGAAGAACTGCGCGACTGTATGGACAAACTGCAGCTGAATGATGCGTCTCTTACTTTTGAACTGGAGACCAGCCAGGCACTGGGCTTTGGCTTTCGCTGCGGTTTCCTGGGCATGCTGCACATGGAAATTATACAGGAGCGCCTGGAAAGGGAGTTTAACCAAACCGTTATCACCACGGTTCCCAACGTTAGCTTTATTGCCTATACCACCAGCGGAGAAAAGATAATTGTAAACAACCCGACCGAAATGCCCGACCCTGTACGCATTGAAAGGATAGAAGAACCTTTTATCAGGGCACAAATCATCACCAAGCCCGATTATATCGGCAATATCATTACGTTGTGCCTGGGCAAACGCGGTATCCTGCTCAACCAAAGCTATCTTACCCCCACCCGCGTAGAATTGAGTTTTGAAATGCCGCTGACGGAAATCGTATTCGATTTTTACGATAAACTAAAAAGCCAAACCCGTGGCTATGCATCCTTCGACTACCATCCCATTGGCAACCGCGACAGTGATATTGTGAAGATGGATATTCTGCTGAACGGCGACAAAGTAGATGCCTTAAGTGCACTGATACACCGTGCACGATCTGCGGAATTTGGCAGAAAACTTTGCGAAAAACTGAAAGAACTGGTGCCCCGCCAGCAGTTCCAGATTGCGATACAGGCAGGCATTGGCGCAAAAATTGTAGCCCGTGAAACCATCAGCGCCATGCGCAAAGATGTAACCGCCAAATGTTATGGGGGCGATATCAGCCGTAAACGCAAACTGCTGGAAAAACAAAAAGAAGGTAAGAAACGCATGCGCCAGATAGGTAATGTGGAAGTGCCACAGGAAGCGTTTTTGGCAGTGTTGAAGCTGGATGAGTAAAAGCCAATGTGCTTATGTGTAATTAGGTAAGCTTGGTGCATGTGGAAAGCGAACGGCTATTTTAAGTGCGGTTATATTCATGGCCGGTAGTTAATAACTATTTTGGCCCGGGTAGTTAAAATTCTTTTGAACATCGTTGTGTCACTCCCTTGTACGGCATAACTTTACTGAAATGCAGCCCTGAGCCAACTGCTCACTGCTGTTTTAACATCAGCCAACTATGCGCACACCTTTGCAAAAAGAAGAAAAAGTATTGTTGATTACGTACAGCAGTTGGGTTTCTTTACTGGGCCCTGCATTCGTTGCCCTTGCGGCCATTGTGGGTTCTTTTTTTGTTGGATTCATTGTTCATTTTGGATGGGCGCTGGCCCTGCTGGGCGCAATCGTTTTTGCGGTTAAATATTTTCAGTGGAAATCTTATATATGGGTGGTGACCAATCAACGGGTCATTGATGAAGTAGGTCTGCTCAATCATTTTGCAAAAGAAAGTCCGCTAGAGAAAATCAACAATGTTTCTTACAGCCAGCGTTTCTGGGGGCATATTTTTAATTTTGGTACAGTAGAAATACAAACTGCTGCGCAGGTTGGCGCCACCATTTACAACAAAGTGAGCCAGCCCAAACGCCTTAAAGAAACCATTACCCAGGCGCAAACAGATTTTGAAAACCAAAAGGGAATACGCCAGGCAACGCTGATAGCTTCTGCCATGCAAACCAGCTCACCGTCATCCATAGCTGCAGAACTGGAAAAACTATTTGAACTGAAACAGAAAGGCGTACTAAGCGAAGAGGAATACCTGAAGGCCAAGAATAAATTAATTAATAATTAGTAGTTATTAATTATCACAGCTGCTGGCGTTTATTTTAGTTACAGCTGTTACAATTCCCGGTCAGCCATCCAAAAAAGGGCCGGTTGAAAAGCCCCATGAATTGATTATAGCTAATGGCTGTTTTTTAATGACCCGTTTTCTTCACTGCTGGTTTTTTCCCTGCCTCTTCTTTCTTTTTGGCGTTCTCAATATTTTTTTCCGATTGCTCCATCAGTTTCTTCTCGTCAATATTACCGCCTTCGTCTTTTATGGTTGCTTCCTGCGGAAACTGGCCATTTTGCAATTTAAAGTTGAATACTTTGTCAACATGCTCCCAGCGGCCATTTTCCCATTTAAAGCCTTCAAAGTCGCCATCGGGTATAAAAGTTTCTTTCCGGGCTGGCTCTTCTGATTCAGATATGAGGTGGTCATAAATGATCATGTCCATTTCCGGATTGTAATTGAAAACGGTACGGGCTTCTTTTTTGTATTCAATATCAAAACGGTTCAGTACCGGCTTTACTTTGCCGGTATCGTCTTTAAAACTGATAAAAGGCCCGCCAAAAAGCGGTTCGCCATTTTGATCATCAAAGCTCAGCACTTCCATCCATTTGCGGTTACTGCTTACCGTATAGTCGTCAAAACCCAGCAGGGTATAATATTTTTTGCCATTAAATTCTTTCTGTATGATGCGGTAATAAATTGCGCCAATCCAGTTCTTCCGGGTTCTTACAGAATCCTGCGGCTTGCCGGTAAACATGGAGGCATCAAACAAGGGAAATAGTTTCAATGCACCATCGGGTGTTTTCATTTGTATGGCGCCTTTCTGGTAATAGAGGTATTCATCTTTTTTTAACTGCCAGGTAAAGATGCGGAAGCTGCTGTCTGGCGGATAGAGCCTTGCTACGGTTGGCAGCGAATCAAATGGAAAAGAAAAAGAGTGGTTGGTTTTTAAAGCCCGTACAAAAGTTCTTACAAACTGGCTGTCAGAAAGAAAGCGTTTACCCGCTGTTTCAGCATTGATCATGCTGTCTGCATAAATCTTTAATGAATCTTCTTTTTTCAACAATAGTTTTCTGTCGGCTGTGCTTATCTTTTGTGCACTGGCGTGGTAAGCCGTTGTACAAAAAAACAGTGTGCAACAAAAGAAGACAAATAATTTAGTCATGGGTTATAAATGAGTAGCAAAGTTACAATTTCCGCAGGCTAACAGCCTTGTTAAAAAAGTCGCTGGACTGTTACAGAATCCTTCAACGCGGATAACCACAATAAATTTTATGGTGCCTGCAGTGCTTCGGCAAAATTTAACAGGTTATTATAAGCCAGGTCAATCTGTGGATGGGGCAGGGGCAGGTTGGGCTGTGTAGTAAGCATAAATACGGTGTGCATGCCGGCATTGCGTCCAAATTCCATATCGCTCAGGTTATTGCCTACTATAATGGATTTGCTGAAATCGATATCCGGAAAATCCGCCTTCGCCTTCAGCGCCATACCGGGGTGGGGTTTGCGTTCAGGGTGGTTATTGTCGAGAGAAGTGGCGTAATAAATGGCATCTATTCTTCCGCCGGCAGCTTCCACATCCTGCAGCATTTTATTGTGTATTTCCATTAAATCCAGTTCGCTCATCAATCCTTTACCCACACCGCGCTGGTTGGTTACAATTACGATATCGCCAAAAACCTGGTTAAAAACGGCAAGCGCTTCCAGTACGCCATCATAAAACCTGAACTCTTCCAGTTTAAAAATATAACTGCCTTCTTTGTCGTGGTTCAATACACCATCGCGGTCAAGAAACAATGTCCAGCTTTTGTCAACCTGCTTTAAATCCAGCATGAGTTTGTCGTTCTTTTATTGTAAGAAGTAGGGGATAAGGTGTAAGGTTGCCCGTAACATTAATGTTTTTCCAGTTCGGCCTGTGCTCTTTCAAAATCTTCGGGGATGCCGATATCGATAAAATAGCCTTCCTGCACACAACCATACATGGGCATGGCCGAAAAGAATACTTCCAGGTAGTCTTTTTCAAACGAAAACTTAGCGGGTCTTTTTTGCTGCCTGAACCTGCCAGTATTCAGCAGGTACACGCCGCCATTTATCAATCCCGCTGCATATTGTTGTTTTTCTTTGAAGCTTTTGATGTGGCCGTCTTCTTCCGTTTCTACCACACCATATCTTTCAAAATTTTGCATGGGTTTTAGTGACAACGTGCAGGCAGATGCGTTGCGTTTGTGAAAAAGAGCCAGTGCTTCCAGGTTCACTTTAAACAGGGTGTCGCCGTTTAGTATCAGCACATCTTTGCCTTTGGCTTTTTCTACCGCCAGCTGTATGGCGCCTCCGGTACCCAATGGCTCGTTTTCTACAACAAAGTCTGCGGGCATTGCAGGGTATTCCTGTTTTATCCAGGCGCTGATGACTTCATGTTTATAGCCCAGCGAAAAAATGAATTTTTCAATGCCCTGCTGCCGGTAGTAGCTGATGATATACGAAAGAAATGGCCTGCCGTTGACGGGTGCCATGCATTTGGGTAAGCCAGGTAATACAGATTGTAACCTCGTTCCCAATCCGCCTGCCAGAATAATTGCCTCTTTAATTTCCATAATGTAGTTTGCCGCTTCAGGTAGTTGCGGGCGTAAAATATCTTGCTTCTGTTAACTGGCAAAAAATGTGGCCAAGCATAATATGGCTCTCCTGTATACGTGGAGTATTTTTTGAAGGCACATCAAATAAATAATCGCTCAGTGGTTTTAATTTACCACCACCCTCGCCGGTAAATCCAACGGTGATAACGCCTTTTTCACGGGCAACCTCAAATGCTTTTACGATGTTGGCAGAATTGCCGGAAGTAGACAGGCCAATCAGGATATCGCCTTTATGGGCAATGCCTTTTACCAGCCTGGCATAGATAACATCATAACTATAATCGTTGCCCACCGCCGTTAAATAGGAAGTATTGCAATGCAGTGCTTCCGCGGGCAGGGCATCCCGGTCGAGGTAAAAACGGCCGCTGAATTCTGCCGCCAGGTGCTGGGCATCGGCCGCACTGCCACCGTTTCCACAAAAATAAATGCGTTTGCCATTCTTTAAAGCGGCTACTGTACTATTGGTGAGTTTGTCAATATCGGCCAGCATCTCTTCATTGGCCAGAATGGCATTCTTCACCGCTACCGATTCCGCAATAATGTCTTTGATTTGTTTCATTGTATTATCTGATAACTGCAAATATAGGATTAGTTGATTAGTTGTTTAGTTGCCCGGTTGTGAATGGTGTTTGCCAACAGAAATACCCACCTTAAATTGGATTGTTTTATTGTTTCCACCATTCAAAAAATCAAGCTCATTTACTAGATCGTCCAGCTGGTCATACCATGGTCTGTAAACCGGTAAGGCTGGCAATAGCCGCCAAATTGTTTTAAGGCATCCTGTACTTTGTATTTACTAATGTCGGGGCAATAGAACACCATAAAGCCACCGCCACCAGCGCCGGAGATTTTTCCGCCGGTTGCCCCGGCTTTTTTGGCGCATTCATATATTTCTTCCATCAGGCTGTTGCTGATGCCTTCGGCCATTTGTCTTTTTTGCTGGAAGCCGAAATCCAGGATTTCGCCTATTTCATGCAAACGCCCTTTCAGCAATGCTTCTTTCATCATTTGCGCCTGCTGTTTCAGGTGGTGCATGGCTTCTATTGATTTGGATTGTTTGTTTACCACGTTGCTGCTTTGTTTTTCGATGATCTTTGCGCTCTCGCGGGTGGTAGAAGTGTAATACAACAGCAGGTTGTTTTCCAGCTCGTACAAATACTGCTGTTTGATGCGCAGCGGGTTTACAATCACTTTGTCTTCTCCATAAAACTCCATAAAGTTTACGCCGCCAAATGTGGCCGCATACTGATCTTGCCGGCCGCCGGCCATTTGCAGATCAATTCTTTCAATATTGTAGGCCAGGTGGGCCATATCGTATTCACCCAGCGGCAGGCGAAACATTTCTGCAAATGCGCCAATAATGGCCACCACCAGTGTAGAGGAAGTACCCAGCCCGCTGCCGGCTGGTGCATCTACAAATGTGCTGAGCCTAAACCCGGTCAGCGGCATGCCATAATCGCGTTGTATGGAATTGTACACACCCTTCAGCAAATCCAGCGATCCATCGATGGGAAGTTCGCTGGCCCATTCAAATCTTTTTTCTTCTTTGCGGTCGAGTGCCTGTAAGATGATGGCGTTTTCCTGCAGGGGTTCTATATTGGCATAGGCATACAGGCTTATGGTGGCATTCAGGATGGCGCCGCCATACAGATCACTGTAAGGGCTTACATCGGTGCCTCCACCGGCAAGGCCTATGCGCAAAGGTGCTTTACTTCTATAGATCATAAGAGATGGCTGATACCTGATTTTTTGATGCCTGATTTGAAAACAGCTAAGCGCTGTTAGCTGTTAGTTATGATGATTAAATATAAGGCTGCATTTCAGTAAAGTTGTGTGGCACAAGGGAGTGACACAAGGATGTTGAATAAAAATACAATGCCCGTTTCAAAAAAACTATTCGCAAAAAAAATAAAATAAATCCCGGTCAGCGGCTAACAACAAATTGCTAAAGGCTAAGCGCTAATCTCAGAATCCCGTCTGTCAGCACCTGCCAAGAATATTTCTTTTTCTCTTCGCGAAGTTGCGGTAAAAAAAAGGCCTCACCTAATGAAAAGTAACGCTCCATGGCCGCTGCCAGGGAAGCCGCGGTGGGTTCCGCTACCAGTCCTGCTTTTTCATGTGGCACATAATCCGGCAGTGCGCCCACATTGGTTACTATCATGGGTTTTTCAAAATGATAGGCGAGGGGGGTAACCCCGCTCTGGGTGGCATTGCGGTAGGGTTGTATCACCAGGTCTGCCGCGCAAAAATATTGTTTCACTGCAGCATCGGGTATAAACCCTGTTTTTAAGATCAGGTTGTCCCTGATGCCCAATGCATCAATTTGCTGCTGGTATGTTTTCTCGTCTTCATAAAACTCGCCCGCCAGCAGTAGTTTGGGGAACTTGAAGCTGGCATCCTGCTGTTTTACTTTTAACAGCGCCATCGCTTCCAGTAAGATATCCAATCCCTTGTATTTTCTAATAAAGCCGAAGAAAAGAATGACCCGTTCCGATTCGGCAATGCCCAATTCTTTTCTGGCGGCTTCTTTTGTAATGGCGTCGCCAAAACTATCGTAGAGGGGGTGGGCCACCTGTATGGCCGGTTTAACGGGTTCAAACAATTTCAAATCCTGCATCACTTTATCGCTCATGGCCACAAAAGCATCGCAGGGCTTTAAAAAATACCTGGTAAAAGCGGTATCGCCCGGCCGTTTCTCGTGCGGAACAACATTGTCGGTAATGGCAATTACTTTTGTATGCCGGTTCTTTTTTACTTGTCTTAAAATGGTGCCCAGTGCAGGCCCCATCAGCGGCAACCAGTAACGCACCACTATTAAATCTGGCTTTTGTTTTCTAAGTTCATAGCCTGTTTTTATCCAGTTCAGCGGATTTACTGAATTTACTTTCCGCAGAATTTTTAAATGAGCAGGGGCTGGCTCCGTTGAGTATTGCGACTTGCCCGGAAACAGGAATGAAGGGTATTGCAATGAAAAATTATAGATTGTTACATCAAACCCCTGGTTTTGAAATTCTGTTGCCAGCCTTTCATTGAATGTTGTAATACCACCACCACGATAAGGATGGGCCGGGCCGAGTATAACGATAGAAGAAATCAATGTGCAAAGGTGTAAGTACGAAAATGTGAAAATTTTTTCATCCTGGATTTCCTGATGGGTTACTGTATTTCATTTGTTGCTACATATAGCGGGGCTTTTATTTTCACATTTACCACTCTTCTACATTATTCAAAGCCGGCTTTTTCTTCAATCAAATAAAAATTGCGCCCGGGCGAATTTCTTGAAATCATTTCGCCAATAAAGCCCGACAGGAATAACTGCGAGCCAATGATCATGGCCGTGAGTACAATATAAAACGGCGGGCGGTTGCTGAGGCCTATCTCCGGGTGCATGATGCGCGAAATAATCATGTAGATAAAAATAACAAAGGCAATTCCAAAACAAATAGAGCCCCAGCGGCCAAAAAAATGCATGGGCCGCTTGCCGTACTTGCCTACAAACATGATGGAAGCCAGGTCCAGCGGCCCGTTGATGAAGCGGCTCAACCCAAATTTGGTAGTGCCGTATTTGCGGGCGCGGTGCTCCACCACTTTTTCGCCAATTTTTGTAAAGCCACTCCATTTGGCCAGCACTGGTATATAGCGGTGCATATCGCCATATACTTCTATGCTTTTGATCACATTTCTGCGGTAAGACTTCAGCCCGCAGTTGAAATCGTGCAGCTGTATGCCCGACATTAACCGCGTCATGCCGTTGTAAAATTTGGAGGGGATATTTTTTGTGAGTGTATTGTCGTGCCGCACTTTTTTCCAGCCGCTCACCATATCAAATTTATCTTCCAGTATCATGCGCCGAAGTGCAGGAATTTCATCGGGCGAATCCTGCATATCGGCATCCATGGTGATGATTACATCGCCCTGGGCGGCCCTGAAGCCCTCATTTAAACCGGCTGCTTTGCCGTAATTGCGCTGAAATTTGATGGCTTTTACATGCCGGTTGGCGGATCTCAATTGCTGTATCACCTGCCAGGAATGGTCCCTGCTGCCATCGTCTACAAAAATAATTTCGTAGCTATAGTGCTGCTCTTCCATCACGCGTACAATCCAGGCCGTTAGTTCCGGCAGTGATTCCGCTTCATCAAAGAGTGGTATTACAATCGAAAGGTCCATCAGGATATTCTTTAGGTAGTTGAAATTACTGATTCTTTTTTGTTAGGGCGCCGCCCAGCAAAGCACCCAAAAGGCCGGGTATCAGCGTGGCGAAAATAGAAATAGAGACATAAAAAATCCACCTGTTTTTAGCCGCTTGTATGGCTTGCTGCCGGGCTTCCTCGTGCAAGGCATTGCCCTGTTGCTCGATGGCTTTTACGGCCGCTTCCATTTCTGCCGCACCGGGCGCCGGGTAAATGTATTTTACTGCAATAAAGGTGAACGCTGCCATTAAAAAAGCGACCACCGTTGTTGTTCTGAAGCCATGTGCAAATACGTCTCCAAAACCAAGGGTGCTACCGGCCTGGCGGAGATAAACAACACAGGCTGTTACCACGCCCAGGAATACAATCACCAGCCTGGGCATATACCGCATTGCTTCCGGAACGGGGGCGTATAATTTTTGCAAAACAAGGTCGAGGGCAATCAGTATGCCGGTTATGATCAATCCTTTAATTACGTGCGAAGTGATTTTCTTTTCCATTTTGCTACAGCCTGTTCAGCACCAGCTTTTCCCCATTAATAATGCCGGCTACTTTGCCGGTAAATGCAGTGCCTATAAAAGGCGAGTTATGCGATCTTGATTTGATGTCTTCTTTGGCAAATGTAAATTGCTTACCCGGCTGAAACAGGGTTAGGTTGGCCACTGCCTGTTCTTTTATGGCTGGCATGTCCAGTCCAAAAATGCGGCGCGGGTTGCTGCAGAACAGTTCCACCCATCTTTCTTCAGCCAGTTCGGGCAGAATGGTTTTTACCACGGAGTAGGCGGTTTGCAAACCAATCATACCTGGTTTGGCATATTCAAACTCACAGGTTTTATGATCCCAGTCCTGCGGCATATGGTGAGAAGCGATACAATCAATGGTGCCATCGGCTACGGCTTTGCGCAGTGCCAGCATGTCTTCGCGGGTGCGCAATGGCGGGTTTACTTTCAGGTTGGTATCGTAGGTATACAGGTCTTCATCGCAAAAAGCAAGGTGGTAGGAGGTAACCGAGCAGGTAACTTTTATACCGCTGTCTTTTGCCCTTTTTATGTATTCCAGCGACTTTGGAGAACTCAGCCCGGTAAAATGCAGTTTTGAGTCTGCGTAGCGGGCCAGTTTTATGTCCCGGGCCACCATTAGTTCTTCGGCCATCATGGGTTTTCCGGGCAGGCCCAGGCGGGTTGATACCAGTCCTTCGTTTATCAAACCATGGGGTGCAATCGTAATATCGTCGGGTAGCTGGATAATGACCCCATTGAATGCCTTTATGTACTGCAGTGCTTTCAGCAAAATGCCGGCCGGTTGCAGCGGGTTTAGTCCATCGCTGAAAGCAATGGCCCCGCTTTTGTTCATATCGTACATTTCGGCCAGTTCTTTGCCCGCTGTATTTTTGGTGATGGCACCCAGTGGAATAATTTGTACGGGCAATGATTTGGACTGCTGCACTACGTATTCCACCTGCGATTTGGCATCAATAACGGGTTTGGTATTGGGTACCACAAAAACTGACGTGTAACCACCCGCCGCGGCGGCCGCAGCCCCGGTTTGCAGGGTTTCCTTGTATTCGTAACCGGGGTCGCAAAAATTGGCAAAAACATCGGCCCAGCCGGGCGAAACGCACAATCCGTCCATTTCTATACGGTGATCGGCGGCTGCTTCAATGTTATTGGCAATGGCGCTGATGACGCCGTCTGCAATAAAAATATCTTTACGGGAGCGGTGGTGCGGCGATTGCGGGTCTGTAATGTAAACCTGTTTTAGTAGAAACTTCATTGTAAATGAGTTGTGCGAAGATAATGGTTGTTTTTGAAATTTCTAATTTTGAAAGAATCACTTACATTTGCAGGCCCGGTAGCTACCGCAGGTTTCAAAACCTGGTTTTGAACAAGCGGTGGGGCCATCAAAGTTCGGGACGTAGCGCAGCCCGGTAGCGCGTTTGCATGGGGTGCAAGAGGCCGCTGGTTCGAATCCAGTCGTCCCGACACTACTAGAAAACAGGTAATCATTCTTTTGATTACCTGTTTTATTTTTGTCTGAACATCCCGTCAGTAAAGGGATTGCGGCGAATAGTAAATTGATTCTAGCGGTTCGAACTGTGTTGTTTTTCTTATCATACATTATT
>Ga0075024_100000983_pt1 | contig 11167 bp, 3 predicted proteins | sample Str013_2_FD_71389 | JGI IMG/M metagenome (GOLD analysis project Ga0075024, IMG submission 71389) | Freshwater sediment microbial communities in response to fracking from Pennsylvania, USA - Straight Creek_MetaG_SC_2013 | ecosystem: Environmental > Aquatic > Freshwater > Creek > Sediment... | reverse complement strand
AACGACGAGCTGCAGGCCGTGATCATGTTCGACGAGGCGGATCTCTACATCCCGGCCAACTCCAAGCCCGCCACCGCCGAGCCGCTGCAGAGCCTGTTGAAGCGCGCCCGCTCGGCCGGCGTCGGGCTGATGCTGGCGACGCAATCGCCGGGCGACCTCGACTACAAGTCCCGCGATCAGATCACATCCTGGTTCATCGGCCGCGTGCGCGAGGATACCGCGCTCAGGAAGCTGAAGGCGGCGTTCCAGACCGAATCGGGTCTCGACCCGGCGGTGGTGCTGCCGCACCAGACCGTCGGCGAGTTCCATCTGATCCAGGAGGGCAAGGTGCAGGCCTTGAAGTCCCACCGCTCGCTGATCAGCGCCGAGCAGGTCCCCTTCGACCGCATCGAGCAGCTCGCCCGCGAGACCCGCCGCAACGACGGCACGGCGAAGCAGCTCGGGCTGTTCGACCGGCGGTAGGGGGGTGCTTGGGGACGCGCGGCACGGCTGTTGTCAAACCGTCCCCGATTGTTCAGCGATTATTGCGGCTGCATTTATCCAAGGCTTTATCAGCGGGGCATGAGAGGCTCCACATCAATCCGGTGGGTGAAAAATCGAGCTCCACGTGCCCGTCGAGACTCATCTCGGCCATGCTTTTGACGACGGTTGTGCCAAAGCCGCAGGTTTTCGGGACGGTGACCTTGGGACCGCCACTTTCGGCCCAGCGGATCGACATGCGGTCCTCGACGCCGGTCTTTGCAATCTGCCAGCCAATCTGCACGCTGCCGTCGGGATTGGACAGGGCTCCATACTTGGAGGCATTCGTTGACAACTCGTGCACAACCATCCCAATGACCTGAGCGGCTGCCGCCGAGAGCCTGACCGCGGGTCCCGAAATTTCGATTCTACGATCGACGAGATCGCCGAAGTGACCAAGCTGCGCCCGAATGAGGTCGGTGATAACGACACCCTGCCACTGACTCTTGACCAACAAATCGTGGCTCGCGGCCAACGCATGGACCCGCTCCGAGAACCCGGACACGAAGTCTTGAGGGCTTGCAGCAGCGGTTTGTCGCGCAATGGATTGAACGACGCTCAGCAGGTTCTTCGAACGGTGGTTGACCTCATTCATCAGCTGCCGGATATGGTTTTCGCTGGTTTTTCTCTCCGTAATATCGAGGCCCGTGGGAACGATGAGAATGACGTCGTTGAGCTCGTTGCAAATGGGACGAAACGCAACATCGAAAGTTTTTGCCTCGCCTGCAGGCGTTATGAGTTGCAGCTCCGAGTGTACCTGCTCCCCCGCCGCAGCCCGCATGACCGCCGCGCGCACGGCTTCCGGCGCCCCGGGGGTGTTGCTGAACCAGATCGTCTCCCAGAATGGCAAGCCGATAACGTCCTCCTGCTTGCTCCCGGCGAATTCGAGCGACGCCCGGTTCGCATCGCGCAGCGTCCCGTCGGGCGTGAGAAGCCCCATGTATTCGGATGTGCCGTCATAGATCGCGCGAAGGCGCGCCTCTGAGGCGCGCAGCGAGGCCGTGCGCTCGGCAACGCTTTGCTCCAGCGTATTGTTCAGTTCGCGCAATTGCTCTTCCGCACGGACGCGCGCTTCGATTTCAGCCGTCAAGCTGCGGTTGGCCCATTCCGCTTCGCGCTGCTTTCTGTGCAACTCGGCGAAGACAGCGACTTTGGAGCGCAGAATAGCCGCATTGACTGGCTTGTGCAGATAGTCCACCGCGCCCGTTCCGTAACCCTCCAGAACGTGCTGATCCTCACTGTAATAGGCGGTCAGAAAAATAATCGGTATATGCGAGGTCTTCTTGCGCTGCTTGATCAGCTGGGCCAATTCGAAGCCGGTGATTTCGGGCATCCGGATATCCAGAATCAGGACCGCGAATTCCTGTTCCAAAAGCGCAAGAAGCGCCTCGTCTGCGGATGCCGCGCGGACCAGGCGGTAGCTGGGATCGTCGAGCACTGTCTCAAGCACGGTAAGGTTCTTGGGCTCGTCGTCGACCATCAGGATGTTGGTGGGCGTTTTATCGCAGGCGGACAGCAGATCGACGCCGCTGGCAAATTCGCTCGCCTTGCCACCCGTCCAGCCGGCGAAGGAGAGTTTGGGACCAAGATTGCTCTGATGCATCTGCATGCTCCGGTGTGCAACTTTCGCGTGGAGCCATTCCACTACTGCCGGCTTTCACCGAAACAGCCAAACACGCATCAACGACAGAAGCTGATCGGTATTCACAGGTTTTGCGATATAGTCGCTGGCGCCCGCGTCGAGACACTTTTCCCGGTCGCCCTTCATCGCCTTGGCGGTGAGCGCCAATATCGGCAGAGTGCGGAATTCCGGGATCTGCCGGATGTGCCGCGTCGTTTCATAGCCGTCCATGTCGGGCATCATGATGTCCATCAGCACGATACTTAAGTCCGGGGTGTTGCGAATGATGTCGATGGCGCCGCGGCCGTTGGTCGAGCTGATCACGACCATCTCCTGATTTTCCAGGAGGGAGGTGAGTGCGAAAATGTTGCGGGCATCGTCGTCGACCACCAGGATCTTGCGGCCACGCAGGACCTCATTGGTGCCATGCAGACGTTTGAGCATGTTCTGTTTTTCCGGTGGCAGGTCCGTGATGACGCGGTGCAGGAACAGCGACGTCTCGTCCAGCAGACGCTCGGGGGATTGCACATCCTTGAGGACGATGCTCTTTGCCACGGCCTTGAGCCGGGTCTGCTCGCCGAGTGTCAGGTCCTTGCCGGTGAACACGACCACCGGCATGTCTGCGAGCGTCGGGTTGTCACGCAATCGGTCGAGCAGTTCGAAGCCGGTCATGTCGGGCAGGCGCAGGTCGAGCACCATGCAATCGCAGGGCTGCCGCGCCAGCACCGTCAGCGCCTCGGCGCCGCTCGCCACCGCGACGATCTCGATATCGCCATGGCCGAGCAGCTCCACCATCGACTGGCGCTCGATGTCGTTATCCTCGACGATCAAGAGGCGCTTGGTGCGTGCGGTGGTGAAGTCCCTGATCCGCTCGAACGCCGAGATCAGACCCGCCGTCGTCGGCTCTTTGACGAGGTAGGCGAAGGCGCCGTGCGCAAGACCATGCCGGCGTTCCTCCTCGAGGGTGATGATCTGAACCGGAATGTGGCGCGTGGCGGGGTCCAGCTTGAGCTGATTGAGGACCGTCCAGCCGAGCATGTCTGGCAGGAAAATATCCAGCGAGATCGCTGCCGGGCGAAACTGCCGCGCCAACGACAGGCCGACCACGCCCTTGGTGGCGACGATGCCCTTGAATCCCGTGTCGCGCGCCAGACCGAGCAGCACCCGCGCATAGTGCGGATCGTCCTCGATGATGAGCAGCACCGGGTCGTGCTCGGCGATCTTGCCGCGATCGTCCTCGATGTGCTCCTCGCGCGGATTGGGCAGGATGGAAAGCTCGCGCGCCATCGGCAGATTCGGCGCTATCGCCTCGACCTGAGGGGGCCGAGCGCTGTCCGGCCCTGAATAATGCAGCGGCAGGAACAAGGTGAAGGTGCTTCCCTGGCCGTGCACGCTGGTCAGCCTTATCTCTCCGCCGAGCAGCAGCGCGAGCTCGCGGCTGATGGCGAGGCCGAGCCCGGTCCCGCCGTATTTGCGCGAGGTCCCGGCATCCGCCTGCTGGAACGCCTCGAAGATCAGGCGCTGCTTTTCCGGTGGGATGCCGATCCCGGTGTCCTCGACCGCGAAGGCGACGACATGCTGCGCCTTGCTCAGCACTGGATGCTCGAGGCTCCAACCGTCGCTGACGAGATCGACGCGCACGTCGACGTGACCGTGGGCGGTGAATTTCACGGCGTTCGACAACAAGTTCTTCAGGATCTGCTGCAAGCGTTTCGGGTCGCTGTCCATGTAGAGCGGCAGCCCGTCGGCGAAGTTCACATTGAACGGTAGATTTTTTGCCTCGGCGACATGACGGAAGTTGCGATTGATCGTGTCGCGCAGGCCCGCAAACGGGATCTCCTCGATCTCGACGGTGACCGTGCCGGACTCGATTTTCGACAGATCGAGAATGTCGTTGATGAGATGCAGCAGGTCCGAACCCGACGAGTTGATGTTGCGGCAGAACTCGACCTGCTTGTCGGACAGGGCGCCGGACGCGTTCTCGGCAAGCTGCTGGCTGAGAATGAGAATCGAATTGAGAGGCGTGCGCAGCTCGTGGGACATGTTGGCGAGAAATTCCGACTTGTACTTCGAGGTGAGCGCGAGCTCCGCTGCCTTTTCCTCCAGCGCATAGCGGGCCTGCTCGACTTCGGCATTTTTCCGCTCGACCTCGGCATTCTGCTCGGCGAGCAGCTTGGCCTTGGTGCCGAGCTCCTCGTTGGTCTGCTGCAGCTCGGTCTGGCGCGACTGCAGCTCGACCGTCAGCTGCTGGGATTGCGTGAGCAGACCCTCGGTGCGCATCGTCGCCTCGATGGTATTGAACACCGCGCCGATGCTGACGGTCAGCTGATCCAGGAAGGCGAGATTGACATCGGTGAAGGGTTGCAGCGTGGCGAGCTCGACCACGGCCTTCGTCTCGCCCTCGAACAGAATCGGAAGCACGACGATGCTGACGCGCGGGGCCACGCCGAGACTGGACGAGATGGTAATGAAATCACCGGGGACGTCGGTCAGCAGCAAACGCTTCTTCTCGACCGCGCACTGGCCGGCAAGTCCCTCGCCAAGGCCGATGGTCTCGATGATGTTGCCCTTGTGCGCGAAGCTCGACAGCAGGCTCAGCCGGCGGTTCTCGCTGCTACCGCCGAGGTGATAGATGGTCCCCTGGTAGGCGCGCACGAGTGGGCTCAGCTCGCTCAGCAGCATCTGGCCGACGGTGCTCAGCTCCCGCTGACCCTGCAGCATGCCGGTGAACCGGGCGAGGTTGGTCTTCAGCCAGTCCTGCTCGCGATTGCGCTCGGTGGTCTCGCGCAGATTGGAAATCATCGTATTGATGTTGTCTTTGAGCTCGGCCACCTCGCCGCGCGTCTCGACCTGGATCGAGCGGGTGAGATCGCCCTTGGTCACGGCGGTCGCGACCTCGGCGATGGCGCGGACCTGGCTCGTCAGGTTGGCCGCCAGCAGGTTGACGTTGCCGGTGAGGTCCTTCCATGTGCCGGCGGCGCCGGGGACGTTGGCCTGTCCGCCGAGACGGCCCTCGACGCCGACCTCGCGCGCCACGTTCGTCACCTGGTCGGCGAAAGTTGCAAGCGTGGCCGTCATGTTGTTGATGGTATCGGCCAGCGCGGCGACCTCCCCCTTGGCCTGCACGGTCAGGCGCTGGTTGAGATTGCCATTGGCAACGGCGGTCACGACCTTGACGATGCCGCGAACCTGCTCGGTCAGGTTGGAGGCCATGAAGTTGACGTTGTCGGTCAGATCCTTCCAGGTGCCGCCGACGCCTGCGACCTGGGCCTGGCCGCCAAGCTTGCCCTCCGTGCCGACCTCGCGGGCGACGCGCGTGACCTCGCCGGCAAAGGCGTTGAGCTGATCGACCATGGTGTTGATGGTATTCTTCAGCTCGAGAATTTCTCCCTTCACGTCGACGGTTATTTTGCGGTTGAGGTCGCCGCGCGCGACGGCGGTGGTGACCTCGGCGATGTTGCGAACCTGAGCGGTGAGGTTGCCGCCCATCGTGTTCACCGAATCCGTCAGGTCCTTCCAGGTGCCGGCGACGCCGGGAACCACCGCCTGGACGCCGAGCCGGCCTTCCGTACCGACCTCGCGGGCCACCCGCGTCACTTCCGAGGCGAACGAGCGGAGCTGCTCGACCATCGTGTTGATGGTCTCCTTCAGCTGCAGAATCTCGCCACGGACGTCGACGGTGATCTTTTTCGACAGATCGCCGTTGGCCACCGCGATCGTCACCTCGGCGATGTTGCGGACCTGACCGGTGAGGTTGGAGGCCATGTAGTTGACGTTGTCGGTGAGATCTTTCCACGTGCCGGCGACGCCGGGCACGGTGGCCTGGCCGCCGAGCTTGCCGTCGGTGCCGACCTCGCGGGCCACGCGCGTGACTTCCGACGCGAACGCGGACAGCTGATCAACCATCGTGTTGACGGTCTCCTTCAGCTGCAAAATCTCACCTTTGACGTCGACCGTAATCTTGCGGCTGAGGTCGCCGCGGGCGATGGCGGTCGCCACGTCGGCGATGTTGCGCACCTGACCGGTGAGGTTGGAGGCCATCGAGTTGACGTTGTCGGTCAGGTCCTTCCAGGTGCCGGCGACGCCGGGCACCGCAGCCTGCCCGCCGAGCTTGCCGTCGGTGCCCACCTCACGGGCGACGCGGCTGACCTCGGCGGCGAACGAGCGGAGCTGATCGACCATGGTGTTGATGGTCTCTTTCAGCTGCAGGATTTCCCCGCGCACGTCGACGGTGATCTTCTTCGACAGATCGCCGTTGGCAACGGCAATCGTCACCTCCGCGATATTGCGAACCTGGCCGGTGAGGTTGTTCGCCATCGAGTTGACGTTGTCGGTCAGATCCTTCCAGGTGCCGGCGACGCCAGGCACCTCGGCTTGCCCGCCGAGCTTGCCCTCGGTGCCCACCTCGCGCGCGACGCGGCTCACCTCGCCGGCAAAGGCATTGAGCTGATCGACCATCGTGTTGATGGTATTCTTCACCTCGAGAATTTCGCCGCGGACGTCCGCCGTGATCTTCTTTGAAAGGTCGCCGCGGGCCACCGCGGTCGTCACTTCGGCGATATTTCGGACCTGCCCGGTGAGGTTGGAGGCCATGAAGTTGACGCTGTCGGTCAGGTCCTTCCAGGTGCCGGCGACGCCCGGCACCGCAGCCTGCCCGCCGAGCTTGCCCTCGGTGCCGACCTCGCGGGCGACGCGCGTCACTTCCGCCGCAAACCCGTTCAGCTGATCCACCATCGTGTTCATGGTGTTCTTCAAAGCGAGGATTTCGCCCTTCACCTCGACGGTGATCTTCGACGACAGGTCGCCCTGGGCGATGGCGGTCGCGACCTCGGCGATGTTGCGGACCTGCCCCGTCAAATTGTTCGCCATGGAATTGACGTTGTCGGTCAAGTCCTTCCATGTCCCGGCGACGCCGGGAACGGCGGCCTGACCACCGAGCTTGCCTTCGGTGCCGACCTCGCGCGCGACGCGGCTCACCTCACCCGCAAAAGCGTTGAGCTGATCGACCATCGTGTTGAGGGTGATCTTCAGCTCCAGGATCTCGCCCTTCACGTCGACGGTGATTTTTCTGGAAAGGTCGCCATTGGCAACGGCGGTCGCCACATCGGCGATATTGCGCACCTGGCCGGTGAGGTTGGAGGCCATGAAGTTGACGCTGTCGGTCAAATCCTTCCAGGTGCCGGCGACGCCGGGAACCGCAGCCTGCCCGCCGAGTTTTCCCTCGGTGCCGACCTCGCGGGCGACGCGCGTGACCTCGGCGGCAAAGCCGTTCAACTGGTCGACCATCGTGTTGATGGTATTCTTCAGTTCGAGAATCTCGCCGCGCACATCGACGGTTATTTTCTTGGACAGATCGCCGTTGGCGACCGCCGTCGTCACGTTGGCGATGTTGCGCACCTGGCCGGTGAGGTTCGAGGCCATGAAATTGACGCTGTCGGTCAGGTCCTTCCAGGTGCCGGCGACGCCGGGCACGGCCGCCTGGCCGCCGAGCTTGCCTTCGGTGCCGACTTCCCGCGCAACACGGGTGACTTCCGAGGCGAAGCCGTTCAGCTGATCGACCATCGTGTTGATGGTATTTTTCAGCGCCAGGATTTCACCCTTCACATCGACGGTAATTTTACGGGACAGATCGCCCTTGGCGACGGCGGTGGTGACCTCGGCGATGTTGCGGACCTGACCGGTGAGGTTCGAGGCCATCGAGTTGACCGAGTCGGTCAAGTCCTTCCAAGTGCCGGCGACGCCGCCGACCTGGGCTTGCCCGCCGAGCTTGCCTTCGGTGCCGACCTCGCGGGCAACGCGCGTGACTTCCGAAGAGAAGCCATTGAGCTGATCCACCATCGTGTTGATGGTTTCCTTGAGCTCGAGGATCTCTCCTTTGACGTCGACGGTGATTTTGCGTGACAGATCGCCGCGTGCGACGGCGGTCGTCACCTGCGCGATGTTGCGGACCTGCGCGGTGAGGTTGGTCGCCATCGCATTGACGCTGTCGGTCAGGTCCTTCCAGGTCCCCGCCACTCCCGGCACCACCGCCTGTCCGCCGAGGCGCCCGTCCGTGCCGACCTCGCGGGCAACGCGGGTGACTTCGGAGGCAAACGAGCGAAGCTGGTCAACCATGGTGTTGATCGCTTCTTTCAGCTGCAGGATCTCGCCGCGGACGTCGACCGTGATCTTTTTGGACAGATCGCCGTTGGCGACCGCAATCGTGACGTCGGCGATATTGCGGACCTGCGCGGTCAGATTGCCGGCCATCTGGTTGACCGACTCCGTCAGTTCCTTCCAGACGCCGGAGACGCCCTTCACCTGGGCCTGGCCGCCGAGCTTGCCCTCGGTGCCGACCTCGCGGGCAACGCGGGTGACCTCGGAGGTGAACACCGAGAGTTGCTCGATCATGGTATTGACAAGCTTGGCGGAGCGCAGAAACTCGCCCTTGAGCGCGCGGCCGTCGACCTCCAGTTCCATCGACTGTCCGAGATCCCCCTTGGCCACGGCGCCGATGGTGCGCGCGATTTCCGTGGTCGGCCGCACCAGATCGTCGAGAAGCGTGTTGAAGGAGTCGACCTTCTGCGCCCAGCCGCCGATCGCGCCCGGCAGCTGCATGCGCTGCTTGAGGCGCCCCTCTTTGCCGACCGTCACGCTCAATCTTGCAACCTCGCGCGAGATGCGGTCTTCATGCGCAAGCGCCTGATTGAAGGCTTCCGCAATCCGCGCGTCGTCACCGTCCCAATCTGTCGGCAAACGGACGGTAAAGTCACCATCACGAAACGCCAGCATGGCGGCTTGGATGCGGCGTGAACGGGTCTCGGAGATGACGTTTACCGACCCGGCGTGCTTGTCCCTCGCCCGCTTTGCGGGTGCGGATTTGGTCAACGGACGTGAAACCGCTGTCTCTGCCATGTCCCCCCCGTGTCTGACGGTCGACTTTCAGATCCTGGGCAACATCCCTGAACGCGGTTGCAAAGACTTTGGTTCCCGGATCGGATCGATTTTTCGACAGCAAGCCGGAGCCCGTGGGGCGGGTCCGGATGGCCCGGCTGGCGCGGCATCGGCGCCAAACCTTGCCGGCCTCGGCCTCCGGGCTCAATGATCGCTAGGAATTGTGCTAGGGAGAATGACCGCTTCTGCTGCGCCTGATCACGTATTGCCGCGGGGCCATCCATGTATTCCCATGCCGTCGGCAGCACCCGCTACGTGTTTGCTGATCTCAAGGATCTGCTGGCCAAGGCTTCGCCGCTGCGGGCAGGCGACCGGCTGGCGGGGATCGCGGCCGCAAGCGCGGAGGAGAACGTCGCCGCCAAGCTGGCGCTGGCCGAGGTGCCGCTCCGGCAAATCCTGGCCGAGCCGCTCATCCCGTATGAGGAGGACGACGTCACCCGGCTGATCCTGGACAGCCACGATGCCGCCGCCTTCGCGCCGATTGCGAGCCTCACCATGGGCGAGTTCCGCGAGCATCTGCTGACGCACAGGACGACCACCGCTCAGCTCGCGCGGCTCGCCGCGGGTGTGACGCCGGAGATGGCCGCGGCAGTGTCCAAGCTGATGCGCAATCAGGACCTGATCCTGGCAGCGAAGAAATGCCGCGTGGTCACGCGCTTCCGCAATACCATCGGCCTGCCTGGGACCATGGCGGTGCGCTTGCAGCCCAACCATCCGACTGACGACATCGCCGGCATCACGGCGTCGATCATCGACGGGCTGATGTATGGGGCCGGCGATGCGGTGATCGGCATCAATCCGGCCTCCGACTCGCCGCCCGCGATCGCGAGCCTGCTGCGGCTCCTCGACGACCTCATCACGCGCCACGAGATCCCGACACAGGGCTGCGTGCTGACCCACCTGACGACCACGCTGCAGCTGATCGGCGAGGGCGTGCCGGTCGATCTCGTGTTCCAGTCGATCGGCGGCACCGAGGTCACCAACCGCTCGTTCGGCGTGACGCTCGCCATGCTCGGCGAGGCCAACGACGCGGCCAGGGCGCTCAAGCGCGGCACCGGCAACAACGTGCTCTATTTCGAAACCGGGCAGGGCTCGGCCCTGTCGGCGGGCGCACACCATGGCGTCGATCAGCAGACCTGCGAGGCGCGCGCGTATGCGGTTGCCCGCGCATTCGAGCCCTTGCTGGTCAACACGGTGGTCGGCTTCATCGGACCCGAATACCTCTATGACGGCAAGGAGATCATCCGCGCCGGGCTCGAGGACCATTTCTGCGGCAAGCTGCTCGGGCTGCCGCTCGGCGTCGACGTCTGCTACACCAACCATGCCGAGGCGGACCAGAACGACATGGACAGCCTGCTGACGCTGCTGGCGGCGGCGGGCGTCACCTACATCATGGGCGTGCCCGGCGCCGACGACGTGATGCTCGGCTACCAGTCGACCTCGTTCCACGATGCACTGTATGTTCGCGAGCTGTTCGGGCTCGGTCGGGCGCCCGAGTTCGAGGCCTGGCTCACGCGCCAGCACATCACCGGCAAGGGCGGGCGGCTGCTGCAGCCCAAGGCCCGCCACCCGCTGCTGACGGCCACCGGGGTGACTTGAAATGGCAGGGCCGCCGGTCGATCCCTGGTCAAGGCTCGCGCACCTGACCCCGGCGCGAATCGCGCTCGGCCGCGCAGGGGCGTCGTTGCCGACGCGGGAGTGGCTGGCGTTCGCGCTCGCCCACGCCCGGGCGCGCGACGCGGTGCACAGGCGCCTGGATGCCGCCGCGATCATGGCCCGGTTGAGCGCGCTCGGTCTGGAAGCGCTGCAGGTCGAGAGCGAGGCGCCGGAGCGGCCGACCTACCTCGCCCGCCCCGACCTTGGCCGGCAACTGTCGGCGGCGTCGCGCGCGCTACTGGCGAAACGTGCTCCGGCCCAAACCGACCTCGCCTTCGTCATCGGCGACGGCCTGTCGGCAGGGGCGGTCGAAGCCGAAGCGGTGCCACTCATCGCCGCCGTGCGCCGGGAGCTTGCTTCTTATCAGATTGACACGGGTCGCAGCACGTCTCCCTCCCCCATCCTGCCGAAGGCGAGTCTCCGACTCGAGGGGGAGGG
>Ga0075024_100000982_pt1 | contig 11168 bp, 7 predicted proteins | sample Str013_2_FD_71389 | JGI IMG/M metagenome (GOLD analysis project Ga0075024, IMG submission 71389) | Freshwater sediment microbial communities in response to fracking from Pennsylvania, USA - Straight Creek_MetaG_SC_2013 | ecosystem: Environmental > Aquatic > Freshwater > Creek > Sediment... | reverse complement strand
GAATTGGGATTTTCTTTATCGGTCACCATGTATTGCAACACCGTTCTTGAATCATTGCCAATCTCGTTGTGCTGTGCATCTTCCAGGTAGGTGAAAATTTCCAGTACCGGCGCCCAGGAAAAATCATGCAAATCATCCTGTGAAGAGGCATAATTGATTTTGAGCATGCGCAAGATACCATCGGTACGTTCCATGTACCGGCTCATCCAGTATAAACTATCTGCAACCCTGCTTAACATCTATTTGAAATTGTTTAAAGTGAAAGGTCTAAGGTTTAAAGTTCTTTTGGCGGATATTGCTGAGCAAGGTTTAACTGTAAAAGAGTGCGACGCACCCGCTGTTGAAATTTGTACAAAAGCCGGGTTCAAAACGTTAAACTTTTTTACGTCGCCAATACCCAGGTATCTTTACTGCCACCGCCCTGCGATGAGTTCACCACCAGCGAGCCTTCGCGCAATGCCACCCTGGTAAGTCCGCCGGGAACAATTTCTATTCCGTTGGGACCACAGAGCGCATAAGGCCTCAGGTCGATGCGTCTTGGCTGCAGTTTGCCGTTCATATAGCATGGTGCAGAGGACAAACTGATGATGGGCTGCGCAATAAACTGCCGCGGATCTTTCAGTACTTCCAGTTTGTATTCGGCAATTTCCTGGTCGGTTGCTGCATGGCCCATCAGCATGCCGTAGCCGCCGCTGCCATTGGTTTTTTTGATCACCATATTACTGATATCGTCAAACACTTTTTTCAGGTGGTCTTTGTTTTCCAGCTGAAAAGTGGGTACGTTTTTCAATATCGGTTCCTCGTTGAGGTAGTATTTAATCATGTCGGGCACAAACGTGTAGATTGCTTTATCATCTGCCACGCCATTGCCCACGGCATTTACGATGGCCACATTGCCTTTTCTGTAGGCGCTCATGATACCAGCCACGCCCAGCGCACTTTCGGCATTAAACACCAGGGGGTCGAGATAGTCATCGTCTACCCTTCGGTAAATAACGTCTACCTGTTGCAGGCCCGTAGTAGTTTTCATGTACACACGGTGGTTGTCTACCACCAGGTCGCGGCCTTCTACCAGCTCCACGCCCATCAGCCTGGCCAGTGTGGTGTGTTCAAAATAGGCAGAATTATAAATGCCGGGTGTAAGTACCACAATGGTTGGGCTGGGTATTTGCCGGGGCGATAGTGAAACCAGGTTTTTATGGAGTATGGTGGGATATTCCATAACCGGGCGCACATTGTTTTTGGGAATGAGATCCGGGAAAATGCGTTTGGTGATTTCGCGGTTCTCCAGCATATAACTAACGCCGCTGGGTGTACGCAGGTTGTCTTCCAGTATATAAAATGTACCGTCACTGTTGCGGATCAAATCAATACCGGCAATGTGTACGTAAATATCATAAGGCACCGGAAAATTGTGCATTTCGCGCAGGTAGTGCGGGCAGCTGTAAATCATATCGATGGGTACGATGCCATCTTTGATGATAAACTGCTCGTGGTATACATCTTTCAAAAAAAGGTTCAGCGCTTTGAGGCGTTGTTTAATGCCCGCTTCAATATAACTCCATTCAGAAGCGGTGATGATGCGGGGTATAATGTCGAACGGAAATATTTTTTCGATGCCTTCGCCGCTGCTGTACACGGTAAACGTGATGCCCTGGCTCATGAAAAGCCTTTTGGCCTGCTCTTCTTTTTTATTGAGCTCGTCGGTACTCAGTTGCTGCAAAAACTCCACAGCGCCTTTGTATTGTTCACGCACTTTACTATCGCTGTACATTTCGTCCCATGTACGGGCGTCTACAAAATAATTGTTGAGCAATTCGGTGGCTTGCATGGCTATTAATTTGAAGGTGTTTACGCAACATGCAATCGTTGATGTGTTCCTTTTCAAATATAAGGATTCAATTAATAAAACGAACAGGCCGGATTGTATTTTTGACCTTAGCCCAGAAACCCCCGACCCCTGAAAGGGAGCACCAGGACATAGCCCTTGTTTATGCATGTCGTTTCTTACTTTCAATCACATATCCCGCGCATTAACATATAGTAGAAATGTAACAAACTTTCAAACCAAATCATATCAATGAGATTATCAACGCTCCTTTGGGGTCGGGGAATTCGGGCTGGGTTTCCTTTATCTTTATTGCATGAAAAGGATTGCCATGATTCCGGCACGTTATGCTGCCACTCGTTTTCCGGCCAAACTGATGCAATTATTGGGTGAAAAGCCCGTCATCCGCCATACCTACGACAATACCCTGGCCACGGGCTTGTTTGACGAGGTTTGGGTGGTAACGGACAGTGATGTTATTTACCAGGAGATCGCCAGTCATGGCGGCAAAGCCGTTATGAGCAGAAAAGAACACGAGAGCGGCAGCGACCGCATTGCAGAAGCCATTGCGGATATGGAGGTTGACATTATTGTAAACGTGCAGGGCGACGAGCCCTTTGTAAAAAAACAGCCCCTGGAGCAGTTATTGGCTGTTTTTGACGGCGAAAACGGGCAACGGGTGCAGGTGGCTTCACTAATGCAGGTACTAAAAGAACAAAAATTTATAGACGACCCCAATTATGTGAAAGTGGCCGTAGATCTGCAAATGAATGCGCTGATGTTTTCGCGCAGCGTGCTGCCCTACGCCCGTAACAAAGCATTGCCCGTTGTTTATTACGAGCACATTGGTGTTTATGCTTTTCGCAAACAAGCCTTGATGCAGTTTACCAACTGGCCCCTTACGCCCCTGGAAGCGGCCGAGAAGATAGAATGTCTGCGCTACCTGGAGCATGGCATTCCTTTAAAAATGGTGGTTACAGACTATATGGGCGTAGAAATAGATACGCCGGAAGATTTGGAAAGGGCGGCAAAACTTCTTTTATAGCCAGCTTATCACACGTCTGACCAGCGGGGCGGCGTTGATACGCGTTTTTAGCGCTTTTCGAAACGCACTTAAACTGCCTTTTTCTTCCAATTATCGAAGGATCTGTGCCCAAAGGCGAATTCATTTCATTGCCGGCCATCCGTGATGCATCTTTGTATCAGCAAGAACGAAATATCCAAATCCCCTGATAAGCCCTGAATCCAAACCTTAGAAAATCCGAACCGAATCCAGCACCCTTTTAACCCCCTAATCCTGAACCTAAGAAAGCCCGAATCCAGATCCCCTTTTAACCTTTGAATCCTAATCCGTAGAAAACCCCTGAATCCCTATCCCGAAGAAAAGCGTATCCAAATCCTGCAAAGAACCCTTCCAAATCCATTGAAAAAAACCGACCCCAAAATCTGATAACCCTAAGTCCTGAACCAACACATCCAAATCCATTAAAGACCGGTAATCGTACTCAGAAATCCATTCCGCCTTCTGTTTCAAACAACGTTATTTTTCTGAGCCAATAAAAAAAGAGCCGTTTCACAATGGCTCTTTTTCATTTGTTACCTATAGATCTATTTGATTCCCAGTTTCAGCAGGGTTTGCTTCTCAAAGGGTTCCAAATCTACAAAAGCGTAATGGGGCAACACATTTATCAGCACTTCATCAAGAGCGTGTACAATACTCTCAAAACTGGCTTCTGCTGCCGGTTTTATAATAAGCATCATATCTTCTTTTTTTAGTTTTGAATTTCTTCCGATAGCCATTTGTTTTTCTCGTATAATATCGCCAATACCATTGGTTATGGAAAAGGTTGTGGTGCCATACATATTTGTTGCCAGTGCTTTTTGTAAATCTCCATGGTAATAAAATATTTTGTTGCCGGCAAGTGGAATAATGGTGAGCGTGGTACTTTCTCCAGTGGGCATATTTGAAATTTCTCCTGCCGGCAAAATCAGTTTCATTGCTTTTGGCTGGCTCATAGATGTGGTAAATACAAAGAAAGTAATCAATAGAAAGCCCAAATCTACCATGGGTGTAAGATCTACTTTGGTGGAAAGTTTTTTGCTTCGGCGTACACCACCCTTTTGCCGGTGATGACCGGCATTGCTGTTTATTTCTGCCATAAAACTTTGTTTGGTTAAAGAATAGAGGTGCTTACAATTGGATGGGATTGGGGGGAGATTCCATAAAAAAAGCCGGTGCATTACCGGCTTGTAATAAAACGCAGCTTTTAGTCCATATCAGGATATAGTATCAATCGGGGATTTAATAAGCCATCTCAACAATCAAAAAAACTGCGTTCAAATATTAAAACTCCGCGTTCTTTGGTGTGCGCGGAAAAGCAATTACATCGCGTATATTGGTCATGCCGGTAACAAACAAAACCATTCTTTCAAAACCCAGGCCGAAACCAGCATGCGGTACAGCGCCAAAGCGGCGTGTATCCAGGTACCACCAAAGATCTTCGGTGGGTATGTGCATTTCCTGCATCCGTGTTTCCAGTTTGTCCAGTCTCTCCTCCCTTTGCGATCCGCCTACAATTTCACCAATACCCGGGGCAAGGATGTCCATGGCAGCAACGGTTTTACCATCATCGTTCTGTCGCATGTAAAATGCTTTTATTTCTTTGGGGTAGTTGGTAAGAATAACCGGTTTCTTAAAATGTTTTTCTACCAGGTAGCGTTCGTGTTCGCTTTGCAAATCCACGCCCCATTTGTCAATCAGGTACTGAAACTTCTTTTTCTTGTTGTGATTGCTTTCGCGCAAAATGTCTATTGCTTCCGAATAGGTGATGCGTTCAAAATCATTGTTCACTACAAACTCCAGTTTTTCTATCAGGCCCAGTTCGCTGCGTTTGTCCTGCGGCAATGCTTTTTCTTCTTCTGCCAGCCGTTGTGCAAGAAATTCCAGGTCCTCGCGGTTGTGTTCCATGGCATAGCGGATGATGTATTTAATGAACTCTTCCGCCAGGTTCATATTGTCTTCCAGATCGCAAAATGCCATTTCGGGTTCAATCATCCAGAACTCGGCCAGGTGCCTTGCCGTATTGGAGTTCTCTGCGCGGAAAGTGGGCCCGAAAGTATAGATCTCACTGAAGGCCATAGCCGCTAATTCTCCTTCCAGCTGTCCGCTTACGGTGAGGTTGGTAGCCCGCCCAAAGAAGTCTTCTTTAAAATTTACTGTGCCATCTTCATTACGGGGTGTTTTATCGAAAGGAAGTGTGGTTACTTTAAACATTTCGCCGGCGCCTTCTGCATCGCTTGCCGTTACAATGGGGGTGTGCAGGTACACAAATCCTTTTTCATTGAAGAATTTATGAATGGCAAATGCCAGCGAATGCCGTATGCGGAATACAGCGCCGAAAGTATTGGTGCGAAAACGGAGGTGGGCGATTTCCCGTAAAAATTCCAGGCTGTGTTTTTTGGGCTGCAAAGGAAACTTTTCTGCATCACTGTCGCCCAGAATTTCTATTTGTGTGGCTTTTATTTCCACTTTTTGGCCCTTGCCAACAGAGGCTACGGCCTGGCCGCTTACTTTTAAAGAAGCGCCGGTGGTAATCCGTTTCAAAACGGCTTCATCAAACTTACCCAGTTCTGCCACCACTTGTATATTATTGTTGGTACTGCCATCGTTGAGTGCAATAAACTGGTTGTTGCGAAAGGTGCGTACCCATCCCATTACCGTTACTTCCTGCCCGCCCGCCTCACTGGCCAGCAGGTCTTTTACTTTGGTTCTTTTGTTAAACATATCCCCCGATTTTAGGACGGCAAAGATAAGGAACACAGGGCGTGAATCGTGAGACAACAGTCGTTAACCCTTTTGCGACATGGGTTATGCGGAGTGGCACTTACATCTCAAGACATAACATTCTGGTAACATTGGGATCACAGTTCGTTAATCTTCGCGTAACAAGCCGGTAACATGGCCCGGGTAGCTTTGCGAAAATTTTAACAGATGAAACGTTTTCTGCAACGAACGCCTATTTTCCTTTCCCTGCTTCTTTCTTTTGCCTGTGCCGTTGCACAGGAAACCACTTCTACTTTAAGTGGTGTTGTTTCAGACGCTAAAGGCGCGCCGGTAACAGGTGCCTCCATAGTTGTAAAACATGAGCCTACCGGTTCTACTGCCGGAGCACAATCAAATAACAAAGGCATTTTCATTCTGCCCAACCTGAAACCGGGCGGTCCTTATACAGTAACCATTTCTTTTACAGGAATGGCTACGCAAACCATGGAGAATATTAACCTGAGCCTGGGCAATAATCCCGACGCCAATATAACACTGAAGGCCGACGATAAGAGCCTGAAAGAAGTAGTGGTAACGGGTACAAGACGTGGCGCTGGCTCCGGAATTACGGTGGGCAGAACACAAATGAACACGATGCCATCTATCGGCCGCAGCCTGGCAGATTTTACAAGACTTACCCCACAGTCGAACAACAACTCATTTGCGGGTAGTAATTTCCGTTATAATAACCTTACCGTGGATGGCGCCGTTAACAACGATGCCATTGGTTTCAGTAATTCTTTTGGTGGTACCAGTGGTGGTGGCCAGTCTGGCGCTGCCGGTGCAGGAACCAGAACCAATCCTTACAGCATTGATGTGATACAGGAAGTGCAGGTGCAGTTGTCTCCGTTTGATGTAAAACTGGGCAATTTTACCGGCGGTAGTGTAAACGCCGTTACAAAAAGCGGTACCAATAATTTTCATGGTTCTGTGTATGGCTACGGCCGCAATCAAACCCTTGTTGGTAAAAGCGTAGACGGACAAAAATCAAAAATCGGGTCTGATTTTTATGACTACCAGTATGGCGCTACACTGGGTGGCCCCATTGTAAAAAACAAACTGTTCTTTATCGTAAATTTTGAACAAACACGCCGCCAGGAGCCTACTTTCTACAATGCAGGCGACCCCGGTGCGGCTGTTTCAGTGGCAGATGCTACCAGCATTTACAACAATTTAAAAACTAAGTACAATTACGACGCAGGTTCTTACCTGGGAGCGTATAAAATATTTACAAAGAGCGATAAGGTTTTTGCCCGCATTGACTACAATATCAACAATGCCAATACACTGACCGTTCGCGGCATTTATACCAATGGCTGGGGCAATAACCTGGAACGCACCAGCACCAATTTCCAGTTTGGTTCAACAGACTTTACCCAGTACACAAAAAACATTAACCTTACTGCTGAATTAAAATCGAAAATCAGCAGCAGTGTCAGCAACCAGTTTAACCTGAGCTATATCAATGTACACGAGTACCGCGATTTTCCGGGAACCCTTGCTCCGCTGATGGACATTGGTGGTGGTGCAATTTGGGCCGGCACCTGGAGGGAAGCTTCTATCTATAACATGAAGCAACAGACTTTTGAAATCAGCGATAATGTGACGGTTGTTAAAGGCATCAACAAATTTACTTTTGGAACACACAATGAATTTTATGACCTGACGTATGGCTTTATCAATTCATGGAATGGCCGCTGGGAATACTCCAATCTGGGCAATTTCCTGGCCGATAAGCCCAGCCGTATCCGCGGTGCTTATACAACCGATCCCAAATACCCCAACGACCGAAACACTTTGTACAACAACCCGCCAAATCCTTTCAAAGTGGCATTGACCAGCGTGTATGTACAGGACGAAATTTCACCCAGCAAAAGATTTAAAATCACCCCGGGCTTGCGGGTAGATTATCCTTTCCTGAGCAAACAAATTGCTGCTGACAAGGATTTTGCAACCGCCAACAATAACACCGCCAACCCTACTTATTCCAATACGGCATTCAACGCATTCAGCAATAAATGGCTGGGTACCCCAACGCTTTCACCAAGAATTGGTTTTAATTGGGATGTAAAAGGCAACCAGTCAATTGTACTGAGAGGTGGCGCCGGTGTTTTTGTAGGAAGGATGCCGTTTGCATGGTTGGGTTATGCTGAAACATTGTCTGGTGGCGTGTACAACAATATCGACTTCAGACCTTCTGCTACCAATACAGTGGGCGGCAACACAACCGTGCCGCTGGCCATCAACCCGCTTTATTTGAAAGATACTATTAATGCACATGCCCTGGCCAGCGCAAATGCAGCCAACACAAGGGAAGTAGACGTGATAGACAATCATTTTAAATTGCCACGTGTTATCAGAACCAACCTGGCGGCAGATTTTAAATTTGGCAATGGCTATAAATTAACGCTGGATGTTTTGTACACAAAAACATTGTACGATGTAAAGTTCCAGCAGATCAACATCAAAGACCAGGTAGAGTATTATACTTCAGGTCCTGCCCAGTCGCCCGTGTATACCGGCGGTAAATTAAACAGCCAGTATTCAAACGTTTATTTATTAAGCAATACAACTGAGGGTTACCGTTATAACCTTACCGCGCAGCTGAGCAAAGTAAGCAATAACCTGAAACTGGGCAACAACCATGTGCTGAACATGAACTGGAGCGCCGCCTATACATATGGGGTGAGCAAGGATTTGAGCAACGGTATCCGGAACTCTTTCCAGTCGAACTTTGAAGTAAACCCGGCCATTACCCCCAACAACCCGCAACTGGCTTATTCAAACTTCGATCTGCGCCACCGCATAGTTGCAACATTAGGTACAAGCTGGGTTTGGAATGCGGTTAACACCACTTCAGTGTCTTTCTTTTATTCCGGACAGAGCGGCAATCCTTATACAGTAGTGTACAATTCGGGTGGCAATCCTTTTGGCAATGCAGCCAATGCCAACCTGCCTTATATTCCCAAAGATCAAAACGATATCAGGCTGGCTGACAATGGTGCTTATACTGCCGCGCAGCAGTGGACCGACCTGGACAAACTGATCAGCGGCGATAAATACCTAAGCTCAAGAAGGGGACAGTATGCGGAAAGAAACGGTTTGCGTACACCCTGGAACCACGACCTGGATTTGAAGCTGATGCATGAATTCAGGCTGAGCAAATCAGATAAAACCAAAACCCTGCAAATCAGCTTCGATGTTTTCAATGTGCTGAACCTGCTGAACAACGACTGGGGACATATCACCTTTGTTACCAACGTTAACAACTATACAGCCAACCTGCTCACTTTTGCCAAAGATGCCAACGGCGTTTCTCCGGGCAAACCGTCTTCTGGTTACCTGCCTACATTTACTTTTAATAAACCCACAGGTTTAAACGGCAATTATTATACGGTTGATCCGATTAATTCACGCTGGCAGGGTCAGCTGGGTATCAAATACAATTTCTAAACAACCATTTTACCGCATACCAGGACGCCCGCAACGGCGTCCTTTTCTTTTTTAACAATACAGTCAGCTGCGCAACAACGGGCCATGAAGGGGTACCGGATTTTTTCTCTAACTTGCCGGCTCCGCAAAACGGCCGGGCAGCAATGAAACAAGCGCATCCGCATATTTTTTTTATGATGGCAAAACTGCCACTGCTGCTGTTGTACCTTTCATTTTTTACGGTGCAGTTGTTCTATAATTTTGATATTGCGGGTCATGCAGCCGATACCATTTACGCGTCTTTGCAAAAGAGCGATGCAAAAAAGAAAGAGATTGCTTCTATTAAAAAAGATACTGCCCCCACAGAAAAGAAACTGGGTTTCCGGCTGAATAAAAGATACCAACCCCAGGCAGCCATTACCTGCAACCCCCTTATCATTAAACAGGTTGTTTGTTATGTTTCATCAAAACTGCATGTTCATTATTGCAGTGGCTTTGTACCCTCCTCATTTCCGCCGGCCCATGCGCTGCGCGGCCCGCCTGTTGTTTAACCATTGCGTTTAAACAACATTTTTCATTTTAAATAGACAGTATGGTTACTTTCTGCAGCAGAAAGATCCTCCGGCTATTGAATATTTTCTTATTCATGTGGGCAGGGTCCGTATTTGCGCAACAAAAAAATTATCATTTACCCGAACTCATAGCCGCCGCCAAAGGTCATTTACCGGTTTTGCTTCAAAAGCAATCCTTGGTTAATGGCGCAAAAGCGGTTGTTACCGACACAAAGCATTCTTTTCTTCCCCAGTTAAAAATCAGCGATCAGCTTAACCTGGGTACCGACAATTCTATAGCGGGCAGTTACCTGCCGGCCGGTGTCAGCATTTCGTCTTCGGCGGGCGTACGGGCAGAAAATGTTTACCAGCCTGCCAGCGGCAATACCGGGGCACTTTATGGCGAGTATGAACTAATCAATTTTGGGTTGAACAGCGCCAGGCTAAAAACGGCTGAAGCGTTTGTTGATTTGCAACAGGCCGATCTTGAACGCGAATGGTATATCGTTCAGGCAGCTGTTGCCCGAAATTATCTTACAATACTAAAGGACCAGTATAAGCTGGATGCGGATCAGCAAAACATAAACCGCTACGACAGTATTTTTAAGGTGATACAGGCGCTTGCAGCAAGTGGTATTAAACCCGGCGCCGATTCGTCACTCGCAAGGGCCGAGCTTTCCAGGGCCCGGATTACCTTTAACCAGACCCTTGGCAGCATCAACCAGCTGAAGGATCAGCTTTCGTATTTAACGGGTATTCCGGCGGACGTCTTTTTGATTGACAGCGCGGGCAACCGCTTTATCAGCAACACGGTACCGGCACTCCATTTTGCAAGCGATACCGCCAGCAATCCGCTGGTTGATTATTACGTAAAACAAAATGATGTTTTTTTACGCAACCAAACGCTGATAAAAAAATCCTATCTGCCCAAAGTATTGCTGGCCGCCAGCGGCTGGGCCAGGGGCTCATCTATACAATACAACGACGATTACAAAGCATTGTCTGCAGGCCTGGGTTACCAGCGGTTTAATTACATGGCGGGTATTGCGGTAACGTACAACCTGTTTAATGGGTTGTATAAAAAAGACAAACTGGCCATCAGCCGGTTTCAGGTGGAAGCAGGCGGTTACGCATTGGCGCAGCAACAGCTTGCCGTATCCCTTGCTGCTGCACAGGCAGCACATGCCTTGCAGGAAAATGAAGCCAACCTTGCTGAACTGCCGGTACAGCTACAGTCTGCTTTGGCCACCTACGGCCAAAAACTGGCACAATACAAGGCCGGCATCATTTCACTGGTAGATCTAACCAATGCATCTTTTGTATTGTACCGGTCGCAGACAGATTACATAACAACTATCAGCGACTGGTGGTTGGCGCAACTGGATAAATCAGTCGCCGGCGGAAACCTCATTCAATTCATTCAATCAATAAAATAATTTATGGTAAGCGCTGCTTTAAAAAAGCCCATCGCCGTATTGGTATTGTTTATAGGCCTGCTGCTGTTTGCCGTAGTGGCCGTACGCACCATACCAAT
>Ga0075024_100000977_pt1 | contig 11211 bp, 10 predicted proteins | sample Str013_2_FD_71389 | JGI IMG/M metagenome (GOLD analysis project Ga0075024, IMG submission 71389) | Freshwater sediment microbial communities in response to fracking from Pennsylvania, USA - Straight Creek_MetaG_SC_2013 | ecosystem: Environmental > Aquatic > Freshwater > Creek > Sediment... | reverse complement strand
GGAGACCGGTCAGGTGCTCGCGCAACAGAGCCGCCCCGCCGATGCCCTCCTCGCCTTCCAGCAGGCGATGGTGATTTTGCAGGGCTTGCCGCAAACCCGCGAGGTCGCCGGCTGGCGCGCGCAGGCGCACCTGGGCGCGGCCTTCCAGATGGAGCCGACACAGCGGTGCAAGCATTTTGAAAGCGCGCGGGATTACGCGTCGGTGGCTAGCTCGGGCGAGCTGATCGAGATCGCGCGCAGGAGCCTGGTCGACCAGGGCTGCCCGACGGGCAGCCTCGGCCGTCAGTGAGAGGCTGAAGCGAACACACCCCCGCTGTCATCCCCCGGTGCGCCAGCATCCGGGGGATCCAGTACTGCTGAACCGTCGAGGGTTACTGGATCCCCCGGACGCGCGGTCGTGCGCACGGCACGCGGCTCGCCGCGCGCCGGGGAATGACAGGCCTTGGAGTAAGCGGCGGCATGTCCGGATTTTTTTCAGAGCAACGTTGGCGGCTTTCGTAATATCAGCAAAGGCTGACACATTAACCTAACCACCCGTCATCCCGCGCGCGGCGCAGCGCTGCTTAGGAGACCCACAACAATAAGTGAATCGATCGGGAGCAGTTTGATGCCCTTCCCTCGACACCCATTCGACCGTCATGGCCGCGGAGGCGGCCACCCACGACACATCACAAAAGCGGTGGGGTTCCCTGAGTAAAAATATCGTGAGATCAATGGATGACCGTGCCTGCGCGGTTGAACCGCCGATAGCTGTCGTGGGTGGCCGCCTTCGCGGCCATGACGAAAAATTTGAGGAATTCGCACTCGGAAACGGTGCTTGAAAGTGGAGCACTTATTGTTGCGGGTGTCCTTAGCGGTGCGCCGCAGACGCGGGATCTTCGCGCAGATACACATGCGGCACGAAGATCCCACGAAAAGCGCTGTCCGGGACGGGTGAGTGAAATGGCTAGGGGCGTGTGATCTCGGGACCTCGGGTGACTTCCCTCTCCCCTCGGTTTCTTTCAGAGGTGGGAGCAGCTTTTTCCGCCAACACTCACCCCCTCTGTCATCCCCCGGTGCGCCAGCATCCGGGGGATCCAGTACGCCTGAACAGGAACCGTTCAAGCGGATTTCGTATGACGCCCTGACGCACGATCCCGGCGCAGCGTTTATTCGCTGGCCGGGACGGGCTTGGGAATGTTCAGGGTCTTGGCTTCACAGCCCCTTACAGCTTCCGGTTGATCGCGTCGGCGGTCTTGTCCGCCGCGTCCTTCACCGCTTCTTTCGCCCGGCCGACCTCGACTTCGGCTTCGCCCTTGATCTTCTGCGCTTCGCCCTCGATCTTCATCTTGTCCGATCCGACCGCCGAACCGATGCCGGACTTCACGCTGCCGATGGCTTCGTCGGTGACGCCCTTGATTTTGTCTGAAGTGCTTCCCACGATGTTCTCTCCTAATTTTTCAATCGTCCAGGTCAAACCAGCATCTCGCGGAAAAGTTCCTCAGAATTACGATATTATCCATTATAATAAACCTGGATCATCAACGATGATATTTCGGGTCGGGAGGGGTAATCTGCGCCTCCCCCCAATCCTTGACTCTGCCGCCGTTTCCGGGCATGCGAGCGGCGGGCCACCTCTCCCCAACGAGAGGCTCGCTATCTGGAAGGGTAGACCATGACCACCGCTCGCAAACCGGCCAAAAAGCCGGCGAATGCCAATTTCTCCTCCGGTCCCTGTGCCAAGCGGCCGGGCTGGTCCCTCGACACGCTCTCCAATGCGTTTCTCGGCCGCTCGCACCGGGCCAAGGAAGGCAAGGCGCGGCTGAAGCTCGCCATCGACAAGACCAAGAGCATCCTTGGCATCCCTTCGGACTATCACTGCGCCATCGTACCGGGCTCGGACACCGGCGCGTTCGAGATGGCGCTGTGGACCCTGCTCGGCGCGCGCGGCGTTGACGTGCTGGCCTGGGAAAGCTTCGGCGCAGGGTGGGTGACCGACCTCGTCAAGCAGCTCAAGCTGAAAGATCTGCGCAAGCTCGAAGCGGCGTACGGCGAGCTGCCGGACCTCGTCCAGGTCGATTTCACGCGCGATGTGGTGTTCACCGCCAACGGCACGACCTCGGGCGTGCGCATTCCCGATTACAATTGGATCGCCGGCGACCGGCAGGGCCTGACGCTCATCGACGCAACCTCCGCGGTGTTCGCGCAGCCCATCAACTGGCCGAAGGTCGATGTGCTCACCTTCTCCTGGCAGAAGGTGCTGGGCGGGGAGGCGGCGCACGGCATGCTGGTGCTGAGCCCCCGCGCGGTCGCCCGGCTCGAGTCCCATACGCCCGCCTGGCCGCTGCCGAAGGTGTTCCGCCTCACCAGGGGCGGCAAGTTCATGAAAGAGGTGTTCGAGGGCGAGACCATCAACACGCCCTCGATGCTGTGCGTGGAGGACTATCTCGACGCGCTCGGCTGGGCGGAGCAGATCGGCGGGCTCGCCGCCCTGTTCGCGCGGGCGGATGCCAATGCCAAGGCGCTCAACGACTGGGTGGACCGGACACCGTGGATCGCCAACCTCGCGGTGAAGCCCGAAACGCGCTCCAACACCTCGGTGTGTCTCCGGATCGTCGATCCCGCCGTGGCGCGGCTCGATGCGGCGGGGCAGGCCGATTTCGCAAGGAAGCTGGCGGGCCTGCTCGACAAGGAGAACGTCGCCAAGGATATCGCCTTCTACCGCGACGCGCCGCCCGGGCTCAGGATCTGGACCGGCTCGACGGTGGAACGATCCGATGTCGAAGCGCTGACGCCCTGGCTTGATTGGGCGTTCGGTCAGGTTCGATCGTGAAATCGTCAAGTCGTGAAATCGCCAATTCGTGAAATTGGATCGCGCGTAACGATTGCTTTCACGACTTGGCGACTTGGCGACTTCCCGAATTCACGACCCACTCCCCTCAATCCCGGAGTCCCCATGCCACCCAAAGTCCTGATCTCCGACGAGCTTTCCTCCGCCGCGGTCGCCATTTTCAAGGACCGCGGCATCGACGTGACGTTCGCACCAGAGCTCGGCAAGGACAAGGCGCGGCTCGCCAAGATCATCGGCCAGTTCGACGGCCTTGCCATCCGCTCCGCCACCAAGGTCACGGACAAGGTCATCGCCGCCGCCGGCAGGCTCAAGGTGGTCGGCCGCGCCGGCATCGGCGTCGACAACGTCGACATCAAGGCCGCCACCGCCAAGGGCGTGATCGTCATGAACACGCCGTTCGGCAACTCCATCACCACCGCCGAGCACGCCATCACGCTGATGCTGGCGCTGGCGCGGCAGATCCCGGAGGCGGACCGTTCCACGCAGGCCGGCAAGTGGGAGAAGTCGAAGTTCCTCGGCGTCGAGATCACCAGCAAGACGCTCGGCGTGATCGGCTGCGGCAACATCGGCTCGATCGTCGCCGACCGCGCCATCGGCCTCAGGATGAAGGTGATCGCGTTCGACCCGTACCTGTCCCCCGAGCGGGCGATGGAGATCGGTGTCACCAAGGTCGAGCTCGACGAGCTCTTGAAACGCTCCGACTTCATCACGCTGCACACGCCGCTGACCGACAAGACCCGCAACATCCTCGACGCCAAGGCGATGGCGAGGATGAAGCCCGGCGTCAGGATCATCAATTGCGCGCGCGGCGGTCTGGTCGACGAGGCGGCGCTGGCATCGGCCCTGACGTCGGGCCACGTCGCCGGCGCGGCGTTCGACGTGTTCATCGAGGAGCCGGCCAGGCAGAATCCCTTGTTCGGACTGCCCAATGTCATCTGCACGCCGCACCTGGGCGCCGCCACCAGCGAGGCGCAGGAGAACGTCGCGCTGCAGGTCGCCGAGCAGATGTCCGACTATCTGTTGAAGGGCGCCATCATCAATGCCGTGAATTTCCCCAACATCTCCGCCGAGGACGCCCCGCGCCTCAGACCGTTTGTGAAACTGGCCGAGCAGCTGGGGCTGTTCGCCGGCCAGCTCACCGAGACCTCGATCCGGGGCGTGCGCATCGAGTATTCGGGGGATGTCGCCGAGCTCAACGTCAAGCCGCTGACCGCGGCCGCGATCGCCGGCGTGCTGCGGCCGCTCCTGTCGGATGTCAACATGGTTTCCGCCTCGATCCTCGCCAAGGAGCGCGGCATGCGCATCGAGGAGGTGACGCGCGGGCCCGACGGGGCCTATGAAAGCTACGTGCGGCTCACCGTGAAGACCGACGAGTACGAGCGCTCGGTGGCCGGCACCGTGTTCGCGGACGGTCGGCCGCGGATCATTCAGGTGCGCGACATCAATATGGAATGCGAGCTGGCGCCCCACATGCTGTTCGTGCGCAATGCCGATAAGCCCGGCTTCATCGGCCGCTTCGGCATGCTGCTCGGCGAGGCCGGCGTCAATATCGCAACCTTCAACCTCGGCCGCGAGAAGGCGGGGGGCGATGCCATTTGCCTCGTCGCCATCGACGAGCCGGTGTCCGACGAGGTGCTTGCCAAGGTGAAAGCCCTGCCGCAAGTGGTGCGCGCCAACCGGCTGGCGTTCTGACCGGGCAGGGCGGTGCAGAGTTCAAGCGGCGCGGCGCGGCGTGCTCGCGGTGGAGCGCGGCGGTTCCTGCTGAGCGTCGAGAACCGCAACCTTGTGCCGGTAGACCAGCTCGGCACCCTTCCACCCGGTGTAGAGCAGGATGCACACGGCAAGCAGCGACAGCAGCAGGCCTTTCGGGACCACCGCGGCGCTTCCCTGATCGTACCGCACGTACCAGTTGTAGAGTTCGATCAGCACCAGCACGACATTGCCGCCGGCGTGCAACCACGCATCGTTGAGGGATCGGATCGCGCGGTCGCCAAGCACATCGATCAGGCCCGCCACGGCGGCGAGCGCGGCCATCAGCAGACCGACACCCAGCAGCCAGATTGCCGCGGTCGACCAGGCGGCGTTACCGGTCTGCCAGAACACGAGATCGCAAACGAACGTGGCAACGAAGAAGGCAATCGGGAACGGCACCAGCATCGGGTGGATGGGATGACCGCCGACGTGGGCGGTGCTATGGGGATTCGTCATAACGGGCTCCTTGCCCCTCCCATCGGCAAAAACGCAACACACCGATCGCCGGTTCCGTGTTCCGGCTGGTCAGGATGGGCGGGCGTATTGTACGCCTTGGCTGCGAACCGCCGGAACCAACAGCGCGAGGCCGATCATGCCGCGACCCCTCACCGACATCCGGGTGCTCGACTTCTCGACCCTGCTGCCGGGGCCGATGGCAACCTTGCTGCTGGCCGAGGCCGGCGCCGAGGTGATCAAGATCGAGCGGCCCGGCAGCGGCGAGGATATGCGCCACTATGCGCCCAGGTGGGGCCGCGACGGGGTCAATTTCGCGCTGCTCAACCGGGGCAAGAAGAGCCTCGCGCTGGACCTCAAGTCGGATGCCGATCGTGCGCGGCTGCTGCCACTGATCGAGCGCTGCGACGTCATCGTCGAGCAGTTCCGCCCGGGCGTCATGGAGCGGCTGGGGCTCGGCTACGAGGCTGTGGCAAAGCTCAATCCGCGGGTGATCTACTGTTCCATCACCGGCTACGGCCAGGCCGGCCCCAAGCGCGATGTCGCCGGCCACGACCTCAACTACATCGGGGATGCCGGCCTCTTGGCGCTGTCGACGGGGCCGGCGGCCTCCCCGGTGCTGCCGCCGGCGCTGATCGCCGATATTGCGGGGGGGGCCTATCCCGCGGTGCTCAACATTCTGCTCGCCCTGCGCGAGCGCGATGAGAGCGGGCGCGGCCGTCATCTCGATATCGCCATGGCGGAAGGCGTGCTGCCGTTCGCCTATTGGGCCATGGGCAGCGGCTTGGTCGCCGGGGAGTGGCCCGCGAACGGGGCGGGCCTCGTCACCGGGGCATCGCCGCGCTATCACCTCTATCCCGCCGCCGACGGCCGCATCATCGCCGCGGCCCCGCTCGAGCAGAAATTCTGGGAGACGTTCTGCGAGATCATCGCACTTCCGGCTGCGTTGCAAGACGATGCGAGGGACCCGGCCGCCACCATCGAGGCCGTCGCGGCGCTGATCGCCGCCAGGCCGTCGCCGACGTGGGCCGCAGCGTTCGCCGGCAAGGATTGCTGCTGCTCGGTGGTGCAGACGGTCCGCGATGCGTTGGACGATGCGCATTTCCGTGCGCGCGGCCTCTATGGGCACAGGCTGGCGAACGGGGCCGGCGCCGAGATCACGGCTTTGCCGGTGCCGATCGATGCCGCGTATCGCGGGCCGGCCGGCGAGCCGCTCACCGCGCCCGCGCTCGGCGCCCACAACGCGGAGCTGCTCGGGTAGTGCGGTTGGTTCAAACCGTAGCTTCCCGCTCGTCGACGGACAGGGCGCCGGGGCCGCCCGCAGCCAGCACCAGGAAGCCGCCGGCGATCGCAAGATCCTTGAGGAAATGCAGCTTCTCGTTGATGTTGGCGAGGTTCTGATGAAAGATCAGCGCGGTCACCACGCAGAACGCCGCCAGCGCCAGCGCGGCCCAGCGGGTCTGCCAGCCGATGACCACCAGCAGTCCACCGAGCAATTCGAGCGCAATGGCGCCCGGCAGCAGGATCCCCGGCACGCCAAAGGCCTGCGCATAAGCCACGGCGCCCGCATAGCCGACGCTCTTCTCGTAGGCCTCGATGAGGAACAGCAGGGCCAGCAGCACACGGCCCGCGAGGGCGACGTAGGCGTTCAGTCTCTCCGGCATGAGAGGATCCCTTGTTGCGATAAGGTACGATTTATGCCGGCCGCGATGCGCCGCCGCGAGCAAGCCCGCGGCGGCCGGTCACGCGCCTTCAGGCTTTCACCGGCACGTAGGTGTAGCCGTTTCCGTCCTTGGCGATCGTGCCCGCTCCCGGCATGCCGTAATGGTAGCCGGTGAACACCGCTCGCCAGCCTAAGCATCGGCGTCGGACAGGGATATCAAAGAGATTGTGCTCACAGGGATTTGAACGCGGAATAAAGCCGCGCCGGAGCCGTAACAAAAAGGGGGCGCCAGATCGGCCGGCGCCCCCATCCCGCTGCCTAAACAGGTGTCATGCTTTGCCGGGCACGAAGGCGTAGGCATTGCCGTCCTTGGAGAACGTGCCGACTCCCGGGAACGGGAAATGCGCGCCGGCGATCATCATCTTGTCGGCGATCACGCGGTCGATGAGCTTGCGCCGGGAGGTGACGGCGGTCGGGCCGTCCTGATCGTACGCGCCTTCCCATTCGGGATGCGGGGCGAGCAGCGCCGGAACATACATGGTGTCGTTCGACAGCATCAATTGCTGGCTGCCCGAGGTGACATGATAGGCGCAATGGCCGGGCGTGTGGCCGGGCGCGTTGACGAGTCGGATGCCGGGAAGCACCTCCTTCTCGCCGTCGACCAGCTTGAAGTTCTTCCAGGTCGGGAACGCCGCCGCTATGCGCTTGCCGAGCATTTTGCGGGCCTCGGGCAGCTTGTCGACGCGGCCGGCCTCGGTCCACCAGTTGTACTCGGCGGCGTTGACGATCAGCTCGGCGTTCGGGAACACGGCGGCGTTGGTGCCCTTCTCCATCAGCCCGAAGATGTGATCGGGATGGAAGTGTGAGATCAGGATGGTGCTGACCTTCTTGGGGTCGATGCCGGCCTTCTCCATGTTGCCGGGCAGATTGGTGGCGTTCGGCTGCCACTGGCCGACGCCCGAGCCGGAATCCATCATGATCAGCTTGTCGCCGATCTTGAGCACCTGCACGGTGAGCGGGATCGGCATGTACTCGGTGGTCTGGTTGGCCTTGGCGAGCATCGCCTTGGTGTCGTCGACCGAGGCATTCTTGATGAAGCCGGCATCGTGCGGCTTTTTCCAGATGCCGTCGAACAGGGCCGTCACCTCGATCGAGCCGACCTTGTATTTGTAGAAGCCCGTGGTCGGCTCCAGCGACACCGCCTCGGCTTTTGCCGGAGCGATGAAGGCAAGTTGCTTGTCGAGACCGAAGGCGGCGCCGGCAGCGGCGGCCGATAGAATGACGTTGCGTCGAGACATGTTGAACATGCTGGTCTCCCCAATGCGCTGGTGTTTTAGCCGGGCATGCCGGGCCGGGCCGGTCGTGTGGCCCACCCGGTTGTGGAGGAGACTCGCGAAGCACAGAAATTATTCCCGGCAACTGATCGGCTGCTTGCCAGGAATGTCGCGCCTCAGCCCTTGGTCGCCGCCTCGTAGCTGGGACATTTGCGCTGCTCGACCGGCACGTCGTAGGGCTGGTAGTTGGACTTGTCGATGACGGTCGGGGTCAGCATCACTTCCGCCTTCACCGGCAGCCCGCGCAATTGCCGGACCGCGGTCATCACGCCGAGGCAGCCTTGCAGAAAACCGTTGTAGTCGCCGGTGGCCAGCAGCTTTCCGCTCTTGATCACGTCGACGGCCTCCTTGGTGCCATTGATGCCGATCACCAGCGCTTTGCGGTTGGCGGCCTCCAGCGCCTCGATGGCGCCGGTCGCCATCGCATCGTTGGCGGCCAGCACGCCGTCGATCTTGGGATGCGACTGCATCAGGTTCTCCATCACCTGCAGCGCCTGCAGCCGCTGGTAGTTGCCGGGCTGGGACGCGAGCAGCTTGATGTTGGGGAACTCCTTGATGGCGTCGTTGAAGCCGCGCGTGCGATCGGTATTGGTGATGGCGCCCTTCACGCCCTCCAGGATCACGACGTTGCCGGTCCCGTTCAGCGCCTTCAGCAGTGCCTGGCCGGTCGACTTGCCGAGGCTGTAGTCGTCGGCGCCGACGAAGGCGACGAACTTGCCGCCCGCGCTGCGGTCGGTGATGTTGACCACCGGTATGCCGGCGGCGTTGATTTTCTCGACGCCCGGCACCAGCGCCTTGTAGTCGACCGGCGTGAACACGATCGCGCTCGGCTTCTTGACGATCACATCCTCGACCTGGCTCAGCTGCTCGGGAATGCTGTCGGGCTTGGTCGGGATGTAGTGCTGGGTCTTGGCGCCGAGCTGTCGAGCCGCATCGTCCGCGCCGAGCCGCACGGATTGGAAGTAGGGATTGGTCTGGTTCTTGGTGAACACGGCTACGGTCTCCCCGTCCGCCCGGGCCGCAGCGCTTGCCAGCGCCACCGCGCAAAGTGCCGCCGCTAGTCCTGGTGCCTTGATCATGTCATCCTCCCGGTTTCCATGTTTGTTGTCGTTCCTTGGATGCCTTTGCTCCCTCGCCTCATCAAGAATGCGGAGAGGGAAAACCAGCGCTCACCCCACCTCGCTGCGGGCGCGCACCTTCATGTCGATAAACACCGCCAGCAGGATCATAAGCCCGGTTACCAGCGGCTGCCAATTGGCGTTGATGGCGAGCAGGTTGAGGCCGTTCAGGATCAGCGTCAGGATCAGCGCCCCGATGAACGTGCCGAACACCGTGCCGACGCCGCCGAACAGCGAGGTGCCGCCGATCAGCACGGCGGCGATGGTGGGCAAGGTCAGCGTCTCGCCGATGTCGCCCTCCGCCGAGTTGAGGCGGGCGAGGAAGATCAGCGAGGCGAGGCCTGCCATGCCGCCCGACAGGATGAACACCAGCAGGATGCGGCGGTTGATCGGGATGCCGGACAGCCGGGCCGCCTCCGGGTTGGCGCCAATCGCGTAGATTTCCTGACCCCAGGTGGTGCGGCGCGTGAAAAAACCGCCGATGACGAGGAATACCACCATCAGATAGACCGGGATCGGGATGCCGAACGCATAGCCGCTGCCCAGCGCGCGAAACCCGGGCGGAAAGCCGTGAATGGTTTCCCCGCCCATGTAGTAGTAGGTGAAGCCCTGCAGCACCCACAGCATGCCGTAGGTTGCGATGAACGAGGGGATCCGCAACGCCTGCACGCACAAGCCGTTGGCAAGACCGATCAGGCTGCCCGTGCCGATCGCAACGAGCACGCCGAGCGCGGGCGAGCCCGTGGCCTTGATGGCGGCGGCGGCGAGGCAGGCGGAAAGCCCGACATTGGCACCGACCGACAGATCGATTTTCGCCGTCAGGATCACCAGCGTCAGCCCGGAGGCCATGAAGAAGGTCAGGCTCGCCTGCCTCAGCACATTGAGCAGGTTGTTGGCGGTCAGGAACGATTGGCTGACCAGTGACAGCGCGATGCCGATGAGCACGACCACCGCGATGCGCCCGCCCGCGGCGATCAGATCCTGCGAAGCGCCGGGCCGGGTTTCGTCGGCGAGGGTGGTCGCGCCGCTCATGTCTGCTCTCCCCTCAGCACGTCCACGAACAGCGCCAGGATCACCAGGAGCCCGATGCAGGCGACCTGCGCGGAGGAGGGCACGGCCAGCAGGTTGAGGCCGTTCCTGAGGATGCCGATCGCAAGCACGCCGATGAGTGTGCCGAACAGCCAGCCGTTGCCGCGCTCGAACTGGGTGCCGCCGACCGCCGCGGCTGCGATCGCATCGAACTCCATGCCGATCGCTGCGGTGGGGTGGCCGGCGTTCATGCGCGCGGTCAGCAGCAGAGCATCCAGCCCCGCCATCAGCCCGCCGAGCGCGTAGATCGCGATCAACAGCCGGCGATCGTTGATGCCGACGTGCTGCAAGGCCTCGCGGTTGCCGCCGAGGGCGGGGATATAAGTGCCAAACCGCGTATGATAGAGCAGCACGTGCATGGCCAGATACGTCGCGACGCCGAGCAGGATCGGGATCGGGATCAATGCCAGCGTGCCGGAGTACATTTCCGGCACGCTCCTGGGTAGCCCGACGACGCTCTGCCCGTCGGTCACGATCAGGCACAGTCCTTGTGCGATGCCGAGCGTGCCGAGTGTGGTGACGAACGGGGGAATGCCGGCATGCGCGATCAGCGCGCCGTTGAGGATGCCGAAGGCGAGGCCGAGCGCCAGCGCCGCGCCAAGCCCGAGCCACAGCGAGCCGGTCGCCACGGCTACTTGCGCCAGCAGGATCGAGGCCAGCGTCAGCACCCCGCCCATCGACAGATCGAGCCCCTCGGTCATGATGATCAGCGTCATCGGCAGGGCGAGCAGCAGCAGAATCGAGGACTGCAGCAGGATGTTGGTGAGATTGCCGGCCGTCAGGAAGCTCGGGCTCATCACCGCAAAGAATAACGCGAGCAGCACGAACACGATGGCAACGCCGGGAATGCGGGCGAGCTGTCCGTGCGCGAAGGGAATGACAGTGCCGCTAGAGCGGTTTCCACCTGATTTGAATCGCAACTTGTCTCACCCCCACCCCGGCCCTCCCCCCTCGAGGGGGAGGGAGGTGCGC
>Ga0075024_100000972_pt1 | contig 11242 bp, 13 predicted proteins | sample Str013_2_FD_71389 | JGI IMG/M metagenome (GOLD analysis project Ga0075024, IMG submission 71389) | Freshwater sediment microbial communities in response to fracking from Pennsylvania, USA - Straight Creek_MetaG_SC_2013 | ecosystem: Environmental > Aquatic > Freshwater > Creek > Sediment... | reverse complement strand
CTTCAAGGTGCCGCGGATCGGCTCGTCGATCCCGCACCCGGTCACCGGCGAGGCCGCCGCGGGCGTGGTGCTGCTCAAGCCGGCCAGTGCCGGTACCGGTGTCATCGCCGGCGGCCCGGTACGCGCGGTGCTCGAGTGCGCCGGTATCCACGACGTGCTGTCCAAGAGCCTCGGCTCGTCCAACCCGATCAACATCGTGCACGCCACCGTGGCGGCGCTGCGGATGCTGGAGTCACCGGAGTCGGTGGCGGCGCGGCGCGGGCTGCCGGTGGAGGACGTCGCGCCGGCACGGATGCTCCAGGCACGGGCCGGGGTGGGTGTCTGATGGCACGGTTGAAGGTCACTCAGGTCCGGTCCAGCATCGGGGCGAAGCGTAACCAGCGCGAGACGCTGCGTACGCTCGGCCTGAAGCGGATCAACGACGTGGTGGTCAAGGAGGACCGCCCCGAGATCCGGGGCATGATCTTTACTGTGACGCACCTCGTGTCGTTCGAGGAGGTCGAGTAATGGCGATCAAGGTCCACCACCTGCGTCCGGCGCCGGGGTCGAAGACCCCGAAGACGCGCGTCGGCCGGGGCGAGGGGTCCAAGGGCAAGACGGCCGGCCGCGGTACCAAGGGCACCAAGGCCCGGTACCAGGTGTCGGCGGCGTTCGAGGGTGGCCAGATGCCCATCCACATGCGCCTGCCCAAGCTCAAGGGCTTCAAGAACCGCAACAAGGTCGTGTTCCAGGTGGTGAACCTGGACCGGCTGGCGGAGCTGTTCCCGGACGGCGGTACGGTCGGCCCGGCCGAACTGGTCGAGCACGGCGCGGTACGCAAGGGCGAGCTCGTGAAGGTCCTCGGCAACGGTGAGCTGGGCGGGGTACGGCTGACCGTGTCCGCGCACGCGTTCAGCGGCTCTGCCAAGGACAAGATCGCGGCCGCCGGCGGTACCGTCACCGAGATCTGACCCACCGCGACGAGGCTCCCGGCGCCCGCCGGCCGCGAACCGGCCGGCGGGCGCCGTGCCTATCAACGCCCACCGATGCCCTGGCCTGGAGCCTCGCCAGGCGGATCGGCGGGTACCCCGTGTTAGAGTCCGTTTCCAGTTAGCATTACGTCCGCATACCCGGTGTCCCCGACACCGGTACCGTCCGTCACGCCGGCCCCCAGTGGCTGCTCCGCGCAGGAGGAAGTACCTTGCTCTCCGCCTTTCTGAGCGCGTTCCGTACGCCTGACCTGCGCAAGAAGCTGCTGTTCACGGTCGCCATGATTGCGATCTACCGGCTCGGCGCCACCATCCCCAGCCCTGGCGTGTCCTACTCCAACGTCCAGCGCTGTATCAAGATCCTGAACTCCAACACCGACACCAACGGCGTGTTCACCCTGCTCAACCTGTTCTCCGGCGGGGCGCTGCTGCAACTGTCGGTGTTCGCGCTGGGCATCATGCCGTACATCACCGCGAGCATCATCCTGCAGCTGCTCACCGTGGTCATCCCGCGGCTGGAGACGCTGCGCAAGGAGGGCCAGTCCGGCCAGGCCAAGATCACCCAGTACACCCGGTACCTGACCCTGGGCCTGGCGGTCCTGCAGGCCTCCGGCTTCGTCGCGCTGGCCCGCTCGGGGCAGCTGTTCAACGGCACCAGCGGCGGCTGCGACTTCGTCACGTACCCCATCGTGCCGACCAACAACGGCCTGCCGTCCTGGCTCGTGCTGTCGGTACTGGTGATCACCATGACGGCCGGTACCGGCGTGATCATGTGGCTCGGTGAGATGATCACCGACCGGGGCGTGGGCAACGGCATGTCCGTCCTGATCTTCACCTCGATCGCGGCCCGGCTGCCCGCCGAGGGCTGGGCGATCAAGACCAGCAAGGGCTGGTGGACGTTCGTCGCGGTGCTCGCCATCGGCGTGGTGGTCATCACCGCCGTGGTCTTCATGGAGCAGGCCCAGCGGCGGGTACCGGTGCAGTACGCCAAGCGCATGGTGGGCCGCCGGATGTACGGGGGTACCTCCACGTACATCCCGTTGAAGGTCAACACCGCCGGCGTCATCCCGGTGATCTTCGCGTCCTCGCTGCTGTACCTGCCGACGCTGGTGATGCAGCTGATGGACCAGCAGCACCCCAGCCGGATCTACGTGATCCTGCGCAACTACGTGACCGAGCCGAAGAGCTGGGTCAACATCTCCATCTACTTCCTGCTGATCATCTTCTTCACGTACTTCTACGTGTCGATCACGTTCAACCCCACCGACGTGTCCGACAACATGCGCAAGTACGGCGGTTTCGTACCCGGCATCCGCCCCGGCAAGCCCACCGCCGAGTACCTCGACTTCATCCTCAGCCGGATCACCCTTCCCGGCGCGCTGTATCTCGCCATCATCTCGGTCCTGCCGAACCTGTTCATCAACTTCGTCGGTGGCGCCAAGCAGAACTTCCCGTTCGGTGGTACCGCGGTGCTGATCATCGTGGGCGTCGGGCTGGAGACCGTGAAGCAGATCGAGAGCCAGCTGATGCAGCGCAACTACGAAGGGTTCCTGCGCTAGTGAGGTTGGTGCTGGTCGGTCCCCCGGGCGCGGGCAAGGGGACCCAGGCCGAGTTCATCGCCGCTCACCTCGCCGTGCCCAAGATCTCGACCGGGGACATCTTCCGGGCGAACGTGGGTCAGGGGACGCCACTGGGCGTCCAGGCGAAGCGGTACATGGACGCGGGCCAGCTGGTACCCGACGAGGTGACCATCAACATGGTGCGCGACCGGCTGGCCGAGCACGACGCCACCGACGGGTTCCTGCTCGACGGGTTTCCCCGTACCCTGCCGCAGGCGGCCGAGCTGGACAAAATGCTGGCCGACCTGGGTACCCAGCTCGATCTGGTGATGGAGCTGGTGGTCGAACAGGACGAGGTGATCCGGCGGATCACCGGCCGCCGGCAGTGCCGGGGCTGCGGCAAGATCTGGCACGTCGAGTTCGACGCGCCGAACCGGGACGGCGTGTGCGACCGGTGCGGCGGCGAGCTGTACCAGCGCGACGACGACAAGCTGGAGGTCATCGAGGAGCGGCTGCGGGTGTACCACCGGGACACCTCCCCCCTGATCGACTTCTACGCGGCGCAGAACAAGCTCGTCGGCATCGACGCGACCGGGCCGGTGGAGGACATCACGATGCGGGCGATCGACGGGCTACGGTCGTACGGCGGCTAGGACGACGGTGGGCGGCCGGCGCGGGCGCCGGCCGGGGCGGAGCGGGAGTCGGACGTGCGTAGTGCCAGCCTGGAGATCGAACTCAAGACGCCCGAGCAGCTGGTCCTCATGCGCGCCGCGGGGCTGGTGGTGGCCCGCGCGCTGGAGCTGATGCGGGCCGCGGTGGTGCCCGGGGTCAGTACCGCCGACCTGGACGCGATCGCCGAGCAGTGCATCCGGTCGGCCGGCGCGGTGCCGTCGTTCAAGGGGTACCACGGGTACCCGGCCAGCATCTGCGCCTCGGTCAACGAGCAGATCGTGCACGCCATCCCGTCGCCCCGGCAGGTGCTGGCCGAGGGCGACCTGATCTCGCTGGACTGCGGGGCGGTCCTGGACGGCTGGCACGGCGACGCCGCGATCACCGTCGGCGTGGGGGAGATCAAGCCCGAGCTGGCCCGGATGGTGGCCGTGGTGGAGGACGCGATGTGGGCCGGCATCACGGCCGCCGGCCGGGGCCTGCGCTCGGGCCAGGGCCGGCTCACCGACATCTCGCACGCGATCGAGGTGGCGACCAGCCGGGCCGGCCGGTACGGGATCGTACGCGGGTACGGCGGGCACGGCATCGGTACCGCCATGCACCAGGACCCGCACATCAACAACTACGGCCGCCCGGGCAAGGGCCCCCGGCTGGTACCCGGGATGGCGCTGGCGATCGAGCCGATGCTCACCTTCGGCTCCCCGGCGACCGCCGAACTGGCCGACGGGTGGACCGTGGTGACCCGGGACCGCTCCGTGGCCGTACACGTCGAGCACACGGTGGCGTTCTTCCCCGACGGCATCTGGGTCACCACGGCGGCCGACGGCGGCCGGGGCACCCTGCCAGCCGAGCTGCTGACCGCCCGGGCCTGACGCCGCATCGATGGCGTGGGATCCTACAAGCGTGGCGGATGAGCGGGAGCACCTGCGTGCGGCGGACGCGGACCGGGCGTTCGTGGCCGAGCAGTTGCGGGGCGCGCTGGACGAGGGCCGGCTGAACCTCGGCGAGTACGACGAGCGGCTCCAGCAGGCGTACGCGGCCAGGACGTACGGGGAGCTGGACCGGGTCATGGCCGACCTGCCGCCGGTGGCACCGGCGCAGCAGTCGCGGTTGGCCCCGGTACCCCCGGGGCAGGTCCCGGCGCAGGCCGCGGCGCACGGGCCCGGCCGGGTACCGGGCTGGCTGGTCGCCACCTGGGGAAGCTGGTTCACCACCTCCCTGATCTGCACGGTGATCTGGCTCGCCACCGGTACCGGCGGCAGCTTCTGGCCGATCTGGGTGATCGGGCCGTGGGGTGCGGTCCTGCTGGGCCGTACCGTGATGGGCCTGGCCGGCGGTGCCGGCGGGCAGACCGGGCCGGCCCGGGAGCAGCGCCGGGCCGAGCGCGAGCGCCGAAACCAGCGGCGGCTGGGCCGCGACTGAGGGCCGGTACGGGTGCTCCGCGCGGGTACCGGTACCGGCCGACACACCCGGGCGCGGGGGCCGGGTTGGCGTTGATGGATACCCGCGCGTAGACTTTCCGATCGGCGCACAGCGTCCACTCCACCGTGCCTGCCCCGCGCTTCGGCGGCCTGGTGGAACCGCGGCTGGCGCGGTCCCCGGCGACGGTGGGGTCATCCCCACCAGGGCCGGAGCCCGTGATGGATTCTGTGGGCCCGTCATCAGACCAACGTCAGGTAGCGGAGGACATGCCGAAAAAGGATGGGGCCATCGAGATCGAGGGCCGAGTGGTCGAGCCACTACCGAACGCGATGTTCCGGGTGGAGCTCGCCAACGGCCACAGGGTCCTGGCACACATCAGCGGCAAGATGCGGCAGAACTACATCCGCATCCTGCCGGAGGACCGGGTCGTCGTCGAACTCTCGCCGTACGACCTCACCCGCGGGCGCATCGTCTACCGCTACAAGTGACGCTGGTCGGCCTGCTCCAACCAGCAACAGCCACATCCCGACGTCGTGGGGCGCGGCCGCGCCGCTCCTCCCGGGAGGAACAGGAACCGTGAAGGTCAAGCCGAGCGTCAAGCGGATCTGCAACAAGTGCCGGGTCATCCGCCGGCACGGGCGGGTCATGGTCATCTGCTCCGACTCGCGCCACAAGCAACGCCAGGGCTGAGGCCCGGCACGGGCGGTACCGCCAGCGCGGTACCGGCAGGAGCAGACCGGCGGTACAACAGCAAAGCCCTACCCAGCCGTGGGGGCCACGTGGTGACACGCGAGGCAGCCGCGGATCCACCCCCGGTCGGAGGCCGGGGCCCCACCCGGGCAGGTGGGGGCGGGCAGGGCACAGACCTCCGCGCACACCACGAGGAGTACGCCCGCAGATGGCTCGTCTCGTCGGCGTCGATCTTCCCCGCGAGAAGCGGTTGGAGATCGCGCTCACCTATATCTTCGGCATGGGCCGTACCCGTGCCACGGAAACCCTCGCCGCCACCGGCATCTCGCCGGACAAGCGGGCCCGCGACCTCACCGACGACGAGGTCGTGGCCCTGCGGGACCACATCGAGGCCAACTACAAGGTCGAGGGTGACCTCAAGCGGGAAGTCGCCGCGGACATCCGCCGCAAGGTCGAGATCGGTTGCTACCAGGGCATCCGGCACCGCCGGGGGCTGCCCGTACGCGGGCAGCGCACGCGTACCAACGCGCGTACCCGCAAGGGCCCCAAGCGCACGGTCGCCGGCAAGAAGAAGCCCGGCAAGAAGTAGTAGCAGCCCACCGAGACATTCATAGGAGCGCATACACCCATGCCACCCAAGGCACGTACCGGGCCGGCCGCCGTCAAGAAGGTACGGCGCAAGGAACGCAAGAACGTCGCGCACGGCCAGGCGCACATCAAGAGCACGTTCAACAACACCATCGTCTCGATCACCGATCCGACCGGCGCCGTGATCTCCTGGGCGTCGGCCGGCCAGGTCGGCTTCAAGGGCTCGCGCAAGTCCACCCCGTTCGCCGCGCAACTGGCCGCCGAGGCCGCCGCGCGCCGGGCGATGGAGCACGGCATGCGCAAGGTCGACGTGTTCGTCAAGGGCCCCGGCTCCGGCCGGGAAACCGCCATCCGCTCGCTGCAGGCGGCCGGGTTGGAGGTCGGCCAGATCGCCGACGTCACCCCGCAGCCGCACAACGGATGCCGTCCCCCCAAGCGTCGTCGGGTCTGAGAGGTCACGGAGAAGATGGCTCGTTACACAGGTCCTGACTGCCGCCGCTGCCGTCGGGAGAAGATGAAGCTCTTCCTCAAGGGCAGCAAGTGCGACGGGCCCAAGTGCCCGTTCGAGTCACGTCCCTTCCCGCCCGGCCAGCACGGCCGCGGTCGCCCGAAGGAGACCGAGTACCTGCTGCAGCTGCGCGAGAAGCAGAAGGCCCGCCGGGTCTACGGCGTGCTGGAGAAGCAGTTCCGCGGGTACTACGAGGAAGCCAACCGCAAGTCCGGCAAGACCGGCGAGGTGCTGCTGCAGATCCTGGAATCGCGGCTGGACAACGTGGTGTTCCGGGCCGGCTTCGCGCAGTCCCGGGACATGGCCCGGCAGCTGGTCAAGCACGGCCACTTCCGGGTCAACGGCCGCAAGGTCGACATCCCGTCGTACCGGGTCAGCGAGCACGACATCGTCGAGGTCCGGGAGAAGTCCCGGGACATGACCCCGTTCGTGATCGCGTCGGCCCAGGCCGGCAGCCGTACCGTGCCGGCCTGGCTGGAGTCCATCCCGGCCCAGATGAAGATCCTGGTGCACACCCTGCCGGCCCGGCAGGTCATCGACACCCAGGTGCAGGAACAGCTCATCGTCGAGTTGTACTCGAAGTAAGCGCACGGGGCGGCGTCGCCGGGAGTTGGCCGGCGGCGGCGCCCACCGTGGGTCGTCAAATAGCGGGCGACCCCGACGTAACGGAGGAAGCACGTGCTCATCACGCAACGACCGACCCTGTCCGAGGAGCCGATCAGCGAGACCCGCTCCCGGTTCATGATCGAACCCCTGGAGCCGGGCTTCGGGTACACGCTGGGCAACTCCCTGCGCCGTACCCTGCTGTCCTCGATCCCGGGCGCGGCGGTCACCAGCATCAAGGTCGACGGCGTCCTGCACGAGTTCACCACGATCCCCGGGGTCAAGGAGGACGTGGTCGAGCTGGTCATGAACGTCAAGGAGCTGTGCGTCAGCTCCGAGCACGACGAGCCGGTCTCGATGTACCTGCGCAAGCAGGGCCCCGGCGACGTCACGTCCGGGGACATCCAGCCTCCGGCCGGCGTGTCCGTACACAACCCCGACCTCAAGCTGGCCACGCTGAACAGCAAGGGCCGGGTCGACATGGAGCTGACCGTCGAGCGCGGTCGGGGGTACGTCACGGCGGCGCAGAACAAGCAGGCCGGCGCCGAGATCGGCCGGATCCCGGTGGACTCGATCTACTCGCCGGTACTCAAGGTCACCTACCGGGTCGAGGCCACCCGGGTCGAGCAGCGGACCGACTTCGACCGGCTGATCATCGACGTGGAGACCAAGGCGTCGATCACCCCGCGCACCGCGCTGGCGTCGGCCGGCTCGACCCTGGTCGAGCTGTTCGGGCTGGCCCGGGAGCTGGACGAGACCGCCGAGGGCATCGACATCGGCCCGTCGCCACAGGACGCGCAGCTCGCTGCCGACCTGGCGCTGCCGATCGAGGAGCTGGACCTGACCGTACGGTCCTACAACTGCCTCAAGCGCGAGGGCATCAACACCGTTGGGGAGCTGATCGGCCGTACCGAGGCGGACCTGCTCGACATCCGCAACTTCGGGCAGAAGTCCATCGACGAGGTCAAGATGAAGCTCGCCGGCATGGGCCTGGGCCTGAAGGACTCGGCGCCCACCTTCGACCCGACGCACGTCGTGGACACGTTCGCGGACGTGGACTACGACACCGACGACTACCGCGAGACCGAGCAGCTGTAACCCGCCCGGCGGCACGACACCTAGGAGCACCAATGCCCACGCCCACCAAGGGTCCGCGCCTCGGCGGCAGCCCCGCGCACCAGCGGCTGATCCTGTCGAACCTGGCCACCGAGCTGTTCCGGTACGGCCGGATCACCACGACCGAGGCGAAGGCCAGGCGGCTGCGCCCGCTGGCCGAGCACCTGATCACCAAGGCCAAGCGGGGCGACCTGCACGCCCGGCGCCGGGTACTGACCGTGGTCCGGGACAAGGACGTGGTGTTCTCGCTGTTCGACGAGATCGCGCCGCGCTTCGCCACCCGGCCGGGCGGGTACACCCGGATCGTGAAGGCCGGCCCGCGCAAGGGCGACGCCGCGCCGATGGCGATCATCGAGCTGGTCGAGGAGCTGGTCCCGGCCGCGCCGGCGAGGGCCACCCGGTCGACCCCGCGCAAGGCGGCCAAGGCCGAGGCCGTGGCCGCGCTGGCCGGCGACGACGAGTACACGACGGTACCGGCCAGCAGTGCGACGGCTGACGCCGGGGACACCGACGCCGAGGACGACAGGTCCTGAGCGACCCGGACCGGTACCCCGGGCCCGGTACCCCCGCCGGGGGTACCGGGCCCGTGCCGGTACGGCTGCGCCTGGACGTCGGGTACGACGGAACCGACTTCTCCGGCTGGGCCGCCCAGCCCGGCCGCCGTACCGTCGCCGGGGTGCTCCAGGCGGCGCTGGAGCGGCTGTTCGGTACCGGCGGGGCCACCGGCCTGACCGTCGCCGGGCGTACCGACGCCGGGGTGCACGCCACCGGCCAGGTCTGCCACCTGGACGTCCCGGCGCAGCGCTGGGCGCCGCTGGCGTCCACGGTGGCGTACCGGCTGGCCGGGCTGCTGCCGGCGGACCTGCGGGTGGCCGCGGTGACCGAGGTACCGGCGGCGTTCGACGCCCGGTTCAGCGCGCTGTCGCGCCGGTACGCCTACCGGGTCACCGACACGCCGTGGGCCGCCCCGGTGCTGCGGCACCGGGACACGCTGACCTGGCCGCGACCGCTGGACCTCGCGGCCATGACCGAGGCCGCGGCGGCGCTCGTCGGCGAGCACGACTTCGCCGCGTACTGCCGGCGCAAACAGAACGCCAGCACCATCCGTACCGTGCTGGAGCTGGGCTGGCACCGGGACCCCGACGGGGTGCTCGTGGCCACGGTCGCCGCGGACGCGTTCTGCCAGGCGATGGTACGCAGCCTGGTCGGGGCGCTGCTGGCGGTCGGGGACGGGCGGCGGCCGGTACCGTGGCCGGGCGGTCTGCTGGCACTGCGGCAGCGGGCCGACGCGGTCATGGTGGCCCCGCCGCACGGGCTGACCCTGGTGGCGGTGGCGTACCCGGGCGACGCCGCCGGGTACGCCCAGCGGGCCGGCCAGACCCGGGCCCGGCGGGGCTGAGCCGGCGACGGGCCGTACCGGGGCCCGGGGCTACTGCGCGGCTACTTGCCGGACGGGGCCGCGCTCGGTGGCCCGTTGACCTCCCGGGCGTGCAGCACCACACCCTCCAGGTAGTTCTGGATCATGTCCCGGGTCAGCTGGGTCACGCCCGGGCTGTTCGGGTCCACGGCCGCCCCGTCCGCCCGCGCGATCACGCAGAACACCAGGTAATGGCCGCGCGCGTCCCACCCGAGCTGGGTCGGCGCGCGGGCGATGATGTCCGTCGCGCCGCCGCCGGACAGGCCGTTGAACCGGCCCTTGGCCGCGTCGATGGTGTTCTTGATGTCGTCCAGCGCCTTGGTGGCCGTGGTCGCGTCGCGCAGGTTGAGGATGCCGGCGGTCACCACGTACCCGTGGTCGGCCGAGGTGAGCGTGGCCCGCACCACCTGGCTGCACCCGTCCCCGGTGAGCAGCGCCACCAGGTCGTCGCCGACCACGGTGAGCTTGCACGCGCCCGCCTCGGTCTTCACCACGGTGTACGGCTGCAGGCCTGGTACCACCTTGTCGTCGGCGGCCGGCTTCACGGTCAGCGACGCGTGCGGGAACAGTTCGGCCACCGTCAGCGGTACCCGGTCGACCTGCTGGCTGGACAGGTCGTGGCCGCCGGTACCGGCGGCGGAGTTGTTGCCCTGCTTGCTGAAGAACATGATGTACCCGCCGATGCCGCACACCGCCACCAGCGCGATGATCGCCAGCACGCCGAGGGCCGACATCAACGGGTTGCCGGACTTCTCCGGTACCGGCTGGCCCCGACCGGTGTCGGTGGCCCGGCCGAGGCTGGCCGGGCCGAGGCCGCGGCCACCGGATGCGGTACGCCGCTCGTCCCGGTCGTCGAGGTACCCGTCCCCGCCGTCCAGGAAGCCGCGCGCGACCGGGCCGTCGGGGTCGCGCTCGGGGAACCCACCCCGGCCGTACGTGGCCCCGGCGCCACGGTCGCCGCGGGACCGGGGCGGGCGGGTACGGTCGGCGCGCGGCCCGATCGGCGGCGGCCCGACCACCGGCGGCGGCTCCAGCGCCGGCGGTCCCGGCAACGCGCCGGACGGGTACGGGTCGTCGTCGTACCCGGCCGGCGGGCGGCTGCGTTCCCCGCGGCGCGGCACGGTACCGGTGTCGTCGGGTCCGGCGCGCCGCGCGGCCCGGGCGCCCCGGGGCGGCGGCTCCGCCTCCGGCCACGCCACCGGTACCGGGTCGGCCGGGCGTTCCAGCCGGGGCGGCCGGGTCACCGGGTACCCCCGGTCGCCACGGTTGCGTTCGTCGGTGTCGCCGGTACGGCGGGACGGCCGCTCCGCCTCGGCCGACCGGCGGCCCGACCGGGTGCCCGTACCGTCGGCGCGGGCCGGGGGTTCGTCCGGCTCGGCGCCGCGCCGGTACGCGGCCGGCTCACCGAACTCCGGTACCTCGAAGTCGGGTACCTCGAAGGTGGACGTGTGCCGCCCGGCCCGCTCGTCGGGGTCGCCGCCACGGCGCCGGGCCGGCGGGTACTCCCGGGCCGGCGGGGCGGCCGGGTACGGGTCCTCGACCGGCGCGAACTCGCCGCTGTGCCGGGTACCGGGTTCGCTGCGCCGGCTGCGCCGGGCCGGCGGCGGCTCCGGGTACCCGCCGGTGTCCTGGTCGGCCCGGGACCGGCCGCGGCGCGGCGCCGGGGGCTCGCCGTACCCGCCGGTGTCCGGTTCCTCCGTGG
>Ga0075024_100000970_pt1 | contig 11244 bp, 9 predicted proteins | sample Str013_2_FD_71389 | JGI IMG/M metagenome (GOLD analysis project Ga0075024, IMG submission 71389) | Freshwater sediment microbial communities in response to fracking from Pennsylvania, USA - Straight Creek_MetaG_SC_2013 | ecosystem: Environmental > Aquatic > Freshwater > Creek > Sediment... | reverse complement strand
CGCAAGCAAACCCTGATGCCGGAGGTGCTGTCGGTCAACGACGTCATCTCCGATCTCGGCTATTCGCTCAAGCGGCTGCTCGGCGAGGTGATCCAGCTGCGCACCAGCCCAGGACGCGATCTGTGGCTGGTGAAGGCGGACAAGACCCAGTTCGAGCAGGTCATTATCAATCTGACGCGCAATGCCAGCGATGCGATGCCGAAAGGCGGCGATTTGACGGTCCGCACGCGCAACGTTTCCGAGCGCGAATCCCAACGCCTCGCGCCACTCGGCGTGGAGCGGGGCGAATATGTCTTGTGCGAGATCGAGGATACCGGCGTCGGCATGACGCCCGAGCTGATGACGCGCATCTTCGAGCCATTCTTCACCACCAAGGACGTCGGCAAGGGAACCGGACTTGGCCTCTCGACCGTGATCGGCATTGTCCGCCAGACCGGCGGCTACATCATTCCCGAGAGCACGCCGGGCAAGGGGACGCTGTTCCGGGTCTATCTGCCGCGCCACATCCCCGATGCCGAGGACGAGGCGGCCGCAGCGAAGGCCGAGCGTGAGCCCAAGGAGCGGCCGCGCGATCTCACCGGCAGTGGCCGTGTGCTGCTGGTGGAGGACGAGGATGCGGTGCGCGGCGTCGCCATCCGCGCCCTGAAGCGGCAGGGCTATGAGGTGCTGGAGGCATCCAACGGTGTCGAGGCGCTCGAGGTGATGAGCCGCCACAAAGGCCGCATCGACCTCGTCGTCAGCGACGTCGTGATGCCCGAGATGGACGGTCCGACGCTGATGAAGGAACTGCGCCAGCGCGATCCCGGCATCAAGGTGATCCTGATGTCGGGCCACGCCGAGGACGCCTTCAAGACCAGCCTCGATGACAGCGAGCAGTTCGCATTCCTGCCCAAGCCGTTCACATTGCTGCAGATTGCAGCCAAGGTGAAGGAGGCCCTGGGGGCATAAGACGGCGCGTCGGGATGCCACGACGCGGCCCGCGTCGCAGTCCGGAACATAATTCGAACTTCAAGTATATTCGTTTTTTGAATCAATAAGATAGCGTGGACTTGCGTAAAGAGAACAAATCGTGTACATTGCTTCGAATTGCAACGCCATCCAACTCATGGAATAAGGGAGAAGCAGATGAACGCTCCAGCGCTCCGCGTGGTCGAGGTTGACAAGATGGACAAGCAAAAGGCACTCGACGCTGCACTGCAGCAGATCGAGAAGCATTTTGGCAAGGGATCGATCATGCGCCTCGGGGCACATGACCGGTCACACGACGTGGAGGCGATCCCGACCGGCTCGCTGGGGCTCGACATCGCGCTCGGCATCGGCGGCCTGCCGCGGGGCCGGGTGATCGAGATCTTCGGCCCCGAATCGTCCGGCAAGACCACGCTGGCGCTGCATGTGGTGGCCGAGTCGCAAAAGCGCGGCGGCATCTGCGCCTTCGTCGATGCCGAGCACGCGCTCGACCCGATCTATGCGAGAAAGCTCGGCTGTAATGTGCCGGACCTGTTGATTTCCCAGCCCGACACCGGCGAGCAGGCGCTGGAGATCGCCGATACGCTGGTGCGCTCGGGTGCGGTCGACGTGCTGGTAATCGACTCGGTCGCCGCGCTGACCCCCAAGGCCGAGCTCGAGGGGGAGATGGGCGATTCGCTGCCTGGCTTGCAGGCGCGGTTGATGAGCCAGGCGTTGCGCAAGCTCACCGGCTCGATTTCCAAATCCAAGTGCATGGTCATCTTCATCAACCAAATCCGGATGAAGATCGGCGTCATGTTCGGCAACCCCGAGACCACCACCGGCGGCAATGCCCTGAAGTTCTATGCCTCGGTGCGGCTCGACATCCGCCGCATCGGCCAGATCAAGGAGGGGGACGAGGCGGTCGGCAACCAGACCCGGGTCAAGGTGGTGAAGAACAAGGTGGCGCCGCCGTTCAAGCAGGTCGAGTTCGACATCATGTACGGCGAGGGCGTCTCCAAGACCGGCGAGCTGATCGATCTGGGCGTCAAGGCCGGAATCGTCGAGAAATCCGGCTCCTGGTTTTCCTATGACGGCCAAAGGATCGGCCAGGGGCGCGAGAACACCAAGGCATTCCTGAAGGCGACGCCGCAGGTGGCCGATGCCATCGAGCGGGCGATCCGCCAGAATGCCGGGCTGATCGTCGACAAGATGATGGCGCAGCCCGAGCCGGACGACGAGGATCCCGACGGCATCGAGCCTGTGGGCTTGGCCGGCGAGGATGACGTGACCGAGATAGCGGCCGCCCGCAAGGCACCGCGCGCCAAGCGCTGAAACGGGGCCGCCCCGGTGGTAATGGCTGCGGGCCGGCGTCGCCAGGATGCCGGCCGCTCGTGCACGGACCTCGCCCACAGCTGCCGGACCGGCTTCTGGACAGGACCATGCCCCACCGGTACACAGGTGCCGCGGCACGCGGTCCTGATCGGGGCAGCGCGCTTGGGCGTGCCGGTTCGCGGCGCCCCCCAGCACGCAATTCGGCTGGTGCAGGAGAAAGCGTATCCGAGGCAGGAAAGAGGGCACCGTGACAGGCGTCAACGAGATCCGGTCGGCATTTCTCGATTATTTCGCGAAGGCCGGCCACGAGGTGGTCGGCTCGAGCCCGCTGGTGCCGCGCAATGATCCGACCCTGATGTTCACCAACGCCGGGATGGTGCAGTTCAAGAATGTGTTCACGGGGGTCGAGCAACGGTCCTACAGCCGTGCCGTGACGGCGCAAAAGTGCGTGCGGGCGGGCGGCAAGCACAACGATCTCGACAACGTCGGCTACACCGCGCGGCATCACACCTTCTTCGAGATGCTCGGCAACTTCTCGTTCGGCGACTACTTCAAGGACCGCGCCATCGAGCTGGCCTGGACGCTGGTCACGCAGGAGTTCGGGCTCGACAAGAACCGGCTGTGGATCACGGTGCACCCGTCGGACGACACGGCGCGCGGCCTTTGGAAAAAGATTGCCGGCCTGCCGGACGCGCGCATCGTCGGTCATGCCGACAATCTCTGGGCGATGGGGCCGCTGGGGCCGTGCGGCTATTGCTCGGAGATCTTCTACGACCAGGGCGAGACCGTGAAGGGCGGACCACCGGGCTCGCCGGACGAGGACGGCGACCGCTTCCTGGAATTCTGGAACCTCGTCTTCATGCAGTTCGAGCAGGTCGACGACAACACGCGCATCAACCTGCCCAAGCCCTCGATCGACACGGGTATGGGGCTCGAGCGCATCACCGCCATCCTCCAGGGCGTCACCAACAACTATGACATCGACCTGTTCAAGGCGCTGATCGCCGCGTCCGAGGATGCGACCAAGGTGCCTGCCAAAGGCGCGCAGCAGGCCAGTCATCGCGTCATTGCCGACCACCTCAGGGCGGCGAGCTTTCTGATCGCCGAGGGCGTGCTGCCGTCCAATTCCGGGCGCGGCTATGTGCTGCGCCGCATCATGCGCCGCGCCATGCGGCACGTCCACCTGCTCGGTGCCAAGGAGCCGCTGATGTGGCGGTTGGTGCCGGCGCTCGTGCAGCAGATGGGGGCGACCTATCCGGAGCTGGGCCGCGGGCAGGAGCTGATCACCGAGACGTTGAAATCGGAGGAGACGCGGTTTCGAAAGACGCTGGAACGGGGGCTCGGGCTGCTCGGCGAGGCCAGCAACACGCTATCGAAGGGCGATGTGCTGCCGGGCGATGTCGCATTCCGCCTGTATGATACGTTTGGGTTCCCGCTCGACTTGACCGAGGACGCTCTGAAGTCGCGCGGCATCACGGTCGATACCGCGGGCTTCGAGGCGGCGATGCAGAAACAGAAGCGGCAGGCGCAGGAGGCCTGGGGCGGCTCGGGCGATGCCGCCACCGAGCAGATCTGGTTCGGCTTGCGCGAGGCGCATGGCGCAACTGATTTCCTGGGCTATGAGACGGAGGATGCGGCGGGCCAGGTGCGCGCGATCGTGCGGGCCGGCCAAGCGGTCGGCCGCATCGAGGAAGGCGAGGAGGCGTCGCTGGTGCTCAATCAGACGCCGTTTTACGCCGAGTCGGGCGGCCAGGCCGGGGACCAGGGTGTCGTGGTCGGCCCGAAGGGCGCGCGGTTCCGTGTGGCCGACACCCACAAGCAGCTCGGCGACGTGTTCGTCCACGTCGGCAAGCTGGAGAGTGGCAGCCTGGCGGTCGGCGACAGCGTCGATCTTCATGTCGACCATGCCCGTCGCTCGGCGACCCGTGCCAATCACTCGGCGACCCATCTGTTGCACGAGGCGCTGCGTCAGGTGCTGGGCCCCCACGTCGCCCAGAAGGGCTCCCTCGTCGATGCCTCGCGGCTGCGCTTCGATTTCTCGCACACCAAGCCGATGAGCGAGGCGGAGATCAGCGCCGTGGAGACCATGGCCAATGCCATCGTGCTGCAGAATGCTCCGGTCGACACGCGTCTGATGGCGATCGAGGACGCGCGCCAGTCCGGTGCGATGGCGCTGTTCGGCGAGAAATATGGCGAGGAGGTGCGCGTCGTCAGCATGGGCGAACGGCCCGCCGGCGCCAAGTCCAACACCGCCTATTCGGTCGAGCTGTGTGGCGGCACGCATGTCCGCCGCACCGGTGACATCGGGCTCGTCAAGGTGGTTGCCGAGAGCGGCTCTGCCGCCGGCGTGCGCCGCATCGAGGCGCTGACCGCCGACGGCGCGCGCGCTCACCTGTCGGACTATGCCGGGCGCCTGCAGCAGGCCGCGGCGCTGCTGCGGGCCAAGCCCGAGGACGTGGTCGACCGATTGAAGGCGCTGCTGGACGAGCGCAAGACGCTGGAGCGGCAGGTGGCCGAGGTGAAGCGTCAGCTGGCGCTCGGCGGCGGTGGTAGCAAGGATGGCGCCTCGTCCGCCGCGTCGGCGATCCGCGAGGTCGGACCGGTCAAGCTGCTCGCCCGCGTGCTGCACGGCATCGCGCCCAAGGATCTGCGGGGGTTTGCCGATGACGGCAAGCAGAAGATCGGCTCGGGGATCGTGGTGGGCATCGGCGTCGGCGAGGACGGCAAGGCGGGGCTCGTGGTCGGCGTCACCGCGGACCTCGTCAAACGCTACAGCGCGGTGGAGCTCGTCAAGGTCGGCACCGAGGTGCTCGGCGGCAAGGGCGGCGGCGGCCGGCCGGACCTGGCCCAGGCGGGTGGCCCCGACGGCAGCAAGGCAGACGCGGCCCTCGCCGCGATCGAGCAGCGGATCAGGGAGCTGGCCGCGGCGTAGACCAGATACGAGAGGGATGGGGCTCAGCCGCCTGTTCCATGTGCGCCGGGGCACGGCTGCACCTCGACTGTGACGTGCGACAGGCCGACGATCCCGGCGAGCCGTGTCTTGTACTCTGCGGGCGCGCACGGGGTGTCGGAGACCACGGTGAGAATGACGGCGGTGTGGCCCGGGCCGACGCGCCACAAATGCAAATCGGCGATGCGATCGCCGCCGCGCTCGAGCCGCGCACGGATCTGCTCGCCAAGACCTGGGTCGGGCACGACGTCGAGCAGCACCGCACCCGCCCCGCGGATCAGCGTATAGGCCCATGCGGCGATCACCACGGTGCCGATCAGCCCCATCACCGGATCGAGGAAGCCGAGGCCCAGATAGCGTCCCGCCAGCAGGCCGGCGATCGCCAGCAGCGAGGTCAGCGCGTCGGCCAGCACATGCACATAGGCGGCACGGAAATTGTGGTCATGATGCGCGTGGTCGTGACGTGCGTGGTCGTGCGGGTGATCGTCATGATGGTCGTGCGCGTGGGGCTCGGCATGGCCGCTGCCGTGCTCGTCGGCATGTGCGTGCTCGTGGCCACCCAGCAGCCAGGCGCTGGCGAGATTGACGAAGAGGCCGAGCACGGCGATCGGGATCGCCTCGGTGTAATGGATCGCCACCGGATTGAACAACCGCAGCAGGGATTCAACGCCGATGAACACGGCCACGCCCGCCAGCAGAATGGCGCTCGTGAACCCGGCGAGGTCGCCGAGCTTGCCGGTGCCGAACGAGAACCGCGAATCGTGGGCGTGGCGGCGGGCGAAGCGGTAGGCGAGCGCGGCGATGCCGAGCGCGGTCACATGCGTCGACATATGCCAGCCGTCGGCAATGAGCGCCATCGAGCCGAACATGTGCCCGCCGATGATCTCGACCAGCATCATGGCGGCGGTGAGCGCCACCACCAGCCAGGTGCGCCGCTCGTTCTCGGCATGGCGGACGCCGAGGTAATAGTGCTCGTGCTGAAACTCTTCAATCGCTTGCGCGTGCATGGCGGGCCTCGTCAGGTTTCACCGCTGATCGCTGGGCACGCAGCATAGCATGCAATCTGTTGGCTGGCGCCGTGCGCATGGCCGCGCCAGCGCCCATCAGCCGGCCTTCCGCATGTGAATGCCGCACTCGGTCTTGCCACGGCCGCGCCAACGGCCGGCGCGCTGCTCCTCGCCGGCTTTCACCGGGAGCGTGCAAGTGCTGCAGCCGATCGACAGGTAGCCGTGCGCAACCAGCGGATGGCGCGGCAGATCGTGGGCCGTGAAATAAGCCTCGATGTCGGCGGGGCTCCAGGCGGCCAGCGGGTTGATCTTGATGCGCGGTCCATCCGCCTCGAACACGGCCAGTTCGGCACGCAGCGCCCCCTGAAACCGTTTGCGGCCGGTGATCCAGGCATCGAACCTGCCGAGCGCTTTCTCCAGCGGCTCGACCTTGCGCAGATGGCAGCAGGCGTCCGGCTCGACCGTGTGCAGATATCCCGTCGGGTCCTCCTCCCCGAGCCGCCGCCTGGTCGGGCTGACGCGGCGCACGTTGCGCAGGCCGAGGCGGGTGAGCAGGGTATCGCGATAGGCGAGCGTTTCGGCGAAAAGCTTGCCGGTGTCGAGGAACAGCACCGGGGTGGCGGGGTCGATCGCGGCGATCATGTGCAGCAGCACGGCGGAATCCGCGCCGAAGCTGGAGGCGAGCGCGATGCGCCCCGGAAATACGTCGAGGATGGCGCAGGAGAGGATGGTCGATGCGGCGCCTTCGCCCAAGGCGCGCTCGAGGCGGACGGCCCGGCTTTCGGCTGGCATTTCGGTTGCTGCGCGCGCGTCCATCGAAGTCCTCGTTCAGCTCGTTTCGGTTTGGGTGTCGGTCTTGACGGGTGCGGAAGCAACGTGAGTGATGGCGCCGGCGGCGGTCAGGCCGGCGACCTCGCCGCAGATCAGCAACGCGGGCCCGGCAAGGCCGAGCCTCTCGGGGCTGGCGGCCAGCACGTCGAGGGTGGCGGCGATACGGCGTTCACGCGGCGAGCTGGCGCGTTCGACCCAGATCACCGGCGTTGCCGGCGGCCAATCGGCGGCGATGAGGGCACGCGCCAATGCGCCCGCCGTCGCCACACCCATGTAGACCGCGAGCGTGTTGCCGCCCGCCTTCAGCGCGCGAAAATCGATATGGGAAAAGTCCGGTTGGCCATCGCCGGCGGCGTGCCCGGAAATGAACGTCACGGCGCGGGCCACATCGCGATGCGTCAGCGGGATCTGCAGGGAGGCCGCGGCGGCGGTGGCGGCGGTGATGCCCGGGACCACCTCGAGCGCGATGCCGGAGGCGCGCAGCTGATCGACCTCCTCCCCGCCGCGCCCGAAGATGAACGGATCCCCGCCCTTCAGCCGCACCACGGTCCTGCCGAGGCGGGCATGATGCACCAGCAGTGCGTTGATCTCCGCCTGCGACTTGGAATGTCGATTGCGCTCCTTGCCGACGTCGATGATCTCGGCCTCGCGCCGCGCGTGCTCGAGCACGCCCCGGCCGACCAGATTGTCGATCAGGATGACATCGGCGGATTTGAGGGCGCGGACGGCCTTGAGGGTGAGCAGGTCGGGATCGCCGGGACCGGCGCCCACCAGGATGACACGGCCGGCGTTTGCCGTTGCCCTTGCGGATGTTCCGCTCAACTCCAGCGCCATCAGCCGGCGCGCCTCGGCATCATCGCCGCGGTAGACGGCGTCGGCGGCCGGTCCCCCGAACACCCGCTCCCAGAAGGCGCGGCGCCGCGCTCCCGGCGGCAGCCTGGCCGCGACCTGATCGCGGAATTCGCGGGCGATGCCGGCGAGATCGCCGAGGCGCGGGTGCAACTCGCGCTCCAGCATGGCCCGCAGCCGCGTTGCCAGCACCGGCGCCGCGCCGGACGTGCCGATGGCCACCGTCACCTCGCCACGGTCGACGATGGCCGGCAGCGAGAAACTGCACAGCTCGGGCCGGTCGGGGACGTTGACGGGAATGCCGAGAGCGCGGGCGAGCTCGGAGACGCGGCGATCCTCGGCGGCATCGCCGCTCGCGCTGATCACCAGCGGCCGTCCGGTCAGCATCGCTGGATCGACCCGCGGAGACACCAGCTTCACGCGGCCCTCGTTGATGAGCGCGGTCAATTGCGGCGATGGCCGGTCCGACGCGACCTCGACGAGACGCGCCCGCTTCAGCAGCAGGCGGGCCTTGACGGCCGCCAGCTCGCCGCCGCCAACCACCAGTGGCGCGGTGCCGGCTAGACTGAGGAATATCGGAAACTGGTTCATCGGCCCGATCCGTCCGCAGGGCATGGGTGTAGGGTCGCTGCACTGCAATATATTGGAACGACATGCTTTAAGAAAGAGGTAACGCCTTCATAAATAGAAAATCATTCTAAAAACTGCCATACGTAGAATTTCGTTTCCTAAAATGCAAATCTTAGGGCATCGGATCACCCAACCGGCAGCATCGGCGGTTGCGAAGGTGGCACCCGGGTAACCCCGCTTGCCCGGTCTCCGACCAACCGCTTGCCAACTTCGCAGTCACGGCGCAGAACACCTACAAAAGTCATGACTGGACGCTGGAGTTGGCGAATGCCCGGGCTGCACTACGAGGAGTTCGAGGTGGGCCGTGTGTTCGAGCACGCGATCCGCCGCACCGTCAGCGAGATGGACAATACGCTGTTCTCCTGCCTCACCCACAATCCGCAGCCGCTGCATATCGACCACCATTTCGCCGCCGGGACCGAATGGGGCAAGCCGCTGGTCAACTCGCTGTTCACGCTCGGGCTGATGATCGGCATCTCCGTCAACGACACCACCATCGGCACCACGATCGGCAACCTCGGCATGAGCGACGTGAAATTCCCGGCTCCCGTGTTTCACGGCGATACCATCAACGTGACCACCGAGGTGATCTCCAAGCGCGAGAGCCGCTCGCGGCCCGATGCCGGGCTCGTCGAATTCCTGCACAAGGCGTTCAACCAGCACGGCAAGCTGGTCGCCGAGTGCCGGCGGCAGGCGTTCATGCGCAAGCGGTCCGCCGCCGCCATCCCGCGCCAAGGAGCCTGAGCCCATGCGATCCTTTCTGTTCGTGCCCGGCGACAGCGACAAGAAGCTCATCAAGGCGCTCGGCGTCGGCGCCGATGCGCTGCTGCTGGATCTGGAGGATTCGGTGGCGGCCGGCCGCAAGCCGGCGGCGCGGGAGACGGTGCGGACCTTTCTGGCCGAGCATCGGTCCGCGCCCGGCCGGCCGAAGCTGTATGTGCGGATCAACGGCCTCGACACGCCGTTTTGGGAGGATGACCTGGCGGTGGTGATGCAGGCGGCTCCCGAAGGCCTGTTGCTGCCCAAGGCACGATCGGGTGCCGACATGGCGCGCCTCGCCGCCATGCTCGATGCGCACGAGCGGCGCTCGGGCACGCCGGCAGGCGCGACCCGGCTGCTGGCGCTGACCTCGGAGGTGCCGATCGGCATATTCCAGATGCATACCTATGCCGGCTGCACGCCGCGCCTCGAAGGGCTCACCTGGGGCGCGGAGGATCTGTCGGCCGAGCTGGGCGCGACCGCCAATCGCGATCAAAAGGGCGCCTACACCTCTCCCTATCGCCTGGCGCGTGATCTGACGCTGTTCGCCGCCTATGCTGCCGGGGTGATGGCGATCGATACGGTTTATACCGACCTGGCCGACCTCGACGGATTGCGCTGCGACTGCATCGAGGCGGCGCGCGACGGCTTCACCGCAAAGATGGCGGTGCATCCCGCGCAGGTGGCGGTCATCAACCAGGTGTTCACGCCGAGCGCGGCGGAGATCGCGCATGCCGAGGCGGTCGTCAAGGTGTTCGCCGACAATACCAGCACCGGCGTTGCGAGCCTCGCCGGCCAGATGCTGGACCGTCCGCATCTGCTGAAGGCGCAGCGCATCCTGTCACGCGCGCGGGCGGCTAAAATCTGAAGGTGCAAGGCGTGTACGCGGTCAAGGAGATGTTCCATACCTTGCAAGGCGAGGGTGGTAATGCCGGCCGCGCCGCCGTGTTCTGCCGCTTTGCCGGCTGCAATCTTTGGAGCGGCCGCGAGGCAGATCGTGCGCGCGCCGTGTGCCGCTTCTGCGACACCCAGTTCGTCGGCACCGACGGCGCGGGCGGCGGCAAGTTTGCCGATGCCGGGGCGCTCGTCCACGCGCTCGGCTCCGTCTGGCAAGGCGGTCCGGCCCATCGTTTCGTCGTGTTCACCGGCGGCGAGCCGCTGCTGCAATTGGACGCCCCGCTGATCGAGGCGACGCATGCCGCCGGCTTCACCATCGCGGTGGAGACCAACGGCACGCTTGCGGCGCCCGCCGGCATCGACTGGCTCTGCGTCAGCCCCAAAGCGGGGGCGGAGCTCGTGCAGCGAAGCGGGCAGGAGTTGAAGCTCGTCTACCCGCAGGACGGGATAGCCCCCGGCGAAGTCGCGCATCTCCCCTTCGAGAATTTCTGGTTGCAGCCGATGGACGGCCCGGACCGCCAGCGCAACACGCGGCTCGCGGTCGACTACTGCCTTGCCCATCCCCGCTGGCGGCTCAGTTTGCAGACGCATAAAATCATTGGCATACCGTAAGCGGGGGGCGAGGTGTCAGACCCTGAGGGTCTGACACCGTTGGCACACTCCAGCCTTGATCGACAGGATTTCACCATGAGCCTGACGCGGATCGCCCGCAGCTACAATTTCGAATCGGCGCACTTCCTGCCCCGCGTGCCGGAGGGGCATCGCTGCCGGCGCCTGCACGGCCACAATTACCGCGTCGAGGTGACGTTCCTGGCCGAGCTCGACGCCCGCGGCTTCGTCAAGGATTTCGCCGAGATCGACGAGGCTGTGGCGCCGCTGGTCGCCCTGGTGGATCACCGCGTGCTCAACGACATTGCCGGGCTCGACAACCCGACCGCCGAGATCATCGCCGCCTGGTTCCTGGCGCGCATCGCCGGCTGCGCCAGCGTGCGGGTCTACGAGAACGACTACAGCTGGGCGGAGGTGGTGAGGGGGTAGTGG
>Ga0075024_100000968_pt1 | contig 11247 bp, 6 predicted proteins | sample Str013_2_FD_71389 | JGI IMG/M metagenome (GOLD analysis project Ga0075024, IMG submission 71389) | Freshwater sediment microbial communities in response to fracking from Pennsylvania, USA - Straight Creek_MetaG_SC_2013 | ecosystem: Environmental > Aquatic > Freshwater > Creek > Sediment... | reverse complement strand
TGGAAGCTCTGGCGCACCGGGGCCCTGACCATCACGGCACTTTCTACTCGGAACGAATGTCCTTGGGGGCGACTCGCCTGCGCATCCTCGATCTCGATGGAGGTGATCAACCCCTGTTCAGTTCGGACCGCGATGTGGTCGTTGTTTTTAACGGAGAGATTTTCAATTATCCGGAATTGCGTGCCGAGTTAGAAGTCGAGGGACATAGATTCGAAACGCGCTGCGATACCGAGGTCGTCCTCAACGCCTTCTTGTGCTGGGGTGAGTCGTGCTTCTCGCGGTTCCGTGGAATGTTTGCGATCGCGATATGGGTGCGGTCCGAAGGTCGTCTCATTCTCGCCCGCGACCGCATGGGCATCAAGCCCCTTTACTACTGCCTTCAGAATGGCGACATCTATTTCGGTTCTGAGCTGAAGTGCATTCTCCTTCATCCCGCGGTCAGACGTAACGTCTGCCTCTCGGGCCTTAACTGCTTTCTCAGTCTCAACTACGTTCCTGGCCCTCTCACTCTGGTCGAGGGCATCGTTAAGCTGATGCCAGGGCATTCTCTCGAATGGCAACGCGGACGTTGCCGCGTTCGCTCGTATGTCACCCCATCAGAAGTAAACAAGGCCCCGAACTCAATCGACGCTGCTTGCGAGGAACTCGACGGCCTGCTGACTCAATCGTTGAAAGAGCAACTTGTTTCTGACCTGCCCGTTGGTATCTGGCTCAGCGGCGGCCTGGACTCATCGACGATCCTGCATTACGCCTCTCAAGCGCATCAGGGTCAGCTACAAACCTATTCCATCACTTTCCAAGGGCGTTCGTTCGACGAGAGCAAATACATCAGGGAAGTCAGCAGCCGTTTCGGCACAAAGCATTCGGAGTTTGATCTCAGCGACAGCGCTGACCTCGTGGATGCGATCGACCGGATCGCCTACTACTCCGACGAACCCAGTGCGGATGCCGGAGCCTTGCCGCTCTGGTTTCTGGCCCAGATGACGAGCCGTGATGTCACAGTCGTCCTTACGGGCGAAGGCGCCGACGAACTGTTCGGAGGCTATCTGACCTACCGAGCCGATCGCTACAATGCGCTGGCGCGCAAGGTCCCCCATCGACTGCGCAAGGCAGCTTTGTCGCTGGCCTCGCTTCTTCCTGTGTCCGACGAAAAGATCAGTCTGGAATACAAGGTCAAGCGGTTTCTCCAAGGCTCTCTGTTGTCGCCAGAATTGGCGCACGTGTTTTGGAACGGAACATTTTCGGAGGCAGAAAAGCAGAGGCTATTCTTGTTCGCCGACCCTGGCCCGCTGGATGCCGTGTTGGGCACGATGATTGACGACCGTGGTCTACAACGCTATCTGGAATTCGATCAGCGGTACTACTTGCCCGACGACATTTTGTATAAGGTGGACCGCATCAGCATGGCTCATTCGCTGGAGGTCCGTCCGCCCTTTCTTGATCAGAGAATCGTCGACTTCGCCGCCAGTTTGCCGGAACGCTTCAAGCTGCGGGGATCTCAGTCAAAGTATGTACTCCGCCAGTTGATGAAAGATAAGTTGCCCCACACGGTTCTGCGGCGGCCGAAAATCGGCTTCGATGTCCCCATTCATGAGTGGCTGCGCGGAGTACTGCGGCCGCTCATGCTGGACACGTTGTCGCAGGAAGCGGTGTTGGCGACTGGGCTATTTCACTGGCCTGCTGTAAAGCAGCAGATCAGAGCGCATCTGGAAAGAAGAGCGAATCTCGGGTATCACCTATGGGGCGTAATGGTTCTATTGATCTGGATGAAGCGATGGAAGATCGAGCCAGTGTCAGAGGAGGCGAGACCCTTGATCCCAAGCGTCGAAGTCCTCGACGGGGCTGGATTGTAGTCTTAGTAGCCTCCCTCGTTTTTCTGGTAAATATCGTGAGCCCGCCTCGTCTCATGGACGACGTGGACGCAGTCCAGGCACAGATTGCTCGCAACATGCTGGCAAGCGGCGACTGGGTTACGGCGCGGCTTGATGGCATTGCCTATCTCGAGAAAGCACCCCTCACTTACTGGTTGATCGCACTGTCGTACAGAGTTTTCGGGGTCCATGATTGGGCGGCACGTCTGCCACTCGCCCTCGCCGCCGTTGCGCTGTGCTGGGCCACCTATCGCTTTGCACGCTGGGCGTTTGGCGAAGAAGCAGGCCTGTACGCCGGCATCGCTATCGCCACCTCGGTTGGACTGTTTCTGTTCACGCGGATCTTGATCCCTGATGCCGCGCTTACTTTGACCATCACTGGCGCCATCTGGGCATGGTTGTCGCTGCTTGAGCCGGAACAAAACCTGCCGCTTCGCTGGGCGGTCATGCTGGGTGCTTGTCTGGGAACAGGCTTGTTGCTCAAGGGCCTGATTGCCGTGGTTTTCCCGGTGCTGGCAGGTATCGCCTACATGGCCGTTACTCGGCAACTCTTCTCCATCAAGTCGTGGCGCCGATTGACTCTGGGCACAGCGATTACCATCGCTCTAGCCATCGCCGTACCGTGGCATGTGCTAGCGACCCTACGCAACCCGCCTTACTTTGCATTCTCCATGCATAGCGCTCCTGGCGAATATCGGGGCTTCTTCTGGTTTTATTTCATCAATGAACATCTCCTGCGCTTTCTGAACCTGCGATACCCGCGCGACTACAACACCGTGCCAAGGCTATGGTTTTGGCTGTTGAACCTGGGGTGGATATTCCCGTGGACAGCTTTCCTGATCGGCGTTCCAAGGTTGTCATTGAATCCCGATTCCCGAACTGAACGAACCAGATTGATGGCGGTCTGCTGGGTGGGCGTAGTGTTGCTGTTCTTCACCTTTTCAACCACGCAGGAGTACTACTCCATGCCGATCTATCCTGCACTAGTCCTGCTTGTCGGATCTGCCATCAGCACCGGAGATCGAAGGATTCGTACGGCCACGTCCGTTCTCTTCGCCATCTCCTCAATTGTGTGCGTGGTCCTCACCGTTCTGCTTGTGCTGGTTTGGCACGTGCCTACGCCCGGCAACATTTCAAGGGCCCTGACCCAACACCCCGAACTCTACACGCTGTCGATGGGACACATCCGGGACCTTACCCTCAACGCATTTGCCTACCTGAAGCTGCCCTTGTTTCTTGCTGCGCTGGCGTTCGGAGGGATCGCTGTTGGGACCGCAAAATGGCGGAGTAAATCCAGAAGGGTGGTCTTCGTCGTCACCGTCGGCATGATCATCTTTTTTCAGGCAGCCCGGATTGCCCTCGTCCGCTTCGATACATATCTGGGGTCTTATCCTCTGGCTCAAAGCCTGGAACAGAGCCCTCCCGGTCAGCTGATCGAATCGAACTCTTACTACGCTTTCTCGTCCGTGTTTTTCTATACGGGCCGGAAAGCCTTGCTGCTGAATGGCCGCAACAACAACCTCGAGTACGGATCTTACGCGCCCGGAGCCCCTCGAACATTCATTGACGACCGCGATTTCGCGTCGCTATGGATGGGGCCGAGCCGGTACTATCTACTCGCCTATGGCACAGAAATGCCGCACCTGGCGCAACTCGTCGGCGAATCCAACCTGCGCGTCGTGACTGAGAATTCCGGGAACTACTTACTGACCAACTATGCGCTTCCTTGATGCCAATAAAGGATCCATTGTCCATTGGGAGGAGAGCGTTCGTTTTGCCATGTGGGCTCTTGCGGTGGACAAGGTGAAGGCTGCTCTCACGATGCTGGGAGTTGTCATCGGCAGCGCCGCCATCGTGCTGGTCGTCACTATCGCATCCACCGGCAAGGTCTACATGATCTCGCAGATCGAAGGGATCGGTTCCAACCTGGCATATGCCTCGCTTGATCGGGCTGGAACCACCACCGTGCCGGAGGATGAGTTAACGCCCGGCGACCTGTCGGCCGCACGTCAGGCTCTATCAGGCGTTCGAGCGGTTGCTGGAACCTACGACCTGCCGGTCGACCTCCAACTCCGGGGCAAAGCGTTCCATCCTCGATTGGTGGGGGTTACTCAGGATTTCGAACGTATCCGCAATTTGCAAATTATCTCGGGTAGATATTTCGACCAGGACGATTTTCTTTCCCGCTTCAAAGTTTGCCTGATTACAGACCGTATGGTTCAAGCCGCTTTTGGCACGGATCCTGCGGTAGGCAATACGATTCAGGTCGGACCGTTTCGTTGCACCATCATCGGAATTTTTACGGAAGGCGTGCCCACTTTCGGACAATCCGAGATCCAGGACGAAACCTTACTCATTCCCTTTCCCCTGGTCAAAGACATCACAGGCGACGATTTCTTTCAGGTTCTGTATGCCCAGGCAATATCCCCCGAAGAGGTCGCGGCCATGACCGGGCAAATGGAACGCCTGTTGACCAGCCGGCACCGCAGAGGAGCACATTACCTGGTCGAGAATTTGTCTTCTCTCCTTCAGACTGCCAGCAAGATTGCGTTGGCAATGAGCGTCGTACTTCTCGGGATCGCAGCATTGACACTGATTACAGCTGGAACGGGCATCATGAATATCATGCTCGTCAACGTTTCAGAGCGAACTCACGAGATTGGAGTTCGCAAGGCACTAGGGGCAAGAACGTCTGAAATTCGGCTGCAATTCCTGTTGGAAGCATTCTTTATCAGCTTGGCAGGCGCCATAGCGGGAGTGGCAATCGCTCTCATTTTGGTTTGGTCTGTCGCCGTGTCAACTAAACATGTCTTGCCGCTCGACATTTCGTGGATAGCTGTTGTTGTCGCGCTCGTAGTCTCGAGCGGAGTTGGGGTGTTATTCGGCTACCGTCCCGCCAGCGAGGCAGCGAACTTGAATCCAATTGAGGCACTAAGGTCGGAATGATATGTGAATCGTCTGTAACAGCCTTCGATCACGCCGCTGCCAGCGGGTGGTTAGTTCTCTTTCAACGTCGAGAGCGTCTCTCAGCTAAATCCTTCCTTCGGAACGGCGCTAACGCCGACGCCCGGGTTTAGGCACAAGATTCCTATTCAGAGCGCATACGAGCATTTGCAAAGGAGTTCGAAAATAATATGCCCACCGGTCGAAGTACAAATCTTATGTGGCGACTTGCGTGCTCCCTGTGGCTCTGCACGGCCGTGATTTGTGGCCCAGCGCCAGCGTTCGCTCAGATCGCCAGCCTATCCGGTGGAAACGCGCAAGGCGCGCAGCCGGCTTCCCATGTGTCTTCCTCATCGAATCAGGGTTCGAAAGATCAGCCACTGTCGTCGACGGAATCCGTAGTGTGCGGTATGAAGCATCTGCAACAATGTCTCAAAGATATTGGCCATGACCAGGCTGGCATCTGGACGAGCCCCCTGCGTCTTGCGCCCAGAGATGCTATCTGGCTGCTGCCTTTTGCGGGAGCCACAGGGGTTGCGCTCCACTACGACGCGCAAGCACAGCAGGAGCTTGGCATCGACAAGAATAGGATCGATACGAGCAATACCATTTCTGCCTTCGGTTCGCCCTATGCGACTTTTGGAGGTGCTGCAGGACTCTACTTGATCGGCCTGGGAACTCACAATCAGCACCTTGCCGAAACCGGGCGTCTGGGAGCAGAAGCTATCCTTGATGCTTCCCTCGTAGCAGAGGCGCTGAAGCTCGCGACAAATCGCGAACGTCCGAACGAAGGAAACGGCCAGGGAGGATTCTGGCCACACGGAACGCGTTCCTACGAGCTCAACAGTGCATTCCCCTCCGGGCACGCCGCGGCAAGCTTTGCACTGGCACGCGTGATTGCGTCCGAGTACCCGAGTAGGCCAGTCCAGATGGCCGCTTATGCTTTTGCCTTGGCAATTAGCGCCAGCCGCGTAACTGCACGCCAGCACTTTCCGTCAGATGTTCTCGTCGGAGGCACTTTTGGATATTTGATAGGCGGTTATGTGGTTAGACATCACACAGACGAAACCCTCAGCGCGGGATTTTCCTTCCTTCCCGTCGTAGATATGCCCACTCATACTTTTGGAGCCCGCGTCGACATTCGACCTGAACAGTTTGACTTCACGAGAATTGGCCGATTCGTAAACCGCATGCGTGCGAACACCCGGCATGCCGAAGTCCGCGCAGAAGGGGTGCAAGGTACGGCGGAGAGGAGGGATTCGAACCCTCGGTACCGGTATTAGTCAGTACAACGGTTTAGCAATTCTTTGTCACGAGGTGCTGCCATGCAGTCCCAATCACTTACAGTCGTATCCTGGTACGTCAGAGCACACAATGTGACCTGATTCGGCAGTTTCGGGACACCGCTCGGGACACCATTTTGAGCCGAGATTGCCCATTGCTTAAAAGGGCAAACGAATTGACAGGATGGCGTTGTGGTTACTTGTATGGAACCGAGTTGTCGCTATCTGGTATCCGCCGCCAAACGTGAAACCCATTCTTCTCCACAGATGAAACCGGCCGACAACTAATCCAGGCGTTATGAAGTTCTGCTTCTGGCCTTCATTGGCTCCGTTTTGAAAGAAAGTTGAGTTGAACTCGACCTCGGGCCAGAACTTCTGAAGCACGCGGTACTGGAACGTATTATTCCAAAGATAATTTCTTCCCAACAGGTTGGTATCTGCCGTGGGGAGCCCGACTCCGAATGTGCCTTGCATATCAAAGTTGCCGAAGCCCTTGCCATAAGCGATGGTCGGCGTAATCACCGCGTGCGGGGAGCCATTCTTGTGGTCCCCGGTAGGCAAGGTCCAACCCAGGAATGCCGTCAAGATGTAATTGCCGTGCTTCTCGTTCGCGGACAGCAAGCGGTATTTCACAAGGAATGCCGTGTCGCCGAACCCATCGTGGACCGCAGGATCGTTGTGCGCCAAATATGGTGGAACGTTAAAGATGACCTCGACCTTTTCAAGCGGAATAAGCTCCAGTCCTTTTCCACCATCGAAGTTGTCGGTGGTGGTCCCTTTACTGTTCACCTGCCACAGCTGGTCATAGCGATATTCCTCCTCCAATCGAGGAGTGGTTGTGGCCAGTGGGGTAGTCCAATGCGGCTGCTCGTCCTTGGTCTTGTCCACCCGTGCGAACCAATTAGCGAAATATCCATCCTGGCCGCAACTCAACGGCGGCAGCCACGATATTAAGAACAAACAAAGCAATCCTTCCTTACGCATCCGACCTCCGCCTCGATGGATCGTGCGGCCGCTGATTGTTCCGCCGTCCGCACTTACTTTTGCGACCGATATTCATGCTGGTCCTTACTGTGTCCGCAAAGCATCTGCCGGGTATGCAGTGTCACTGCGGAGGCGCCGCTGCCGCGTTCAATGATCAGGCTCGCGGCTGTGCCTTCCTCTCCATGAATCTGCGCCGAAACTTGCTCCGCACTCATGGATGTCACAGACTCACCATTGATCGCCCTGATTCGATCGCCAAGCCTGATCCCAGCCTGGTCGGCGGGAGAGTTCTTCCAGACCGACATCACCGTGTATGTACCCTGGTCGTTTCGTGCAAACTGGATACCGACGGTGACGTATCGGTAAGGATCGGGTTTCGATCGTGGATCTTTTTTCAGGAAAATCTCGTCGTGCTTCAGATCGAAGGTCACTTTAAACTGGCGCAAGAATTCGGAGCCCATGGTGCCGCCAAACCCTGCTACCGAGAACGCGCCCGCATTCACCGGACGCTGCACTCGGACCGCCTGATCTCGAACCTCAATCTCGCCAAGCCGCATGTCAGGCACGCAGACCAGAAAGGCAGGCGGCGCCGGGAACCCAGCGCGTGTGACGCCGTCAATAGTCGAATCTGGCGTCCAGGCCCGCGATAGTTGTTGCCAGGTTCCCCAGGACAGATTTGTTGAGTTCGTTCCGGTATCCAGCAGAAGATCTTCGTACAAAGACATCAGATGAAGCGGTATAAAGAATTCGTCACCCGATCGGCGCAGCTGGAGTGGAACTCCCGTATCGCCCAGCTCTGCCAGGCGACCCGTGACTAGTTCTTCCCTTGAGTAGTTCAGCGTAAAAGTAAAACCCTGCAGGATGTCGTTGCCGACCACACCATCCACGGTACTTCCCAGCGCGTGGGCGACGGACGCCAGGTTGAGAACTGTAAGAACCTTGCCATCAAACGCGAGACCTCCGATCTCAAGTCTTGTTGTTTGGTCGGCAGTAGCTGGTTGCGTCCGATAGTTTTTTAAGACCTCCACGTCGGCAACTTGCCCCAGATTCAAGGACGACGCGACGTTGGCATCAATCGCCGAATGTTCACTTCCAGTGTCAAGAAGGAAGCTGAGATCTCTCCCATTTACACGCACGGGAACCAAGACCACGTTGTTCACTACTCGGATCTTGACGACTTCGCGGGCAAAGCAGGTCGAGGCCGCGAGCAAGAGAAGGAGACACGCCTTGGGCATCATCGTCGCCTCGTTGGGGCCGGTAGAATCATCGGTCTAAAGCCCCGAAGTCTGGTAACGCAGCACGGCCAAGGCAAGGCGGTACCCATATCCCGCCTGTGCATTGCCGATTTCGGCTTGCGTCTGTTGGAGTTGTGCCTGGCTCAACTCAACGATCGAGCCCAGCCCCAGTTTGTAACGAGTTTGCGAGAGATCGAGCGCCCGGTTGGCCTGATCCAATAGTTGGCGGCTGACGCTCAGCCGCTGATAAGCGGTGCTGGCATCGAGCCAAGTCGTGCGTACATCGCGAGAGATCCGGTTACGCAGATCCAAGATGCGCTGTCTTTGCGCTTGGGCCCTGAGATCGGCCTCATGTGTCTTTGCGGTAAAAAGGAAGCCGTTGAAGATCGGGATTTGAACGTTCACGCCTACCGCTCCGTACCAACCGGAGAGGCGGCTGTCCCCGACTGGCGTGTCTCCAATCGCACCGAGAGCGCTGATTGTGGGGAAAAGCTGATCCCGCTGTGCGGTGCGCAACTTTTCCGCTGACTCGGATTCAAACTCCAGCGCCAGAATCTCGGGACGTTTGCTGAATGCCTCCGCAATCAACTGGTCTGGATTTCCTGTGGGTGCGACCAGCGGTTCGGTATCCTCAATCAGTACGACGTTCTGCATCGTGGGGAAACCCAAAACAGCGGAGAGGGTTGCTAGTGCGCCCTGAACGTTGTTCTCCGCGTCCAACTGTAGGAGCTTGGCCTGCGAAAGATTTACATCTGCGAAACTCAGGTCCAGATCCGACTTAAGTTTGCTTCTTGTCAACGCTGACACTTGGTCAGTGAGCAGTTGCCGCGAGTCCACCGTCTGTTTCGCAACTTTTAATACTGCTTGCGCCTGAAGGGTGTTGTAGAAAGCCTGATCCACTGCCAGCAGAACGTCTTCCTTGGTCGCGAGTGCGTTTTGGTCCTCGGCCTTTGCATGCAAACGAGCACTGGCAACAAGACTGGTTGTATGTCCGAAATCCGTGATCAACTGGCTGACGGTCGCGCCCGCTGCAGCACGCGCATAGATGACTGGATTGTTCAATCCGCCCGCGCTGATGCGACTGTCGTCATAGGCATCCACGCCTGTCAGATTGGCGTAGGCGGTAGGCCACAGACTGGACCTGACCTCTCGCGCTACCTGCTGTGAAGCCATAGCATTCAACCGGGCTACGGAAATTGCTGGGTTGTTCTTGAGCGCAATGGCTTCCGCATCCTTCACAGAAAGATTGAACGTATTGTTGGGCTTGAACTGCGGTAAGGACGAAGCCTGCGCTTCCAAGGTCGCTTCGTGATGCTCGAATGTTTGCTCATCCCCCGAGTTACCCAGCGCTCCAACTGGCGCATCGGAAGGGTTTTGCAGGATAAGAGTGGACTGCGCCCAGCACGACGCAGCAGTGAGAACGATCCCGAACCACAAGGCCGTCGTCAATCTCATGCTGCCACCTCGGGAGAACCGGCTTCCTCTTTACGGTGAACCCAGAGGTAGGCGGCCGGAACCAGATAAACCGTCACCACGACCGAAACCAGCAGCCCTCCGATGATGGCGCGGGCCAGCGGGGCGTAGGCTTCGCTCCCGGTTCCGAGCTTGAGAGCCATGGGGATAAGACCGAGTAAAGTCGCCAGCGACGTCATCAGTACCGGACGCAAACGCAGCCGAGACGCGACCGCCACGGCTTCCCTGAGTGCGGTGCCCTGGTGACGCATCTGCCGTGTGAATTCGACGATGAGAATGCTGTTCGAGACCACAATGCCTACCATCATCACCACGCCCATGAGCGACATGACATTGAGGGTTGTGCCCGTGACCAGCAGGAACAGCAACACACCGGCCAGGCCAGGAGGAACAGCCAGCAAGATAATCAGCGGATCCAGAAAGGACGCGAACTGGGCCACCAGGATCAGGTAGACCAGTACTACCGCAAGCAAGAGGCCGATCCCGAAACTCTTGAACGAAGAATTCATGCTTTGCACCGATCCACGCAGATTAACTCTCACGCCTTCGGGTAATTTCGCGTCGGCCACGATCCGGCTGATCTGACTGCTCACCCGTCCCAGGTCTTCGCTTTTGGGTGACACATAGAGATCGATTACTCGAAACAGTTGGTAGTGATCCACTTCGGTTGGAGTGGGAATCGTCTTTACGTTGACAACCGTATCGAGCATGGTGGGCTCATTGCTCTTGCTCCCTCGCATCGGAATCTGCTTCAGATCTTCGAGCGTCTTTACCGAATTCTCCGGGTATTGAACGGTCAACATGTAAGGATTCCCGCTCTTCGGATCGATCCAGTAGTTGGGGGCGATCATGCCGTTGGAGGTAAGGGCTGTGATGACGTTGTCCACCACCTCTTTTTGTGAAAGGCCCACCAGGCTTGCTTTTTCGCGGTCAACGTCAAGTTGCAAGGCGGGATAGTCAACATCCTGTGGAATCAGGACATCGCTGACGCCGGGTAAAGCCCGGGCCTTGGCTGCAATTTGAGAAGCAATCTCGAAATCGCTCTTCAGGCTGTTGCCGCTGATCTGCACATCGATCGGCGCCGGCATGCCCATGTTGAGGACTGAATCCACAAGTCCTCCCGATTGGAAGTACGCGCTCAGCTGAGGCAATTCCTGTGCCAGTCTTTGCCGCACCCGCCCCATGTATTCGTAGCTGCCGATCTTGTGGTCCTCTTTCAAGCTGACTTGCACGAAACCTGTGTGAGGCGCCGAGTTCGGCGTATAGATGGCGGAAAAGTCCGGCGTGATCCCTATGTTGGAGACGATCATCCCCAGTTCGTTTTTAGGGACAACCTGCCGCACAATGTCCTCCACCTGTTTGGCATATTGTTCGGACAGCTCAATGCGGGTTCCCGACGGGGCTTTCACGTTGATCACAAACTGGCCCGGATCGGTGCGAGGAAAGAACGAGACTCCC
>Ga0075024_100000966_pt1 | contig 11251 bp, 12 predicted proteins | sample Str013_2_FD_71389 | JGI IMG/M metagenome (GOLD analysis project Ga0075024, IMG submission 71389) | Freshwater sediment microbial communities in response to fracking from Pennsylvania, USA - Straight Creek_MetaG_SC_2013 | ecosystem: Environmental > Aquatic > Freshwater > Creek > Sediment... | reverse complement strand
CCGGCGCGTCCCTGCTGCCGGCCCGGACGCACCGTGGCTGGCTCGCCGCGGGCGCCGGTACCGCGCTCGCAGTCAACCACCTGCTGCTGACCGTCTGGTAGCAACTGTCCACAGCGGACAGTCCACTGCGGACGGTGCGCACCTCAGCCAGGGTACGGCGCCACGGGTACGGCATCGCGCAGCGGGGCGCGGGCGAAGTCCGCGACGCCGGCGGCGAAGCCGACTCCCGCGGCGAAGCCCAGTTCTGTACGGGCCCGTGTCGGGTCGGCCACGATGTGGCGCACGTCGCCGAGCCGGTACCCGCCGGTGACCACCGGCGGCGGCCCACCGTGGCCGGTGGCCAGCGCACCGGCCAGGTCGCCGATGGTCTGCGGGGTACCCGAGGCGATGTTGTATGCGCGGAAGTCCCCCGCACGCAGCGCCCCGGCCGCCGGGTCGGTGGCGGCCAGCGCGGCCAGGTTCGCCCGGGCCACGTCGTGCACGTGTACGAAGTCCCGCCACTGCCCGCCGTCCTCGAACACCTGGGGCGCCTCGCCCCGCTCCAGCGCCGAGCGGAACAGCGCGGCCACGCCGGAGTACGGTGTGTCCCGGGGCATCCGGGGGCCGTACACGTTGTGGTACCGCAGCGCCACCACGGTCGCGCCGGCCGCGCGCGCCCAGGCGGCGCACAGGTGTTCCTGGGCCAGCTTCGTCGCGGCGTACACGCTGCGCGGGTCGGCCGGCGCGTCCTCGGCCACGAGTACCGGCTCCAGCGCCCGGCCGCAGGCCGGGCACGGCGGCTCGTACCTGCCCGCGTCCAGGTCCACTGTGGAGCGTGGCCCGGGGCGTACCGGCCCGTGTACGGCGCAGCGGTAGCCCCCTTCGCCGTACACCACCATCGAACTTGCCAGTACCAGCCGGCGCACGCCGGCCCGCGTCATCGCGGCCAGCAGTGTGGCCGTACCCAGGTCGTTGCAGCCCACGTACTCGGGCAGGTCGGCGATGTCCGTACCCATACCGACCATCGCCGCCTGGTGCACCACGGCGTCTACTGTGGACAGTTCCCGGTCGAGCAGGTCGCCGTCGCGGACGTCCCCGACGCACAGCCGGTCCGGATCGGTGTAGTCCGGGCGCCGGTTGTGTACCGCGGGGTGCAGCAGGTCCAGCGACCGCACCTCGTGACCGGTACGGTCGAGCAGGTCGGCGACGTGCGATCCGATGAAGCCGGCGCCGCCGGTGACGAGGATACCCACGCCGCGACCGTACCGACCGGCGGGTGCCGCGGCCGGTGGTACGCACGGCACGTCACCGGACGGTAAGACCTCCCGCCGCGGCGGGGCGAGAGCGTCAGCCGGGCGGCCGGTGTGCCAGCGTGGTACGGGTCGCCTCGACCGTACGCAGGGCGGTGGCCAGCGTGTCCGGGTCCGGCCCGGCGGCGAGCAGGTCGGCCGCCAGCACCCGGATCTGGTCCGGCAACACGGTATCCGACTCCAACCGCGGTACCGGCCGTACCGCGCGCCCGGTACACCGGGCCTCCGCGTCGGCCAGTGCCTGGGCCAGCGCGTGCACCTGGTCCGCCCGTACGCCACGCGACGCCGCCCACCGCGACGGCGTCCAGTGCGAGATCTGGTTGAGCAGCTGGTCGACCGCGCGGGCCAGCCGGTCCGGCGCGACCGGGCCGGCCGGCGGGTCGACCGGGCCGGGCCGGGTCACCGGCGCAGGTAGCCCAGCAGCCGCAGGATCTGCCAGTACAGGTAGATGAGCCCGACCAGCAGCCCGAACGCGCAGTACCAGGCGTACTTCGCCGGCAGGCCGTACCGGATGCCCTGCTCGACCATGTCGAAGTCGAGGATGAAGGTCAGCGCGCCGATGGCGATGCAGGCGAGGCTGAACACGATCGCCAGCGTCCCGCCCTTCTCGCCCGGGCCGTAGTAGGCGATGCCGAGGTTGTGCCCGAACATCGCCAGTACCCAGTTGATGAGGCTCAACGCGACCACGCCGATCAGCGCCCCGAGGACGAACCGGGTGAACTTCGGCGTGGCCCGCAGGACCCGGAACCGGTACAGCGCGGCCATCCCGGCGAACACGCCGAACGTGCCGACCACGGCCTGGATGACGATGCCCGGGTAGAAGCGTTCGAACTCCCGGCTCACCACGCCGAGCAGGACGCCCTGCAACACCGCGTACAGGCTGATGACCAGCGGGTTGGTGATCCGCGCGAACGAGATGACCAGGCCGAGCACCAGGCCGGCGATGACCGAGCCGATCATGGCCAGGGCCAGCAGCGGGCCGGAGCGTACGGTCAGCCAGGACACGGCGCCGGCCGCGCCGGTCAGCACGATCAGCGCGATCGTCCGGGTGACCACGTCGTCGAGGCTCATGAAGCGGGTATCGCGCGCGGACCCGGGGGTGACCACAGGCGGGTACGGCTGCCCGTAGCCCTGTGGCTCGTAGCCCTGTGGCTCGTAGCCCTGTGGTTCGTCGCGCTGTGGCTGCCCGTAGCCCGGTGGCTGCCAGTAACCCGGCTGGGGCTGGGCCGGCGACGCCTGGTACGACGCGCGCTGCGCCTGTGCCACCGCGCCGAGCCGGTTGAGGACGGGGTTCGAACTCTTCACGGTTCCCTCTCCTGCCACGCAGAGACTGCTCCGCCGTACGGACCCCGGTCCCCGGGGCGGAGATCAGGGCCAGCACCAGCGTACCGCCCGGGCGCCGGTCCCGGCCGGCCCACGGTTGCCGGCGATGGCACCGGATGCACCTTTCCTACCTACCTCTGGATACCTGTCCCGATTTGGGCACCTGTCCGGGTTCGGTTCCCGGGGTACCCGGTGTCAGCCGCGCTGCGCGGCGGCGAGCAGCTCCGCCGGTACGGCGTCCAATGTGGACTGGATCGCGGCCACCAGGGCGCGCGCGGTGGCCACGGTCAGCTCCACCGCCACCCGGGCGCCCGGGCCGCGGGCCGGATCGGCGAAGTCGATGTTCAGCGAGTGCTCCGCCTGCGCGTGGACCGGATGGTCGAAGTAGACGGTGACCTGGCTCAGCGGGAACCAGCCGGTGGCGCCCTTGCCGCTGCCGTCGGCCGGGAAACTCTCGGTCAGGTAGGTGCACATGTCAACCCCCGAGGGTACGGCCGAAGAAGTCCCAGATCAGCCGCCAGCCCTCGACCGCCGCCGCCTGCCGGTACGCCGGCCGGTCCACGGCGAAGAAGGCGTGTCCGGCATCGGGCATGGTGTGGAACTCGTACGGCCGCCCGGCCGCCTCCATCAGCCGGGTCAACTCCGCCACGTGCTCCGGCGACGGGTACGCGTCCTCGGCCCCGAACAGCCCCAGCAGCGGCCCGGACTGGGTCGACGCCAGGTGCGGAATTGGCGTCATCGTGGCCGGGAACCCGGCCGGCGGCTCGCCGACCACGAAGGCGCCGTAGCAGTCCACCGCGGCGTCCAGGTCGAGGCTACCGTTGGCCAGGAACGCCTGCCGGCCACCCGAGCAGTACCCGATCACGCCGACGCGGCCGTTGCTGCCCGGCGCCGCGCGCAGGAACGCGGCCGCGCCGGACACGTCCCCGACCAGCCGCTCGTCGGGTACCCCGCCGGCCGCCCGGGCCGTGGCGGCGGCGTCGTCGGGGCTGGCCCCGGGCGCCTCCCGGGAGTACAGGTTCGGGCATACAGCCAGGTACCCGTGCGCCGCGAAGCGCCGGGTGATCTCCTTGGTCGCCTGGTCGTACCCGGGCATGTGGTGGATCACCACCACCCCGCCGTACGGGCCTGTACCCTCGGGTCGGGCATGGTACGCCTCGATCTCGTCACCGCCGTGGCCGGTGATGGTGACCGTTGAGGCCCGCATCGCATCGCTCATGCTGCGACCCTAGCCATCGCGCTGCGGGTCCACCACACCCGTGGACCTCTGGCGCCGGTACGTCGACGCAATGGATGTCGACCGCAATAGATGTCGACCGTAATGGATACTGTCGGCAGGGTCGGAGGAAAAGGTTGACGATGTTCGTGGGACGTTGTGGGAACCACCTGTTTCGCCGCTTCGCCACGGCCAGCCTGTCGCTGGTGCTGCTGTCGTCGTGCGCGGCCGGCACGACCACCCCGCGCTCGACCCCGACCGCCGGCAGTCCGGCCCCGGCTGGAGGCAATCCGGCCGCGGGTGGTCCGGTCCGACCGCGGGCGCTGGTATACCGTGGGCCGGCGGGATGTCCGGGCTGTTCGGAGGCTCTCTACGCGCTCATCGGCCAGTCGGCGCTGCACTTCGACGTCTCCTATGTCGGGCCCGACGAGGCGACGAAGCTCACCGCCGCCAACCTGCGCGGCGTGGCGCTGTATGCCCAGCCCGGCGGTGGGGACTCGATCGTACGGGCGATGGCTGCCATAGATGGCGAACAGGCCACAGCCATCAGGGACTACGTACGGGCCGGTGGACACTATGTCGGCATCTGCATGGGCGCGTACCTGGCCGGGTCCGACCCCGGACTGGGGCTGCTCGCCCCGGGCGACACGGGCGAGTACAGCGCCACCGAGGGTGCGCTGGTGATGTCGCCGGCAGATGCGGTGATCCCGGTCTGGTGGGGCTCCGTCCGGCGCTACGCCTACGTGCAGGACGCCCCGTACATCATCCCCTCCGGGGTCGTCGGGGAGCGGATCCTGTCCACCTTCACCAACGGCAGGGTCAACGCCCTCGTACGCCCGTACGGCAGCGGCCGGGTCGGCGTCGTGGGCAGCCACCCCGAGGCCGACCGCGACTGGTACACCGATGCGCTGTGGGCACAGGACGAGGACGGGCTGGACTCCGCCCAGGGGCTGCAACTGATAGCGGCGGTGATGGGCACCGGATGAGTCCCATTGGGCCGACACGGGAATCGAACGGTTCGACCGGCCCAGATCCCGCTCGTCGGCCCCGTCTGGCTGCTGGCCCAGATGGCCACCGCGGGCGAGCGGAACGCCAACCGGTACGGTCCCGACCCCAAGGCCGCCAGCGCCGGATCGGCCCGCCCTCGGGCACGCGGGACAGGTCGCACCACGACGCCTGCGCGTGCCCGGGGCGGGATTCGAACCCGCACGCCGTGAGGCCGCCGCTTTTAAGGCGGCTGTGTCTGCCGTTCCACCACCCGGGCGCGGTACCCACGGTAGCCGGCCGGCTGCCCGTACGCAGCCCGTACCCGGCGACCCGCCGCTCACGGTACCGGCGGGGTGACCTCCTCGAACTGGTTCAACGGATCGTGCAGCTCGCCCAGCGCCACCACCTCACGTTTGAGGAACAGGGCCAGCGTCCAGTCGATCACCACCCGTACCTTGCGGTTGACGCTGGGGATCCGGCCCAGGTGGTACGTGCGGTGCATGAACCAGGCCAGCAGCCCGGTGAGCTTGATGCCGTACACCTGGGCCACGCCCTTGTGCAGGCCGAGGCTCGCCACCGAGCCGGCGTACCTGTGCTTGTACGGCACCGGCGCCCGACCGTCGAGCACGGCGACGATGTTGTCGGCCAGCCGCCGCGCCTGCCGTACCGCGTGCTGCGCGCTCGGCCCGCACAGCGCCCCGGGCGGCCCGGTCAGATCCGGTACCGCCGCGCCGTCCCCGGCGCTCCACGCCCCCGGTACCACCTCGCCGGCGTGATCAAGGTCCACCACCTGCAGCGTGGCCAGGCAGGTGATCCGGCCCCTGGCGTCGCGGGGCAGGTCGGTGCGGTCCAGCATCGGGTGCGGCTTGACCCCGGCGGTCCACACGATGACGTCGGCGGCGAACGAGTCGCCGTCGGAGAGCCGGACCAGACCGTCCACACAGGACTCGAGCCGGGTACCGAGCCGGATGTCCAGGTTGCGCTTCTGCAACTGCCGTACCGTGTACGCGCCCATGTCCGGGTCGACCTCGGGCAGGATCCGCTGGGTCGCCTCCACCAGGACCCAGTGCATGTCCTTTGTGGACAGTTCCGGGTAGTACCGCAGCGCGTCCCGGGCCATGTCCTCCATCTCGGCCAGCGCCTCGATGCCGGCGTACCCGCCGCCGACGAACACGAACGTCAACGCCCGGGCCCGGGTCGCCGGATCGGTCGTGGTCGCCGCCACGTCGAGCTGCTGCAGCACCCGGTTACGCAGGTAGATCGCCTCGCCGATGGTCTTGAACCCGACCGCGTGCTCGCGCAGCCCGGGGATCGGCAGGGTCCGGGACACGCTGCCGGGTACCACCACCACGTGGTCGTACCCGACCTCCCGGGGCGGCCCGACGATCGGCGCCACGGTGGCGGTACGGCGGGCGTGGTCGATCCGGGTCACCGCGCCGACGAGCAGCCGGCAGCGGCGCAGTTCCCGGCGCAGCGGGACGACGGTGTGCCGGGGCGAGATGTTCCCGGCCGCCGCCTCGGGCAGGAACGGCTGGTACGTCATGTGCGGTTGGGGATCGACGACCATGACCTCGACGTCACGGCCGCGCAACCGCCGGGAGAGCCGCAGGGCGGCGTACAGGCCGACGTGGCCCGCACCCACCACCAGGATCCGCTGATTGCTCACCGCTCCATCATGGCCGACCGCGGCGCCGGCCGCAGTACGGGCGCCGCCGGTCGTGATCTCAGCGCCGCCGGTCGTGATTTCAGCGCCGCCGGGCCAGCCGGGCCAGGTACACCAGCAGCCAGGCCAGCACCGCCAGCCCGGCCAGCGACAGCAGCGGGTACCGCAGGCCCGCCAGGTTCACCACGATCACGCCCACCACGAGCCCGAAGAACGCGGTGAGCACCAGGACCAGGCCGGTACGGCGCAGCCACGGCAGCAGCACGCCACGGTGCAGCACCGTGTCGTACGGCAGCACCGCGCCCAGCGCCGCGCCGCTGTGCACCAGGTACAGCAACGCCGCGAGTACCCCCGTGCGGGCCAGCTCGGCGGCACCGCCGTGCGGACCGGACCGGAGGAACCACCCCAGTGCCGCGGCGCCGATCGCCACCGCCGGCAGCGGACCGCCCGGCGCCAGCGCGGCCACCAACGCCAGCGCGACCAGCAGCGGTACCGCCCGGACCCCGATCGTGGCCGGCGGCCACGCCAGCAGCAGCGCCAGCAGCGCGGTCACGAACACCAGTACCCGCACCAGTACGGCCGCCGGCCCGGCCGCCCGGGCCGCAGCGACCACCGCCCGGCGCAGCCGCCGGCCGCGCCCGCCCGCCGCCACGGCCTCCAGCTGAACGCGGGGCTCGCTCCGCTCGCTCCTCGCGCTCACCGGCATGTCCTTCGTTCGCGGCTGCGGGGCTCGCTCCGCTCGCTCCTCGCGCTCACCCTGCCAGCCGTTCGTTCGCGGCTGCGGGGCTCGCTCCGCTCGCTCCTCGCGCTCACCGGGACACCATGCGGGGAGCCACGGCGAGCCGGGACACCTGCCGCAGCACCAGATCCAGGCTGCCCTGGCCGCGCCACGCGACCACCGGTACCCCGTGCTCGCGCAGCAGGTCCACGGTGTTCTCCCGGTCCACCCGCCAGATCCGCGCCGCCAGGTCGCCCCACGGGCTCGAGCCGGGCGGCTGGTACCCGGCCGGGTACGTGTCGACCGCCACCACGTACCGGCCCGCCCGGGCCAGGCCCGCGAGCATCCGGGCCGAACTGGGATCGATCAACGGGGTCAGCACCACCACCAGCGCGTGCGGCGGGAACAGGTGGGCGCCGAACAGGTACCGCGACGGCTCGGCCACGACCTCGTACGCGGCCGTGTCCAGCAGCCACTCCAGCACCGCCAGGTGGTGCCGCCGGCCGGCCGCCGCACGCAGCCGGCGGGCGCGGAACCCGTACTCGGCCAGTGCCACCCGGTCGCCGCGGCGCAGGTAGTGCTCGGCGATGGCGGCGGCCGCCCGGGTCGTCGTGTCCAGTACCGAGGCCGCGCCGTGCACCCCGCCGGACTCGCCGGCCTCCAGCAGGACGTCCAGCAGCAGCACCACCTCGGCGTCGCGGTCCGACAGGGTCGCCGCCACGTGCAGTTCCCGGGTCCGCAGCGACACGCGCCAGTCGATGCGGCGCAGCCGGTCCCCGGCGCCGAACCGGCGTACCCCGGCCAGTTCGCCGCCCTCGCCGGGACGGCGCGAGCGGTGCGCGCCGACCATGCCGGCCGCCCGTGGCATCGTGTCGTCGGCGTCGAACCCGCCCGCGTATGGGGCGACGCGCAGCGCCACCGGCGGCACCGGTACCTCCCGGGCGCGCAGCAGGCCGTCCGCGGCGACCGCGTACACCAGCGCCGGGCCGACCGGTACCCGGCCCCAGCGCAGTACCGGTCCGCGCCAGTGGACCTCCGCCCCGGTACCGGCACCGAGCGGTACCGCCACCGGCCGGTCCAGCCGGTCCAGTTCCAGGTACCGGCTCGCCCCCACGCGTACCAGCACGAGGTCGTACGGCACGGTTCCGGGATTGTCCAGTTCAAGTCCGATGTGGACGGTGGCGCCTTCGGCGAGCAGGGTGTCCGGGTACCGCAGCCGGGCCCGGGGCAGCTGCACCGGGCGGCGGCGCAGCCCGTACCCGAGGCCCAGCGCGAACGGCGCGGCCAGCAGCACCAGGTCCACCCGGTGCGCCAGCACCGCGACCAGCAGCAGCGCCCCGGCCAGCAGCACCGCCCGGCCCAGTGCCCGGGTGGTGACCCAGGCCGGCCCGGGTTCCCGCGGACCGGACCGGATCCCGGCCTCGTCCGGTACCGCCGGCCGCGGCCCGGTCACGTCCGTCTGCAGTGGACTGTCCGCAGTGGACGGTGGTGGGCTCACCGGGGCGGCCGGGCGTACGGCGAGTCCCCGGCCGGTACCGGCGCCGGTACCGCGGCCGGGTCCCGGTGCGCCGGCAGCGCCCCGCTGGCCGGGGCCGGTACCTTCGCCAGGACGTCGGTGACCACCGCGGTCACCGGCGCCTGGCGCAGCCACATCTCCGGCTTGAGCACGATCCGGTGCGCCAGCGCGGCCACCGCGACCGCCTTGACGTCCTCGGGTACCACGAAGTCGCGCCCGGACAGCGCGGCCCGGGCCCGGGACAGCAGCAGCAGCGCCAGCGAACCGCGCGGCGAGGCGCCGACGAGCACCTGCGGGTGCGCCCGGGTGGCCCGGGTCAGGTCGACCAGGTACCGGCCGATGGAGTCCTCCACCGTCACGTCCTCCAGCGCGTCCTGCATCGCCAGCAGCGTGGCCGCGTCCACCACCGGGGCCAGCGTGGCCTCCTCCTGCCGGCGCCGCATCCGCCGGCGCAGCACCTCCATTTCGCCCTCGCCGTCGGGGTACCCGAACGACACCCGCAGCAGGAACCGGTCGAGCTGCGCCTCGGGCAGCGGGTACGTGCCCTCGTACTCGATCGGGTTGGCGGTGGCCAGCACGTGGAACGGCGGCTCCAGCCGGTGCGTGGCGCCCTCCACCGACACCTGCCGCTCCTGCATCGCCTCCAGCAGCGCCGACTGGGTCTTGGGCGGGGTGCGGTTGATCTCGTCGGCCAGCAGCAGGTTGGTGAACACCGGGCCGGGCCGGAAGGTGAAGTCGTGGTTGCGCTGGTCGTACAGGAACGACCCGGTCACGTCCGCCGGCAGCAGGTCGGGGGTGAACTGCAGCCGGCGGAACCCCAGCCCCAGCGCGGCGGCGAAGCTGCGCGCGGTGAGCGTCTTGCCCAGCCCCGGCAGGTCCTCCAGCAGCACGTGCCCGCCGGCCAGCACGCCGGCCAGCACCAGCTCCAGCGCGGGGCGGTTGCCGACCACGACGGTACCCACCCGGTCCAGCACCGCGCCGCCGAGCTGCCCGACGTCGCCGGGGGTGAGCCGTTCGGTCATGTCAGTTTCTCCTTCCGCGGCCCGGGTACCCGGGTCACAACGCCTCGATCCGGGCCACCAGCGCGGCGAGTTCGCCGGGCGTGGGCTCGCCGGAGACCGGTACGGACATGAACGTCCACAGTGGATCCCCGAGGATCGCCCTGGCCGCGGCCGGATCCCCGGCCCGGGTCACCCCGTGCCGCAGCCGCAGCCGCAGATCGGCGAGTTCGACCAGGCGGGGCTGTACCACGGCCGCGAACTGGTTCCGGTCGCGCTGCTCGGCCACCCAGCTCAGCCGCCGCTCCCAGCGCCCCGCGGCCAGCCACATGCCGTTGCGGCCCGGGTCGTACCGGTCCGCGTCGCCGGCCAGGTCCGGTAGCCGGCGGGCCAGCCCGTCCGGCCGGCGCGGCGCCCGTACCGCCAGCACGGTGTACACCAGTACGCCGAACGCGGCCAGCGCGAGCACGACCGGTGCCAGCCGGGCCAGGCCGACCTGGAGCGCCACCGTGGTGAGCAGCGGGCCGAGCACGGCGGTACCGAGGACCAGCCACGGCCACCGTGGCGGCCGGGTCCGGCGACCTCCCGCGGGCGTGGTCACGGTACGTGCTCCAGCGGGCCGCTGCGGGACACCGCGAGCTGCCCGCGCAGCCGGCGCAGCGCGGCCCGCGCCTGCTCGCGCATGGACCCGTCCACGGGATGCGTGGCGTACCGGGCCAGCCGGTACGTGTCGGCCAGCCGGTACAGCGTGGCGGACTCCACCTGGTGCGCCCCCAGCAGCCGCAGCACCAGGTCGGCCGGACTGTCCGCCGGCAGCGCCGGGGTACCCGCGGCCGCGGCCGCCTGCTCCAGCCGTACCCAGCAGGCGATCACGGCCCGGCGCGGATCGACATCGGCATCGTCCAGATCGGACAGTCCCGCGTCCATCGCGGCCAGCACCTGATCGCGCGGCGACACCGGCTCGGGTACCGGCTCGACCGGTACGGGCCGGTCACCGAACCGGCCGCGCAGATACACGTACAGCAGCAGCATGGTCACCGCCAGCAGGACCACGATCACGGCGACCGTGGCGATGACCTCGAGCAGCCGGGACAGGTCACCGGTACCGGCCGGCCGCCGGGCGGCCGTCGCCACCGCGAACGGCTCCTCCGAGACGGTTACCTGGGGTGAACCCGTCGGCAGGGTCGGGAACGTGACCGGAGGGGGGGTGCGGGCCGGACCGGCGGGCAGCGGCGCGCCCAGTCCGGCGGCCAGCGCGATCAGCGCCAGCAGCCCGCCGGTCGCGGCCAGCGGCCACAGGCGCCGTACCGCGTCCCGGTCCACCACAGCCTCCCGTGCGCGGTACGCCTCAGCCGGTCGAGGGCGCCGCCGGGTCAGGGTACCCGCCCGCCGCCACGCCGGCCGCCGGGTCCAGACCGGCCGCCGGGTCCAGACCGGCCGCCGGGTCCAGGCCGGCCAGCCCGAGCGCCCGGGCCAGTACGGCGTCCAGCATCGCCGGGGTCAGCCGGCCGGTGAACGTGTTCTGCTGGCTGACGTGGTAC
>Ga0075024_100000965_pt1 | contig 11252 bp, 8 predicted proteins | sample Str013_2_FD_71389 | JGI IMG/M metagenome (GOLD analysis project Ga0075024, IMG submission 71389) | Freshwater sediment microbial communities in response to fracking from Pennsylvania, USA - Straight Creek_MetaG_SC_2013 | ecosystem: Environmental > Aquatic > Freshwater > Creek > Sediment... | reverse complement strand
CGGGGCGCCCCGGCCGCGCTGCTGCGCATCGGTACTGTGGCCGGCCACGCCCCGGTACCGGCGCTGGTACCGCTGCTGGACGCGGTGCACGTGGCGGTGACCGGCGGCGACCGTACCCGCGCCGACGGCGTGGTCGCCACGCTGCTGCTGCGCGCGGTCGGGGCCAGCCCGGCCGGTTCGGTCGCGCTGTACGTGCACGATCCCGAGCACCTGGGCGCCGCGCTGGCCGGGTTCGCGCCGCTGGCCGGGTCCGCGCCGCCGGCCACCGGCGGCCTGCCCGCGCTGCTGGACGATCTCGTCGAGCACGTCCGCCGGATCCACCACCGCGTGCTCGCCGGGGCGTACCCGTCGCTGGCCGCGCTGGCCGCCGCCACCGGCCGGCGCCCCGAACCCTGGCGGATCCTGGTGCTGCTCGGCGACGAGGAGCTGCCGGCGGGCGCCGCGGCGCAGCTGGACCGGCTGCTGCGTACCGGCGTGGCGGCCGGCGTGCACGTGCTGGCCCGCGGCCGGGATCTGCCCGGCGCGGTGGCGGTACGGCTCGGGCCGCCGGTACGCAGCGACCTGACCGGCCCGGTGGACATCGTGCTGGACCCGCCGCCGCCGGCCGCGCTGGTCCACGCGACCTGCCGCGACCTGGCCGCCGGGCCGCCCCCGGCCCGCTTCGCCGACCTGCTGCCGGACCGGTACTGGACGCACAGCTCCGCGGCCGGGCTGCGCGCCCCGGTCGGCGAGGGTACCGACGGGCGCCCGGTCGAGCTGGTCCTGGGCGACAACCCGCCGCACGCGCTGATCGGCGGTGCCTCCGGCTCGGGCAAGACGAACCTCGTGTACGCCTGGCTGGCGGCGCTCACCTCGCGGTACTCCCCGGCCGAACTCGAGCTGTACCTGCTGGACTTCAAGGAAGGCGTGTCGTTCACCCGGTTCGCCCCGGGTACCCGCGACCCGAGCTGGCTGCCGCACGTACGGCTGGCCGGCGTGAACGTCAACAACGACCGGGAGTTCGGCCTGGCGCTGCTGCGGTACCTCGGCGGCGAGCTGCGCCGGCGCTCCGCCGCCGCGCGGCGGCTGGAGGTGACCAAGCTGGCCGAGCTGCGGGCCGAGGACCCGGGCGGCCACTGGCCCCGGATCGTGGCCGTGGTCGACGAGTTCCAGGTGCTGCTCGACGGCCGGGACGCGATCACCGCCGAGGCGGTCACGCTGCTGGAGGACCTGGCCCGGCGCGGCCGCTCGGCCGGTATCCACCTGGTCCTGGCCAGCCAGGACGTGGCCGGCATCGAGGCGCTGTGGGGGCGGCCCGGGCTGGTCGGCCAGTTCACCCTGCGGGTGGCGCTGCCCCGGGCCCGGCGCATCCTGGCCGACGGCAACCTCGCCGCCGAGTCGATCCCGCGGTACCACGCGGTGGTCAACGCCGACGCCGGCGCACCCGGCGCGGACCAGGTGGTCCGGCTGCCCGACGCCGGTACCCGCGCCGACTGGCAGGAGCTGCAGCAGCGGCTGTGGCTGATGCGCGACCCGCAGGCGCCGCCGCCGCGGCTGTTCGACGGCGACGCGGTACCGGTACCGCCCGCGGTACCGGCCGCCGGGACGGACGGTACCGGCGCGCCCGCGGACGCGGTGCTGGGTGAGCTGATCGACGTCACCGGGCGGCCGGCGCTGCTGCGGCTGCACCGGGCGCCGGGACGGAACCTGGCCGTCCTGGGTACCCGGGCGGAGCCGGCCGGCGCGATCCTGGCCAGCGCGGCCCGGTCGCTGCGGGCCGCGTGGCCGGCGGCCCGGTTCAGCGTGCTGTGCCCGGAGCCGGAGCTGCTGCGCCCGGCGTGGGGGCTGGCCGACGCGGTCGGCGCGGACTGGTACGGCGCCGAGGATCTGGCCGGGTTCCTGGCCACGACCGCGGCCGGCGTGCTGGCTGGTACCGCGGCCGGGGTGGACCCGCCGGGTACCCCGCACGTCCTGCTCGGGTACGCGCTGGACGCGGCCGGCCCGGCGCTGGCCGCGCGGCCGGCCGGCGGCGGCCCCACCGGGCTGGACCACCTGCGTACGGTCCTGCACCGCGGGCCGGAGCGGCGGGTACACACGCTGGGCTGGTGGCGTGGCGTGGCCCGGCTGCGCGAGGACCTCGGCGGCCCGGGGGCGCGGCTGGACCCGATCGGCGCGTGGGTGGCGCTGGACGTGCACGGCGCGGAGCTGGCACCGCTGTCGAACACCCCGGGCGGGCCGGCCTGGTACCCGCGGCCCGGCCGGGCGCTGTTCTTCGACCGTTCGGTGCACCGGGTACCCGAGGTGCTGATCCCGTACCGGATGCCGGAGCCCCCGTGCTGACCGACCGGTACCGGCGGCTGGTCGCCGAACTGTCCGAACTGGACGGTCGGCGCGCCGACGGTACCTGGCAGATCGGACAGCGCTACGACGAGGAGCTGGCCGCCGCCACGGCCGCCGTGGCCGACGCGGCATGGCGGGTGCGTACCGCCGCGGCGCTGGTGTCGCAGGTGGACGCGGCGGCGGTACGCACCTGGCGCGTGCTGGCGGTACGGCTCGGCCCGTGGCAGGGGCGGCGGTTGGGGCCACTGGCACCGGTACCGTCCTGCTCCACAGTGGACGGTACTGCGGCCGGGCTGCCCGTCGGGTCCACAGTGGACACGGAGCCGCCCGGGGCGGGGGCCGGGCCCGACCGGCCGGGCGACCCGGTACCGCCGGCCCGGGAGCGGGCCCGCGACGCGCTGCACCGGGCGGCGGCACTGGCCGGCGCGTTGCACCCGCCGTACCAACCGATGCCGCGCGGCGTGGTGGCCGCGTTCCCCGCCGTCGGTACCCTCGCCGCGGGGGCGCTGGCGGTACCGGCGCACGCCGCCGTCGTGGCGCTGGCGGGCAACGTCGCCGGCACGGTACTGGCCCAGTTGCTGGTGTTCCTCGCGCCGTTCGCCGGGGTACCGGTGGTGGTGGCGTGGACCCGGCGCCGGTTCGGTACCGGGCCGCAGGTGGCCGGCGTGGCCCTGACCGTGCTGGGCGGCATGGTCGCCTGCTGGGCGGTCACCCTCGGCGCGGCCTGACCGCGTGCCGTACCGGCCGCGCGGGCGGCGCGGGCGGTGGCGGGCGCGCGGCCGGCGACGGACCCCTGGCCGCCCGGACGGCCGGCGCGCTCAGGCCGGGTGGGCCTGCTCCACCACGGTCACCAGCTCGGCCATGATGCGGTTCAGGGCGAAGTCGCGCGGGGTGAAGACCCGGGCCACGCCGGCCGCCCGCAGCGCCGCGGCGTCGGCGGCCGGGATGATGCCGCCCACGACCACCGGGAGGTCGCCCAACCCGGCCGCGCGCAGCCCGTCGAGTACCGCGGTCACCGCGGCCAGGTGCGCACCGGACAGCACCGACAGCCCGACCAGGTCCACGTCCTCCTGCTCCGCGGCGGCCACGATCTGCCCCGGGGTGAGCCGGATGCCCTGGTACACCACCTCGAACCCGGCGTCGCGGGCCCGTACCGCGATCTGCTCGGCACCGTTGGAGTGCCCGTCCAGTCCGGGCTTGCCCACGAGCAGGCGCAGCCGGGTACGCCCGAGCGCGGCGGCCACCGCGGCCACCCGGGTCCGTACCGTGGCCAGGTCGCCGTCCCCGGTACCGGACACGGCCGGGGTGCCGGGTTGTGCGCCGGACGGGTCACCGGGCGCCGGGCGGGTACCGGCGCCGCCGCCGAGCCCGGTGGGTGGGCGGTACTCGCCGAACACCGCGCGCAGCGCGCCGGCCCACTCGCCCGTGGTGACCCCGGCCCGTACGCACGCCAGCGTGGCCGGCATCAGGTTCGCCGCCGAGCCGGCGTCGGTACGCAGCCGGGCCAACGCATCGTCTACAGTGGACTGATCGCGGACGGACCGCCACCCGGCGAGCGCGGCCACCGCCTCGCGCTCCACCGCCGGATCGATCCGCTCCACCGGCGCGGCGCCGGCCTCGGTCAGCGGCGACGGTTCAGTCCCGGTGAACCGGTTCACCCCGACCACCACGTCCGCTCCCGACTCCAGCCGGGAGCGCCGCGCCGCCAGCGAGGACACCAGCGCCTGCTTGAGGTACCCGTTCTCCACCGCGGCGAGGGCGCCGCCGGCGGCCAGGATCCGGTCCAGTTCGGCCCCGGCACCGTCCACAATGGACTCAGTGAGCCGCTCGACCACCACCGAGCCCTCGAACAGGTCGGGGTACTCCAGCAGGTCCGACTCGTACGCCAGCACCTGCTGCATCCGCAGCGACCACTGCTGGTCCCACGGCCGGGGCAGGCCCAGCGCCTCGTTCCAGGCCGGCAGCTGTACCGCGCGCGCCCGCGCGTCCCGGGACAGCGTCACGCCCAGCATTTCCAGCACGATCCGGGTGATGTTGTTCTCCGGCTGCGCCTCGGTCAGGCCGAGCGAGTTTACCTGTACCCCGTACCGCAGCCGGCGCGCCCTCGCGTCCGCCACGCCGTACCGGGACGCGGTGATCCGGTCCCACAGCCGGGTGAACGCCCGCATCTTCGCCAGCTCCTCGACGAAGCGCACGCCGGCGTTGACGAAGAAGGAGATCCGCGCCACCACGGCCGGGAAGTCCGCCGGTGCCACCTGCCCGCCGTCGCGGACCGCGTCCAGCACCGCCACCGCGGCGGCCAGCGCGAACCCCACCTCCTGCACCGGCGTGGCACCGGCCTCCTGCAGGTGGTACGAGCACACGTTGATGGGATTCCACTGTGGAGTGTTGGTCAGCGTCCACGCGATGAGGTCGGTACACAGCCGCAGTGACGGGCCGGGCGGGAAGATGTAGGTACCGCGGGACAGGTACTCCTTGATGATGTCGTTCTGCGTGGTACCGGCCAGCGTACCGGGATCCGCCCCCTGCTCGGCCGCGACCGTCACGTACAGGGCCAGCAGCCACATCGCCGTGGCGTTGATGGTCATCGACGTGTTCGCGCGGGCGAGGTCGAGGCCGTCGAACAGGGTCCGGGCGTCGCCGAGGTGCGCCACCGGTACCCCCACCCGGCCGACCTCACCGGCGGCCAGCTCGTGGTCCGGGTCGTACCCGGTCTGGGTGGGCAGGTCGAACGCCACCGACAGCCCGGTCTGCCCCTTGGCCAGGTTGCGCCGGAACAGGGCGTTGCTGGCCGCCGCGGAGGAGTGCCCGGCGTAGGTCCGCATCATCCACGGCCGGTCGGGCTGGTCGAGCCGGTAGGACATGCCCGGAGTCTACGGACGGCGGCGCCCTCGCGGCCGGTGAACCTGCTCTCAGCCGCGCTCCGGTCACCGGTCGTACCGGATCCGGTCGACGTGCCTGACGACCGGGTCGGGTACCGCCGGTGGCCGCCCGGCTGCGCCGGCCGGCCGGGCGCGGGCATGATGGCGGGCATGACAGACGCGCCCGCGATCCGTGTCCGGGGACTCACCAAGCGGTACGGCGACCGCGCCGCGGTGGCCGAACTCGACCTCGACGTCGGGTACGGCGAGTGCTTCGCCCTGCTGGGCCCCAACGGCGCCGGCAAGACCACCACCGTGGAGGTCCTGGAGGGGTACCGGTCGCGTACCGCCGGCGAGGTCACCGTGCTGGACACCGACCCGGCCCGGGCCACCCGGGACTGGCGCGCCCGGGTCGGCATCGTGCTCCAGTCCACCGGCGAGTTCGAGTCGCTCACCGTGGGCGAGGTGGTACGCCACTTCGCCCGGTACTACCCGCAGCCGCGCGACCCGGCCGAGGTGATCGCCGCGGTGGGGTTGGACGGGAAGGTGAACGCCCGCTCCGGTACCCTCTCCGGCGGCCAGCGCCGCCGGCTGGACGTGGCGCTGGGCGTCGTCGGCCGGCCCGACCTGCTGTTCCTGGACGAGCCGACGACCGGCTTCGATCCCGAGGCGCGCCAGGAGTTCTGGGAGCTGATCCGGGGGCTTTCCGCCGAGGGTACGACCATCCTGCTGACCACCCACTATCTGGCCGAGGCGGAGGCGCTGGCGCACCGGGTCGGGGTGATCGCCGAAGGCCGGCTGGTGGCCGTGGCCACCCCGGCCACGCTCGGCGGCCGGGACCGCGCGCCGACGGTGGTGTCCTTCGACGGGCCGGACGGCCGCGAACAGGTGCACACCGACAAGCCGACCACCACGGTCACCGAACTGGCCGCCCGGTTCGGCGGCGAGGTACCCGGGTTGAGCGTGGCCCGGCCCACGCTGGAGGACGTCTACCTGTCGATGATCGGAGCGGGACGGGCATGACCACGACACAGCACAGGTCCGGCGTACCCGGGCCGGTACCGGTCGGGCGCGGTCCGCTGCACGCCGGCCGGATCGGCTGGTACCGCGGGGGCCTGGAAATCAAGGAGTTCTTCCGCCAGCGCGAGTCGCTGGTGTTCACCCTGGCGCTGCCGCTGATCCTGCTGCTCATCTTCGGCTCCGTGCTGAACTACGCCATTCCCGGCGGGATCACGTTCTCCCAGTACTTCGTTCCGGGCATCCTCGCCTCGGGCCTGTTCGGCGTGTGCTTCCAGACCGTGGCGATCCAGATCGCCATCGAGCGGGACAAGGGGATTCTCAAGCGGCTGCGCGGTACCCCGATGCCGCCGGCGTCGTACTTCGTCGGCAAGGTGCTCATGGTGCTGGCGCTGGTGGTCCTGGAGACGGTACTGCTGCTGGCGGTGGCCTCGCTGCTGGGCAAGGTGACGCTGCCGGCCGGCGCGACCCGGTGGGCCACCTTCGGCTGGGTCACCCTGCTCGGCGTGGTCGCCGCCACGCTGCTGGGGATCGCGTTCTCCTCGGTACCGCAGAGCGGCCGGTCCGCGCCGGCCGCCGTCACGCCGGTGGCGCTGGTGCTGCAGTTCCTGTCCGGGGTCTACTTCGTGTTCACCACGCTGCCGGCGTGGCTGCAGCCGGTGGGCGCGGCGTTCCCGTTGAAGTGGATCGCGCAGGGGTACCGCTCGGTGTTCCTGCCCGACGCGTTCGCCGCCCAGGAGGCCGCGCACGGCTGGGAACGCGGCCGGATCGCCCTGGTACTGGCCGCCTGGGCGGTCGGCGGGCTGCTGCTGAGCCTGCGTACCTTCCGCTGGCGCACCGGCCGGGACGGCTGAGCCCCCGCCCCGGCCGGGTACCGGCGGTCAGCCGGTCGACACCGTCGCGTCCGCGGCCTTGATGTCGTTGCGGAACTTGGCGTGCACCCAGGTCTTCTCGTCGCCGACGTTGACCCGGCTCCAGATTCCCTTCGTCGGGCCGAGCCGGGTCTCGCGCGGCAGCCGGCGCAGTACCTCGGTCGGCTTGGTACCGCCGAATCCGGCGCCGAACACGACCACGGCCCGGTCGGTCACGGCGACGATACGCCGCTTCACCATCGACTGGCCGATGAACCCCAACGAGTTGCCCAACCACGGGTTCGCTCCGGACTGGGCCAGGAACACGTGCCGTACCGGCTCGCCGGGCAGCAGCGGCTGTACCCGTTCGACCAGGTTCTCACGCAACCCCATGACTCCACCTCTCTGTATGGACCGGCCGTAGCGTAGTGACCACGCCGTACCCGCGCCACCCCGTCCGGTTGTGGCCGTGTACGGCGGCGGTGCGGGTACGCGACCGGCTCAGTACGGGTAGAAGCCCCGGCCGCTCTTGCGGCCCAGGTCCCCGGCGATCACCATGCGCTGCAACAGTTCCGGCGGGAAGAACTTGTCCTGACCGGTCTCGGTGTGGATGTTGCGTGCCGCGTGCAGCAGCACGTCCACGCCGGTGAGGTCGGTGGTGGCCAGTGGACCCATCGCGTGCCCGAAGCCGAGCCGGCAGGCGGTGTCCAGGTCCTCGGCTGACACCACGCCGTTCTCCACCAGCGAGGCCGCCTCCACGACCAGCGCCACGATCAGGCGGGTGGTGACGAACCCGGCGATGTCCCGGTTCACCACGATCGTGGTCTTGCCGATCTGCTCGGCGAACGCCTTGGCCGTGGCCAGCGCATGGTCCGACGTCTTGTACCCGCGGACCAGCTCGCACAGCTTCATCATCGGTACCGGCGAGAAGAAGTGCGTACCGACGACCGACTCCGGCCGGCTGGTCGCCGCGGCGATCTGGGTGATCGGGATGGCACTGGTGTTGGTGGCCAGTACCGCCGTGTCCGGCACGATCGCGTCCAGCGCCCGGAACACCTCCTGCTTGACGTCCAGGCGCTCGAACACCGCCTCCACCACGATGTCGGCGTCGGCCGCCGCGTCCAGGTCGGTGGTCGGGGTGATCCGGGCCAGCGCGTCGGCGGCGTCCTGCTCGGTGATCGTCGCCTTGGCGGCGAAGCGCGCCAACGACTTCTCGACCGTGGCCATGCCGCGTGCCACGGCGCCGTCGCTCACGTCGCGCATCGTCACCGTCCAGCCCGCCTGCGCGGCGACCTGCGCGATGCCCGACCCCATCAACCCGGCCCCGACGACCGCGAGTCGACCCGTCACGGCTGCCCCTTCCCGTAGCGGCCCTTGCGGTAGCGGCCGTTTCCACCTGCGGCCCGTTCCCGTCGCGGCCCGCGTCCTGCGCGGAACCCTAACCGGCGCCCCGCCCGGCGGCGGCGCCGGTCCGGCCACGAGCGCGACCCGGCTCAGAACGAGCCGGCTCAGAACGAACCGGCTCAGAACGAGAAGGTCGGCTCCTCCGGCGCGTCGACCCGGTGCACGGTCACGCCCAGGCCGCGCAGGTCGGCCACGAAATCGGGGTACCCGCGGTCGATGTGCCACACGTTGCCGACCTCGGTGACCCCGTCGGCGCACAGCGCGGCGATGACCAGCCCGGCGCCGGCCCGGATGTCGGTGGCCCGTACCGGCGCGCTGGACAGCCGTTCCCGCCCGTGTACCGCGGCGTGGTGCCCGTCGGTACGGATGTGCGCGCCGAGCCGGGCCATCTCGTGGATGAACATGAACCGGCCGTCGAAGATGTTCTCGGTGATCAGCGAGGTACCGTCGCTGATCGCGGCCAGCGCGACGGCCATCGGCAGCAGGTCGGTGGCGAAGCCCGGGTACGGCAGGGTGGACACGTCCACCGCGCCGGGGCGCCCATCCATGCGTACCCGCAGCCAGCCGGTACCGGTGCTGACCCGGGCCCCGGCGTCGGCCAGCTTCCCGAGCGCGATGTCCAGGTAGACCGGCTCGATCCCGTGTACCGTCACGTCCCCGCGCGTCATCGCGGCGCCGAAGGCCCAGGTACCGGCGACGATGCGGTCGCCCACGGTACGGTGTGTGACCGGGTGCAGGGCGTCCACCCCGGTGACCCGGATGGTCGAGCTGCCGGCCCCCTCGATCTGCGCGCCCATCTCGGTGAGCATGGCGCAGATGTCCACGATCTCCGGTTCCCGGGCCGCGTTGTCGATCTCGGTGACGCCGCGGGCCAGTACCGCCGCCATGAGCAGGTTCTCGGTCGCGCCGACGCTGGGGAACTCCAGCCAGACCGCCGCCCCGTGCAGCCCCCGGGGCGCCGAGGCGATGACGAAGCCGTGCGCGCCGGCGATGTCCGCACCGAGCCGGGCCAGCCCCTCGACGTGCATGTCCAGGCCCCGCGAGCCGATCGCGTCGCCGCCGGGGTGGGCCACCCGCACGTACCCGTTGCGGGCCAGCAGCGGCCCCAGCACGCAGATCGACGCGCGCAGCCGGCGGACCAGGTCGTAGTCGGCCTCGCTGCCGCAGGACGCCGGTACCCCGATGCGTACCGTGCAGTCGCCGGGCGTCGCGCCGGCCTCGATGCGCACCTCGCAGCCCAGCCGGCGGAGCACCTCGGCCATGATCAGAATGTCGGTGATCTTCGGTACGTTGGTGACGACGGTCTCGCCGGTGGCCAGCAGCGCCGCGGCCATCAGCTTCAGCGCCGAGTTCTTCGCCCCGACCACCGTGACCTCGCCGTGCAGCCGGGCCCCGCCGGTCACCTGGATGACGTCCACGCCGGCCATCGTAGGGCCGGCGGGCTCGTCCGGTCCCGCCGCCGGTACCGCCGGGGCGAGCAGCCCCACCGCGGCGTGGCCGCCGCCGTAAGCTCGGGTCATGTCTGTACACCTCACCCGCATCTACACCAGGACCGGCGACGCCGGCACCACCGGGCTCGGCGACGGCTCCCGGGTGGCCAAGACGGATCCGCGGGTCGCGGCCTTCGCCGACACCGACGAGTGCAACGCCGCGATCGGAGTGGCACTCGCGCTGGGGGAGCTGCCGGACGAGCTGCGCGCCGTGCTGACCACGGTACAGAACGATCTGTTCGACGTTGGCGCCGACCTGTGCAACCCGGTGGTCGCCGAGCCGCGGTACCCGCCGTTGCGGATCACCGCGGCGTACGTGCAGCGCCTGGAGGACTGGTGCGACCGGTACAACGAGCCGCTACCCGAGCTGGATTCGTTCATCCTGCCCGGCGGTACCCGCGGTGCGGCGCTGCTACACCTCGCCCGTACCGTCGCCCGCCGGGCCGAGCGTTCGGCCTGGGCACTGTCCCAGGTGGACGGTGACCGGACCAACCCGTTGACCCTGACGTACCTCAACCGCCTGTCCGACCTGCTGTTCATCCTGAGCCGCACGGCCAACCCGGACGGCGACGTGAAGTGGCGCCCGGGCGGGTGAGCCTGCACCAGGTGGAGGACGCTCGTGGGTACGAGGTGGAACTGGTGGCGCGGCCGGCCGGCTGACGTGCTGGCCCTGGCGCTGGTCCTGGCACTGGCCGGTACCGGCTGCACCGGCCCGGCCCGATCCGGTGCGCCGTCGCCGGTCGGGCCGTCGCCGGTCGGGGCGTCGCCGGTCGCGGCGCCCCGGTGGCGACCGGTACCGCTGCCGGCCAAGGCCGCCGGCACCGTGGTCCTGCGCGACCTGGCCGGCTGCCCGGGGCGCTGGTACGCGGCCGGCGGCTACACCGGCGCGGCCGGGGCCACCAGCCCGCAGCTGTGGACGAGCACCGACGGCACCGGGTGGACCGCGCTGAGCGGTACCCCGGTCTCCGCGTACGGGCCGGCGCACCTGCTCCAGCAGGTGGCCTGCCGGGGCGACGGGGTGGCCGCGCTGGGCGCCACGTCCGGCGGCGTGCACGGCAACCCCCGCGTCGGTACCTGGTTCGGGCCGCCGGCCGGGCCGCTCGTCGAGGTACCGTCCGGCCTGGACCTGTACGGCGGGCCGGAGGCGATCGGTACCGGCCGGATCGCGGCCGGCCCGGCCGGCTGGGTGATCGAGGGGGCCTGGCGGGACGCCAACGGCGCGGCCGGGGTGGCGGTGTGGACCGCCCCGGACGGGCGGACCTTCCAGCGCGTGGACGCCGACCCGGAGCTGGAGTCCGATCGGCGCGGGC